>Ga0105092_10000973_pt1 | contig 15221 bp, 10 predicted proteins | sample PPLLak2March2015_FD_87021 | JGI IMG/M metagenome (GOLD analysis project Ga0105092, IMG submission 87021) | Freshwater sediment microbial communities from Prairie Pothole Lake near Jamestown, North Dakota, USA - PPLs Lake P7 Core (1) Depth... | ecosystem: Environmental > Aquatic > Freshwater >... | reverse complement strand
CGCATGCCGAATGTCCGACTTGGAAGTCGGACCAACGGGAGACTCGCAAAAGCTGCTACATCGAGCCAGCCGACGGTCGGACACTACACACCGCCAGCGCGAGGCAGCAGCGCTTGCCGGTGTACGTAGGTCCGACTTCCAAGTCGGACATTACACACCGCCATCGCTATCGAGCCAGCTGGCCGCATGCCGAATGTCCGACTTGGAAGTCGGACCAACGGGAAGTCGGTACGGGAAGTCGGACCCACGGGAGTTTCCGGGAGTTTCCGGGAGTTTCGGGGACACAAAACTTAATTCTTATGCTCCCGCACGATCCTGCCAGCGGATTGCGAATTAAGTATTATGTCCCCGAAACTATCTTGCGCACCTTTTCCACGTACTTGTCCGGGTCGAACTTGCGCTCGAGCCCCCCCGCCGTCATTGACCGGACGCTTCCGAAGACCGGACGCTCACCCCACGGTCGATCGTGTAACCCGAAGACCCACCCGACGTTCGCGTATCCGCTTGGATCACGGCCGTCCAGGAAATACTTGTCGTTGAGATGAACCGCGGCGTAGTAGCCCTGCTCCGGGGTCGGAGACCACTCGAGTACCTTCTTGCCCCAGTACATGCGCATGTAATTGTGCATGTAGCCCGTTGCCTTCATCTCGAGCATGGCGGCATTCCAATATGGATCAGCCGTCTGACCCGTCTCCAGCTCTTCAACGGTATAAACGGCGGGCCGTCTATCGGCGGCATGCCGTGTCAAGGTACCTTGCGCCCAGGCGGGCAGCGCTTCGAAACGATCGTAGCGCGGGGTGAAATGGACGTAGTTGCACGCGAGCTCCCGACGCACGACTAGTTCCTCCAGGTAAGCTTCTCGATCCTGGATCGGTGCGTCAGCTCCCTGAACGTCGAGTGCAACTTGAAGCGGCGACAGCTGGCCGAAATGCAGGTAGGGGCTCATGTGAGAGACGGATTCCAGATCCGGCTGGTTGCGACGTTCCTTGTACCCCGTCAGCTCGTTTTCGATGAAATCACGTATTCGGTGCGTTCCTTCGGTCCGCCCGCCACGGTAGAGAGTCGAAGGGGGGACGCTTTGGTCGACAGACAGACGCGCGAGGACCTGCTCTGGATTAGCGATCATGACGGAATCTGCAATCCCCAACCGCTCGGCGGTCAAAGGCATCGAGTCACTCGCCACTGACTCTTCGACGAGAGGCCTCAGGTACTCGTCGAGGTGGCGCTTGATCCGTGGACGTATGGTCCGCGCAGCGAACTCGGCCTTTGGGCTGGCGACTTCAACCGGAACGACAACATCCGCCTCCACCTGGGTCACTTCCACGGGACATTGAGCGGCGAAATCCCGTCGCCATCTCCGCTGGTGCCGCAGATAACCGCAGTCGCAGATCACAGCAGCCGCCCGCCTGCTTATCTCGAGGAGTGCCGCTTGGGGCTCGGCGGTCTCGGCGACCACCATGGCTATTCCCCGCGCATTCAGATGTCGTTCCGTCTCCGAGAGTCCCTCCAGCATGAACGCGAAATGGCGAAGGTTGGCGTCCGGGAACGTCGGAACCAGAAGGAAGAGCACCACCAACGGCCGTCTGAGCTCATTTGCCCGCAAAATGGCGAACTCGAGAGCGTGGTTGCCCACGGCCCGCTGGGACTGCTGCATCCAGTAAAGAATCAGGTCTCCGCCGCCCGGTCCCTGCGTGTTTAGTGACTTGATTCTTCCCCGATACCCGTGAGGCAACTCCATATTAGGTAGATATTACCGGAGGAAGGCGAGTAAACAAGGGGTGCCGGCATTCTCGCGTGACGGACAATGTCCGACTTGGAAGTCGGACCTACGCCCCAAGGCGCGGGCCGGTCTCCGACGTAGGTCCGACTTCCAAGTCGGACATTCCGGTTTTGAATTTAGTGACCCTCGACCGAACTTTAGCGGTGCCGTATCCGTACCTCAGCATGTAACCGAACTTCCTTACAGGGGTGCTCGATGAAAGCCAAACGGTCGAAGAAAAAGTGGATTCTCCTTCTTGTTGTTGTCGTCGTAATGGCGGTGACAGCGATCGCCTTCACCCAGATGAAGAGCGGTCCCCCCACTCTCGCCTCAAACAATCTGGCGGAAGTAACGAGGTCCAATCTGGCCCGGTCGGTAGTCGCAACCGGCGTTGTGGAACCGATCTCCAACCGGATCGAAATCCGAAGTAAAGCGAGCGGCATCGTCCGCAGCGTGCACGTCGACGTCGGTGACCGTGTCGAGCCCGGACAGGTGCTTGTGGAACTCGACCGCGATCAACTGGTTGCCCAATTGCGCGAAGCCGAGGCGAACCTGCAGGCCGTGAGGGCCGACCTCACGGCGGCCCGGGCCGAGCTGGAGCGACACAAGATACTTGCCGAGGGATACGACGTCGAGCTGGCCAAGTCCAACCACAACAGGAGCACCGAGCTCCTCAAGCAAAAGCTGATCTCGCAGGCCGATTTCGACACGACCAAGGGAAAGCTCGAGGAAGCGTGGAACCGCCAGCGGGCCGCTTCTGCCTACCTCGGAATTGCAAGCGCTTCGATCCAACAGAAAGAAGCGGGAGTCTCCCAGATCCAGGCTGTCATCGAGCGGCTACAGGACGAGCTGAGCTACACCACCATCCGATCGCCCATGCGCGGCATCGTCCTGTCGCGGGAGGTTGAAGTGGGAAGCGCCGTCTCGTCCATCTTGACGATGGGAGCCGGGGCGACGCCGGTCATGACGCTCGGCGATATGAAGGACGTTTATGTGAAGGGCGAGGTGAGTGAGACCGATATCGGCAGGATTCGTGCCGGGTTGCCCGCCCGCATCACGGTCGAAACCTACAAGGACAAGGTGTTTAACGGCACCGTCTACAAAATCGCTCCGCTCGGCAAGGAAAAGGATAACGTCACGTCTTTCGAGGTTCGGGTTTCTGTCGACAACCCCGAGGGGCTGCTCCTGGCCAACATGTCCGCCAATGCCGAAGTCATTCTGGAAGAGCACAAGAATGTCCTGACGATTCCGGAGGGCGCGGTCTTGTACGACGAAAAGAAGAACCCTTCGGTTGAAATTCCCGATACCACCAATGAAACGGGACGCAAGCGGGTGCCTGTCACCCTCGATATTTCGACCGGAACCAAGGCCGAGGTCGTGAAAGGACTGAAGGAAGGCGACAAGGTCATACTCCAGTAGGCAGCGGGCAGCAGCCAGCGGGCAGCAGGCAGCAGGTAGCGGGCAGTCGTCAGTTGTCAGTGGTCAGTGGTCAGTGGTCAGTGGTCGGAGGCAGAGCATGGTTAGCGTGAGCGGGTTTTCCGAGCTGATTCGACAGGCGGTCGCCGAACTGATGAGGCACAAACTGCGGAGTCTCCTCACGATGTTCGGCATCGGGTGGGGTGTCTGCGCCCTCGCCTTGATCTCGGCTTCCGGTGACGGTTTCGAAAAGGGGCAGCGCGAGAACTGGAAGCAGATCGGCGACCGGATCGTCATGGTTTTCCCCGGCCGGACCGAGTTGCAGGCCGGGGGGCGGCGCGCGGGTCGAAATGTGCGGCTGTACCAATCCGACGTGGAAGCTATTCGTACACAGTGTCCAGCCGTCCGTGTGGCTGCTTCGGAAGTAAAGCGCTGGGGTGTCCCGGTTTCCAGCGCATATAACTCGGGTAGTTTCCTCGCGCTTGGTGTGGATCCCGACTATCTCACGCTTCGAACACTTCCCACCGGCGTCGGCCGAAATATCACCTGGTCGGACGTCAAGAACCGCTCGAGGGTCTGCGTTTTGGGAGAATCGGTTCGCAAACAGCTTTTCGGGGATCGGAAGGATGCCCTGGGCTCGCAGGTTCAGGTTAACGGCTACAAGTACACAGTGGTTGGTCTCATGCCGGAGAAGAACCAGACCAGCTCGTACGACGGGTGGGACAACGACAAGGTCTTGGTCCCTGTCCCGCTGATGCTGACAGATTGCCCGCCGCGCAAGGAAACGGCGACCGAAGGCCGGGTGGAGACGATCGTCTATCAACCCCGGTCGATCGAGGAGTGGGAGCTGGCGCAGCAGCAGGTTCGCCACGTTCTCGGTCGGATCCATGCCTTTGACCCCAGTGACAAGGCGGCCGTACCGATGTGGGACACGATTCAGACTGCGGCGCTGTTCGACGACACCTTCAGCGCGCTGGGGTATTTTCTCGGGTCGGTTGCGATCATCACGTTGACGCTCGGCGGCGTTGGCGTGATGAACACAATGATGACGGCGGTGACCGAGCGAACTGCGGAAATCGGGCTGCGGAAGGCCCTCGGTGCCACCCGCAAGCGAATCCTTGGAGAAATCATGCTCGAGGGGCTGGTGCTTGCCATGTTGAGCGGGCTGTGTGGCCTCGTGCTGGTCCTCGGTCTCGCGGCGATTGTCAACTCATTCCCCATGCCCGCGTTTTTCGCCGGCCTGCCCATCGAACCGGACACCGTCTGGCAGGTCACGTTCATTCTTGGAACAGTCGCCGTTTTTTCCGCGCTGCCGCCAGCCTGGCGAGCGGCACGTATGACTCCGGTCGAAGCGCTTCGATTCGAGAAATAACGCCATGCTCTGGAAAGCTGTTTTCGAAAATGCTTTGGCGGCGCTGACGTTCTACAAGCGTCGGACCATCGTTACGATCGTCAGTCTCGCCTGGGCCGTTGCGTCGTTCCTGATTCTCATGAGTTATGGCCAGGGATTCGAGCAGGCATTGAGACTGGCGTTCGCCGCGGTCGGACAGGACCTGGACTTCATGAGCGGCGGCCAGACGAGCCTGCAGGCCGGCGGAATGCGGGCAGGGCGGCACGTTCGCCTCGAATACAACGATGTTGAAGAGATCCGGGAGGCCGTGCCCCTGATCGGCGCCATCTCGCCGGAGATGATGTACAACACCTCCATCGTCCGCGGCAGCCGGGAAAAAAGCTACATGGTCCGGGCCGTCAAGCCTGAGTACGAGCGGGTTCGGAACATGAAGCTGGACAGCGGCCGGTGGCTGAATTTGGACGACGATAAATTCCAGCGCCGGGTGGCAGTCATCGGAGCAGAAGTTGCGAAAGAGCTGTTCGCACAACGGCCTTTCCTTGGTGAGGAGATCTCTGTCAACGGCCTGCGTTTTACTGTGATCGGCCGGGTCGCTACCAAGGTCCAGATTGCAAACTACAATCGCCCTGACAACCAGTGCGTCTTCGTTCCATACGAAACGATGTCCAACTTTCGGAATTTGCGTTATCCGGACTGCGTCGTGTGGACTCCCACAACGCCTTTCATGCGTGAAAAGGCGGTCAAACAGGTTCGAGCGGTTCTGGCGGGCGTGCACCGGTTCTCACCGGCGGACGATAAGGCAGTTTTCATGCTGGAGTTCAGCAAATTCACCAGCATCGTCGACGGGATGGCGATCGCGCTCAAGATCCTGCTCGCCTTCATTGGCACGGTGACGCTGGCGATCGGCGGGGTAGGCCTCGCCAATATCATGTTTACTGCCGTGCTCGAGCGAACCCGGGAGATTGGCGTTCTGAAGGCGCTCGGCGCACGTCGACGCACGGTGCTGTTTCAGTTCCTTGCAGAAGCGCTCGTGATCGTCGGGATAGGCGCCATCCTGGGCGTCACACTGGGCGTGGGTATCGCAAAGGCGGTCGGGTCCTTGCCGTTCATCGGTTCCCTGATGGGAGAGGAGATCGCGCGGGAACATGGCCGCATCCACTTCCAGATCAGCCAGATGTCTCTGCTGATATCCGTCGGTGTGCTCCTGCTGGTAGGGTTAATAGCGGGCATGCTTCCGGCCCTTCGCGCTGCGCGCCTGGACCCCATCGAAGCGCTCCGGTACGAGTAAGGCAGGACACGCCTTCAGGGACCTCGTCCTGCCAACCGGGCCGTAAAGCGGCGGATTCTGAAAAGCGATCCGCCCTACAACCGAGTGCTTCCGCATGGCGGGCAGTCGTAGGGCGGATTCGCTTTTCAGAATCCGCCGCTTTACGGCCCGGTTGGCGATGTTCAACCAGCCTCCGAGACAGCCCGCCCCACTTGCGGTAGAATTCTCGCCTTATGAAGCCTTATGCTGTCGCATTCTTCCTGTTTTCGCTGATCTTCTCTTGTCTCTTTGCACAAGATCCAACACTGAAACTGAACGAGCTCGAGTATTTCGAGATGCCCGGGCTAAACGTCATGGTCTTCCAGGATATCTACCCGGAGGGCCACCAGGGCGGTATTGGCATCATCCAAAACGGCGTCCGCGTGGCGAGTAACGGCGACCTCCGACTCGAGCCGACACCGGGTCAGTGGCAGCCCATTCCCAAGCAACTCAAGCGGGTCGTCGAGCGTGAGCTTAACCAGATAACCGTCACACTCGCTTACCCCGACCCGGCGAGGGACCGGAAGGGGTTCAACCCTATCGTTTACCCCGACGACCTGAAGTTGTCGTACCAGGTCCGGGTTAAATCGGAAGGGAAGCACTTCCTCGTCTTCGTCGATCTGGATCAGCCGCTGCCCTCTGAATGGGTCGGAAAAGTCGGCTTCAATCTTGAGCTTTATCCTGACGATCTGGCAGGCAAAACCTGGTATCTCGGATCCCAGTCCGGAATGTTCCCTCCGCAGCCGAACGGGCCGGTGGCAAAAGACCGCTCAGGGGAGCTCCAGTCCGCGATTCTAGGAGCTGGGGAGCGATTGACCGTCGCCCCGGAATCGGACTCCCAGCGGATGACGATCGAAAGCAAGACGAGTGAGATCCTTCTGTTGGATGGCCGCACCAATCACAACAACGGGTGGTTCGTCGTTCGCTCGCTGGTTCCTGCAGGGGCAACCCGGGAGACGATCCAGTGGAAAGTGTCCCCCAACGCGATTGCCGGCTGGCGCTCCGCGCCGGTAGTACATCTGTCGCAGGTCGGCTATCACCCGAAGCAGCGGAAGGTCGCTGTTGTCGAACAGGATGCTGCCGATGACCAGACGGCGACCGTCGATGTGAAGCGGGTTTCCGAGGACGGCGGCCTGGAGTCTGCCCTCTCTGGAAAACCGGCGGCGTGGGGCAAGTTCCTCCGATACAAATACTCCCAGTTCGATTTCAGCTCCGTCAACCGGCCGGGTGTCTACGTCATCGAGTACGGGTCGTTCCGCAGCAATCCGTTCAGGATAGACGCGGGTGTTTTCAAGAAAGATGTCTGGCAGCCGACACTCTCGCACTTCCTGCCGGCTCAGATGTGTCACATGCGGGTCAACGAGAAGTACCGCGTCTGGCATGGACTCTGCCACATGGATGACGCGCTGATGGCGCCCGTGGACTTCAACCATTTCGATGGGTATCTTCAGGGTCCTTCAACTCTGACAAAATACCAGCCCTGGGAAGCAGTGCCCGGCCTCAATGCCGGAGGTTGGCACGATGCGGGCGACGATGATCTTCGCGTCGAATCGCAGGCCGACGAGGTTTTCATCCTGGCCTCCGCTTACGAAGCATTCAAGGTTGCATACGACCAGACGACCGTGGACCAGCAGAATCGCGTGGTGGAAATCCACCAGCCGGACGGCAAGAATGACTTCCTCCAGCAGGTAGAGCACGGCATTCTAACCATCCTGGGAAGCTACAAGGGCCTCGGGCGCCTCTACCGCGGGATGATCGTCCCGACGCTTCCGCAGTACGTTCTGCTCGGAGACACGGCCAATGTCACCGACAACCTGATCTACGACCCGAAGCTGAAAGAATCCGAAAGGACCGCCACGCACTCGGGGAAACGGGATGATCGCCTGGTTTTCACCGAGCAGCACGCGGGGCACGAGTACAAGGGCATCGCCGCGCTGGCGATCGCGGGCCGGGTTCTTCGGAACTACAACGGGGCCTTGGCCACCGAGTGCGTGCAGACCGCTGAGGCGCTCTGGAAACAGGAGCGTGATACCGGGCGGGCCTTCAGGGACAAGGTCGTCGCCGGCGTCGAGTTGCTGCTGACGACCAGGAAGCCCGAATATCGGGATTTCCTCGTCCAGAGCCGGACCCAGATCGTCGCCGGGATCGGCGGCACCGGCTGGGCCATCGGACGCGCGCTGCCACTGATCGACGACGCTGGTTTTAAGGAGGAAATCAAGGCGGCTGTGACAACGCACTTCGCGGGTGTCGAGAAGCAGCAGAGGGAAAATCCCTTCGGCGTTCCTTACCGCCCGCGTATCTGGGGCGCTGGGTGGGATATCCAGCGCTTCGGCGTCGAGCAGTACTTTCTGCATGCGTCCTTCCCGGACGTCGTGTCGACAGAATACATGCTCAATGCCTTGAACTTCGTGCTGGGTTGCCATCCCGGGGAGAACACCGCGTCATTCGCCTCGGGGGTCGGATCACGGTCGATGACGATCGCCTACGGATTCAATCGCGCCGATCGGTCTTACATACCGGGCGGAGTGGTTTCCGGCACTGCTCTTATCCGGCCTGATTTCCCGGAAATGAAGGATTTCCCGTACCTTTGGCAGCAGACAGAATACGTACTGGGCGGAGGCGCGACCAACTTCATGTTCCTGGTGCTCGCTGCCGACCAGGTGCTGAACCAGTAGCCACGGATTACACGGACAAAGACGGAAACCACGGAAAGGCAGGAGGGACCGTGAAGAACAAGTACATCGTAGCTGTGTTTGTGGTTGTGGCAGCCATGGGGATCGGTCTTGCTCAAACACACACCGTTACTTCGCCTGACGGCAAAACGGTGGTCAAGGTCGATGTGGGAGACAAGATCGCCTACAGCGTCACGCGAAACGGCGTGGTGATCGTCGCTCCTTCAACGATCTCTTTAACCCTTGAAACCGGTGTGCTGGGCCAGGCCCCGAAACTCAAAGGCGCCAAGACGGCGCGAATCGACCAGAAGATCACCCCGCCGGTTTTCGAGAAACGGACGGTTATCGTCGATCAGGGAAACGAGCTGACTCTGGAATTCGAAGGTAACTGGTCAATGGCCTTCAGGGCGTACAACGACGGAATGGCGTATCGGTTTGTCACCGCCCTGCCCGGCCAGATCAAGGTCCTGAAGGAGGAGGCGACGTTCGCCTTCGCCGGCGACCTCCCGGGATACCTCCCGATCACCGATAACATGATCATGTCATTCGAGAAGCCCTACCTGTACAAGCCGATCAGCCAGATGAAGGATCCTGAAATGGTTTACCTCCCCCTGGTTCTGGAAGCCGAGCAGGGCATTCGAATCGGCATCTCCGAATCGGCGCTCGAGGATTACCCGGGGATGTTCCTGAAAAAATCGGCCAGCCGACCCAACTCCCTGGAAGGTGCCTTCGCCGCGTTTCCGGCTAAAGAGAACCAGACGACCGACCGCCATGTCACCGTAGCGGAGAGAACCAACTACCTGGCCGTCACCAGGGGAACGCGCGCTTTTCCCTGGCGCCTGATGATCCTGTCGGATACCGACGGCGGGCTCATTCAAAGCGACCTCGTCTACCGGCTGGCCGATCCTCCACGGATATCGGACACGAGCTGGATTAAGCCGGGAAAGGTCGCCTGGGACTGGTGGAACGCTAACAATATCTACGGCGTGGACTTTGTTTCTGGCGTCAACACCGAGACCTACAAGCATTACATTGATTTCGCGGCCGAGTACGGCTTGGAGTACGTCATCCTCGACGAGGGCTGGTCTGAGCCAGCCGACCTCTTGAAGATGAGACCTGCGGTCGATATGGACCAGATACTGGCCCATGCGCGCCAAAAGAACGTCCGCGTGATCCTCTGGGTTGTTTGGGTGACGCTTGATAAGCAATTGCAGCCGGCCTTGGACATGTTCCAGAAGTGGGGGATCGCCGGAATCAAGGTTGACTTCATGGACCGCGACGACCAGAAAATTGTGAATTACTACTGGAAGATCGCCGAGGAAGCGGCCAGGCGCAAACTGCTGGTTGATTTTCATGGTGCCTACAAGCCGGCCGGGCTGCAGAGGACCTACCCGAACGTGATCACCCGCGAGGGCGTCGTCGGTCTCGAATACAGCAAGTGGAGCAACCAGGTCACCCCGGAGCACGACGTTACGATCCCGTTCACACGGATGCTCGCCGGGGGAATGGATTTCACGCCGGGCGCGATGGTCAACGCACAAAAACGCGATTTTCGCTCGATCTTCGAGAGGCCGATGAGCCAGGGGACGCGCTGTCACCAGTTAGCCATGTACGTCGTCTACGAAAGCCCCGTACAAATGCTGTCCGACACGCCGTCGAACTACCGTCGGGAGCCGCAGGTGATGGACCTGCTGTCGAAGGTCCCGACCGTCTGGGACGAGACCAGGGTCCTGGACGGCAAAATCGCAGATTTTGTCGTCATTGCCAGGCGCAAAGGACAAGACTGGTATGTCGGCGCGATGACCGATTGGAACCCGCGCACCCTCGTGGTTGATTTCGGATTTCTGGGCGCCGGCTCGTTCACCGCCGACATCTGGGAAGACGGTGTCAACGCCGAGCGTTGGGCGGGCGACTACAAGAAAGTCAGCCGGGCTGTGAGCGGCAAGACCGAGATCAAGCTGGCCCCCGGCGGCGGCTGGGTGGCGCGAATTCGCAAGGCGGCGCAGTAACAAGAGTTCGCCAACCGGGCCGAAAAGCGGCGGATTCTGAACAGCGAATCCGCCCTACGACCCCTCGCCATGCGTAAGCACTCAGTCGTAGGGCGGATTCGCTGTTCAGAATCCGCCGCTTTTCGGCCCGGTTGACTGAATCATTGCGAGCGTTGTCTACCCCTACCCCCGCCCCACGCCCAGCGCATCCGCGACCTTGTTGATGTAATTGAACCAGGCGGCGATCAACGTAATCTGCAGGATTGCCCGGTCGTCGAATCCCGCGGCTCGCAGCGCCCTGTGGTCATCGGGGCTCACGTCGGTAGCGTCCTTCGTAAGTTTGACTGCGTAGTCGAGCATGATCCGCTCGGGTGCCGTAATCGGGGCACTCCGATAGTCGGCCTCGAGCTGCCTCACAAGCTCAGTGTCCAGTGTCACCTGACGCAGAAACTCTGCGTGCGATTCCAGTCAATACTTGCAGCGGTTGACCGCCGAAACCACCGTCGCGATCATCTCGTGGTGGCGACGCTGGAGCGGCAGGTCGGAAGACATCAGCACGCCGAATGTCGCAAACGCGTGGTAAAGGGCATCGGGAATCAGCGAATGCGAGGCGACGACACTCTCCGACTCGCCGCTCGTGTCGCCGGGCACGCCATATTCGGGTGGATACAGCTTATGCAGCGCTTCGAGTGCGACTCTGAGCCGGTCGTCCGCCTCAGGACGAGAAACAGTGCGAATCCAAGTCATGACAAGCGCTTCGCTAAGTTGGTCGTTCTGGTTATCGGGTTGGGGTCGGTGCCGAGATATGTCTGAAAAAAGGGCAAAAAAAAAGAAGAGGTGGGCGGGAGATCCGAATGGTCTTTCGGTCCGGTGAAGTTGGTCCCGGTTTATCTTCACCTGACCGTTTATTAAACCGTTCGGAGGGGAGGTCTTGATCGCTTCGGATCACCCGCTGCCCTCGTTCTGGTCTTATATAAAGCAATCGCCGTGCCCAATTTTGAACAATCCGTCGTTTGTCACCTTATCGATTGCCATACCGAGACTTAGCGCTTGTCTGGTCATCCATGAGGGGTTCTCGGAGGAGATGCGGGACTCATAAAGTTTATGGCCCACTCAGGATTTATATGAACAAAGGACAGCTTCCACTCCGGGCCGGAGTCCTGTATGGGAGCCTTTCCCGGCAGTCTCCTCGCGCTCGCGTTCGTGATCGTGATCGTAGTCGTAATCGTAATCGTAATCGGCTTTGTCTTTGTCTCCTTCTCCCCTCTCCTTGTCTCCTTGTCTCCCAGTCTCCTTGTCTTCCTGTCTGCCTTTTCCGGTTGTATCGCCCGAACTCCGCGATTATGCTCAAAAAGATAGGTTTATCAGTCTAAAGGGAGTCCCATGGAAAAACGATCGGCTTTTCCGCCTGTTTTCTGGATTGCGAACACGATCGAGGTTCTGGAGCGCTTTGCTTACTACGGAATCTATTTCGGATTCGGCATCTACATGCAGCACCTGGGGTACTCGCGAGCTCAGCTCGGAGTCGTTCAAAGCATTTTTCTGCTGCTGTCGTATACGATTCCGGTTATCTCGGGGACTTTTGCCGACAAATACGGCTTCAAGAAAGTTCTAATCATCTCCTACCTGGCGTACCTGCCGTCGATTCTCCTGCTGATGCTGACCAAATCGTTCTCCGGCATAGCGCTGACGATGCTCAGCATTGGCCTGGCCGCAGGAATCTTCAAACCGTTGATCTCAGGCACTATTCGTGCCGTCACCGACCGGACGAATAAGACGCTGGGTTTCGGGATCTTCTACGCGATGGTAAACGTCGGCGGATCGTTTGGCCCGATTGTCGCCGGCAAACTGCGCGCCATCTCATGGAACTATGCCTTCCTGGCAGCGGCGATCTCGATTGTCGTGATGCTGCTGATCACGATCTTCTTTTACAAGGAGCCGAAGCGCGAGATCGAAGGAGCAACCCTCGGGCAGAAGTTCAGCGACATATGGGTGGCTCTTTCGGACGGGAAGTTTGCTCTGTTTCTGGTGTTGCTTGGGCTTGTCTTCTGGCTCCCATTCTGGGCCTTCTTCAATTTGTGCGCTCTTTACGTTGACACGAACATCGACACCGCTCGGCTCTACCAGGCGATCGCCGCGGTCTTCGGCGCTGGCTTCGCCAACTTCTTCTCTCATGCCGATGAGTCAGGGACGCGTCGGGTCTTGGGCGAAACGATCTCCCACACCGGTTACATCATCATGATCTTCCAGGTGCTGATTTCCGGTTTCATAGAGAAATTTCGGGCCATCCCCGCATTTCTGTTCGGGCTTTTTGTCGCCGCGCTGGGGTTTCTGGTCCTGGGCTACGCCGCCATCTCCACACCGGCTCTCGTGTTCCTGGGCATCTTCCTTTTTGCCATTGGGGAGATGGTGTCTTCTCCCCGAATCCAGGAGTACATCACCTGGATCGCGCCGAAGGAGAAGGCTGGACTCTACATGGGATCGAATTTCCTGGCGGTCGGGATCGGTGGCGGGACCAGCGGCGTTACCTACACCAAGCTCTCCGGCTATTTCCAGCAGACGGGGCATCCGGAGTACGTCTGGTACACGCTTGCCGCCCACCTGATCCTTGGCATAGTTGTGTTGTACGTGTTCACCAAGACCCTCGGCGAGTTCAAGGAACGGGACGCATAAGAAGGGGCAAAGGGGCATAGGGACAGAGGGACAAAGAGGCAAAAGGGGATAAAGAATCAATGTTTAGACGACAGAAGTCATTCCGGACCGTTCTCATCATCGGTCTTGCACTTTTTTCCGGGCAGGCGCTTTTCGCGGCTCCGGCCAAACGACTGAAGGTTTCGGAGAACCGGCATTTCCTGGTTTTCGAGGACGGTCAGCCGTTCTTCTACCTGGGCGACACCGCCTGGGAGCTGTTTCACCGGCTGAACCGCGAGGATGCGGAGCGCTATCTCAAGAATCGGGCCGACAAGAAGTTCACGGTCATCCAGGCGGTCGTACTTGCCGAGCTCGATGGTCTGAACGCGGCGAATCCATACGGACACAAGCCGCTGGAAGGCAACGATCCCACGAAGCCGAACGAAGAGTACTTCAAGCACGTGGACTGGATTGTCGGCAAAGCCGAAGAGCTGGGTCTATTCATCGGGATGCTGCCAACCTGGGGTGACAAGTGGAACAAGAAGTGGGGGGTCGGACCCGAGATCTTCAATCCGCAAAATGCCGAGGCATACGGCGAGTGGCTGGGCCGGCGCTACAAGGACCGGGCGATCATCTGGATCCTGGGCGGTGACAGGCCCATTGAGAACGACGCGCATCGGGCGATCGTCGTGGCGATGGCTCGCGGCATCCGCAAGGGAGACGCAGGCAACCACCTGATGACCCTACACCCGACCGGTGGGCAGGGGTCCTCGCAGTGGTTCCACAACGAAGATTGGCTCGATTTCAATATGCGACAGAACGGGCACGAGTCCAACTTCAATCCCCGGTATGCTGACACCAAAGTTGACTATGACCGGACGCCGGTTAAGCCGGTGATCGACGGCGAGCCGATATACGAGGACCACCCAATCTCCTTCAAGGCAAACGAGCACGGCCATTCGATCGCGGCGGACGTGCGCAGACCGCTTTACTGGGATCTGTTCACCGGGGCATGTGGCCACACATATGGACATCACTCGGTATGGCAGATGTGGGCCCCGGGGAAGGATCCGATCAACAATCCGCTGTTGCCTTGGCACGAGGCGATAGACCAGCCGGGCGCGGGCCAGATGCAGTACGGCAGGCTCCTGATCGAATCGAGGCCTGTATTGACCCGCCAACCGGATGACTCGGTCATTGTGCCTGGCACTGTCGCAACTTCGATTCCCGGACGCGGGCTAAAGCGCCTGGTCGCGACCCGCGACTCGAATGGGACCTTTGCGATGGTGTATTCACCCGCCGGTCGGCCATTCAAGGTCCGCATGGATCGAATCAGCGGGCCGGTCAAGGCGTGGTGGTACAACCCGCGAAACGGCGAGGCGAAGGCGATTGGCGAGTTCCCTAACAGCGGCGAACGCGAATTCGTTCCGCCGGACAAAGGCGAGCAACTGGACTGGGTGCTGGTTCTGGATCAGGCGTCCAAGAGCTACCCGCCACCCGGGAAAGTCAAATAGAGATCCGGTGTAGATCCGACTTCCAAGTCGGACACTTCGCACCACCAGCGGGGGGCAGCAGCGCTTGCCGGTGTACGTTGGTCCGGCTTCCAAGTCGGACACCGCGCCCCCCGCCAGCAACATTGAGCCAGCTGGCCGCATGCCGAATGTCCGACTTGGAAGTCGGACCAACGAGACCCGCAAAGCTGCTACAGCGAGCCAGCCGACGGTCGGACACTTCACACCACCAGCGGCGGGCAGCAGCGCTTGCCGGTGTACGTTGGTCCGACTTCCAAGTCGGACACTGCGCCCCCCCGCCAGCAACATTGAGCCAGCTGGCCGCATGCCGAATGTCCGACTTGGAAGTCGGACCAACGAGACTCGCAAAGCTGCTACGACGAGCCCGCCGACGGTCGGACACTTCGCACCACCAGCGGGGGGCAGCAGCGCTTGCAGGTGTACGTTGGTCCGACTTCCAAGTCGGACTTCTTCGGAACGCGCTGGCTGCCGGGCTTTGGGCCAAGTCCCACCTGGAAGTGGGACCCACTGTAGGACAACACGGTACTTGCGGCAGACTGCGCCCACATCCTGCACTATAATAATCG
>Ga0105092_10000972_pt1 | contig 15223 bp, 15 predicted proteins | sample PPLLak2March2015_FD_87021 | JGI IMG/M metagenome (GOLD analysis project Ga0105092, IMG submission 87021) | Freshwater sediment microbial communities from Prairie Pothole Lake near Jamestown, North Dakota, USA - PPLs Lake P7 Core (1) Depth... | ecosystem: Environmental > Aquatic > Freshwater >... | reverse complement strand
GATGTCACCTTTGTGACGGATCAAAAGGTGGAGCCGCTGCCGCCGAATTACATTTTGGGGAAGATCGAACGGCCGTCCTCTGCCTGAGGAGATGAACTCGAACAAAAAGACGTCCCGCAATTGCGGGACGTCTTTTTGTTCAGCACTTACTTTACGCGCCGTAAGAGGAGATTCAACAACCCGGCAGGTTGCTTCGGGGATTTCTCCTCTTGTTGGAGATCTTGATCGGCCGCAGATTGCAGAAGCAGTTCCTCCGGGTCACGGAATTGCATCGCATATAAGCGCGCGTACATGCCCTCGCGTTCCATGAGTTCCTGGTGCGTGCCCAATTCGATCATGCGCCCGCCATCCAGTACGGCGATGCGGTCTGCCACTTTGATGGTGCTCAGGCGATGGGCGATGATGATGGTCGTCCGGTGCTGCGCGTTCATCAGACGATTGAGTGCTTCCTGCACCAGCCCTTCTGATTCGTTGTCCAGGGAACTGGTGGCTTCATCCAAAAGCAGGATGCGCGGGTCTTTCAGGATCGCGCGGGCGATCGCAATTCGCTGGCGCTGCCCGCCACTCAACTTGGTGCCGCGTTCGCCTACGGTGGTTTCATACCCGTCCGGGAATTCCATGATGAAGTCGTGAGCGCTGGCAGCTTTGGCAGCTTCGATCATTTCGACTTCACTGGCGTCCAGCCGGCCGTAGAGGATGTTCTCGCGGATCGTTCCGCCAAACAGAAGAGTCTCCTGGGGAACGATTGCCATTTGAGCGCGCAGACTCGCCTGGGTGACGGAGCGCAGATCCTGCCCGTCGATTCGGATCACGCCCTCGGTTGGGTCGTAGAAGCGCGGGATCAGGTTGAAGAGGGTGCTCTTTCCCGCTCCGCTCGGACCTACGAGAGCCAGGATCTCTCCAGGCTGGATCTCCAGCGACACGCCCTGGATGACGGGAACGTTATTTTCATAGCGAAAGGAGACATCCTGGAATGTGATCCTTCCCTGGCTGACGGGCAGATCGATGGCGTCCGAGGCATCCTGCACTGACGGCTTTGTATCCAGGATTTCGAACACGCGCTGGACGCCTCCGATCGCGGCACGCAGCTGCGTATACATCCCAGCCATCCCGCCCAGGCTGGCGGCAATGCTGATGAAGTACATCAGGAAGCCGGTGATCATTGCCAGTGTCAATCGCCCGGCGATCACTTCGCGCCCGCCGTACCACATGACCGCCGCAATGGAACTAAAGCCCAGGAACATCATCACCGAGCCGAAGGCGGAGCCATACACAGCCATCTGCAGGGAGGCGCGCAAGGTCTGTTCCATAGCTTTGCCGTAACGCTGCGTCTCGTAGGATTCGCGTCCAAAGCTTTTCACAATGCGGATGCCCTGCAAGCCTTCCTCCACAACGACCGTTGAATCCGCCAGTTGATCCTGGACGCGCGTGCTGCCTTTTTCGATCCGGCTGCCAAACACAAACGCCACCAGCAGCAGGACAGGGATCAATGCCAGGATGAACAGGGTCAGGCGGGCGTTCAAGGTCAGGACGATCACGATGGACCCGATCAGTGTCACGAACTGACTCAGAAACGCGGTGAAGTTACCGGTCAGCATGTTGCGCATCTGGGTCACGTCGCTCGACAGCCGCGAGACAAGATCACCGACGCGGCGGTTGGCATAAAAATCGAGCGATAATCTCTGCAGATGGCTGTACAGGGATGTGCGCAGATCGTAGACGATGTGCTCACCAATGTAGGACAGCAGATAGGATTGAAAGAACGAGAAGGCAGCCTGCGACAGGAAGACTCCAACCAGCACCAGTGCCATGTTGTTGAGCATGGAAAAGTTCCTGACCTGGGTTACGGAATCGAGCAGGCGCACAATGACCAGGGGAAAGACCAGCCCAAAGCCGCTGGACGCCAGCAGCGCCAGGACCGCCAGGGTCATCTTTCCCCAATAGGGTTTCAGGTAGGTGAATAAACGTTTCCAATTCACCGCTTTCAACGGCACGGCAGACTTTTCCTGCTCAGCCAGTTCGCGGCGTCTCTTCTCCAGATCTTCCGGTTGTTCAAACATAGTATTTCTCCTTCACGATAAATTTCTTCCCTTCACTGCGACCCCCTTGGCAGACTGTTCAACATGTGGAAGGCAAGCAGACTGATCCAGCCCAAGCCGCTCACGATCGATAATCGCTGAAATAATCCTGCAAGATCGGTATAGCCGGGTATTTGGCTAAATCCCATACTGGCAAGAACAAAAAATACGAACATCGCGATCCCACTGCCTGCCGAGTACACTGCCCATCCGTACTTTCTTGCTCGGAGGAATCGGAAACCAAACATGAGACAGGTGAGAGGCAGACCTAAAAATGTAAGGATACTGAACAAATCGTGGATGCGCCCGGCAGTGCTGTACTCCGCCATCATCAGGGACGTTCCGGGGGGATAGCCGCTGACCGGATCGGTGACAAAGAGTCCTGCGCCGATCAGGCCGATGCCGACCAACCCGACCAGGAAAGATCTCCAAAAGGCGGGTTGCAAGGTGCGCCACAACCCAACCGCGAAAACAATCAGGAGCAGTCCCGTGATCAGGAAGTTAACAGCCTGTATCCAGCCGAGATTACCCAAAGCCAGGGAACTGACCGGATGGCGCAATGGGTTGTAATCGGCGCGCGTGGCGCCCTCGATCAGAAATGTGACGATGAACAGGGGTCCGGCAAGCACGCCGCAAGTAAGAAGCGTTTTTTCGATCTTGTTGTTACTGTTCATTCTTAATTTCTCCGTGAGAAGGTATCCCAATTATTTCTGAACGATAGCGACTCTTTGTAAACTCAGGTTTAACAAAACACTGCTTCCTCGCCATGAACGCAACGATTTGCACGTTCCGGCTTCTGATCAAGGGGCTCCTGATAGGATCGCGCTCAGTACAAGCAATTGAACGATCGTATTCGATAGGCAATGAACCCATAGCGATACCCGTAGATCTTTCCTGCGCCACGTAACCCACACGGTCGGCAGGAAAAAACCGATCCTGGATATGAATTGCCAGGGAGTCCAAAAGTGATAAAGTGAAAAGAGGATCACATTCAGGATCGGTGCCCGACGACCAATGTGTGAAAGGCGCGGCAATAAGTAGCCTCGAAAATACAATTCTTCAATGGCAGGTAGTACCACTCCCGTGAAAATCAACGACACCGCCAGGGTAGTAATCACAGTGGAACGCCCGTAGCCCGAAAGATATCCACTCGCCCCTCCTGTCCTCTCGAAGGGTATCCATGAAAACAAATGATTGTAGAGAAAGGAATCAACGGGGGTGAGGATCACCGCAGCGATGAACAACCCGATGATCAAAGCGATGACAAACCCGATCAGGGTACCTCTCCTCATTGGTTTCTCCAGGTAGTGCACAACACCACGCAGCGAAAACCTGCTGTTCTGCTTCCAGCCCAAATAAAGTAACAGCCCCAGTTCTGCAGGCACAAGCGCGATGCACATGGCGATCACCCAGGCAAGGTAAGGCGGATAGCCAAGCGCTCGGACAAGCGGCGCCCCGATCAGCAGGTAGACTATGAGAATCAGTATACCGGGAATAAGATGCAGCCCAATTGAAAGCGGAAGGGAATGCTGCTCGTCAATCAGCTGCTTGACGAGTTTATTTGGTGTGACCTCGCGTACGTTCTCCATACTGTTCTCCTGATGTTTCTCTGTGGTGTGTTTCGATGATCTTTTGGCAATGGAAAGCTCAATTCCCTGCAAGCATAAAATGGTTCTGTAAACTCAGTTTTAACTGTTGAAACAAGGACCGCCTCGTCATTCAATTCATGACGAGGCGGCACGTTTACTAACGAAGGATCGGGTCGCTCTTATTTCACCGGCAGCGAGACGGTAAAGGCAGCGCCCGCACCCGGTCTGCTCTCCACATGGATTGTGCCTTTGTGCATTTCGACAATTTTCTTGACGATGGAAAGCCCCAGCCCGCTCCCGCCGGTCGAGTGGGTACGCGACAGGTCAGCCTTGTAGAATCGCTCGAAAATATGAAGACGATCTTCTTCCAAGATCCCGATCCCCGTATCCGTGATCTGGAATTCGGCTCGATCGCCCCGAACGGACAGGGTCACTTGAATGGAACCCGCTTGCGGCGTGAATTTGACGCTATTGTGCAGCAGGTTGATCCAGACCTGACTCAGCAGATCCTCATCGGCGGTGACTTCCAGTTCCGCGAGAGAGACTTCCATGTGGATATCCTTCGCCTTCCATTGCGGTTCACAAGCCAGGATCAGCTCCCGGACCTGTTTATCCAGCCGATATACCTTTGGTTCGAACTTCAGCTGTTCGGACTCCAGCGCTGCCAGCTTGAGCAGATCCTCGGTAATGCGCGCGAGACGCTGGCTTTCACTCTGGATAATGCCGAGATAGTGATTTCGTTCCTCCGGAGAAAGATGATTGTTTTCCAGCGCCGCGGCAAATCCGCGGATGGATGTCAGCGGGGACTGGATCTCGTGCGACACGTTCGAGATGAATTCCTGGCGCATGGTCTCCATCTGGTCCAGCTCCGAAGCCATCCGGTTGACCTTATTCACCAGTTCGCCCACAATTTCGTGATCCTGGAACTGGTTGTCGAGGCGGATGCTGAAGTCTCCCTGCGCGATCTTTTCCAGAGCCTCGAGGACCGGCTGGAACATGTCCATTTCGGGAATCCAACCGCGCGACCTGCCGATCCTGGAAGCAATACCAACCAGTACCCCCGTCAGAAGCAGACCTAGCAGGGCATTCACAATTTGTGCCAGCCATAGCGGAGGGGTAAGGTTTACGATTTTATAGAGGTAAGCAGTCAGAAAAAAGCTTGCAGCCACCATGCCGCCGATAAATGCCAGTACGAAGATAAACCAAATAAAACCGACGAGCCGTTGCCGAATGTTCTTCATGAAGTCGTCTCCAGGCGATAGCCCAGGCCGCGGATGGTGGTGATCTTGAACGAAACCTTTTCCTCCGGAAAACGTTCGCGCAGACGGTTGATGTGCACGTCCAGGGTACGATCGTTCCCCTTGAAATCGAACCCCCAGATATCCTCGATCAACTGCTCGCGGGAAAAGGTCCTGCCCGGGTAGCTTGCCAGCTTGAACAGCAATTCAAATTCCTTCAGAGGGAGAGTTGATTTTTCGCCATGGACAGAGACTTCAAAGGATTTGCGATCCATGGACAATTCACCCACCTGTATCCTTTGCGATGTGGCAATTCGATAGCGCTTCAACAGAGCTTTGACACGTGCGACCATCTCCAGCGGCTCGAACGGCTTGACCAGATAATCATCCGTCCCCAATTGAAACCCCTTGAGCTTTTGGCTGGTCTCGCCCCTGGCAGTCAGCATCAGGACCGGCATATCGAACGTCGCCTTCAGTTCCTGACATAACTCCCAGCCATCCATGTTGGGCATCATCACATCGATGATCGCCAGATCGATTTTGACGGAATCAAGTGTTGAGAGAGCCTGGACGCCATCGCCAGCTTCCTGTACGTCGAACCCTTCCCTCTTCAGGAACACCGTGACCAGTTCTCGGATATGCGGGTCATCGTCAACAATGAGTATCTTGCTCATAAAAACAACCTTCGTTGGATCAGGATGATATCGGCGGCTGGATTTTGGAAGGATACATCACTTGTGTAAACCATATATTAACAGATCAGTGAATCACCCTCTCAATCACCCCTTGCGGGTGAAGTCGATTCACCCGGCCAAAAGATACCATGATGCAAATTTACAAGGAGAGAAAAATGGAAAAAAATATTGAAATAATGCGTACGGACATGGCCAGACAACCTGTTATTTACTGGCTGCCACTGGGTGCTATCGCTGGTCCGGCTATGTTCACGCTTGCCTGGCTTACTCTCGGCTTCCTGAGCCCCGGTTACACCCTCTTTGGCACTTTGATTGCGCCCTATTCAGCCATCAGCCAGCCGATCAGTGGTCTTGGACTCGGTTCCACGGGCCCGTTCATGAATACAGCCTTTGTACTTGGCGGGCTGATGCTTCTGGCAGGTGTGGTTGGCATCTTTCATAACCTTCAGGGGCTAAGCGTTCGCGCCCGCTGGGTCTGTGTCATTTTATTCACACTCTCGCCATTGGGCATGATCATTTGTGGTGTCTTCACACTCGAGTCGATCCTGTTGCATCTCGTGGGCTTCCTGCTTGCCGTGGTATCCCCGGTATTGAGCTTTCTGGTCGCCGGTCTACTGCTGCGCCGTATTCCTGGATGGGGTCAGTTCAGTCGTTGGCTGTTCCTGGGAAGCCTATTGACAGTGGTCCTGGTTGTGCTGTTCCTCCATACGTTCTCACCGGCCGAAGCAGGCACCGGGATCGGTTTTGCCGGGTTGATACAGCGCGCACTTACCGTTGAGATCCAGGCTTTGTTTGCAGCATTAGGCTGGCTATCCTTCCGTCATTCGTAGTTGCCTGGATACGTGCAAATTAGGAAAAAGGAGATATCGAATGATCTTGATCACCGGCGCGACTGGAAATATTGGCAAAGAGCTGATTCCGCTCCTGCTCGAGTCTGGGCAGGCGATCCGCGTGCTTGTGCGAGATGAGCGCAAAGTGGCTCATCTCGAGGCGTGCGTGGAACGCGTGGTGGGGGATCTGGAGAAACCGGAAACACTTGCTGCTGCCGTAGAAGGTGTAGACCGGGTATTTCTGGTTACCTTTGAAACGCAGCAGGATATCAATCTGATCGAAGCAGCAAAAAAAGCAGGCGTTCAACAGATCGTGAAACTGTCTACGCTTGAAGCGGCGGAGCACAAAATCAAGGTGGGGAAGTGGCACTATGAGCGTGAAGAATTGATCCGCGCCTCCGGCCTCGATTGGACCTTCCTGCGCCCGGGCATGTTCATGAGCAACAGCATCCAGTGGTGGTCTGATTCGATCAAAGGTCAGAATAGTGTTTTCTTCCCCGGTGGAAAGAAAGGCAGGGTCGCACCGATCGACCCGCGCGATGTGGCAAAGGTCGCAGCAGTCGCGTTGACCCAACCGGGCCACAGCAGACAAGCCTATCAATTGACCGGCTCTGAGCTGTTCACGATTGGTGAGATGGTGCAGGTCATTTCACAGGTGCTCGGCAAATCCATCCAGTATGTCGATATCCCCCCGAGCGCCGCCAAGCTGTTCATGCTCAAGTCCGGCATGGATAAGGCGCTGGTCAACGCCTTGATGGAAATGCTTGCCACCCTGCGCAGGGATGAGGGTGCGATCGTTACCAACACTGTGCAGCGGTTGACGGGTCATCCGCCGCGTACATTCGAAGCGTGGTGTCATGAACATATCGCCGCCTTTCAGGCCTGATTCAGGTCGCCGGTCCACCGGCCCGGATGGGGTGCTGCCGGCTATTTCTGGAAACTGCCCGAAAACGCTCCGGCTCCCACCCCGGCAGCCGCGTCCGTCATCCTACACTCATCCTATATCCATCCTACACCCATCCTATATCCATCCTACACCCATCCTACACCCATCCTACACCCATCCTATAGCGCGCCCGATTTCGTCCCAAACGACCTCTCATTGCGTGTAGTACTGTGCTTCGACCCTACGTGAGTGTCTGAAACGTCTTTGGACGGTCAATTCACCGCAGATCAACACAGACAAACGCTGATCTTTTAGATGAAAAGCTACGAGAAACCGTTTTTAAAAATCCTTTTCATCTGTGTTCATCTGTGCTTTACACCTGCCCCGGCGGGCTCGTTGCCCGAACGAGGTGCCGGGGTCCGTGGTTAAAACATGTTTTCAGACAGTCTCTAAAAATAAATGCAGAGCCAGACGGATCCCGCGCTGCCCTGGGTTCCGCCCGACAAGCTGGGTGAACTTGAAGCTGAATGGTTAGGTCCTGGTGGATGCTGCCGATAATCACCCACCCAATCACCCCGCGCAGGTGAAGTCAGTTCACCCGGTTGATCGCTACACTTGATCGAAATTCAAAAAGGAGAGATCAAAATGGAAAACCTGCTTCAAATGTGGCTCAACCCGATCAACCTGGGAGTTTTGTTCCTGTGTGTCACGATCGGGATCTGGATCCTGGCTCATAGTGACCCGACGCGCAGGGATAAATAGAAAGGAGACAAGATGAATAGTGCCCAAACTCAAAAGGCTTACAAAGGCTTACCCATGGAAGGACTCATTGCCAGCTGGTATGCCAAAACAACGCGCAAGGATTTGAAGCGCCATCAATTAATGGCGAAACAAATGGTGGAGAAAATACCTGTCCACGGTAAAGTACTGGAGATCGCCCCGGGACCTGGCTACTTCTCCATCGAACTGGCGAAACTCGGCAACTTTCAAATTACGGGCCTGGATATCAGCAAATCCTTCGTGGAGATCGCCCGCAGGAACGCCTCGGAAGCAGGCTTGCAGATCGACTTTCGGGAAGGCAATGCTTCCGCCATGCCGTTCAAAGAGAATACCTTTGACTTCACCTTTTGCCAGGCGGCATTCAAGAACTTCTCCGAACCAGTCAAAGCCATCGCGGAAATGTACCGCGTCCTGCGGCCTGGCGGTCTGAGCATCATTTCCGATCTGCGCCGGGACGCCCCGCCGGAAGAGATCGAACGGGAGATCAAAGGCATGGGACTTGGACCCGTCAACCGATTTATGGTCCGCTGGACATTCAGGAACATGCTGCTGAAAAACGCGTATCGCCTTGACGAAATGAAGTCCATGGTCGCTCGAACTCCCTTTGGCAAATGCGAGATCAACGTAGATGGTGTCGGCTTTCAGGTTTTGCTGAGGAAATGAGTTGATGTAAAAGAAAATCGCCCTGTCCATTTGACAGGGCGATCCTGTTTATGCCTGCTTTGATTTTACGCGGTTGACGATGTACATAAGCCCCCAGTTGATGAACAGGTTCAAAAGCGCGACTCCGGCTGCCAAAACAAAGGCATCCAGGGCGACTGCAATGCCAATGGCTGCGACTGACAAGATCGAGGCGCTGGTTGTCAAGCCTTCCACGACCCTTTCACCCTCCTGTCTGTATTTGAGGATCGTACCTGCGCCCAGAAAGCTGATCCCCACGACGATCGCTTCCACCACGCGGACCGGATCGGCGGTCAGCACATCCCGGGGAGTGAAAGATGAAAGCATAAGATCTGCAAGCAGCACGAAAAATGCGGCAGTGGCTCCCACCAGCATGTGAGTCCGCAGTCCGGCGGGCCGTTCTGCAAATTCGCGTTCGATCCCAACCAGCCCTCCTAAAAGCGCGGCAACAACAACCTTCCCCAGTATTTGCAATTCGGTGGATAACTCCATCTTGAAACGCACTCCTCCTGTCATAATATCGAGAGATTATCTTGTAATTCCCAATGATAGGATAAAAAGCGAAAAGTTTTTATGGGGACAATCCCCGCTGCTCGAGGGTGAATCCCTAGCATTGCCTCAGATGTGTGAAATGATCGTCTGGGGGCAAAAATTCGGGCTACAGGAAGGCAGGGTTTTCCATAGCTGACCCCGAAGCTTTTCCCCATTGAGCAAAATAGTACTGTATCTATAATTGAATCAGTTGTAAAAGCTTAAGAAGGAGGTCTCAATGCTGGAACTTAGAGAAGGAATGAGTGTGTTTACTCGCAGTGGGGAAGAGCTGGGCAAGGTCAACCGTTTTGTCCTGGATCCGGCAACGAATGAAGTGACTCACATTGTGATCCAAAAGGGATGGCTCCTGCCGGAGGACAAAGTTGTGTCCTTCCAGGTGATCGGTTCCACAGCGGAAGGCAAAGTCGTCCTGAATGAGGATATTGAAAATTTCGACGAATTGCCGCCCTTTGAGGAAATCCATTTTGTCAGGGCTAATGATGATCCAAATGATCCCAACCTGACCTATTACTGGTATCCGTCTCATCCGGGAATGGGCTACCCGGGTTTCGGTCCGGGGCATTATGCTTTGCCGCCCGCCGAAACGAAACGGAATATTCCGGAGGATACCGTACCACTAAAAGAGGGTACTGACATCATTAGTGCGGATGGGAAGCATGTTGGCGATATTGAACGCTTGATCGTCGAACCCGACTCGAACAGGGCAACTCATTTTGTGATCTCACAGGGTCTGCTATTTAAAGATCGGAAACTTGTCCCGGTGCATTGGATCAAGTCTGTTGAAGAGGATAAGGTTCATTTGGTAGTGCCAGCTCGATTGCTGGAACGCCTTCCCTCTCACGAATTATGATTTAGAATATATATCAACCCCACAAAGTTGCCCACATATATAGTGGAAAATATAGCGAACAGGCACAAGCATGCCAATACTGTCCCGCCTGCTTGTCTTGGTCGACAGTGCTGGGAACAGAACACGGAAGCCCTGGGTGAGGAAATGGAGATATGAACAAGAGTTCCGAGTCTATCAACATGGGCAGCCCTGCTGGAGATTCTGATTTTTCAGCACGCGACCTCCTGACACACAGGACATTGATCATCGCTTCGAATCGGGGGCCGGTCACACTCCACCAAAATGAAAATGGGGAGTTGGAATACCAGCGCGGCAGCGGAGGACTGGTCACGGCTCTGACCGGTGTCCTTCAACATACCGAAGCGCGCTGGATTGCCTGTGCGCAGACAGAGGAGGACAGAGCCTGGGGGCGAGGAGAAGTGCCACTTGGGGAGAGCGACGAGAAGGTCTGGGTGCAATTGCTCGCTCCCTCAGATGATGCTTATGAGGGCTATTATCGCGTGATCGCGAATCCTTTATTATGGTTCCTGCAGCATTCGATGTGGGACATTTTTCGTGAGCCAACGATCGACCAGGCGGTCTGGGGGCATTGGAACAACGGCTATCAGGCTGTCAATCTGCTTTTTGCGGAAGCGATCGCAAATCAGATCGCGAGTGCACCGCAGCCGGCCCTGGTTATGCTGCAGGATTATCACCTGTACCTGGCGCCCAGTTTTATTCGCTACAAATTCCGCCCGAAGGCTAAATACACTCTTTCACACTTTGTGCACATTCCCTGGCCCGGCGCGGAGGATTGGGGCCTCCTGCCTTTAAAAATGCGGCGGGCGATCCTTGAAGGGTTATGCGCGGTGGACTTGCTCGGCTTCCAAACCCGCGAGGATGGACTAAATTTCATTCGGACATGCGAATCCCATTTGCCGGGAGCCCATGTCAATTACAAACAAGGCCGGGTCTGGTTTCGCAACCACGCCACATACATACAGGATTTCCCTATTTCGATCGATGTGAACGGTCTCAGGCAGTTAGCCGAAACGGATGAAGTGAATTCCTATCAGGAGCAACTGTTACAGTCGCATGGCGATTGGCAGATCATCCTGCGCATCGACCGCATTGAGCCCAGTAAAAACATTGTGCGCGGGTTCCAGGCATTCGATGAAATGCTGGAGCTTCACCCCGAACATCGCGGCAAAGTCAAATTCGTAGCCCTGCTTGTGCCTTCCCGACTGGGGGTGAGCGAGTACGGAAACTATTTGGATGAAGTCATGGGTATGGCTGGCAGGGTAAATGCCAAATACGGCGGAAACGATTGGGAGCCGATCCGTATTTTGGTGGATGAGAATTACCCTCGAGCAGTGGCAGGATTGCAGATCTATGATTTGCTGCTGGTCAACTCCATTGCCGATGGCATGAATCTGGTCGCCAAGGAAGGTCCCATTGTCAATCGCCGTGACGGGGTCCTGGTCCTTTCCGAGCGGACCGGCGCTTACCAGCAGCTTGAGTCCGGAGTCCTGGTCGTTTCCCCTTTGGATGTCTATGGCACAGCGGAGGCGATGCATCAGGCGCTGACTATGCCGGAGGAAGAGCGGCACAAACGAGCGCAGCGCCTGCGTTCCTTGATCGAGGGCCAGGATATTGTCGATTGGCTGCGCCAGCAACTGAACGCGATCATTAAATTAGGTTTATGATGTCCGGGAGTTTACCCAGGGTTGCTTTCCTGCACTATTCGGCTCCTCCGATCGTTGGCGGCGTGGAGAATGTGATCCTCGCGCATGCCCGTTTGTTCGTGGAGGCTGGATATCCCACGGCCATCGTGGCGGGTGGCGGGGAACAGGCTGCCCTGCCCCTCGGAGTGGAGCTCATCCGCATCCCTGAGCTAGCCAGCCAGAACTCCCAAATTTTGGAGATGAGTCACGAACTCGATCAGGGACATGTCCCCTCCAATTTTGAACAAATGGTTGCGCAACTGGAGGAGAAGCTGACTTCCGTCCTGGCTCCCATGGATATCCTCATCGTGCACAATGTCTTCACCAAACACTTCAATCTTCCCTTGACTGCGGCACTTTTCCGCCTGCTCGACCAGGGCGTCATTCGTCATTGTGTTGCCTGGTGCCATGACATGACCTGGACGAGCCCCAACTCGCGTTCGAAAGTTTTTCCCGGTTATCCTTGGGATCTTCTTCGCACGCAGCGTTCGGACATCATATATGTGACCGTATCTCAGGAAAGACAGCGGGACCTGGCGGACCTGTTCGGATGTCCGCCTGAGCAGATTCGGGTGATCTATAACGGCGTGGACCCGGACGAACTGTTCGCGCTTTCTGAGGCGGGCATGGCTCTGATCGACCGGCTGGATCTGTGGAGCAGCGATCTCAACCTCCTCATGCCTGTCCGTGTAACCCAAGCCAAGAACATCGAGCTTGCCCTGCATGTGATGGCGGCATTGAAAGAGAGGGTCACCCGTCCGAAACTTGTCGTGACTGGACCTCCCGATCCGCATGACCGGGCGAATATGGGATATTTTCGAGATCTTCTGGCATTACGCAAAAAACTGGAAGTCGATCAACAGGTGCGTTTTGTTTATGAGTCAGGTTCTCATCCCAGCGAACCGTTTCTGATCGATATGTCTGTAGTCGCAGAACTACTGCGTGTGAGCGATGCACTCTTTATGCCAAGCCATCGGGAAGGCTTCGGCATGCCGGTTCTGGAAGCGGGCCTGGCCGGCGTCCCGGTCTTCTGCGCGGATACGGTGCCGGCTGCCAGGGAGCTTGGCGGGCAGGATGTCATCCAGTTCTCGCCTGAAGCGCATCCGGACCAGGTGGCCGGCTTGATCCTGAAGTGGGCGGAGGACAGTCCCGTGTTACGCCTGCGACGGCGCATCCGGCAAGGGCTTACCTGGCGCAGCCTGTTTCGGCGTGAAATTTTGCCGCTGACTGTTCGAGGTGAGTCTTGAAATTCAGAAGCAAGTCGGAACTGGCGAAGTGGGCACGGGGATCACAGCGCTTATGGCTATTCCTGGATTATGATGGCACGCTCGCAGACTTTGCTCCTACACCGGAAATCATCGAAACAAATCCCAGGGTGATCAGCATCCTGGAGCAGCTTGTCCGCATATCCTCCATCCGTGTGACGATCCTCAGTGGACGCAGGCTGGGACATGTTCGTCTGCTCCTGCCGATCACAGGGATCTTTTTGGCTGGCACGTACGGTATTGAGTTGCTAACTCCAGCAAATGAAACGATTCAGCGTGTGGAGCATGCGGAGATCCGGCCGGTCCTCGAAACGATCAAGCCGCAATGGGAGCAAATCATTCGCGGGCGCAGTAACTTCTTTCTGGAGGACAAAAGCTGGACGCTTGCTTTGCACACTCGCTTTGCTGCCGACGATGAAGCGCAAGAGGTCCTCGCGCATGCCCGACAGGTGATCGATCAGACCGCGTCTGACAGCCGCTTCCGCATTTTGGGCGGCCACAAATTTCTGGAAATTGCCCCACGGCTGGCAAGCAAAAAGGAAACAGTCACGTACCTGTTGAACCAATATCCCCTCCCGGGGGCGAACTTGCTTTACATTGGCGATGATGATAAGGATGAAGAGGCGTTTCCCGTGATCCATGCCAATCAGGGTGTCGCAGTGAAAGTCCATCAGCCTTCCCAGAGATCCTATCCCACTACGGCTGATTTCTTCTTTGAAGCCCCGGATGAGACGCTGGGATGGCTGGATGAACTGGCGCAGCAAGCAGGTGACTAAAAGAATAGTCTAAGAAACTTTCTGAAAACGCGCTGACTCCCACCCTGGCAGCCGGGGCAGCCCTCCTCCAGTCATCCTTCGCTTAACCTATACTTAACCTATATCGCGCCCGGTTTTGTCCAAAACGATCTGTCACTGCGTATAGTGCTATCCTTCGACCACCAAAATACAGGCCGGGTCGGATTTTCGACCCTTATGCACCCTGCAGGTCGCTTGGCTAAATTTGTTGTGATTTGGTCCTCCGAGAAGTTCGCCGGACCACTCGTATTTGAACAAGTTTCAGATACTCTCTACGCATTTTCTCACCAGGGAGGGCACTAAGTTCACGGAGATTTTAAAAGATTTTCTCTGTGGTCTTCGCGAAGCATACTCGAAGAGTGCAGTGCCCTTTGTGGTGAAAATATTGACGCGCAGAGCAGAAGGGCATATACTCTCTCTGGTAAGTGGTCTGACCAGTTAGGAGCCCTGATGAATAAATGGAAACCGATCCGGAAGCCCGCAGAGGTTGCCGAGCAACGTTTGCTCGATGCAATCTTGAGCGGGCATTTTCCTGTTAATAGCTGCCTGCCTGGCGAGCGTGACCTGGCGGCGCAGGTCGGTGTTACACGTCCCACCTTGCGCGAAGCTATGCAGCGGCTTGCCCGCGATGGCTGGCTCGACATCCAGCACGGCAAACCGACGCGCATCCGCGATTACTGGCAGGAGGGCAGCATGGGGGTGCTGTCCATGCTGGCGCAAATGCCCTCGCAGCAGACGCCGGATTTTGTAGCGCACCTGCTTGAGATCCGCGTGCTGCTCGCGCCCATGTACACCCGTCAGGCGATGGAGCAGGCTGCACCTGAGATTGCCGCCCTCCTCAGCAACTATGCGGATCTCGAAGAGAGCTCTGCCGCGTTTGCCAGTGCAGATTGGGATCTGCATTTTTTGCTCACACAACGTGCCTCCAATCCCATCTTCCGTCTGTTGCTCAACAGCTTCAAGGACCTGTATCAGGTCATGGGCGATCATTATTTTGTCTCGGCGGAAAGTCGAAAACGCTCACGCCGCTACTACGCGGAGTTGTTGAATGATGCGAAGAAAGGCGCGTTCCTCAAAGCGGAAACACTGACGCGCACGGTGATGGAAGAAAGCCTCATGCTTTGGAGGAAGTCATCGTAGAGCGAGACGCTTCGCGCATCTCGCTCTACAAGGAGTTTGCATGAAACGTTGGAATGGGTGGGGAAATCTGGACACAGACTACCCTGTGCCGCCTTCTGCTCTGGAATATTTGACAAAGCGCCTCGGTCCGCTCGGCCCGAGT
>Ga0105092_10000970_pt1 | contig 15230 bp, 10 predicted proteins | sample PPLLak2March2015_FD_87021 | JGI IMG/M metagenome (GOLD analysis project Ga0105092, IMG submission 87021) | Freshwater sediment microbial communities from Prairie Pothole Lake near Jamestown, North Dakota, USA - PPLs Lake P7 Core (1) Depth... | ecosystem: Environmental > Aquatic > Freshwater >... | reverse complement strand
CTCGTCCAAAATCCATCTGGTTGGAACTCGCGTATGGCTCGCTCGATGTAGCCAATGTACAGCCGGCAGAGCGCATCATACAGCTTGTGGACCTTTTCCGGCTCAGTGTAAAAATCGGTTAGCAAATTCACCATGCCGCGGATTTCCCACGGGCGCTCGAAGAACAACCGCCAGAAGCTGAAGATCAAATAGAGATCGTCCTTCCTGGCATAATCGACAATCGGATACAGGTTATCAAACTGGTCAGAATGCTCCGGCTCGGGCAGTTTCTCGATGAATTCATCCAGGTTTGCCCAATCCTTCAGTATCCAACGAGAGTCGTGTGCGCCTTCGGTTTGAAAACCCCAGGATAGACCCATTTGATTGTAATGGATCGGTTCGATCCAGACGAAGACCGCATCCTCCGGGAAGCGCTCGAAGCGGTCCAGGGCTTTCCCGTGCAGCTCATAATATCCTTCACCCCACCATTTCGCCTGGATCAGAGGGACTCGTGATGGATGTTTGCGCTCAACAGCCTTGACCACCTCGGCGCGTGGAAGCGGCGAGTAATCTTTCAATTTCATATAAAAATCATCTATCCTTCCTCAGAACAAACACGCCATCTTTTCCATGAATTCTTACACGCTGGACATCACCTGATTTCGTGATGATCATTGAATCTTCACAGGAAACGCCAGAAAGGGTGAGCTCGGCAATGAATTCTTTTTGCTGAGTCTTCAAGATGATCCTCGTTCCATCATCCGTTACGTTGACGATCTCGGATGTAATGTAATGAAGCTTTACATCTTTGTTTATCTGCCAATCGACCGGCAGTATCAACCCGGTTCGTGCCGCCAGACAGATTGGATTCCCGCCGAACATCATTTCATTTTCATATTCAACGGTTGTCTCAACCGGATCATCCTGATAATTATTGATAAACAGGAAGCTGCCATTTTTACCGTGGCTGATACGGACATCAGCCCAGTCGGAAAGTTTAAATAAAGGTGAACAGCCCATCTTCATTGCCATCTGGTGAACGATATCAATATCCCCCAAGGTTTCGGTATACATGGCTGTTCCGAACATCATGATTTTTCCTCGTCCCACGGATTTTATAAATCCTGTAACATTCCCGCTATCATCTGTAGCAAAGACTTCATCAAATTCTCCGAAGTAAGTTTCTAAAAATGAAATGGGTACTTTTCCGTATTGGAAAACGTTGATATATTTTCTGATAAACGGCGAATCGCTAATAATCTGTTGGATTCCAATGGCATCCTTTAATATTGTGCACTCTCTGTGATAAAAATCTTCTACACACATTCGCCCCGCCAATATCAATTTTCCACCCTTATGAATATAATCTACCAGTTTCTGCTGCGTATCAGCATCACACTGTTTCTCCATTATCACCCAGCATAAGGGTATCTGAGTAACCTCAAGGTCACCACTGCTGACTTCGACTGCATCGAAAGGACGGTGTGTTATCGACAAACCTCTGGCGATCATATCAAATAACACAATGTCACGTTGGTGCGTAATGATACTGGTGGATTGTTGGGTAAATTGATTATTTACTTCCGTCATAAAGTAATCAAGCAAAAAACCAACTGTGGTTACCGTTTTGGGACGTGACTCAACAAGATCAGAGCCATAGGTATCCAGAACCCTGGACAGCTTTGGATAACGGTAATACTGCTTCCTCAGCGTGCCATCTGTACGAACGGGATGTCCCCAATCATGACGAAAATCCGGGCTCAGGATCGGATCGTTATCTCCTCCAAAAAAGAGATAGTGATTGATAGCACGCATCCCTGAGGAAATACACAACCTGCTGTGCAGATCAGACATCGATGACTGACCATTGCTAAAGTCCAAATTTCCGCCAGACTGGAATTCGATAGAAAATAGCGGCTGCTTTTTATTTTGTAAGGCCTTGGTCATCTCATTGACGAGTAATAGCTGGTGAAATGTACCTTCACCAATGGTTAGCGGGTAAACATCCGTTGCACTGATCATCCCATCGATGCGCATAACCTCCACCAACTGAGACAATCCAATGGGGAACGTTTTACCCCCGTTACCAAAACCGTGGATGTTGATTACCGGTAAAACCTCCAATCCATTCGATTTCGCCTCTGACCATAAAAAGGATGCATATTCACACAGATAATCCCGGTAAAAACGCCGGTAATCTTCAACAATCATTTCTGCAGCCGGTTCTTTGGGATTTAAGATGCCTTCTCTCAAGAAATCCTCCAGATTTTCGGTTGTGTACCGGTCGGGAAGGTCTTTACCATATGCATTCCTGAGATGAACTGCAAATCTGGATATCGTATCGGGATTCGTATCAATGATGTTCCGAACCCAGGGCATCATACCCATTTCATTATCCAATTGCATCATAATGATCTTTCCGCCCCGGGTAATCTGGCGCGGAGTGAGCACATTAAATATCGCCTGATACCATTTTGAAACGCAAGCCAAAAAATCAGGGTGCAAGTAGCTGGCAATATTTTGAATTTTATTATCCTGACTGATAAAAGCTGCCTGTGGATACTTATCGAATACCCATGGTGGAATTCCTTCATTGATGGTTTCTGCCATAATATATGGACCCGGCCTGGGGATGATCCAAAAATCCATTTCGGCAGCTAAATCTAGAAAACCCTCCAAATCTCTCATTGGATGGCTGTGCCCATCAAAATCGGAATCATCTTCTTCCAATTGGTGCCATATCCAGGGAATATATGCAGCCAGTGAATTAAAACCGGCTGCTTTTAATATTTCCAGTCGATGACGCCATTGATCTTTTGGGGTACGAAAATAATGAAATTCCCCGGCTTGAATAAACTGAGGTCGATCATTCAGCCAAAACTGGCCGTCCTTCGGGGTGAGGCAGCTCATTGGGCACTTCCTTTCGATGTCTGAAGCTTAATATTTCCAGTGATTTTTGGATATAAGGACTATTTGTATATATATCCCAGATCATTCCGCTCAAGTAATTTTCAATCATAATCATCGAACAACCTTTATCAATTCCATAGATTGCCTTACTGTACCAGGGCGGGGATGCATCAAGGTTGTAGGCATCAAAGAAACCATACTGCCCCCAGGTTTGGGGATGGTTGTGATAAAGGTATTCAATCATTTCAATCGTAAGCTCGGGTAGAAACGGCAGGGATGCCATTGCTCCCCAAATTGATATGGTTCCATTATGCTTAGGTTTTTCCCGGCTGGGTGTGCTGCCAAACACATCATATCCTCTGGGACTATCTCCGCTGCTCAACCCCCAGCTATTCGCATGATAAGTTTTATATATATTTGAATGTTCCAGGCAGAAACTCCGGTTGGCTAATGCGGCAAGGCGCGCATTTTCGAACCAATCAACTCCATCCGGATCGAGATAATTCTGTGTATCTAACCATGCTTCAGCACATTGATAACCATATAGTGAACCATTTGGAATGATAACGATTTCGCGACCTTCGTAGGTGCCAATATTTCGTGAAAAACCTTTGTATAGCTTCTTTGCCACCACCGGGTCAATATGTCCTGCTGCCTGTAAGTACATCATCTTTTGCTCAGCAGCCATGTCCCACTGCTGAATAAAACCGGGTTGATCTCTGACATAATCTCCGTTCAAATCAGGGTTATATGCCATCCGAAATAATGTTTTACTATCTTTTTCAAAAGTAATAAATTTCCAGTCCACCCGTTCGAGCAGTTGCTGCGCAATTTCTTGTATTTCTTGGTCATGAAAGTAGGCAGAAGCTGTAATAACGCCGTTTAAACAAATCGCAGTATCTATGGTTGAATATTCACAATTTTTGAATCTTTCCCCGCTGTCCATCTCCAGGAAATGAGAAAAGAAACCGCGATGATGGCTTGTATGACAATAAAGTGTGTATAAAGTCTTTTTGGTAATATCACATCCTTCTTGATTACTGATGTAGCCCCGTTCGCTGGCGATTACCCAGGCGGTAAGGGCGTATCCCACAGAGGCTATGGATGAAAGGTCAGGGTTCTTCGTAGAATCAACCGTTAAACCATAACCCCTGCTGTTTGTTTTTAGATTTGTGAAATGTAAGAAAAAATCTACGGATCCTTTTAACTCTTGCTCCAGGATTTTCCAGTGCTCCATATTCCCTCGATGATGGTGATGTCAGTGAGATGTGATTTTTGTGGATGATTCCCGCTGGATAAACTTGGTCGGTATTCTATCCGGTTGAAAAGGTTTTTCATTTTCTAAGAAGTCAATCAGTTGGGTTGCAGCAAGGGAACCCCATAAAAAACGAGACGTTCCTACGGTAGACAGGGACGGCTTCAAATACCTTGATATTTGAATATCGTCAAATCCCACAACGGCAATGTCGTCGGGCGCTTTTAGGTTGCTCTCCTTCATCGCATTTATAAAACCGATCGCCATCTGATCGTTTGCACAAAAAACTGCATCTGGCAGCATATTTGTTTCAATAATCGTTTTAGCAATATCGTACCCAGATGACTGGGTAAAATCTCCGTCATAACTCGTAATGGATAAATTATTTTTGTCCGCTTCTGATAGAAATGCTTTCATTCTCTCTTTATTATCAAAAGAATCCATAGGACCTTTAATAAAGGAAATTTTACGGGCTCCTTGATTATATAAATGACAAAAAGCTTCTCGAACGCCCTGCTCGTTGTCAATCAATACTGGAAACAAATAATCGCCATCCAGGTAGCGATCCAGGACGACGATAGGGAAAATCTTAGCAGCAAGTTTTATGAGCATCTCACTCTTTACTTTTGAATCGAATATAATCGCCCCATCTACCTGTCTTTGCGTGAGGTGCTTTTGGAATGTCTTGGTTTCAGGACACACAATCAGCTCATAGTCCGTTTTTAAAACGGCATTATGGATTCCTTCGAGGATTTCTTCATAAAATGAGCCGCCAAACCGCGATATAAAGACACCAATCGTACGTGTCTTTGGGTTTTTCAAGTTTCTTGCAAAAGCATTGGGATGATAATTTAATGCCTCTGCAGCATCTAACACTCGTTTCCGTGTATCATCACTGATGGTGCCTGTACCATTCAATGCATACGATGCTGCCGCGACGCTGACCTTGGCACGTTTGGCCACATCTTTTATTGTTACCATGAATTCTATTTTATCCTCCGATTGGTTTTATTGGGTGATCTGTAAACGTTCCAGTCCTTGTACTAAATACTTATTTTTCATCATAATTTCATAAACAGTATCATCCTCAAAATTTGCCAGCATAAGCAATGTTATGCCTTTATCGATCCCAATAACGTCTGTAGCATACCAATCTTCGCTAAGATTATATGAATCGAGAAATCCGTATTGCCCTTTTAGTTCTTCGATTGAATAATAGTTCAGCATGGCTTGCTGGGTTTGTTCTGGCAAGAAAATAATAGAACCTATCGCTCCGGAAGGGGCTATGGTGTCATCGACAAAATGCTGTCTGTTGTCAAAACCTGAGGGAGGTGCACCGTATAACCCGTTATACCCTTCTGGTCCGTCGCAAGCAGTCAGCCCCCATGAATTTGGTCCCAGCGTGATATATTTATGGTCCATTGCTTTCGCAAAGTTTAAATGGGCTAAAGTTGCTTCCACAGAATTATCAAACCAGTTAACCTTCTCCTTATCGGAATATCCCCAGAAATCTATCCATGCGTGAGTGAATTGATAAGTAAAAATCGAACCGAACCATGAGTGGATAAATGGCTTCCCATCTCCAAATTTCGCGTAATGCCTGGTAAATCCATAATAAGTTGTATCATTAACGGGATAGGTGTCCGATCCAGCAGCAAGAATATACAACATCAGCTGTTCAGCATAGAAATCCCAATGGCCTGCAAAGCCTTTTTCCGGTGTGTACGCCATATAAAACATATTCCGTGTTTCGTCAATAAACCAGGGCCAATTGACACCGTCGTAAAGCATCTTGGCTCTGGCTTCTACCTCTTCTCCAAAATATTCTCCCGCCGAAAGAGCTCCCATCAATAATATGGCTGTGTCGATGTTTGAGACTTCGCTGTTCCATACTCTTTTTCCGGTTTTCATATCAATAAAATGATAAAAGAAGCCTTCTACACGCTCCAGCGATAGCAGCGTATCGAGCGTTTTAATTACTCTTTCATAACCTTCCTCGTAAGATATATAACCTTTTTCAATTCCTATCAGGTAGGCCGTCAAACCAAACCCAACAGAAGCGATGCTGGAAATTCCTTCTGATCCGGGGTAGCGGTCACGAATCAGGCCGAAACCGGAGCTGTTAGCAACTGAGTTGGTTTGCTCCCAGAAGAAATCAAAGGATCCTTTCATCTCATATTCGATAACTTCTTCAACTCGGATGACACGCTCTTGCGTCGTTGTTATCTCTGGTAGTGTTGGAGCATCAGTCATTGAGGCGGCCTTAGTGATGGCGGGATTCTCAGTTTCCAGGACGTTGGCAATCCCAACTTCCTGGTCTATATTTGAAGGATTATCTATTGGAGATGTACAGGCGGTAAAAATCAGCGCAAGGATAAGGATCGAAAAGATCGGTTTATTCACCTGTAATTCCAGACCTTTCGATCGATTCAACAAACCATTTCTGCAGGATAAAATACATGAGTAGCAAAGGCAGAATATTTAAGAAGGTGCCGCTTAGTTTGACAGCCTCATTTAAGCGGTCAAAAATATTGACTACACCAGCTGGGTACAAATTTTCGTATGCTTGAACGAACTTGGATAACTGCATGGGTAGTGTTTGCATGCCGCCTTCCAGGAACACCACAGTCAAATAGGTTTCATTCCAATACCATACGGTCGAGAAAATGAAAGAAATGATAAAAGCTGGTATTGCAGCAGGAAGGGCGATGCTGATAAATATCTTTAAATCGGATGCTCCATCTAATCGCGCTGCCTCTTCCAATACTTTGGGTAATGACTGAAATGTTTGATAAAAAATCAGGATGAAAATCGCGCTTTTCAATCCTTGTCCCATCATTGCCGGCAATATTAGTGAAAAGATATTTCCGAGTAAACCAAGACTCCTGTACGTTAACATTTGAGGGATAATCGTGTTTTGTGCGGGTATGATAAATGTGGCAAGGATAAGAGCAAAGATGAGATTTTTTCCAAAAAAGCGGTAGCGTGCCAATCCATAACCGACGACCGAACAAACCATGGCTTGAATGACAGATGGTACGACACTGACTATGATCGATGAGGTTAGTGTAGTTGGAAAATTTAAGACTCGGAATGCTTTGACGTAGTTACCTGTATAAAGTTCTGTCGGAACCCATTGAACCATTGGATTTAATAAATCACTTCCGCTTTTCATACTGGTAACAAGCATGAACAACAGCGGATAAAGATAAACAAAGCCGATTGCGATGAGCAGCATATACAGGATGACTGTGAATATCAATCCATAACTTGTGCGGCTGCCAAGGAAAAAGCTTCTCAAATAATCTTTGTTTAATTTGTTCATTACGAATCTATTCATATGCTGTCATCGCCTCTTATGCGTATTTCTTCTTGGCTTGAGAATTTAGGAGCATATATATAACCGCAAGAAGCAAAATCAGAACGATAAAGTAGATAAACGATATCGCACTCGAATACCCAATACCACCTTCTACCGCATATGTCTGACTGTAGATGTACTTAACGACTTTATTCTCAGAAAAATGAGACAAAGCTATGATCGTATAAACCGCAATGATCAGCGTTGTCGTGGAGAGAGATGGTAACGTAATTTTCCAAAAAGATTCCCATGCAGAAGCTCCGTCGATCGAAGCAGCCTCATAAATGCTCTTGTCAATTTTTTGTAAACTGGATAAATAAATCAATATTTGCACTCCGGAAAACCAGAGGATTAAGATAAATGACGCGAGTAAGTATTCAATTGGATTCCGTAAATAGCTTGGTAGTTGAGACAAGAACTCCGCAATTGCTACTGAATTAGCAATCCCTGGCACCGATGTGGCGCCTTGCGAAGTCAGCTCCTGAATGACGGGTCCACTGGTGATGACGACCGGTAAAAAGAAAATCGTCCGAAATACACCCTTGAATTTAAATTTCAAATTCAACAACATCGCGATAATCATTGAAAATATTATGACGATAGGAACTGAGACTAATGTTTCGATCACATATTCGATGATTAGCTCTACAAATCTTGGGTCAGTAAATATGGCTCTTGAATAATTATCCCATTTCACAAAATCAAGATTGATGCCCGTTGCCGAAACAGTTACCCGGTTCAGGCTGTATGAAAAAGTTTGAACAAGAGGCAGGATTGTAAAAAGAGCAAAGCCAATGATCCAGATCAGGACGAAAGAATAACCGTAAAGAGCTTCTCTTTGACCATGTTTCAGTTGTCTTCCGCGGAAGGCCTTTTGCAAATTCACGGTAACACCTCCGTAAGTACAGCGTCTTTACCCTGGACAATCACATTCCCGGCTGAGAAAGGTTCATCGTTATAGTTGACAATGATTTGCCTGCCATTACTGTAGGTTGTGGCAAAGACGCCACCCTTAAGAACTTCACGAGCGACAATATTTTGTCCGGTTACAGGTCCCAACAAATTGTTCAACCACTGGTAGGTCTGTTCAATTTCCTCTCCCCATTGACTGTAGGATGAGGTATATATCCAGCTTGAAGTGGTATTTATAATTTTGGCCGTTACATCATAACTGAGAAAAAACGATGGGTAGATGCCAAAATCTACATGCCTTAGGATATCGTCACGTATGTTCGATGAGAAATTTAGCGCTGTTCCATAATACGGAACATAACCTGCCAGTACAACCTGTAAAAACGGCACCACATCGGTGGTATAGAGATAACCACTGCTCGATAGGGGTATATCAAAAAATGCATTCATATAGCCAAACATGTAATCGTTTGGCATATAAAAAGCTGTACTTCCGCTGTTTTCATCCAGCATATCTTGATACATCTGGATTGTAGTTTCTCTATTCAAAACATCGTTACCTTTAAAGTCACTATAAAGGTTTGAGCCGATGGTGTCCAGAGCTAAACCAGTCTTAAGATCGTTAAATACGCCCTGGCTAAGCGAAGAATAGCGCTCGTTGATTGCATCGAAGTTCAGATAATAGTTTACTTTGTGACGGTTGTAACCTATTAAATTGTTATTGGTTATCGACATTGCAATATCGTAACGCGGTGAATATCCTTTTTCATCGACCAATGCCGCCTGCGGATCTAGATAAAGGTAGAAATTTCCGTTCTCTGCATCAATGATATCTATAAATGATCGAAGCTCAGCTATGCTGCCCAGATCGCTATCCAGTTTCAACGATTTTGGAGCCATGCTAGAAGCGCCGTATGGTTGCCAGCCATAATAAACAACTTCAGGGTTTAGAATATCGAGCCCGTTCAGAATATCGGTCATTTGGCTGACTGTCGTCATCGGAATCAGGCGATTCCAAAGAAGGATTTTTTCCTTTTCGCCGCCTAAAACCTCAAGTCGGATACGGATATTGCCATCGTGGTTGGAAGTCTTTTTTAAACCTCCCTTTTCGATCAAATACTGCTGGTAGCTTCTAGCCATCCCCACATAATCACTGGCATCTTGTGTCAAAAACCGGTATTGGATCTTCACATCAAATGCATTCGTGTTACGTTGTAAGGTTGTAACACCGGCTCCGGAGCGGTTGGTAGCCTGAAAATAACTTTCATTGTATAAAAAAGCGTTGTAAAGGAAATTAAAGTTAGTGATGATCCCCGCAGGATGTGCGTGAATTTCACCATATGATGCACCCTTCTCGACAATGGAGATGTATGCGTTTTGTTTTTCTCCATGGACCATACCGATAACTGGTATTGAAAGTTTATACGCCCGGTTAATAAACGGATCATAAGGCTGAGTAGAGATCATTCCTAAATCTGGGCCGTAATACCTGCCATAAAACATATTCTTCGCCTTCGTTTCAGCCGAAAAGCGGATCAAACTTCCGGAACCATCGGGGATAAACATGTAGCCTGGGACATCATCGTCTCGTGTAGCCCCAAAGAATGGATAGACATAAAGCATACCAAGCCGATAATCCGGATTTTCTTCTATTATCGACTCAAACGGTATCTCAACGCTAACACCGTTTTCCTCTAACCTACCAATAACAACAATGGTTATTGATGGTTCTGTGAATTTCACAACAGCCTCAAAACCCTGGCTGGTTTGTTTGAAATCAATTGAATGATCTGCATTGGTAATTGAGGCGCGCTCGCTGATTGCTTTTTTGTCCAGGTAATCGATGCTAATTCCGCTGCTGGCAAAGGCTGTCCAGGTCTTGTTGAGTTTATCTTCTTCTGCCTTTTCATCGAGATTTGAATGCCAAACATACCCGCTGCGTTTATCAACAACTTTAAAGGCAAGGGTGGCTTCATTCGCATACAATTGAAAAATGGAATTCTCTGCTACGAGGTCATAAGTATCAGGAATGGTCTGGTTGGATTCCCACAATGCATCGATAGGATTGGCTTGTGTAGATTGATTGGAAGTAAAGTCAGCCTTCAGGGCCAGGGCATGGATGGGTTGCGCAGATAACCCCAAAAACAAACAAATTACGAATATAACTTGGAGTATTTGTTTTTTCTTAGCCACGTAACCTTACCTCCTGAAATATCGCGGATACAAAGTCAAACAATTGATTGAACAAAACGTAGAGAATGTATCCCGTTAGAACAAACAGTGCCATTGTGAACAAAGTGATAAGAACATTCCGAATTGTCTCTGATATCGAATAATTGTGGATTTCCTTCACCATAATAAAAAGCATCAGGCCTGTCCAAAACCACATAATATTCTGGGAGAATGAATAAACGAAAACCTCATTGAACGTCAATATTCTAGATATGAGTGCGATCGGTAGTGCAAACAAAACATAAGGGAACAAACTATAAGCACTGCCGATAACGACGTCTCGAACACGGCCTTCACCGTCACTGATTGTTGATACGAGATAATTTGCAGCATTCCAAAGGAAAATCAATACAGCCGTATACAACACCTCATTTTCTATTCTGATATCCGATAATGAGGTGTAGGAGTTAAAGGTAAACCCTGTTACATAAAGTGATAGTACTCTGACGACTAATACCCATACATACAACAACCCGGCAAACAGCAAGCTGCCTCGATATTTTTTCTTAATATAATAAAAGCTGTCGGAAGGTTGCTTAATAAACCTGAACATGAAAACAAAGTCATCTACCAGCTTTATCCTTTGTAAATCCCGAAACCATTTCCTGACCGGTTCAAACCAATTGTGTTTTCTCTCATGCCGTTTGACGACGACCTGAGCCAGTGATAATCCTAAAAGCAGCAAAATTGCCTGGCTCAAATATTGCTGTAAGATGAAGTTACGGAGCTCCCAATATGCCTGTGAATATCCACTTCGGTCCTCGGCATATCGATATGCGGTTAAAGCTTCTGTATAACTTCTATCTTTATAATAAGCATCTGCGATTGCCTGATAAGACATAATGAAAGCGCCGTTGTAGTTCAAGACCTCTTCGAAGTAGGGTTTGGCCTCAGCGTAAAATCCCTCCATATATAATAGGATCCCATCATGTACCATCCGTGCAAAAGCAGTTGTCTGGTAAATAACAATAGAGTTTTTGTCCTTATCCAGGACATAAATGAATTCCCCATACCGTTCAATCGCAGTCGGATTTCTCAGAGTGCCCATTCGCTGGTCACCCTTGTCTTGAGCACCAAAAACAAACAGCAGCGTACCGTTTAATTCGTATTCGTGAATCTGCCCGTTCGTATCAACTGCCAATACCAAACCTTGATCACTTACGTGAATATCTCGAAATGAAGTTGATCCGAACGTATTGGGGAATATATTTTTGCCCGCAACAGTAAACTTTCTGATAGCCTTATCGTCTGATGTTCCCGCAGTAATCGTATATACCATTGACTGGCGATCGATTGCGATATTCGATGGGGAAGCGGCTTCGTTTTTGATAAACTGATCTAACTGCTCTTTTGTGAGAAACAACCTTTGCAAGATCATCTTGAGAGACATGGATGCCGTATTGGCGCCGTAATAACCGATGAAATTGCCAAGGGTGTTCATCTGGACAATACCATTAACAGAGCCTTCACTAATAATGTATAGATTTTTGCGGGCATCAACTGCAATTTTCTTAGGTAAAAATTCCCTGTTTTTCCCGAATAATGGCTCATCAGGGCGACCAAATTCAATTAAAAGATTTCCGTCCGGATCTAAAATTGCGATTGAATTCTTCTTTGCATCTGCGACATACATGATTCCGTCATCATCCACAAACACTCCGGTCGGACCTTCCAGGATTTCTTCGCCATATGTTGCTACAATCTCGAAATCTTTCAATTTTAAGATCAGCCCATTACCGGTGTCAGCAATATAAATCAAACCTTCCGGTGTAACAAACATATCTTCAGCGCCGGATACAGGTAAATCGATCTCCTGGTATGGGCTGTATGCATCCTGAGTCATGGAAGGACGTCCACCAGGCCCAATGGTCCATGTCGTATAAGGAGAATCAGCCTTCACGTCAATGGCTTGTATGATCAATACTGCGGCTATCAGGATTATTAGAGTTATCTTTTTCATTATTTGAGCCCTGAATGTGACATTGTGCTCATGACCTGGCTTTGTAAGAAGATAAAGATGATCAGGTTCGGTAAAAACATTATTAATGAAGCGGCAGCAGCAATTCCCTGACCGGCAACGACATTTGTGCCGGCTGCAGTGGAAGTGAGAGTAGTGAGATAGAATGCGAATGTTTTCAGGCTTTCACTGTTTATGTATAAAGTTGAGATCTCAGCATTGTTCCATGTAGCCTGAAATGTTAGGATGGCAATGGTAGCAATGGCTGGTTTTATCATTGGAATGATAATCCGCGAATAGATCAACAGATCTGATGCGCCATCAATCTGTGCGGCTTCGACGACCTCATCAGGAATCCCATCAATAAATTGTTTGATTAAAAACAAGCCCACCGGCATGGCTAAACCGGGTAAGATGTGGACGAGGAAGGTATCCATCAGGCTTAAGTTCTCGACGATTAAGAACCGTGGGATGGCCACAGCTATGGGCACGAACATCAAAGCCACTGTATTTATGGCGAATAGAGTCTTTTTAAGCTTGAAGTTCTTCTTAGATAAGGCATAAGCGGCAGTAGAGGAAACAACGATAGAAGCACCAACTGTCACTATGGTAATTAATATGCTGTTGAACAGATAACGGCTTACCGGGACACCGGAATTCGACATTTTCGAGAACAAGTCTGTGAAATTATTAAAGGTCGGATTCGTCACAAAAAATTTGGGAGGATAGGCAAACAATTCGTCCGGTGGTTTGAATGCATGTGAAAAAATAAAAATGATAGGCAGGAGCATGAAAGCAACCACAGGCGCAAGAATAATGTAAAACTTTATCTGGCTTACATGAAATCCTTTTGGATTTATCCCACGATTTTGATATGGAGAAAACCTCTTTGACAGCTTCTGTATCATTTTATCCTCTACTCTTCACTGCCAAATAATTTGTTTGCGAGCCTTGCAAACAAGAGAACCATAAGAAGCAATGTCACTGAAACGGCCGCGGCATATCCCATTTCATAACGCAGGAAACCAAAATCTTCAATATGGTTAACAATTAATTGACCGGCATATTGAGGAGTGGGGTTACCGCCTGAAAGTGTTACGCCGATAGCGCCAGCCTGGAAGGTGGAAACAATTGCCATGACTGCGCCAAATAACATTTGCGGTTTCATAGAAGGGATGGTTATATAAATAATTTCCTGGAATCGATTACTGATACCATCAAGACTTCCTGCTTCGTAAAGCTCCGGATTAATTTCCAAAATACCGGCAAGCATCGCCAGGAAACCAACCCCCATACTGCCCCAAAGGGTGACAATGATCATGATGGTCATCAAATACTCAGGCGATTTGAGCCATTGAACAGGTTCTTGTATGAGGCTCATCCCCAACAAAAGGCTATTAAAGTAGCCATTTTGATCGCCGCTGAAAAATGTTAACCATACGGCTGATATCGTAACTCCCGACGTCATGGAGGGTGAGTAAAGAATCAGAGCTAAAATCGATCGGGATACTTTTGGCAGTTGTGCCAGCACCCAGGCAAGGAAAAATGCCACCACATAACCGCCTGGACCAACAATTACGGAAAATTTTATTGTATTGGGTAATACGTACTTCATGAATATGTCATCTTGTGTAAGCAAGATAATGTAGTTGCTTAAGCCATTAAATTTAGGTAATTGGATAGTATCAAAAACGGTAAAGGACAAAAGAATGGCCACCAAAACAGGAACCACAATAAATATAATAAACATCAGTGCATACATAGATAAAAAGCCGTATGCGCTTCCTTCTTTTTCCAACCATTTCTGGAACAGATTTTTCCGCTCTTTCGTTATGGATCTGGTCTGAGCAATTGTTTCATCCATCTTCATCCATCCACTTCTTGACTGTTTCTATCGTCGGAATTTTGAATTCCTTTACTTTTTCACCGTTTTCGAGATACCCAAACTCTTCCATCTTCCTTGTGATTTCACGATTGATAATGATGCTGGCTTCATCGATGGCGACACGTGGGTGAACCCCATCAAAAACAATTTTGGTCCAGGCATTACTTATTTCTCTCTCTACCATATAACTCCCAGGTAGTTTGATGGGTTCTTGCAGCCACTGCCACTGCTCTAAAACGACGGTTTTATGCTCTTCTGCCATGGTAGAAAATTTGAATGCCTCAACATTCGCGGAATTCCACAAATACTCCAGGCCGTAATTTAATATCAATTGCTGTTGAAAATCTATTTGTGTTTCCGTAGACATCCACCATTTCATAAACTCCCACGATTCATCTGGTTTATCGGTTTCAGCAAACATGATACAGGCCTGGGCTGAACCGGTTGCATACCGGTTTTCAGTTCCATCGTCTAATACGGTCGCTGGATACAGATCGATCGCCCACAAACCATTGATTTCTGGAGCGGCGGTCACGAGTTTAATATAAGTCTCGAAGTTAGCTACTCCGATGGGCAGGCTGCCGTACCGGAAACTATTGTAAAAACTAGATGTCGTCAGGGGCATTCCGTAAACGGTAAAACTCTCGGCCATAAATTTCATGGCGGTAATTGCTTCTTCACTGTCTAACCCAGATGAAAAACCGTCTTCGCTGTATAACTCCGCGCCGTAGTTAAAAAT
>Ga0105092_10000969_pt1 | contig 15236 bp, 14 predicted proteins | sample PPLLak2March2015_FD_87021 | JGI IMG/M metagenome (GOLD analysis project Ga0105092, IMG submission 87021) | Freshwater sediment microbial communities from Prairie Pothole Lake near Jamestown, North Dakota, USA - PPLs Lake P7 Core (1) Depth... | ecosystem: Environmental > Aquatic > Freshwater >... | reverse complement strand
CTCTGTGTCTCTGTGGTGAGAAATGGTGAGAAAACCGTTCAGCGCTCCCGCATTGTCCGGATCTGGAGCAGCTGCGGTTCGATCTGCGTGACACGCACGTCAGCCGGCACGGCGATTTGATCGGTCCTCAGAGGCACGACATTGTTGCCGACATTGACGCGCGTGAGGTCGACCCGGAGAACGAGCGTCCCGGGACGGATTGAAACGACACTTCGGCGAGGCCCCGTCAGCCGCACTGAAACCTGATGGGCCGACGTCGAGGCAACCCGGACATTGTCCGGAAGATTCATGTACTGGATGGGAACCGCCAAAACCGCTTCGCTCGGCTGCCTGGCCGCGAAGGCAAACCAGATCGAGGTGATTAGAAAGAGAGCCAGCAGCTTGACCTTCCAATCCCTGAGGAAAACGCTCCGCCACGTGGGATGGGAAAGCAGCGGTTCAGGATGCAGCCTCTCCTTCAGCCCGGCAGCAAGTTGTTCGGTGTCGTTGATCGTCTGCAGCACTCCGTGTTCGGCGAGCGACAACTCTCCCCGCTCTTCTGACACAATGACGACGACGGCATCGGACAGTTCCGTGATGCCGACCGCGGCGCGGTGCCGGCTGCCGTACCGCAGGGGCAGGTCCGCCTGTGAAATCGGGAGGAACACCGCCACTTCCAGTATCCGGCCATCCCTGATCCAGACGGCCCCGTCATGCGTCGGAGACTGGGGCTGAAAAATACTGAGCAGGACTTCACGCTGCACATCGCCGTTTAGAGCGATGCCCGATCGGACCAGCTCTCTTAACCGGTCGCCGCGCTCGAAAACCAGGATCGCCCCAATGTGGTGCCGGGCCAGGTATTCCGCCGCGCTCACACATTCATTGATGTAATCGGAGGCTTGATTCCCGTTGTGGCTGACGATCTTAAGCGGGTTCAGCCGCTCGAGCACCTGCCGGATCTCACCGGCAAAAATCACAATGACCAGGATCAAAGTGGCTTGACCAAGCCATTCAAAAACCCGGCCGGTGAGGAAGAGCCCAAGGTACTGTGCCCAAAAGTAGATCAGGGTGAGAAGCCCCAGTCCCAATAGGATTCGAAAAGCACGCGTACCCTTTACCCAGGAATAGAGCCAGACGAGAAGGTAGGTGACGACGAGGATGTCGACGATGTCATACCAGTGCAGTTCCTCGAGCAGGTTAATAAGGGTATCCATCAGCTTTATGGTTCAGCGGCGGTTGAGTGACGCGCTTTTTGCGTCGTATTCGAAACCCCGCGCTTCAGAAAGAGTCTGGGAAGGGCCAAGCCCCTCCTTAAAGATTCCGAAACCTCAAAAACGTGTCATAAAAAAGTACGAAATCTTAAATTACTATATCAATTCAACGCGAGCCCGGTTATCCCTGCGGTCGGAGCCCTGTATAATTCCGGTTGACGGTTCTAGATATGAAAGTGAGAGTACGTTTTGCGCCCAGTCCGACCGGTTACCTCCATATAGGGGGCGCCCGAACGGCCCTGTTTAACTGGCTGTTTGCCCGCCAGCAGAATGGAGTCTTCATCCTTAGGATCGAGGACACCGATGTGGAGCGGTCGAGTGAAGCCATGGTGAAAGGAATTCTGGAGGGGCTTGATTGGCTCGGGCTTGCCTGGAATGAAGGGCCCTATTTCCAGTCGCAACGCCTTCCTCAGTACCGCGAGGTGGTGAATCGGCTTCTGCAAAGCGGTCACGCTTACCGATGCTTTTGCCCTCCTCAAGCCGAAGCGGCTGTGCCCGATGAGGACGAGCAGCCGCAGGAGCGAGCCTGGAAGTACGACGAGACCTGCCGCAGAGTGCCGGCCGCAGAGGCGGAGAAGCGCCTGGCCGCCGGAGAGCCGTGCGCTGTCCGATTGAAAGTCCCACATGATGAAACCGTTCGCTTTCAGGACCTCATTTACGGGAACGTAGAGGTCTTGAGTGAGAACATCGAGGATTTTGTCATCCTGCGTTCCGACGGCAGCCCCACCTATCACTTGTCGGTAGTCGCAGATGACATCGACATGGACGTGACGCACGTGATTCGCGGCGTGGATCATCTGCTCAATACCGCAAAGCATGTCCTGCTCTACGAGGCGTTGGATAAACAGCGGCCTGTCTATGTGCACTTGCCGTTGATACTGGGGCCTGATAAGAAGCGCCTGAGCAAGCGCCATGGCGCCACTTCCGTGATGGAATACAAGCGTCTCGGGTTCATCCCGAATGCTGTTCGGAACTACCTCGCGCTCCTCGGATGGAATCCGGGAACGGATCAGGAGATCTTTAGTGACGAGGACCTGATCCGGTCCTTCGACTTGAAGCGGATCAACAAGGCGAACGCCGTCTTCGACCTGCAGAAGCTTGAATGGGTTAATGGGCAGTACCTGTCTTCGTTGCCGGCCGAGAGCCTCGCAGTTGAGGTTGAGCCGGTTCTCCGGGAAGCGGGTCTCTGGAACGCCGAGTGGGAAGGAGCAAAACGGCCGGAGCTGCTCCGTCGTCTCGATCTCCTCAAAACTCGCTGCAAGAGAACGGGGGATTTTGCGGATTTCGGCCGGAGCTTCTTCACCGACGCCTTCGAATATGAAGCGGACGGCGTGCAAAAGTACCTTCGGGCGGCCGACTCAGCCCGGCTGGAGGCGCTTAAGACCGGGCTCCGGCAGCTGCGCGACCGCTATCAGACGCTGTCTCCCTTCGATCTTTCAACCACTGAGCAGGTGATGCGACAAGTGGCCGAGGAGCACGGCCTGAAGAGCGGACAGTTCATTGGCGCTGTCCGGGTGGCTCTCACTGGGAGAACTGCTGCACCGGGCATTTTTGATGTCGTCGTCACTCTGGGGCGTGAGAAGACGGTCGAGAGGTTGGACCGGGTTATCCAATTGCTGGGATGAATCCCCTTATATCGGTCGTTATTCCCGCTTTCAACGAAGAGGCAAGGCTCGGCTTCACGCTGGAGAAGATCCTCGTTTACCTGGACGGTCGTCGGCTGGCCGCCGAGATTGTTCTTGTCGATGACGACTCTCAAGACGGCACTTTCCTGGTTGCGAACCGTTTTTCCGAGGCCCACGGATTAGCCGATCGGATGCAGATCCTTCGCTCCAGCCAAAACCGGGGGAAGGGGTTCAGCATCAGGCGCGGGATGCAGGCGGCGCGCGGGACCTTTGCACTAATGACGGATGCCGATCTCAGCACACCGATCGAGGAACTGGAGAAGCTCGAGCGGGAAGTTGTCAGCGGACCGCGTGATATCGCCTTCGGCTCACGCGATATTGAAGGATCCGTCGTGGCGGTCCATCAATCGTGGTTTCGAGAGAATAGCGGGAAGATCTTCAATCGATTCGTTCGCCTGATTACCGGCCTGCCGTTCCGCGACACCCAGTGCGGGTTCAAGCTCTTCAAAATGAGCAGCTGCCGGGCTCTCTTCGAGAAGCAGCGCGTCTTTGGTTTCGGCTTTGACGTGGAACTGCTCTATGTCGCCTCCAAATGGCGCCTTTCGATGAAAGAAGTCCCGGTCGTCTGGCGACACGCCCCAGGGAGCAAGGTTCGCTTTGCGACCGATGCCCCCCGCATGTTCCTGGACCTGTTCCGAATCCGCTGGAACGATTGGCGCGGGTACTACAAACTGACAAACTGACAAAGTGGGTCCGTTTGGCCCTAGACGCGTTACAGAGCCGCGCACGCAGCGGAGGGCTGAGATGCGTTTTCTGCGGAGCAGCCTGGAGCGGAGTAAGCGGACCACCCAGCACGCCGTTACAGTTCGCTGGGTGGTCCGCTTACTCCGCTCCGGGCTGAATCCCCTCCGCTGCGTGCGCGGCTCTTCCTGAAACGCGTTCTAACCTCCGCTGGAAGATCCCCTCCCCCCCTTCCTTCCCCCTTTACGGCCGCCTCCCAATCGGATAACTTCTACCCGGAATCCAAGGAGGAGAGATGAGCTTCAAGGCAAAGACTTCGCGTCGGGGCTTTATTGGCAGATCCCTGTCCGCTGCCGCGGCCGCCTGGGCCGCCCCTGCAATCGTTCCCTCAACGGTGCTCGGCGCCACAGCCCCGAGCAACCGGATTCAAGTGGGAGTCATCGGTGTCGGCCGAATCGCCCGTGAGCATGATATGCCGGGTGTCTTGAAGCAGGAGTCGGCCCGGATTATCGCAGTCTCCGATCTGGACTCCAAGCGTTGTGCCGATGGGAAGAAGTTTGTCGAGGCCTTCTATACGAAAAAGACCGGGCAACCGGACACCGGCGTTCAGATGTACGCCGACTATCGGGAGATGCTGACCCGGCCCGAGATCGATGCGGTCGTCATCTGTACCCCCGACCATTGGCATGCGAGGCCCGCCATTGACGCGGCCATGGCCGGAAAGGATATCTACCTCGAAAAGCCGACCTCGCTGACTATTTCCGAAGGTCGGGCGATGAGTGATGCGGTTCACCGGACCGGGCGAATTCTGCAGATCGGGACCCAGCAGCGGTCCTGGGAACAGTTTCGGGTGGCCTGCGAGCTGGTCAGAAACGGCAGGATTGGGCAGCTGCAGACGGTTAAAGTCGGGCTTCCGGTCGATCCCTCCGGGGATGAAGAGGCGGAGATGCCGGTGCCGAACAACCTGAATTACGAGATGTGGCTGGGCTCGACGCCTTGGGTCTATTACACCGAAAAGCGGGTTCACCCGCAAAACGGCTACTCGCGGCCGGGCTGGCTCCGATGCGAGCAGTTCGGCGCCGGAATGATCACCGGGTGGGGCGTTCATCACATGGACATCGTCCATTGGGGGATGGGCACCGAGTACACGGGCCCAGTGGAAATAGAAGCGACTGCCGAGTTCCCGAAGTTGGGCCTCTGGGATGTTCATGGCCCTTACAAGATTGAGGCGAAGTACGCGAATGGCGTTACGGTTTTCATCAGCGATTCGTACCCGAATGGAATCCGGTTTGAAGGGTCGGAAGGCTGGATTTTCGTGACGCGTGGCAACTATGCCGTAACGGCGAGCGATCCGACCGCCCACAGTGCCAACGAAAAAGCGCTTTCAGCCAGTGACCCGAAGATTCTGAGCTCGCAGATCGGCCCGAATGAAATTCAGCTCTACAGGAGCACCGATCACCACGGAAACTGGCTGGAGAGCATAAAATCCAGAAAGCAACCGATTTGCCCCGTCGAGGTCGGACACCGATCCTGCAGCGCCTGCCTGGTCGGCCATATCGCGATGAAATTGAAGCGCAAAATCTACTGGGATCCAGCCCGAGAACGCTTTAAGAATGACGACCAGGCGAATTCCATGCTCTTTCGCGCCCAGCGGTGGCCGTACGGGATTGAGTCATAAGCCTGGTTGCGGGTTGACTTCCAGTCCCGAAGGGACAACAGCCGCATCACCCCGGGTTCGGTCGCCCCTTCAGCATGGGCTGGACCGCCAGACGGTGCGCAAGTAGGCTAAGGACCCAGCCGCCCCGATTGCTACTTCCTTGGGAGGGCTCTCTGACCCGGGGCTACGCGGCTGTCGTCCCTCCGGGACTGGACGTCAACCCGTAACCCCGCAACCCGCAACCCGTAACCCCGCAACACGCAACCCGCAACACGCAACCCGCAACTCGCAACTCGCAACCCCCTCCTGTCGTATAATGTTTTCAACGACTTAATTCCTCGATTCTCCCTATAACAGGAGGGACACATGGGCAGATTTGCATTACCCGGGATGTGTGTGTTTTTGGCACTTGCACTCGGATGCACGAAAAGTGGACCGAACGCGACTCCAACCGCGACCGGCACCCAGACACAGATGACCCAGGCAGGCACGCAGGTTCGGACTGCAGTCGCGGAACTGCAGCCGGCGGCTGGAAAGAACGTGCACGGAACTGTCACGTTCGAGAGCGTGGGCGGAAAGAAGGTTAAGGTGACCGCTCAGATCACCGGGCTTGAACCGGGGAAGCACGGGTTCCACGTTCACGAAAAAGGAGACTGCAGCGCGCCTGATTTCACCAGCGCGGGCGGGCATTTCAATCCTACCAATGCCCCTCACGGAGCGCCCACGGATGCTCAGCATCACTCAGGCGACTTGGGCAATCTCGAAGTGAACGCGAAAGGTGAAGGGCATCTCGAAACGACCGTCGACTTCCTTGAACTGAACGGCCCGAACAGCATCGTCGGCAAGGGCTTGATTGTTCACGCCAAGGCAGACGACCTGAAGACCCAGCCGACAGGAAACGCCGGCGGCCGCGAAGCGTGCGGTGTAATAAAGGCGAAGTAGAACAGTTTGACGGGCGGGACCGCAGGCATCGAACTTGAAGCGACCCCGCGGGGCATGAGCGCTCAAATACGGGCCTTTGCCCCCGTAGGGGGCGGATGTTTATAGTCATCCAGCTAACGGGATCAGGGCGCCCCAGCGGGGCGCGATGTTCCGAGCCATCACGGAACATCGCGCCCCGCTGGGGCGCCTTACTTTCCGGCCCGGTTTACTATAAACATCCGCCCCCTACGGGGGCAAAGGCCCTCATTTGAGCGCTCATGCCCCGCGGGGTCGCTTCAAGTTCAATGCCTGCGCTCCCAGGGGCTTTAAGCCTCCAACTCCCGCAGCTCCGCCCTCCTCGGCAGCGACGGCTGTGCTCCGAGGCGCGTCGCGGCGAAGGCGCCGGCGAGGTTCGCAAACTGGACCGCCCGTTCCAACTCCTGGCCCTCGGCCAAAGCGACTGCAAGTGCTCCGTTGAAGGCGTCGCCTGCAGCGGTGGTGTCCACCGGCTGGATTTTGACCGTTGGTACCATCACGCCAATCCCGCCCGTGAAAAGAAATGAGCCTGATCCCCCGAGAGTGATCACTACCGTCTGGACGCCTCGCCGCCTCAATTCCTGAGCCGCTTCAACCCGTTCGGCCGGACTCCTGAGAGTGACACTCGTCAGAAGCTCGGTTTCGGTCTCGTTTGGCGTCAAGACCGTGACGTGGCGGAGCAGCCGGTTATCCAGAGATTGAGCAGGCGCCGGGTTCAGAATGACTCTCGCTCCGCTTTCCGCCCCTACTCGGGCTGCCTCGGCAACAGTTTCAAGGGGAACTTCCAGCTGGATCACGACAACATCCGCCTGCTCAATTGCCGGCCGCGCCCTGCGTACGTCGTCCGGGCTCAACTCGGCATTAGCGCCGGGCGCCACTGAGATAATGTTCTCCCCGTGTTCATCCACGAGAATGAGGGCGACTCCCGAAGGCTTTCGAGGATCCTTGGTGACGTAGTCAACCGAAATCCCTTCCTGCCTGAAGTTCTCGATGGCCGTTCGGCCGAAGAGGTCGTCGCCTACGCGGGCCACAAAACAGACGTCACCGCCGAGACGTGCTGCGGCCACCGCCTGATTAGCCCCCTTCCCGCCGGCTGCCATAACAAACTCGCCGCCGAGGACGGTTTCGCCTGGCGCCGGGATTCGGGAGGATTTAACCACCATATCAGTGTTCGAGCTGCCGACAACGACAATTCGTGGTTTCTTCATCGTCATGACCTTGTTACTGAAAACGTGCCGCGATGATCAACGCAAGCCCCGCCAGATAGCCGAGGAACATGAGAGCGAGCAGCAATCCCGTGGATCCCGACGCTTCCTTGAACTCCTTCCAGATGAAGACGCCCCACAGTGCCGCAACCATTGTTGCGCCCTGGCCGAGACCGTAGGAAATCGCGAATCCCGCCTGGCCGGAGGCGATGATGCTGAACATCATGCCCACGCCCCAGATGAGTCCTCCCAGAACACCTATAGAGTGCAGCGCCAGTCCGCCCTTGAAGTACTCGGACATCGCGACCGGGTCACCCACAAACGGCTTCTTCATGATGATTGGGTTCAGCACAAAATTGCTCGCGAGGAGCCCCAACGAAAAGAAGAAGACCGCAGAGTAAGGGCCCAGCTTGCCCGGCTCGAGGTTCTGGAAATCGGTCGACATCGACTCGGCCACAAAACGATAGAAAAAACCCATGAGGATGCCGCACAGAACCGACAGAACCAAGCCTTTGGTCGTTACTCCCCGGCTTTGACTGGGCAGTTTGCGATAGGCCGCGGCATCGAGCACGATCGCCATCGCCACAAGTCCCACTCCGATGAATAGGATTACCGGATTTCCAACAGGCGAACCGACATAGTTGACTATTACGCCAAGCACCAGAGCGAGGCCGATCCCAACAGGAAAGGCAACGGCCATGCCGGCAATGGCAATAGCGGCGACGAGCAGGATGTTGGCGATGTTAAAAATAATGCCGCCGACAAAGGCGGACACGAGGTTTCCGAAGTGCGCTTGGGATACGTCTTGCAGGAAACTCCGGCCGGATTCTCCAAAGCTTCCCAACGTGAACGCCATGATCACGGAGAGGAGAAAGACTCCGAGGACGTAGTCCCAATAGAACAACTCGAAGCGCCAGGCCCTGCCGGCCAGCTTCTGGGTGTTAGCCCAGGAGCCCCAGCAGAGCATAGTGATCACGCAGAAGACGACGGCCCAGGCATAGCTGTCGAGAACAAACATGTTTTCCCTCCCCGCTGCCTGGGAGCGCAGGCATCTTGCCTGCACTGGGGCCGCAGGCATCCTGCCTGCTTGGGCCGTTGGCACAATCAACCTTGCCAACGGCCCAAGCAGGCAGGATGCCTGCGGCCCCAGTGCAGGCAAGATGCCTGCGTTCCCAGCGAACACTCTCACCTGAACACGATCAGACTTTCCACCGCGACCTTGGTGCCCGACGACTCACCGTACGGTTCACCGAGGACTTTGAGCAAAACTTTGTGCTTACCCGGTTTGAGGCCAAAGCCGTGCCATACCGACTCCTGTCCCCGGCTCTGCTTCGCATCGTCCGAATACACGTCAAGAACCTGGTCCAGCTTCCCGTCCACGTAAGCCTCCAGCCTGCCTCCGTCGGGCAGGTAGGGACCGACCACTATGGCGCCTGTCCCCTCGAAGCTGATCTCGGCCTGGGCATCATATTCCGATGCAATCCTGGCCTTCGACCGTTGTGAGTCGGCCGGCAGCTTCCAATTTCCTTTCCAGGTCCAACGGGAGTCGTCGGCTTCGATCCGCTCGGCCGGTGAGCCGTAGTCGTCCCACAACTCGAGTTTCGGAGACTTCGGCGCTTGCGTCTTGATAATCACGCGATCGCCTTCGACCCGACCTCCGTTTCGCTGGACGAGATCGAGCGCCCGCTTCTCGGTACTTTTCACGATGTCCGAAAAGGTGTACTCGGTAAAATCGAATTTCTTGTCCGCAATGACATCAAGTCCCTGCTTCCACTGTTCCGGGATCGCCTTGTACCCAAGCATGACACCGAGAACCCCGGCGGCACTTGATGGATTGCAGTCGGAATCCTGGCCGGCGCGAGTCGAGATGTCCATGGTCTTGCCAAAGTCTCGATTGCCGTAAAGCAGGCCTAGTGCGATGTAAGCTCCGTTCAGCTTGGCATCGATGTTGAAGGGCGAAAAAGCGCCTGCCGGACAAGGATCTCGTTTGTCCCATTTGTCTTCGATCAGTTGCCACGCTTTCTTCCAATCGTCCGGATTCTGTTGGTGCCAGGTGAGCAGGTCGGAGATCAGCAGAGCATACGGGCTCTTGGGAGGGATACAGGCGAGTCCGGCCTCCACGACCTTCCGAACGTCCTTCTCGAAAAACGCGGCGCTGTACATCCCGGAGACGAACATCCCGCCGTACAGGCCATCGCCGTAATTCATGACACGGCCTGCCCGGTCGGCGATCGCCAGGGCCGCCTGAGGAAGTCCGGGCGCCATCAGTCCGATAAAATCCGCTTCGATCTGGAAATCGATGTCGTTGGCGTGGACGTTAAAGCGAGGCGTACCCGAATCTCCGGCCGCCACCCCTCTCTTGAGTGCCCGGCGGGCGGCGAGGTTTGCGTGCCAAAGGTTGTATTTGGAGTCCCGAAACATGGCCCCGAAATCCGCCACGCTCGCATCCAGGCCCTTGTCATCGAGTACCTTCGCGAAGGTCATGTCGACGTAGAGATCGTCCTGGTGGATGGCGTTGGAGAGCCGGTCCGGCGTCCAGGCGGGCAATTCCGCCTCGTTTATCTTCCCGTTCGAGCGGAACTCGGTGGGGGCTCCAAAACTCACGCCGATGATTTGCCCCGCCCATCCCCCCTCGATCTTGTCTCTCAGTTCAGCGAGGGAGATCTCCTGGTCGCCGTCGGCGACAAGTCCGAGAGTAAATGCGGCTAAAACGATAATTGAGGAAATAAGCGCGAGACGACGCACGTCTGTCTCCTTTCTTACCCTAAGTTAGAACGCGGTCAAGATTCTAATCGTCAATCGTCAATCGTCAATCCGTCTATGGCTCAGTTGGCCGCTGCCTTGCGCGTCCGGAAGACACCCACTGCGAGTGTCAGCACGGTTAGCGGAATTACAAAGAACCAGATGGCTGCTTTGAAGATGATAAGGCCATGATGTCTGGTTGCCGTCATCACCAGGTAAGTCGTGTAAAAGACATAGTAGCCTATGAAGAGAGCGCCTTCCCAGCGGGACAATTGGTGCCCGCTGAAGAAGACCGGAAGGCAGGCCACAGACACGGCGATCATCACGGGTATGTCAAAACTGAAAGCTGCAGGTGCGACCGGGATGCCCTCGGGAGAGATCAGCGCCGCGGCGCCAAGGATGGCGAGCAGGTTGAAGATGTTGCTTCCGATAAGATTGCCGATCGCAATGTCACGCTCGCCTCGCAAGGTGGCGACAATCGATGCGGCAATCTCCGGAGTCGAGGTGCCGGCGGCGACTACCGTCAGACCGATGACCAACTCGCTGACGCCGATCAGGCGCGCGGCTTCTGCGGCGCTCCAGACGAGCCACCGGGCTCCGAGGATCAGCATTACCAGCCCTGCCGCCACGTTCAGGAGTTGGAGCGCAAGGCTCTTGGCGGTATAGCGTTCCGCCCGCGGGTATTCAGATTCATAGACCGCCCGGATCTCCCTGGTTTCCCTCCGGCTATGCCCTATGATGAACACGATATATCCGATCATAAGCGCGAGCAGCAACAAGCCATCCGCACGACCGATGCGGCCGTCGAAAGCGAGTCCGAAGACGAGAAGGCTCGCCCCTATCATGATGGGAACATCCTGAAACAGGAGTCGCTGGGCAATGATCAGGGGAATGAGCAGTGCGCAGAACCCCAGGATAAGGAGAACGTTCATGATGTTGCTGCCGACAACATTCCCCAGGGCGATATCCGGCTCTGCGGCAAGACTCGCTTGAAGGCTGACTGCCAGTTCGGGGGCGCTTGTGCCGAAGGCGACCACGGTCAGACCTATCACCAGGGGCGAGATCCTCGCTATGGCGGCAAGTCGTGACGCGCCTCGCACCAGGGCCTCTCCGCCGAAGGCAAGTAAGGTGAGTCCGAGAGCCAACCAGATCAGAATGGTCATATCAGCTCCTCCGTGCCTGCGGGTCAATACCGGTCGCCGTCGGCCTGCTGCTGTTCCCTTGGATATTCTGCAATGCTAGAGTGTTAGAAAACAGCAAGAAAAACAGGCCCCCTGTTGGAAGTGCAAGTCCAGGAGGCTAAGTGACTATACGTCTTTTCATACTAGCCTGTCTTCTCTCTGCCTATTCTGGCCGATTTTCCGATCGTGAGACAGTCCCCCATGAGGAAGAGAAGTTCCTGGAGACGGCTGCCCTGGGAGCGATGACGGAAGTCAGACTCGGCGAGTTGGCCATCCAGCGGACAGGGACGCAAGTGGTGCGTGATTTTGCGAGAAGAATGGTAATTGCTTACTCGCAAGGGGCAAAGGAAGTGAAGGAACTCGCCGAACTCAAAGGAATCAGTTGCCCTGAGGAGCTCGATGAGAAACACCAGGAGACCATAGAACGCCTGGGCGAGCTCAGCGGACCGGATTTCGACCAGGCCTACATGACCGAGATGGTCGAGGCCCACGAGAGAGACATTAAGGTCTTTGAGAATCAAGGCGCGACCGGCGCAGATCAAGACATCAGGAAATGGGTTTCCCGCATGCTTCCGAAGCTCAGAGAGCATCTGCAGGTCGCCCAGGAAACACGTCGACAGACCAACATGCCCGCGGAGTAAAGACTATGCCTACCCAAACCCACAAAAAAACAACGAAAAGCGGAAAAGTCGCAACGGCTGAACTGCCAGGCACGCTCAAGAAATCCGACAAGCACGCACAGGAGATCTGGGCAAAAGCTCACGATAGCGCCGTCGACACGTACGGCGAAGGAGGCCGGGCGCATCGAGTTGCGTTTGCAGCGCTAAAACACGTGTATGAGAAGAAAGGCGACCGTTGGGTGAAGAAGGCCGAGAAGGGGCCTTCCGATCCTCAGGCCGTCCGGGGACCTACGACCGAACCGCGCTCGACCGACGAACCGAGGGCACCCACGGCTGGCGGTAAAGTCGCACGCAACGAGAAAGAGGCTGTGAAAAAAGCGAAAGAAGCCAGGCAGGAGGCCCAGAAAGCCCGGGCGAAAAGTAAGAGCCGCCGCGCCGCGAAGTCATGAAACATCACTCCCGCTGCTCACTGCCCAGAACCAAGGCGGTTCGGGGCAGCGGGCAGTTGGCAGCGGGAAGCGGTTGTGCACCTCCGTTTGTCTAAGGGGAATACTATGCCCGAAGTCGGGGAACAGGCTGTCATCAAAGCAATCAACAACTCCGCGTTGCCGCTTGCCGGCCGGGTCGAGGAGTACGACGCGCTGATCGACCGGATGGCCGAGGCCTCCTTTGTGCTTATCGGGGAAGCGACCCACGGGACTCACGAGTTCTACCAACAGCGCGCAGAGATCACCAAACGCTTGATTACGGAGAAAGGCTTTCGGGCAGTCGCCATGGAGGCCGATTGGCCGGACGCTTACCGCGTTCATCGCTATGTGACGAAGTCTGGACCTATAAAGGACAGCGCAGACTCCCTGAGCGGTTTTAAGCGCTTTCCCACCTGGATGTGGCGCAACCGCGTGGTAAAGGAATTTGTCGAGTGGTTGCGTTCTCACAACAATTCGCGAGAGCCGGATCAGCCGAAAGCCGGGTTCTTCGGATTGGATCTCTACGGCCTCTACTCGTCGATCAAAACGGTGCTCGATTACTTGACCAAAGTCGATCCGGCGGCGGCCGAGAGAGCCCGGTTTCGGTACTCGTGCTTCGACCATTTTGGCGAGAACACCAAAGCGTACGGCTATGCGGCAGGTTTTGAGCTCGACGAATCGTGCGAGAAAGTAGTTATCGAGCAGCTGACCGATCTGCAGAAAAGCGCCGTGGATTACTTGCGCCGCGACGGCCAGGTGGCCGAGGAGGAGTATTTCCAGGTCATACAAAACGCACGTCTCATAAAGAACGCGGAGAAGTACTATCGGGAAATGTTCAGAGGAAGGGTCTCGTCGTGGAATATACGCGATACCCACATGACGGAGAGCCTGGAAGCGCTGGCTGAGCATTTTAAACAGCGAGGCCAAGAGGCAAAAATCGTCGTGTGGGCCCATAACTCCCACATCGGCGATGCGACAGCGACCGAATTTGGACAACAGGGAGAAGTGAATCTAGGCCAGCTGATCAGGCAGAAGTATCCAGACGATTGCTTCCTGCTCGGCTTCACAACCTACGAGGGGACCGTGACCGCTGCGGCGGATTGGGGAGAGCCCGCGGAAACGAAACGCGTTCGGCCGGCCTTGCGAGGCAGCTACGAGGAACTGTTCCACCGGACCGGGATTCCCCGCTTCCTGATTACGTTGTGGGACTACGAGGCGGCCATCGGCGAGCTGAAGCAGGCGCGGCTGGAGCGAGCGATTGGAGTGATCTACCGTCCCGAGAGCGAGAGAGTCAGCCATTATTTCTACGCCCGGCTCTCGGACCAGTTCGACGCGGTGATCCACCTCGACCAAACCCGCGCCGTCGAACCTCTTGAATCGGTCCCTCAGCCGCTCGAGGCCGAAGCCGCCGAAACCTACCCGAGCGGTATGTGAAGGGCCAGTCATTATTTGTCATACAGGGCCGTGAGCGCAGCGTCTTTTGCGGAGCGACCCGGCCCGAACGGGTTAGCACCTGACCACTGGTGGGTGCGAATGGCACGGGCCGGGTCGCTCCGCAAAAGACGCTGCGCTCACGGCTCTGTAACTGGTGCAGCCAGAGGTTCGGCGTCTCATGTTCGAGGGGGAAATGAGGTGGTGGGCCTAAGTGGAGTTGAACCACTGACCTCACGCTTATCAGGCGTGCGCTCTAACCAACTGAGCTATAGGCCCGACCGAAGAACCATCAGTATAGCCAACTGACCCTACCCAATACAAGAATTTCCGAGTTCAGTTTGGAGCAGGACTTGCTCCGTCTCCTTCGACTTCGCTATTCTGGCCGAGAGTACGTCAAACGACTCTCAACCAGGAGAAAACCTATGAAACAGCTCGTTTGCGCATTGGTTGCTTCTTTGCTGCTTGTGCCCGCTGCAGCCCTCGCCCAGACTCCGGAACAGGAGATGCAAGCCTGGGCGGAAGCGAGCAAGCCAGGACAGCAGCACAAGCAGATCGAACAGTTTTCCGGCAACTGGGACGTGTCCGCTACTTTCTGGGCGGCCCCCGGTGCACAACCCATGACTTCGAAGGGGACATCCGAGAACAAGATGATCATGGGAGGACGTTACTTGCATCAGCTGTTCAAGGGCGAAATGATGGGGGCGCCCTTCGAAGGCATTGGAATGTGGGGCTACGATAACCTGAAGAAGGAACACGTCTCCACTTGGCTGGACAGCATGAGCACCGGGATCATGATGGCCACGGGCACAGGCGACGCCGGGGGCAAGTCCTTCACTTTCACCGGTGAATATCTGGACCCAAAAGGACAGAGACGGAAAACGAAGGAAGTGCTCCGGTTTGAAAGTCCGAGCAAAGTCGTAGCAGAGATGTACGAAATCGGTTCGGACGGCAAGGAATTCAAGAACATGGAGATGACCTACACCCGCAGGTAGGGCGCCTTTTTGAAGAACGCGTTACAGAGCCGCGGCTAGCTGCCGCCCAGCGTAGGCTGGGGTGCAACGGGGTGAGAACCCTGACACAATCGGAGGCCTGAAGGGCCGACAAAATAATAGCCCAGGGCGGAGCGTTTTGTGGGTAGCCCTGGGTCACAGGCGGAAAGGTGAGAGAGCCCTGAAAGGGCGAAACAAGACCGCAGTTCGCCGACGTGTTTCGCCCCTTTCAGCATGGGCTGGACCGCGACGGTCCGCGAGTCGGACCAAGGAAGCGGTACCCGTTTTTGTTTTGGCCCCAGCGGGGCCGGATGTCTATAGTTTCCGGGGTAATAAGGCAGGCGCCCCAGAGCGGGCGCGATGTTCCG
>Ga0105092_10000968_pt1 | contig 15241 bp, 20 predicted proteins | sample PPLLak2March2015_FD_87021 | JGI IMG/M metagenome (GOLD analysis project Ga0105092, IMG submission 87021) | Freshwater sediment microbial communities from Prairie Pothole Lake near Jamestown, North Dakota, USA - PPLs Lake P7 Core (1) Depth... | ecosystem: Environmental > Aquatic > Freshwater >... | reverse complement strand
GTTGTCACAGATGGTGAACCAGCGTATCTCTTCGCAACCCCGGGGGTAACACGGCCTTGCCGGTACTTTCAATCGTCAGCCCGCAACAACTGACCGCACAAGAGGCTGAGGCCGACAGGCAGCGCGTCGCATCGGAAGACGCCGCGGCGGCCAGCGCCACCATAAATTCCTCCCTCGTAGCCTTCATCGACAACCAGTTCGGCATCATGGCGCGGCACCGCGACGGGTCGCAGGGCTGGTCGGACCGCCTGACCACCGCCATGCGCGTGTTCAACGGCCAGTACGACGTTTCCAAGCTCATGGAGATCCGGCGCTTCGGCGGCTCGGAGATCTACGCTCGGCTCGTTGCCGCCAAGTGTCGCGGAGCAACCTCCCTGCTGCGCGACGTCTACCTGGCCAACGAGAAACCGTGGGGTCTGGAAGCGACGCCGGACCCCACGCTGCCCGACGACATCATGCAAAACGTGATGAGCCTGGTGCAGGTCGAGATCCAGACCATGCTGCGCTCCGGCCAGCCGCCGACGCCCGACCAGATCAAGGATCGCGTCTCAGGGCTGATCGCCGCCGCCAAGCGCGCCGCCATCAAGAAGGCCCGCTCCGAGTCCGAGCTGGCGTTCAAGAGGCTCGACGACATCCTCACCGAAGGCGGCTTCTACGAGGCGCTCGCCGAGTTTCTCGTCGACCTGCCGCTGTTCCCCTTCGCCTGCATGAAGGGGCCTGTCGTTCGCGTCGTGCCGCAGGTCAAGTGGATCAACGGCAAGGCGCAAATCGTCAACAAGCCGAAGATGTTCTGGAACCGGGTGTCGGGGTTCGACATCTGGTGGACGCCAGGCGTCTCCAACATCGCAGATGCGGCGGTGATCGAGCGCTCGCGCCTTGTCCGTTCCGACCTCAACCAGATGCGCGGGCTGCCCGGCTATGACACCGCGGCGATCGACGAAGTGCTCAAATGGTACGGCCAGTCAGGCTATGTCGAGTCGTGGGCGTCGAGCGCCGACACGCCGCGCGCCGTCATGGAGAGCCGCGAAGACCCGCGCATGAACCAGTCGGGCATCATCGACATGCTCGAATACCACGGCTACGTGCAGGGCAAGATGCTGCTCGACTACGGCATGCCGGCCGAGCAGATAATGGACCCGCTGGCTGATTACTTCGTCGATGCTTTCAAGATCGGCCGCTATATCATCAAGGTGCAGTTCTCTCCCTCCCTCAGGAAGCGGCCGTACTATTATGTCACGTCATTTGAGAAAGTCCCTGGGACGGTGGTCGGTAATGCACTGCCGGACATCCTGGCAGACATCGGAGACGCGGCGAATGCTGCGCTCAGGTCCCTCATCAACAACATGGCCATCGCCTCCGGCCCCCAAGTCGTCATCAACGACGACCGCGTCGCCGACAACGAAGACTCCGACCAGCTCTACCCGTGGAAGCGATGGCACGTCGTAAACGACCCGCTCGGCTCCAACAACGTCGCTCCCGTCGACTTCTTCCAGCCCTCGTCCAACGCCCAGGAGCTGCTCGGTGTATACGAGAAGTTTACCCAGATCGGCGATGAGCTATCCGCCATCCCTCGCTACGTCACCGGCTCCGACCGCATGGGTGGAGCAGGACGCACCGCGTCTGGCCTGGCCATGCTCATGGGCAACTCAGCCAAGATACTGCAAACCGTCGCCGCCAACATCGACCGAGATGTGGTCCAGCCTGTCTGCGAAGAGCTCTACGACCTGACCATGCTGACCGACACCACGGGAACTCTGCGCGGTGACGAGTCGATCGTCGTGCTCGGCGTCAACGTCGCCATGCAGCGCGAGACGCAGCGCCAGCGCCAATTGGAATTCCTCCAGATTACCGCCAACCCGATCGACACGCAGATCACCGGCATCCGCGGCCGCGCCAACGTGCTGCGCACCGTCGCCGAGGGGATCGGCATGTCGGGCGTCGACATCGTGCCGCCGGACGACGAGATCAAGGCACAGATGGACGCTAACAACCAAGGACCGCCGGGGGTTGGAGCTCCCGGCGCAGCACCGGGTGGTCCCAGCGGTGCCTTACCTGGGGCACAGTCAGGGCCACCTGGTGCGCCACAGGGTCCGCAGACCAACGTGGTGTCGAAGACGCCCGGCCAGGTGCCCAACACCGGCCAGATGCCAAACCCGGCGCAAGGTCCAGCGTGATGGTGAAGCCTGTTAAGCCGAAGCCACGACTGCGCAATATTGGCCTGCCGGGCACCCACAAGAGGCTGAAGGCCGAAGAGAAATTCATGGAGACCATGGATATCGTTCGCGGTGGTCAGGTCGAGGATGTCGGGACAGCAAAAGCGCGTCGCCTCGGGACGCGGACGAAGAAGGAAATGCGCCGGCGAGGGTCCGATCTGAACAGCATGATGGACCTGGCCGATACTGGCAGCGTTGGACTTAGCAAGGGTGGCGCGATCCGCGACTACCGCAAATAGGAGAAACGAGAATGGCCGTTACCAAATCCAAGCCAGCCGGCAAGAACAAGATCGAGGCCGGTCCGTCCAACAAGATGCACAAGTTCGGCGGCGCCGGCGAGCAGAAGCCGGGCGTTAGCTCCGTCGAGGCCAAGGGTGGCGGCGGCAAGTTCGCCAAGGGTGGACCCTCGGGCAAGATGCACAAGTTCAAGGGCGTCGGCACCCAGAAGCCCGGCTTCACGTCGGTCGAGACCGGCGGTGGCAAGAAGGGCAGCTACGCGAAGTAGCCATGGCCAAGGGCATCGGAGCGCACGTCCCGAAGACCTCGGGAGCGGGAGTGTCGAGGTATAGCTACCAGCGTGGCTACGATCTCGGCAACCAGTCGCGCGGTGGCCTCGCCGACTTCAAGACCTCCACCCAGGACACGCCGAAGCGCCGCAGCTACGGCAAGACCGGAGGGGGGAGTAACATGGATGTAAGTTACGGTAGCACTTACACCGGCCCCGACGACATCGAGGCGGCCGGCAAGGCGAAGCGGCCGAAGTCCAGCGTCAAGCTCGACCGCGGCAAAGACAGGGAGATCAAGTGATGCCACGTGGTGACACGTCAAACCAGGGCGCCAATGGCGGCTGGAACTCGATGATCAGTCGGGCGCCGCAGCGCCAGATGATGACCAAGGCGCCGATGGCGATGGGGCGCGCTCCCGGACTCGCCGGGCCCGGCGCCGGCCCGACCAACAACGGCATGAACCAGATGGCCATGCAGCAGCGCGTCGCTGGCGGCGGGCGTTCGCCGGCACCAGGACCCGGCGTTGCGCCGGCGATGCCGGGACGGCCGATGCCTGGCGCTGGCGGCGACCCGATGCAGGCGCGTTCCCAGATGGAGGCGGCGCGTGCGCAGAAGATGAAGATGGCCGGCATCATGCCTGGAGGCGCTGGTGATCCCATGGCGGCCCGCAAGGCAGCGGCCATGCAGCGCATGGGACCCAACCCTGGCACCATGGCGCAGATCAAGGGCGCGCCGGCACCTGCTGGCGGGGCACCGATCGGCAACATGGCCCGCCTCGGCGGCATCTGATGGCGGTCGACAACCGGGAGCTGGTCCACGCAGCAATGGAGCTGCGCGCGGCGGCTCCTGACCAGTGGGTTCTGCTAGTCCAGGCGCTCGGCAACTACGCCGCCAATCTGACCTCGGAGATGGTGCGCGCCGATCCGTCACTGCTCCTGAGGGCGCAAGGCATGGCGATGGCCTGCCACGAAATCCACGGCGTGCTACGAGACGCGCCAACGCTGAACGAGAAGTACCTCGTGGCGCAAATGCAAAAGAGGCCCAACAACCATGTCCCAAACAGCTTCTAACGCTGAACTAGCCGAACGCTACGCACCGAAGCCGCCAGCCCAGGTGCTGGCCGGCTTGGCTGCAGCGGAAGAGATCCGCCGCCAGCTGGCAGCCGGGAACGAACCCGACAACCCGGAGCCGAGACTACCACGTCCGCATCCAGAGCCGCTGCCGCAGCGACCTGGCGTACCGACCCCGCCTCGGCCGGAGCCGGTCAACCCGCTCAACACGCCGTCCTTCCCAGCTAATGACGAAGAGAGCTGGGAGCAGCGAGCCCGATCGGCGCAGGGCCGCTTCGAGAACCAGATGGCGGTCAACCGCCAGCTCAACGACCGGCTGGCCGAGCTCGAGCGTTCGCTGAACTCGATGGCGGCGACCGGTCGCACGCCACCGGCGCCCGCCGCCGAGCCAGAGCCGATCAGGCTGATCACCGACAAGGAGCGCGAGGACTTCGGCGAGGACTTCCTCAACGTGGTGGGCAAGCGCGCCAAGGAGCAGTACGCGCCGGAGTTCGAGCAGCTGTCGCGCCGCCTGAAGAACCTCGAAGGGCGTGTCGAAGGCACGGTGCAGGTCGTCACCCGCAACCAGAAGCAGGAGCTTTACGCCACCCTCGACGCCAGCGTTCCGAACTGGCGCGACATCAATCGCGCCCAGCAGTTCAAGGATTGGCTTGGTCTGGTCGACCCGCTGAGTGGCCGCCGGCGCTTCGATATGCTGCAGGAGGCGTTCACTAGACAGGAAGCGGGGCGTGTTCTATCGTTCTTTCGAGGTTTCACGACTGAGGCTACCGGGACCCCGACAAGCCAGCCGAACCCCGCTCCGACCCCCTCTACGCCGTCATACGCGGCGAATGGCACCACCGGATCGGCACTAACGCTGGAGCAACTTGCGGCACCAGGTAGAGCCAGATCTGCGCCGCAGGGTAATCTGCCGCCGGAAAAACCCATGTACACGCACGCCTGGATCGCTGGGTTCATGGCGGATAAGCGCACGGGCAAGTACCGCGGCCGCGAGGCCGACGCAGATCTCATCGAGCGCGATATCTACCTGGCACAGCATGAAGGGCGCATCGTCTAACGCTAACGCGCGAGAGGGTTCGCCATGGCCTATTCCACCACGGGCGGCTTCCCAGTAGCTGGGGCCGCTACCACGCCGCCAATTTATCCGGTCGGGTCACTGAGCCCGACTCCTGCCTATTCCGGGACGTTCATCCCGGTCCTCTGGTCGACCAAGCTGATCGAGAAGTTCTATGCCTCGACCGTGCTCGCGGCGATCTCGAACACCGACTACGAGGGCGAGATCAAGAACAAGGGCGACACCGTCGTCATCCGCACCAAGCCGTCGATCACCATCAAGGACTACAAGGTCGATGGTCTGCTCGAGGTCGAGCGCCCGGCGTCGAACATCGTCGAGCTGAAGATCGACAAGGGCAAATACTTCAACCTGATCCTCGACGACGTCATGGAGATCCAGTCGGATCTGAACATGATGAACATGTGGAGCGACGACGCTGCACAGCAGTTCAAGATCGTCGTCGACCGCGAAGTCCTGGCTGGCCTGATTGGCAAGGCGGACGCACTGAACCAGGGCACCGCGGCAGGCGCCGTCAGCGGCACCATCAATCTCGGTGCAGCCGGCACTCCGCTGGCAATCGTCGCCCGCAACCCGACCGCCGTCGCCGGCAAGACCGAGATCGTCGATCTGCTGGTCCGACTCGGCCAGGCGCTCGATGAGCAGAACATCCCGGAGACGGGGCGTTGGGCAGTCCTGCCGGCGTGGATCTCGGCGCAGATCAAGATGTCCGAGCTGCGTGACGCATCGCTGACCGGCGACGGCACTTCGATCCTTCGCAACGGCCGGCTCGGCATGGTCGACCGCTTCACGCTCTACGTGTCCAACCTCCTGCCGCACGGCGATTCCATCGGCCTGGGCGGCACGGAGTGGGCGGACTACGCACGCACGAAGCACGCGCTGACGTTCGCCTCGCAGATCAACAAGGTCGAGACTCTGCGCTCCGAGATGACCTTCGGCCAGCTCCTGCGCGGTCTGCAGGTCTATGGCTACAAGGTGCTCGACGGCAAGGCGCTGGCACAGGCGATCGTCACTCCGGGCTGATAAGGTGGGGCACAGCGCCCCACCCCAGGCAAGGAGTTCTCGATGGCCACCTCGGCACTGGAAACGGTAGGCGACTACATCGCAGAAGCACGCGTGCTGCTGCAGGACATCTATGTGCCATATCGCTACGCCGACGCCGAACTGGTTTCTGCCCTGAATACGGCACTTCTCGAGGTCCGGCGCCTGCGCGCCGACCTCCTTTTGCCGTCGTTCGATATCCCCTACTACCCGGCGACGCCGACCACCACCAAGGTGCCGTTCGAGCCGATGTACCGCAACGCGCTGGTCTACTACATCGTCGGTCGCGCGCAGCTGCGCGACGACGAGGCGAACGTCGACGCGCGGGCCGCTTCCCTAATCACCAAGTTCACGGCACAGATGCTGTCGATCAGCTCGTGAGGAGAGACATGGCCGCTGACAACGAAGACCACGACGAGGAAGACGCCAAGGCGCTGGGCTGCACTGCCAGGCTGGAGGTGCGCTGGGTGGGCAAGATGAGCGACAGCGACCGCCAGTACGTCGCTGACTGGCTGCAGCACCAGGCTGACCAGCTGTTCGCCGAAGGTAACAAGTACGCCGCGATCTACACCGCGCAGCTGGACCCGGAGGGCTGACAGTTGGGCACCTGCGTCCCCGCCGATCGCATCATCCAGAGCGTCCTGGTGCACGCCCCGGGGACGACTGAGCAGGTCGTGCAGCTGCAGCTGTTCAACACGATGGATGAGTTCTTCCGCCGCACCTCCGTGTGGCGCGTGGAGAGCGACATCCAGATGGACGAGAACACGCGGGAGTATTCGCTCCCGGTGCCGCTCGACGCGGCGTTCGTCAGGATCATCAGCCTCAACCTGGGTGGGACCCCGGTGCCTCCGACAGGCGGCTCCACCGTGCAGCTGGCGATCGGCCGACTAACCGCGGATCAGACGTTCGGTGATGGCGACACCGAGTACGACGCCGACATTCTCGGCCCGCCGGTCGGGGCTAGCGCCTTCAGCTATGCGATCTACCGGCCGGGCTATATCACGCTGTCGCAGCTGCCGACGACCGAGCAGCTGATGTCGTCGCTCAACGCACTGATCGTACTGACTATCGCCAAGTCATCGCTCGAATGTTCGCCGGGCGACTGGCAAATCGAAGAGTGGATGCACGACATGTTCTTCGAGGATTGGCTCAACGGCACCCTTGGGCGGCTGTTCGCCATGCCGTCGAAGCCGTGGTCGAACAAGGATCTAGCCGCCTACCACGGCAAGAAGTACCGGCAGGGAATGGGGCAGCGGAAGCAGGAGAGTAACCGCGGCTTCGTCTATGGCCGTCCCGGTTGGCGCTACCCGCGTCAGGGAGGGTGGGTCTGAGTGTCGGGGATCTATGACAACGCTCGCCTGAAGTTCGCTACCGCTGCCCTCGACTGGCGGTCGGCGAACTATCTGCTGACCGCATGGAAGGGGACCAAGGACTTCGTACCGGCCGACGCCAACATTTCTATGATCACCGCGCGCGGCCAGGCACAGCAGGTCGGCACCTCGATGCCGATCGTCGGCAAGGCCGTCGACACCAAGGGCGTGATGAAAACCAACGCGGTCGTCATCCAGGGGATACCCGCTGGAAACACCGTCACGTTCTTCGTCATGGCGCTCGGCACCGAGCCGATGTTGTTTGTCGACGACGTGCTCGGCTTGCCGTACCTGAGCAATGGGCTCGACATCGTGGTGCAGCCTGACTGGGCTCTCGCTCAAGGATGGTGCCGTGTCTAACAGCCCGCTCCTCAACCACCCGATGCTCTGGGGCTACTGGAACAGCGACGCCTGGAACGCCGATGAGTTCAATGGCGGTGGCCTAAACGTGCCGATCTCGCCGATGCAGTTCGACACGTTCGATCCGTTCCCCGTGTTCCTCATCACGCCGGACATGATGTCGGTCTTCAACGAGTGCGCGGACCTGATCGTGCGCAGCGAGCCGTCGGTGGTGGTGGTGCCAGCCGATGATACCGTGCTGTTCATAAGGAACGCCGCATGAGCACCATCGTAAAAACCTTCAGGAAGGCGGCGATCGAGCGCAGGCAGCTGGTCGTCGACTACTCGTGCTGGCTGAAGGATGCAGAGATCCTTACCGGCTTCCAGACGCTCATCCAGCCGCTGACCGAGGATGCGCCCCTGACAGTGACGATCGCCTACAGCGACGCCGAGCACACCAAGCTCGCCATGTACGTCTCGGGCGGCAAGGGCAACAACGGCTACACCGTGCAGCTGATGGTGACCACTGATCTCGGCCAGCTCAAGCGTGACGACATCGGGGTGAGGGTGACGCCATGAGCCTGCTTTTCAAGAACAACGCGACCGGGCGGCTCAGAAGCAACACGCTAGCTTCCAGCACGCTGCTCACGCTCGACACCGGCGAGGGCAACAAGTTCCCGTTGCCGGGGGCGGGCGACTGGTTCTGGGTCACGCTAGACGATCGCCGCGAAGGCAAGATCGAGATCTGCAAGTGCACGTCCCGATCCACCGACAACCTGACCGTGGTGCGCGCCCAGGAGGGCACCGTCGCACTGGACTTCCTGGCGGGCGCTATCGTCTCCAATCGCTTCACCGCGCAGACCCTGGCGGACATCCTGAACGCGGTCGCCTGGGACAAGCCGACGACCGACGCCCGCTTCATCAACGCCTCCGGCGATGCGATGACCGGGCCGCTGACTGTGCTCGCGCCGCTCAATGCAATGGAGCCGACGACCAAGCAGTATGTCGACGCCAAGCCGGGCTTCGCCGACGCGCCCAACGACACCAACATGTACGGCCGCCAGGCCAACGCCTGGATCGTCGCGGTGCGCGACTCGGACTATACCGACGCTATCGTGCTGACCAAGGTCAAGCGCGTAGACGGGGCCGGATCCGGCCTCGACGCCGATATGCTCGACGGGCAGGAGGGCACCTACTACGCCACGGCAGCCGGGCTGACCGCGAACAACGACCAGACTGCGCTCAACACCAGCAACATCGCGACGCTGACGACGCAGATGTCGGCCAAGGCCAACATCAACAGCCCGGCGCTGACCGGCGTGCCGACGGCCCCGACAGCCGGGCCCGGCACCAACAGCCCGCAGATCGCCACGACCGAGTTCGTGATGGCCTCGATCACCACGTCGGGCGGCTTCCCTGAAGCTCCGAACGACGGTGGCATCTACGGCCGCCAGTCGCTGGGCTGGAGGGACATCAGTCCTGACCTATTCGGCAAGGTCGCCAAGGCCGGCGATACGATGACCGGGCACCTCGGTCTGCCGACTGGGCCAGCAGCGGCCAACGCGGTGCGCAAGGACTACGTCGACACTGCTGACGCGGCCCGGGCTCCTCTGGTGCACACCCATGCCCAGGCTGATGTCACTAACCTGGTCACTGACCTAGCCGCCAAGGCACCCCTGGCCTCGCCTGCGCTTACCGGGGTGCCGACCGCGCCGACGGCCGCTGGCGGCACCAGCAGCACGCAGCTCGCCACGACGGCATTCGTCGCTACAGCAAATGCGCTAAAGGCGAACTTGGACTCTCCGGTGTTCACCGGCAACCCGACTGCGCCCACCCCGGCAGCCGGTGATAACGACCAGTCGATCGCCACCACGGCGTTCGTGAAGACTGCGCTCGCAAGCGGCGTTCCGGCTGGGGCCGTGATGCACTTCGCCATGATCACGCCGCCAACCGGCTGGCTTAAAGCCAACGGCGCGCTCGTCTCGCGCACGACCTACACTGCCCTGTTCGCGGCCATCGGCACGACGTTCGGCGTCGGCGACGGCTCGACGACGTTCGGCCTGCCCGATCTGCGCGGCGAGTTCGTGCGCGGCTTCGACGACGGCCGCACCGTAGACAATGGCCGCGCCTTCGGCTCGGCGCAGACGGGCGGCGTCGAGAGCCATACGCACGCGGTCTCAGGTACGACCGCTGGCAACTCGGCCGACCACACGCACCCGATCAATGGCACGACCGCGACTGAGAGCGTCGACCACACGCACAGCTTCTCTGACGCTTCGTCGGCGACCGGCGGCGTCAGCGCCAACCACACGCATACCTTCTCCGACGCTTCGTCGGCGACCGGCACCGGCAGCGCCAACCACACACATACCTATACTGCCACCATAGGTTCGGGCGTTGGCATAGCAGGCGGCGCTCAAAACCCGTCCGTAACAGCGAATACCGGCGCTTCTGGCGCGGCGCACACGCACACGGTCGCAGTCTCGGGTACGACCGGTGGCAACTCGGTCACCCACACGCACACCGTCGCTGTCGGCGGCACGACCGGCGGCAGAAGCGCCGCTCACACGCATGCTCTGAGCTTTAATTCCGGCCTTAACAGCGTCGACCACACGCACACGTTCAGCGCTACATCGACGGCCAACTCTGGTGCTATTACCGAGACACGGCCGCGCAACATCGCTTTGATGGCATGCATCAAAACCTGAGGAGGCTCGCATGAGCAAACTACCGATGATCGCCTACCTCTACGACGAGGAGACCGGCGTCTATCTCAACCAGACTGCCGAAGCCAAGGAAGACGCAAAGGCTAAAGGCACCTTCATCATTCCGACCTACGCCACCCTGGACGTGCCGCCGTCAGTGCCGGATCCCCGGCGTCATGTTGCCGTCTATCGCAACGACGAGTGGCACGTCGAGCGTAAGGCGTCGGTGGCACTTACTGATGGGCAAGGTTCGCCGAAGGAAACCACCAAGAGGGTCAAAGCCCCAGCAGATGCGGACGATCGCAGGTGATCGCTAAGGGCAGTCGCCTGACAGGAGTATGACGTGGCCGACGAAGTCGAACCGCACGTAGCAGTACCGCCGGCCGCCACTCCGACGCCCGGGGATCTGTACGCCGAGCTCTCGTCAAAGACGATATGGCTGGGCGTGGCGCCTGCTGTCGACGCGAGCGGCTTTGTCCTCCTGGCGGACATCACCGGCGACAGGGCCTACACTGACACCAAGCTGGTCGAAGCCAAGACTTACACCGACACCAAGACCTCGCCTCTTGCTCCGAAGGCGAGCCCGGCACTTACCGGCGTTCCCACCGCTCCGACGGCAGCTGTTGCAACCAACAACACGCAAATCGCCACGACGAAGTTCGTCAAGGACGCGATCGCCTCGGCCACGTCGGGCACAGAGGACGACGTGCTCAGCCCATGGGTGGCTGGAATGATCACGGTCTGGTCGGGCGACCCGACCCAGATCGGCAGCGGCAAGCTGGCCGGCTGGCATCTGTGCGACGGAGCCGCGCTGTCGACGACGATCTACGCGGATCTCTACGCCGCGCTCGGCACGCGCCACAACGGCACGCCGGCGCCGCCGGCTGGCACTTTCAGGATCCCCAACCTGACGGATCGCTTCCTCGTCGGCTCAGGCAACGCCAAGCAGATGGGCGACAAGAATGCCATGGACGCCTCGCGCGTCACTTCGCCCAACCCGGCTACGCCGTCGGCGCACTCGCATGGCGCTGGTGCAGGCGTGACAGGCAACACGGCGCTGACGCTGGCAATGCTGCCCGCGCACTCCCACCCGATCAATATCCAGAACGCCCCAGGCGTGGTCAGCACCAGCCCGGCGCACTCGCACGGTTACACGCGATATGGCGCCCAGGGGGCTGCTGAGGCTGGCCCATACCCAGGCGTTTGGATGGGCGGCACCACCGTGCAGACCGACAGCGAGCCGGGTCATAAACACACCGTGACGACCGACGTCGTCGGCAACACGGGCAACACGGGCAGCGGGGCGACGCACTCGCACACCATCGCCGCTAGCGGGACGCACGAGCATCTCATGACTTCGGCCAATATCCGCGAGGTGCTCCCGTACCTGGCGCTGGCCTACATCATCAAGCTCTAAGGAGGATCCGATGGGACGTTCACAGCGGTCGAAAGTCGAGGTCCACGGATCTCTCTACCTCTCGCCGGAAGGAGCTGACTGGCCGAACCATCCGTGGTGGCCGGGTGAGCCGGTCGGGGGAGGAGGCGGAGAGACCGCCCCCATAGTCTCTGCGCTGAGCCCCAACGAAACCTACATCGGCAGCCCGGACCTATCGGTCACGGTGACCGGCGAAGGGTTCACTGCCGGCAGCGTCGTCAAAGGCGACGGCGTTCCAAAAGCTACGACGTTCGTGTCCGCCACGTCTCTCCAGTTCGACCTGCCCGCTGCCGATTTGGCCGTTTCAAGAACCATTAACATCGCCGTCAGCAACGACGGTGGTCCCGACTCTGACTTCAAGGTATTCAACGTGGCAGGCGTGGCACCGGTAGCGCCCACGCTTACGGCCCTCACTCCGAACAGCGTGACGGCTGGTAGTTCCGACGCATCCATCGTGATCGACGGAACGAACTTCGACGCCTCCTCTGTCGTCATGCTCAACGGCGAAACGCCGCTGACGCCGACAGCTATCGGCGCCACGCAGCTGACGTTCACCCTGCCTGCTAACTGGATGATCAACCCCGCCACGTTCCAGATGAGCGTGATCACTGCAGCGGGCACTTCGAACGCGCTGCCGCTAACGGTCGCGGCAGCGGTAGCTAATCCGACGATCACCAGCATAAGCCCGGATACGGTCCCGGTTGGGTCCTCGGATACCCAGATCACCGTTACCGGCACCAACTTCGACGCGACCTGCGGGGTCTCGCTTACCGACATCGCCGTGGCGTCCGTGTTCGTAAACGCTACGACGATGACGGCTACCATCCCAGCGGCCAACTTTCAGTACGAAGGCAGCACGATGCCGATCAAAGTTACCAAGCCGGGGGCCACCACTTCGAACGCGGTCAACCTCGTTGTGGGGCCGGCAGCGCCAACTGGGCCGGTGATCACGTCCACGATCCCTGCCGCTTGCTTGGTTGGCGAGACACCTTCCGTCAGCGTTATGGGGACTGGGTTCACGTCCAGTTCCGTTGTCTACCTTGACGGCGCGCAACAGGCGACCACCTTCATCGACAGCACGCTGGTCCAATTCTTCATTCCGGCAGCTTCGACTGCTGCTGCCGATGTAATAGACGTGACTGTCAGCAACGACAGCGGAGCCACTCACTCCCCCCCTGTGTCGTTCACCGTCACGGCAGCGGCGGCAAGAGGCAAGAAGAAGCGCTGATGGCAGTCATCCGCATCCAGGATTTCTCGGGCGCAGTGCCGGTCAAGGGCGATCGGGCGCTGCCCGACGGCTTTGCCGTCGAGTCCGTCAACACCTGGCTGTACGGATCGGAGCTGCGCGGCATCCGGCCGCCGACCCTGCTTACCCCACCGTCGCCCGTGCTGGCCTCGACACGCAGGATCCTGCGTGCCCCGAAGCGGACAGTAGGTCAACTGCCGAGCGACCTGACCGACTCGGTGTGGGTGCAGTTCGACGACCCGGATACCGACATCGTCAAAGGCCAGCTCGTCGAAGACCAGTACGAGCGCTGGTACGCCTGCTCGCCGGCGCTAGGCCCGGTCTACAACACCTACGCCAGGATGCTGACCGCCTCGCCATGGATGCGCCTCGGCGTCCCGGGCCCGGCGATCAACACCACTGGCACCAACGCCGACACGCCGACCATCGTGTCCATCACTGGCGGCGCGGTTCCGGTCCTGACGCGCAGCTACCTCTACACCTGGGTCAATCAGTATGGCGAGGAGAGCGCGCCGTCGCTGCCGGTCACCGGATCCGGCAACGGCAACGCCGTGTGGACTATCGGCAACATCAAGGACCCGCCCAACCTCACCGGGCAGAGCCCACCCTACGCTGCCTACACCAAGAAGCGGCTGTACCGCACGGTCACCGGCGCCAGCGGCCAGACCACCTACTATCGCGTCGTCGAGATAGACGCAGGCGTAGGCACGCTCACCTACGCCGATGACACCAACGTCCTGACCGACGCCAAGATCGTCAACAACCTGACGCTGATCTCAACGAGCTGGCAACCGCCGCCCGTCGATCTGCAGGGCTGGATCGCCATGCCCAACGGCTTCCTGATCGGCTTCGACAGAGCGGACCCGGCCGGCGGCGGCGGTGGCAACAACCTCTACTTCTCCGACGCATACCACTTCCACGCCTGGCCGCCGGAGTGGAAGCAGGCGACCGAGACGCCGATCGTCGGACTGGGCGTGCTCGGCCAGACCTGCGTCGTCGCCACGCAGGGCTACCCGGCTACGGTCACTGGCTCCAAGCCGCAGACCTGCGCCTTCACCAAGGCGACTACCGGCGAGCCGTGCCTGTCGCGAGGCGGCATCGTGTCGACGCCGGACGGCGTGATCTACCCGTCGCAGAACGGGCTGGTCGTCATCGGCCCCGGCGGCATCAACAACGTCACCCAGTCGATCATCACCCGCGACGAGTGGATCAAGAGCTACTCGCCGCAGCGCATACGGGCCGTCCGCTACCAGAACGGTTACCTGGCGCTGCAGGTGGCGGCATCCGGGCCGCCCAACAACAAGGGCTTCTTCCTCGATCCGACGTCGCTGAAGGTGGCGCTGACCGATCTCTCCGAGTTCGACAACGTCGTCAACATCATGACCGACGTGTGGTCCGGCGAGGTGCTGCTCATCGAGGGTGCCAACGTCTACCGCTGGGACCCGCCGACCACCGACATGTGGCCGGTGCGCTGGAAGTCGAAGGAGTTCCAGTATCCGTTCAAGGAGAACTTTGGCGCTTACGCCATCTACTGGGACGCGCTGCGCGTCGGCACAACGACAGAGGGACCTGATGTCTGCCCGCTCGCCGACCAGGTGCACTTCAAGGTGTGGGCCAACAGGACGCTTCGCTACGACATGAAGGTGCCGGCCAACGGCCAGGCGATCAAGCTGCCGTCCGGCTTCAAGTCCGACATCTGGCAGTTTGAGATCGCCGCCCGTGCGCCGGTCTATTCGCTGCACGTCGCGTCGAGCACGAAGGAGCTGAGAGCGGTATGACCATCTCGCATCCGCTGTCGGACCAGGGTCGTGTCAAGACTCGCCGCGACATCCCCACCGTCCCGGAGCCGCTCCAGGAGGTGGGGGCGCTGTTCCGCACCTGCTACGCGCTGAAGCAGACGACCGACATGCTGACCGGGCAGACCCGCGAGATCGGCGAGCGCGCCGTGACCTGGAACGACCTGCTGCGACTTGGCGTCGTCACTGCGCCCGACCTGCCACAGGACTGACATGGACCAGATCGTCACCAACAACCCCGACTATGGCAACGAGATCGCCAGTGCATCACGCACATTTTACGATCCGAAATGTCACGCGAACATCGCTCGAGTGCGCGATGGCGAGGTGCTGGCCGGCATCGTCTACACGCACTTCAACCACGAGTCCGTGCAGTGCCACACCGCGGTATTCGCCGAGCATGGGCTCAACCGGGATCTGCTTTTCTGCAGCTTCGACTACCCGTTCC
>Ga0105092_10000967_pt1 | contig 15245 bp, 11 predicted proteins | sample PPLLak2March2015_FD_87021 | JGI IMG/M metagenome (GOLD analysis project Ga0105092, IMG submission 87021) | Freshwater sediment microbial communities from Prairie Pothole Lake near Jamestown, North Dakota, USA - PPLs Lake P7 Core (1) Depth... | ecosystem: Environmental > Aquatic > Freshwater >... | reverse complement strand
GCAGCTCGACGCCGAAGCGGTCGTGGTAGGCGCGCTCGAAGGTCTGCGCCAGCTCCTCGCGCGCGAAGTCCGTCCGCGCGATGGGCACGGTCAGCACGTGAGTCTGCCCGGCGAACTGCATATCCGCCTCGTGCTCGACGGTCACCGTCTCGACCTCGACGCCCTCGCTGGCGAGCAGGCGGCGCCCCTCGGCAATCTGGGCTGCCAGGATCGCCCGCGCCTCGCGCACGTCCAGGCGGAGGAGCCCCTGGTTGATCGTCCGCACGAAGTCGTGGCGCACGTCGGCCACCAGGCAGCCGAGCGCCGAGGTGATGCCGGGCCGCGCCGGCACCAGCACCGTCGGGATCGCCAGCTCCCGGGCCAGGGCCACGGCGTGCAGCGGCCCCGCGCCCCCGAAGGCGAACAGGACGAAGTCGCGCGGATCCCGGCCGCGCTGCAGCGACACCAGCCGGATGGCGCCGGCCATCTTGTCGTTGGCCACCCGCACGATGGCCGCCGCCGCCGCCACCGGATCGAGGGCTAGGTGGGCCCCGATCTTCTTGTCGACGATCTCGCGCACCTGGTCGAGGCGGGCGCCGCCCGCCACGCCGAGGAGCGCCTCGGGATTGAGCCGGCCGAGGAGCAGGTTGGCGTCGGTGATGGTGGGCTCCTGGCCGCCCCGGCCGTAGGCGATGGGGCCGGGCTCGGCGCCTGCGCTCTCGGGCCCGACCTGCAGGATGCCCGCGCTCGACACCCGGGCGATCGAGCCGCCGCCGGCGCCGATGGTGTGGATGTCGATCATGGGCACCCGCACGGGCAGGCCGTAACCCATCTCCTTGTCGGCGCTCACCGCGGGCGCGCCGCCCACGATGACGCCGACGTCGAAGCTGGTGCCGCCCATGTCGCAGGAGATCACGTTGGCGTGGCCGGCGGCGGCCGCGGTGAAGGCGGCGGCCTTCACGCCGGCCGCCGGCCCCGACATCAGCGTGTTGACGGCGTGGCGCGCGGCCACGTCGACGGACATCGTGCCGCCGTTGCCCTGCATCACCAGCAGCTCGTGCCGGTAGCCCTGCCGGGCCAGCTCGCCGGCCAGCCGGCGCAGGTAGCGGTCGATCACCGGCTGCACGAAGCCGTTGATGGCCGCCGTCGTCCCGCGCTCGAACTCCCGGTACTCGGGGAGCAGCTCGGCGCCCGCGGTGAGATAGGGGTTCGGCCACTCGGTCGCGGCCACCTCGCGGGCCCGGCGCTCGTGGGCATCGTTGACGTAGGAGTGGATGAAGTGGATCACCAGCGCCTCGACGCCGCGCTCGCGCAGCCATCGCGCGGCCCGCCGTACTTCCTCCTCGTCGAGCGCGGTCACCGGCTGCCCCTCGGCGTCCATCCGCTCGCCGACCTCCAGGCGCAGCTCGCGGGGGATCAGCGCCTCGAAGGTGCCCTTGAGCCCGTAGGGCGTCGGCCGCGTGCGGCGGCCCAGCTCGAGGACGTCGCGGAAGCCGCGCGTGGTGATGAGCCCGGTGCGCGCCCCCTTGCGCTCGAGCAGGGCGTTGGTGGCGGTGGTCGTGCCGTGAACGACGATCTTCAGATCGGAGGGTGTCGCCGCCACCTCGGCGAGCGCGGCCAGAACACCGTCGGCCTGGTTGCGGATGGTCGTCGGCACCTTGGCCACGCACACGACACCGGTCGCGTCGTCGAACAGCACGAGGTCGGTGAAGGTGCCGCCGACGTCCACACCGACGAGCAGGGCCGGGCCCGGAGTCATGAACCGTTCCTCTACCGCGACGACGGGGCGAAGTCAATCATGGCGCTACAGTCGCGGCAGGACACGGGTTCCGGGCTACGCCGGGACGCGCGGTGTGACGCGCTCGAGAAGCCCGGTGGCGCACGGTTGGCCCCGGGCCTCGCGCGTCAGAGTCCCGAGCTCGGTGCCGCCGGCCCCCCAGGAGTATCGCGGCTTGTCCTTTGGTTTCGCGTGAGCGAAGATACGCGAGCGCGATGGCCAAGGGCGAGACGATGCCGACGCTGCGGAGCCCCCTCTACGAAGTCGCCGACGCGTTCGAGGCGAACGAGCTCTTCCAGCGCAATGGCTGGACCGACGGGCTGCCGATCGTGCCGCCCACGGAGACCGGTGTGCGGCGCTTCCTCGACGCGGCCGGGCTCCCGGCCGGCGCGGTCGTCGGCGTCGAGCCGGTCCGGCGCCGCCGGATCACCGCCGAGAAGGTCGCGATCGCCGCGGTGATGGCCGGCTGCCTGCCGGCGTACCTGCCGGTCGTGCTGGCGATTCTCAAGGCGATGTGCGAGCCGGAATTCGGACTCCACGGCGTCACCGCCAGCACGGGAGGGAGCGCGCCGTTCGCGGTGGTGAACGGGCCCGTGCGGCACGCGCTCGGCATGAATGCGACGCACAACGTCCTGGCCAACGGCAGCCGGCCGAACGCGACGATCGGCCGTGCGCTGCGCCTGCTCATCGTCAACGTGCTCGGCGGCATTCCCGGCCAGCTCGACCGCTCGACGCTGGGTCACCCCGGGAAGTTCACCTTTTGCCTGGCCGAGGACGAAGAGGGCAGCCCGTGGCGGCCGCTGGCGACCGAGCGGGGGGTGCCGGCCGGGGCGTCGGCCGTCACGGTCCTGGCGGTCGGGTCGCCGCACCAGATCATGAACGAGTGGACCCACGATCCGAAGGAGCTCGCGGAGACGTACGCGGCAGCGATTCGCGCCAACATGCTCACGTACTCGATCTGGGCGGGCAACTACGCCATCGTGGTGCCCGGCCAGCACCGGCAGATCTTCGCCGCGGCCGGATGGAGCAAGCGCGATCTGCGAGACTGCGTCCACGAGCGAGCCCGCGTGTCGCGCCGCGAGTGGCGCGCGGTCGGCAAGAGCGCCGTCGCCCCGCGGAAGGACGAGGATGCCACCTACACCGCGCTCCGCTCGCCCGACGACCTCCTGGTGATCGCCGCCGGGGGTCCCGCCGGTGGGTTCGGCGCGATCCTGCCGCCGTGGTACGGCACGAAGTCCCTGGCCGTGACGAAAGGAATCGAATGATGACGCTCAAGGTTCTCGATCCCCGGCTCTCGGCCGAAGGCGAGGCGGCGCGCCTGGCGGCCCCGCTCGCGTCGCTCGACGGCGCCCGGGTTGGCCTGCTCGACAACGCCAAGATCGGCACGGCCCGCTTCTACGATCACCTGGAGGCCATCCTGAGGACCCGCTTCGGCGTGCGGGAGGTCATTCGCCGCCGCAAGCCGGACTCCAGCCGTCCGGCTCCGACCGACATGATGGGCGAGCTGAGCGCCGCGGACGCGATCGTCTCGGGCATCGGCGATTGAGGCAGCTGCTCGTCGTGCAGTATGCACGACGCGATCGCCGCGGAGACTCGCGGCATCCCGGCCGTGGCCGTCATGACGGACCGCTTCGTGCCGAGCGCCCGTGCGGTGGCCGAGCTGAACGGCCTGCCCGACTATCCGTTCGTCGTGATCGGGCACCCGATCGCGAACGACGGGGACGAGGAGCTCAGGGGTAAGGCGGAAGCCGTGGTGACCCGGATCGCCGCCCTGCTGACCGAGCGTCCCGTCGGGTCGTAGGGAACGGCAACTCCATGCCCACCGACCTGCACGACCTCTCGGTCGCCGACCTGTCGAGCCTGATCGCCGCGCGGAAGCTCTCGCCCGTCGAGCTGGTCGAGGCGCTGATCCGGCGCGTCGAGCAGCACGACGCCCAGACGCAGGCGTTCGTCACGCGGACCTTCGACCTCGCGCGGGAGCAGGCCCGGCAGGCCGAGGCCGACATCGCGGCCGGCCGGCACCGCAGCCCGCTGCACGGCATCCCGTTCGGGCTCAAGGACATCTACGACACGAAGGGAATCCTCACCTCCGGCCACTCGCGCGTCTTCAGCGACCGCATCCCGGCCGAGGACGCGACGGCCACGCGCCGGCTCTACGAGGCCGGGGGCGTGCTCCTCGGCAAGCTGGCCACGCACGAGATGGCCCACGCCGGCCCGGCATTCGACCTGCCGTGGCCGCCCGCGCGGAACCCCTGGAACCTGGCGCACTTCACCGGCGGCTCGTCCTCCGGCTCGGGCGCGGCGGTGGCGGCCGGCCTGGTCCCGATGGCCCTCGGCTCGGACACCGGCGGGTCGATCCGCGGGCCGGCGTCGCACTGCGGCGTCGTCGGCCTCATGCCGACGTTCGGCCTGGTGAGCCGGGCCGGCGTCATCACCAACTCCTACACGTTCGATCACTGCGGCCCCCTGGCGCGCACCGTCGAGGACTGCGCCCTGACGCTGCAGGCGCTGGCCGGCCACGACCCCAGGGACGCGGGGAGCCTGAACCGGCCGATCCACGCGTACCGCCAGGCGCTGGGGCAGACGCTCGAGGGGCTGCGGATCGGGGTCCTGCGGCACCACTGGGAGGAGGACGTCCCGGCCTCGGAAGATCTCCGCCAGGCCATGGACACCGCGCTCGACGTCCTGCGCGGGCTGGGCGCCGAGCTGGAGGAGTGCCGGGTACGGCCGCTGGGCCGCTACTACGACGTCAAGATCATCATCGCGGAGAGCGAGATCTTCGCCGTCCACCAGCGGGACCTGATCGCCCGTCCCAAGGACTTCTCTGCCGATTTCCGGGCCCGCGTGCTGCCGTCGGTGCTCTTCACGGCGCACGACTACGTGCAGGCCACACGCGAGCACCGCCGCATGATGGTGGAGATGGAGCCGCTCTACGCCCGCTTCGACGCCTTCGTCACTGCCGGCCTGGGCGAGGCCCCGCCGCTGTCCGACTACCGCAGCGTCTCGTTCTGGCCGAAGCCGAGCGTGCTCACCGCCTGGAACGTCACCGGCCAGCCGGTGCTGGCGCTCCCCAACGGCTTCGGTCGGAACGGCCTGCCGCTCGGCATGCAGATCGTCGGCCGGCCGTTCGAGGAGAGCACCATCCTGCGAATTGGTCATGCCTACGAGCGCGCGACCGAGTGGCACACGCGGCGTCCGGCGCTCGTGCCCGGCGCCGCGGCGCCCGAGGTGGCAGCGCCGCCCGTGCTGTCGGGTTCAATCGAGGTCGACGCCGACACGCGGGATCTGTGCGTTAAGGCGGCGCGCCGCGCGAGGCTGACGCTCGACGACCTGATGCTGGCTCAGCTCCTGGAGGGCGCGCCGTACGCGCTTGCCATGGTGGAGCGGCTGCGCCGCGACCACGACGTCCACCACGAGCCGGCGAACGTCCGCCGCTTCCCTTCCTCGAAGCTGCCATGAGAGTGTTCGAGGGCCGGGTGGCCGTGGTGACGGGCGCGGCGAGCGGGATCGGGCTGGCGCTCGCCCAGCGATTCGCAACCGAGGGCATGAAGGTCGTCATGGCCGACGTCGAGGCCGCCGCCCTCGACCGCGCGGCCGCCGCGGTGCGGGCGACGGCCCCGGCGGTGCTGGCGACGCGCGTGGACGTCTCGCGGGCCGAGGACGTCGAGCGGCTGGCGCGCGAGACGTACGCCGCCTTCGGCGCGGCCCACGTGGTCTGCAACAATGCCGGCGTCGCGGTGATCGGCGCCGTCCACGAGCACTCGCTTGCCGACTGGCAGTGGGTGCTGGGCGTGAACCTCTGGGGCGTCATCCACGGCGTGCGCGCGTTCGTGCCGCGCATGCTCGCGGGCGGTGACGAGGGGCACATCGTGAACACGGCGTCCATGGCCGGCCTCACGACGGCGCCGTTCATGTCCGTCTACGACGTCACCAAGCACGGCGTGGTGGCGCTCTCGGAGTCGATGTACAAGGAATTCGAGATGACCGGCGCACCCCTCGGGGTGTCCGTGGTCTGCCCCGGGCTCATCGACACGAACATCATGCGGTCGTCGCGCAACCGGCCGGCCGAGCTGGCCGAGGAGGGCAAGGCGGGGCCGATGGCGCAGGCGTTCGGTCAGGGGCTCGCCGACCGGCTGACGACCGGCTACCCGCCATCGGAGGTGGCCGAGCAGGTCGTCCGCGGCATCCGCAACAGGCGCTTCTACATCGTGCCGGCCCAGCCGGAAGTCCGGGGGTGGGCCGCGGTGCGGGCGCAGGACATCATCGAGCTCCGAAACCCGACCCCGCGCCGGTAGGGCCCCCGATCGGTCGCGCGATCGGCCACCGGCGTGTCATCGCGCCTGATGGATGTTGCGGTTCACCCGGAACAGATTCTGCGGGTCGAGCTCCGCCTTGACGCGTTGCAGCCGCTCGTAGTTCTTCCCGTAGGCCTCCACCGTCCGGGCGGGACCGTCCTCGGCCTGCTGGAAGTTCACGTATTCCCCGCCGGTCGAGTAGGGTCGCAGCCGCGTCCACGCGTCACGGATCCACCGGCGGAACGCGTCGGCGCGGGGGTCGTCGGGATGCCACAAGGCCTTCGCTCCCCAGACGAATCGCGCGTCCCGGTTCCCGACGGCCCCGTCGTCGCCGGGGTGATCGTTGATGGCGCCACCGATGTGCAGGAAGGCCAGCTCCCCGTCCGGGATGGGGCACTCGGCGAACATCTTCCGCGTCGCGGCCAGGAGCTCGTCGCTCAGCTCGGCCGCGTAGCCGGTCTTCCAGTAGTAGTGCGAGCCCTTGGGCTCCGTCGCGTCGAGGTAGGACTGCATCTCCACATAGGATTGTTCCCTGAGCAGGTCCACGACGGGATCGCGCAAGGCGCGGATCGGCGCGAGAACCCCGCCGACGCGATCCAGGGCGCCGCTGTAGCAGATGGACATGGCGCAGATGCGCCGGCCGTGCCAGTCGGCCGGCACGAACGGCGCGGCCGGTGCGCGGAGCAGGATCATCCACACGCTGAGCTCTCGAGGTGCTGTCGCGGTCAGCGCGCGGTAGGCGTGGAGGATCTCGGCGGCGCGCTCGAACGGCCAGGCGATCAGGCCGCCGTAGACGCTCGGCCCCACCGGGTGCAGGCGGAACGTGAACCGGGTGACGACGCCGAAGTTACCGCCGCCACCCCGCACGGCCCAGAACAGCTCGGCCTCCTGGCGATGGCTGGCCGTGCGGATCCGGCCGTCAGCGGTGACGATCTCGACCTCGTCGAGGTTGTCGACCGCCCAGCCAAAGCGACGCGCGAGGTAGCCAAACCCGCCACCCAGCGTCAGGCCGGCGACGCCGACCTCGGACACGAAGCCGAGCACCGTCGCGAGCCCGTGCGCCTGCGTGGCCCGATCGACGTCGGCCAGGCGACATCCGGGGCCGACGTGGGCGAGCCGGGCCTCGGGATCGACGGCCACCTCGCGCATGCGGGACATGTCGAGCACCAGCCCCTGCTCGGCGATGGCCGTGCCGCCGATGTTGTGCCCGCCGCCCTTGACGCCGAGCAGCAGGCGGTGCGCGGCGGCAAACGCGACGGCCGCGGCGACGCCGCCGGCCGAGGTCGGCTGCGCGACCAGCGCCGGGATCCTCGCTGCCATCCCGTTCCAGACCAGCACCGCGTCGTTCCAGCCCTCGTCGCCCGGCCGCAGGAGCGGACCGTCGATCCGTGCGGCCAGATCGTCGAGTTGCTGCGGCGTCAGGCTCACGCGTCGGCCCTCGAGCCCGGCGATCTCGATCGTGCTCGTGATCATGACTCCACCAGCGCGACGTGCAAGGCACGCAGGAACGCGTCGGGCTGTTCCAGGGGCGGGTCATCGCCGCAGTCCTCGATGACGTGCAGCGGCCAACGGTAGCGGGCGCTCGTTGATTCCGCGACCGCCAGCCGGGTCGCGAGGTCGTACCGCCCCCAGATGAGGCTGGTAGGGACGACGATGTGCGCGAGGTCTGCCGGTGGAATCGGCGGCGCCCCGAGCTGCGCCATGAGGACGTCGAGCGCGGCGCGCGCACTCGGCGTGCTGGCGCGCTCGACGTTGTACGCCCTGAACGGCTCCCAGCGCTCTCCCATCTGCTGGCGCAGGCGGTCGAGGTCCGCGGCGCAGCGTCGCCACGGCAGGTCATGCGCTCGTTCGGTCGGCTGCGTGAGGAAGTCGCTCAGCGCCCGCCCGAAATCCGGCGTCGGATCGAACGGGACGAGGCCCAGTGTGTCCACCAGTGCCAGGCGGCCGAGCCGGTCGGGCTCACGGCTGGCGAACCGAGCTGCGATGGCCCCGCCGAGCGCGAACCCCGCCAGCGCCGGGGGCGAGGCGCAGGTGCGCTCGATCAGCTCGGCGAGCCATGCGACCACGCGCTCGCCGCTCAGGAGGCCTTCGGCCACCACCGACTCCCCCTGGCCGGGGAGGTCGGGCGCGATCACCCGATGCGTCGTCACGAGCTCGGGGATCACGCGCATCCAGTGGGCTGCGTTGCCGCCTGGACCGTGCAGCAAGACCAGCGGCGGGCCATCACCGCCCTCCAGGACCACCGTCGCAATGCCGCTCAGGTGCAGCTGACGTTCCCGCACGGGCAGGCCGGCCAGCAGCCGCCGGCGAGTGTTTTCACCGACCGAATGCCGGCCGTGGCCGCTCACGTCCCCCTGAATGCTCATCGTCGCCTCCTCGTCCGCTCTCCGGCAAACACGAGCGGCGTCCCGGAACTGCCTGTAAGCTCCTCGGAGAGTTCGGCGCGATCGAAGTCTAGAAGCGGCCCACGGTTCGGGCATCGCCCGGGCGGACCATTTTCCGAGGGGTGGACGGTGGTCCGTTCGGGCCATGTCGCGGGGAACCGCGTCGAGATCGGGCCTGTCCGGTGCCCGAGCTGGGCTGCCGATCGAGGCGTCATGGCGAAGACCGAACAGGCGCGCACCCTGGTGGCCAGCGGCCACGCACGGCTGGCCCAGGGCGATTGGCCGGGGGCGCGCGCAGCGTTCGAGGCGGCGCGTGATCTGGGCGAAACACCCGAGGCCCTCGAGGGGCTCGGAATGGCGGCGTGGTGGCTCGACGATGCCCGGAGCGTGTTCGACGCTCGCGAGCGTGCCTACCAGCTCTACCAGCGGCGCGGCGATCGGCGGGCGGCGGGACGCGTGGCGACGCTGATCGGGCTGGATGCGTTCCACTTCCGCGGGCAGACGGCCGTGGCCAGAGGCTGGCACCGGCGCGCCCACCGCCTCCTCGACGGGCTCCCGACGGCGCCCGAGCACGCCTGGCTCCGCGTATGGGGCGGCGAGATCGCACTCGCGACGGGCGAGGACATCGCGCACGTGCGCGCGGTGGCGGTGGAGGCGGTCGCGATCGGTCGCGAGCTCGGCGATGCCGACGTCGAGATGCTGGCGCTGGCGCAGGAGGGGCTCGCGCTCGTGATGCAGGGTGAAGTCGCCGCCGGCATGCCCCAGCTCGACGAGGTGGCCACGGCGGCGCTCTCGGGAGACATGACCCATCCGCTGGCGATCGGGATCGCGTGCTGCCACCTGGTGACGGCGTGCGAGCTCGTCCGCGACCTGGGGCGAGCCGCGCAGTGGTGCGAGCGCGTCAGGGAGTACTCGGCCCGGATCCACTTCGACGTGCTCGTCTCGGTATGCCGCACGCAGCACGCCAGCGTCCTGATGTGGGGAGGCGCCTGGTCGGACGCCGAGGCCGAGCTCCAGCGAGCCATCGAGCACCTCGCCGGAGCCCGCCCGTCGATGCAAGAGCAGGCGGTGGTTCGCCTGGCCGAGCTCCGTCGCCGCCAGGGGCGGTTCGACGATGCCGAGGCGCTGCTCGACAGGGTCGAGTGGCACCCGCACGCGCGCCTCGTGCGGGCCGCGATCGCGCTCGATCGCGGCGATCCGGGCTCGGCGGCTGACCTGGTCTGCCGCTTCCTGGAGCAGGCGCCCCCTTCGAACAAGACCGATCGGGCCTTGGCCTGTGAGCTGCGACTCCGGGCCCAGCTCGCGTTAGGACAGGCGCCGGAGGCGCGAGTCCTCGAGGAGCTTCGTGAGCTCGCGGCCGGCGTGGGTACCGACGTGCTGCGGGCGGGCGCGCAGACAGCCGCGGGGCTGGCCGCCGCCGCCGGCGGCCAGCCAGAGCGTGCCCGCGGCGCCCTCGAGGACGCCGTCGGCCTGTTCGCCCGCGCCGGCGCCGGTTACGAGGCGGCGCGCGCCCGCGTCGAGCTCGCGCGCGCGCTGATCGCCCTGGACCGCGGGGAGGCGGCGCGCGCGGAGCTCGAGCGCGCCTGCCACGTGTTCGAGGAGCTCGGGGCCGTCGGGGACGCGAAGGGCGCTCGCACGCTGCTGCTGCAGGAGGCCGGCGGGCGGGGCGGGACCGCTGGTGCGCGAGGGACGCTGCCGGGCGGACTCAGCCCGCGCGAGGTGGAGGTGGTCCGGCTGCTCGCACAGGGGCTCAAGAATCCCGAGATCGCGACCCGGCTCGGCGTCAGTGCGTTCACCGTGAAGCGACACGTCGCCAACATCCTGACCAAGCTGGACCTGCCGACCCGGGCCGCCGCCGCCGCGCATGCAGCGCGCAAGGGCTGGGTGTAGGATCGAACGCTGCCGGAACCCAGGAAAAGGAGGACGATCGAGCCGCCGTATGAGCGACCAGGCCGAGCGCCACGAGTTCCAGACCGAGGTCCGGGAGCTGCTGGATCTCATGATCCACTCCCTCTATTCGCACAAGGACATCTTCCTGCGCGAGCTGGTCTCCAACGCCTCCGACGCCCTCGACAAGGTCCGCTTCGAGTCGATCAGCCGGCCGGAGCTGGCGCCCGCCGGCGAGCTGCAGATCACGCTGGAGGTCGATGCCCAGGCCCGCACGCTCGCCGTGCACGACAACGGCATCGGCATGAGCCGCCAGGAGGTCGTCGAGAACCTGGGGACCATCGCCCGCTCGGGCACCCGGGAGTTCCTTCAGGCCCTGCGCGAGGCCCAGGCGGCCAGCGCGCCCGAGCTGATCGGGCAGTTCGGCGTGGGCTTCTACTCGAGCTTCATGGTGGCCGACCGCATCACCGTCGTCACGCGGCGCGCAGGCACCGAGGAGGCCACGCGCTGGGAGTCGACCGGTGACGGCGGCTACACCCTGGACGCGGCCGACCGGCCCGGCGCGGGGACCACCGTCACCCTGCACCTCAAGCCGGTGGACGAGGAGGACGGGCTTCAGGATTACACCCAGGACCGGGTCCTCAAGGACCTCGTCAAGCGCTACTCCGACTTCGTGTCGTACCCCATCCGCCTCGCGGGCGAGACGCTCAACTCGATGAAGGCGATCTGGGCGCGCGGCAAGGACGAGGTCACCGAGGAGGAGCACCGGGAGTTCTACAAGCACATCAGCCACGACTGGAACGACCCGCTCGAGCACCTGAGCGTGCACGTCGAGGGGGGATTCGAGGCGCGCGCGCTCCTCTACATCCCGTCGAAGGCGCCCTTCGATCTCCACCATCGCGACGGGGGCCACCGCGGCCTGTCGCTGTACGTCAAGCGCGTCTTCATCATGGACGACTGGCGGGACCTGCTGCCCGCCTACCTGCGCTTCGTGCGCGGCGTCGTCTCCTCCGACGATCTCTCGCTGAACGTTTCCCGCGAGATCTTGCAGAAGGACCGCCAGGTCCAGGCCATTCGCAAATACCTCGTGCGCCGCATCCTGGCCGCCCTCAAGGAGATGAAAGACCAGCGGCCCGAGAAGTACCGGACGTTCTGGACCGAGTTCGGCGCCGTGCTGAAGGAAGGGCTGGTGGCCTTCGAGGAGGGCCACGACAAGCTCCTGGAGCTGGTGCTGGCCCCGTCCACCGACGGGCCCACCCCGACCTCGCTCGGCGACTACGTGACGCGGATGAAGGACGGACAGGCCGCCGTCTACTACGTCACCGCCCCCACCCGCGAGACCGCCGAGCGCTCGCCCCACCTGGAGGCCTTCCGCGCGCGCGGCTACGAGGTGCTCTTCTTTCTCGATCCCATCGACGAGCTGTGGCTGCGGCTGCCGCGCGAGGTCGAGGGCAAGAAGCTCGTCTCGGTGTCGAAGGGCGCCGTCGAGCTCGGCACCGAGGAGGAGAAGAAGCAGGAGGAGACCGCCCGCGAGGAGACGAGCGAGCGGTTCAAGACCCTGCTCCTCGCCCTGCGCGCCGCCCTGCAGGACGACGTTCGCGACGTGCGGCTGTCGGGACGGCTCACCTCGTCACCGGCCTGCCTGGTCGGCGAGGCCGGCGACCTCAGCCCGCACCTCGAGGAGCTGCTCCGTCGCAGCGGCCAGCCGGTCCCGAAGGTCAAGCGCGTGCTCGAGGTCAATCCCGAACACCCGCTGGTGACGCGCCTGCAGGACTTCCACGCCGCGCACCCCGCCGACGAGCGCTTCAAGCGCTACGCCGAGCTGCTCCATGGCCAGGCCATCCTCGCCGAGGGCGGCACCCTGCCCGACCCCGCCGCGTTCAGCCGGCGGCTGGCCGAGCTGCTGGTGGAGGCCACCGAGGCCCGCTGAGGGCTCCGTCCGTCATCGACGATGGGTCCGGCGGGCGGATCGCTGGTGGACAGCCGGGTCAGGGGTGGGGCTCGGCCTGATCCCGGGACAGGACCGCCGCGTCGGGAAACCGGTGCCGCAACACGTCGCGCACGATCTCGCGCAGCACCGGCCGCAGGCGCTCGGCCACCGCCGGGGCTGATCCCCGGCCTCCTCGCGCGGCCTCGCGCCAGGCCGCATGCAGTGTGTCGCGCCGGGCCGCGATCTGGGCGTCGACGTCGGTCGCCCAGTGTGCCGGAGAGTCCACGTCGGCGTAGTCGCCGCGGCCGCGCCCGTGATGGGCGACCAGCAGGTAGCGCAGGACGGCCTCGCGCGCCAGACGATCGAGCGCCGCCGGCTGGAACTGGATGCCCGACTCGCCGCCCGTGGCCAGCTGGTAGGCGCCGCCGAACGCGTAGCCTCCGAGCGCGCCGAGCATCGCTCCGACGATGGCGCCGCCGCCGAGCGACAGCCCTCCGGCCAGGACGTCGGCGCCGAGCCCGGCCAGGAGACCGCTGACGGCGCCGCCGGCGATCGCTCCCGTCGTGGGGTTGATCGCCGCGTGGCCCTGGACCGCGGCGTCCTCGAGACGGCGCTCGACCTGCCGCTGGCTCTCGCCCGTGAGCTGGTGCAGCTCGATCAGGCGTTCCATCAGCCGTCGCGTCGCCGCCTGCACGCGGTCGAACAGCGCGCCCATGGCGCGCTCGCGGTCGGCGCTGGACAGCGCGCGAAGGTCGGAGAGCCGCTCGCGCATCCAGGAGGCGCCCGCGCTCGACGCCGAGCCGACCGGCTCGCGATCGACGCCGATCGCCGCCAGGTACTGGGCGATCGTCTCGACCGAGGCATCGAAGACGCGCAGGTTGCGGTCGTTCCAGGCGCGCAGCAGGCGGCCCATCGCGGCGCGCTTGTCGCCGTCGAGCAGGCCCGCAACGCGCTCGAGCACGAGGCTTTCTTCCACCCAGGCGCGGCTGAAGGCGTCGAGCGGGAGCACCCCGCGGACGACGTCGAACCGGGCGAGGTGACTGCGCCAGCGCTCCACCATCCCACCGGCGTCCTGCACCTCGACCTGGTTCAGCACGACGAGGACGGGATGGCTCATCCACGACAGCAGCTCGAGCTCGTGTGTCACGTATCCCGCCGCCTCGGGGTCCTCGGTGGCGTTCACGAGGTACAGGACGACGTCGGCCTCGTTGCGGATGTTGCGGACGGCTTCCTGGCTGCACCAGAGGGGGCGGTTGAGCACGCGGTCCCAGGCCTGGTGCAGGAACCAGCCGAGGGGGTCGCGCTCGTGGCGGAGCCGGGTCATCAGCCGCACGGTGTCCCCGAACCCCGGCGTGTCCCAGAGCAGGAGGCGCGCATCGGCGGTCTCGATCAGCACGTGGGCCTCGGCAATCGTCGTGACGTGCGGCTGGTCGCGCACCTCGCCGATCTCGCGGCGCAGCAGCGTGCGGGCGAGCGTCGTCTTGCCGACGTTGGTGTGCGAGATGAGGCTCAGCGTCACCGTGGTCATCGGACTAGGCGAGCTCGATCGCCGTCAGGTGCAGATCGCGCAGCAGGCGATCCCACGTCGCCCGGCGCTCGCGCACACGGTCGTCCGAGCCGGCGCGCTGCCGGTAGGTCGCCGTCTCGAGGACCGCCAGCAGCTGCCAGCCGGCGCCGTCGAGGCGTTCCCGCAGGCGCTCGACGAGCTCGCCGTGCACCTCGGGCTCGGGGGTCTGCGCCAGCGGGAAGACGAGCACGAGCACGCCCGACCGTGAGGGGGCCTCGGGCAGCCGGACGCGCTCGGGCCCGTCGCCGTACTCCAGGCGCGCGCCGTCGTGGATCACGGCGCGGGCGCCGACCTCCTCCTGGAGTCTGGCGTGCAGACGCTCCCGCAGGCCCGTGTCCGGAGCGCAGCTGTAGTAGACGATCTCCACGAGCGTCGCCGCCCCGCGACCGCTCTGCAGGGCGCGACGCGTGTAGTCGGCGTCCACGTCGACCGGCAGGCTTCGCGAGAGGCGAGCGGCGCTCAGCGTGTCGAGCAGGGCCAGCGCCGCCCGCGGGACCAGGACGAAGAGCCCGAGCGTCGTCCCCCAGAGGTGGATCCACGGCGCCGCGCTTCCCTCGCCGGCCGGGCCGCGCAGCGGAGCGACGTCCGGCACCGGCCGGTCCAGCACGCGCGCCGCCGGCCCGAGCACCAGGTCCAGATAGCGCTGCACGGCCGGCGCCTCGAGCCACGTGCTCTCCCAGGTCGCCCGGTACTCGAACGCGATACCCGAGACGTACATCCCGGCGACGGCGCCGAGCGCCATCGCGAGCGCGGCCAGGTGGAGCACGACCCGCGCGCGCGCGGCGATCAGCGGGGCCGCCGCCGGGAGCCACAGCCGCTGAAATCTCCGGATGGCGTCGATCATGGCCACCGAGCGGGTGCTGCCGCCCAGCCGGCGCCCGAATGCGGCAAGCCAGGCGCCCTCGAGCCACCGCCCGGGGAGCGCAAGACGGCCGGGCGCCGGGACGGCGCGACGCAGGCCGGCCGCCGTGCAGCCGATGGCCCGGACGATCAGGGCGGCGTAGACGGCGAGGTTCCACAGCAGGATGCCAGCGAGAGGAAAGGCCAGCACGCTCACGTGACGCTCGGGACCGAGCAGGTTCGTCAGGGCACCGGTGCCCGCGGCCACCCCGATCGTCGCGAGGACCAGGAGCCCTCGCGCGCGGGGCGGGGCCAGCACCCGCCCGAGGGCGGGCGCCTCGCGTAGCAGGTCGTCCCGCAGCAGGGAGGCTCGCGTGCGGAGCCGAGCCATGTCGTCGGTGGACCGGGCGCCATCGTCGAACGCGCGACGCGTTGCCGCGGCCCGCGTGCGTGAGGCCAGCAGCACACCGTCCTGGTCCGTGTCCTCGACGGCCTGGACCAGCAGCAACGTGCGGGCCTCGCCTTCGCTCAGCCGAAGCCGGCCGGTCATCGTTCCATGGCTCCCGAGCTCAGCATATATGGGACG
>Ga0105092_10000966_pt1 | contig 15247 bp, 14 predicted proteins | sample PPLLak2March2015_FD_87021 | JGI IMG/M metagenome (GOLD analysis project Ga0105092, IMG submission 87021) | Freshwater sediment microbial communities from Prairie Pothole Lake near Jamestown, North Dakota, USA - PPLs Lake P7 Core (1) Depth... | ecosystem: Environmental > Aquatic > Freshwater >... | reverse complement strand
GATCAGGGCTGGCAGCAAGTACATCAAGAAAACAGGTCCCACTTCTGCAGATGATGCCTTCCACAACCCATATAATCCTGCGGCGCCCATTAGCAGGACGATCAGGGCGTTAAATATCATTCCCATGCGAAGCGGAGGATGGTAGACTGATGGCTCGACCACGATATTATTTATACCACATGATGTCATAAAGAAAACACAGCCTGCCCCCCGAGCGCCGGGTGACAGGCTGTGTTTTCGCTGCGGTCTATTCTATTGGATTACCGGATTTCGTACACCACATTCACGTCGACGGTGAGGTTGAGCTGCCCGGGAGAGATGGGGGCGAAAGATTGGGCCATATCCATACCGCCCATAGCCTTTGACTCGTAGACAGGCATCGGATATGAGTTGTAGACGTTGATGCTATGGATTGGGCCAAGCTCGACGCCGGCGGCCTGGGCAAGCTCGGTGGCCTGGGCTTTGGCGTTGGCGACGGCGGCTTTGCGTGCTTCGGAAAGAGCGCTGGTCTTATCGGCTACATCAAACTGGATACCCGTTATGTTGTTTGCGCCAGAGGCGACGGAAGCTTCCAGGATCTCGCCGAGGCCGGTAATGTCACGGATGGTGACATAAACCGTGTTATCGACGACGAAAACTGATGCCTTCACCTGGCCCTCTGGGGTGTACTGCTGAGAGGGATAAATGCTGAAGTTTGATGTGCGGATATCTTTCTCGTCGATGCCGGCTGCTTTCAGGGCATCGATGACCTGCTGCGCCTGGGTGTTATTGCTGGCAACCGCTTCGGCTACATTCTCGTTCTCGGTGTGGACACCGATCGAGAGATAGGCGATATCTGGCGTCAGGAAAACCTGGGCTGTGCCGTTCACACTGAGGGTACGGGGCGGCGTCATTTCTGTGCCCTGCCCTTGAGCGACGGCTGCGGTTCCGCAACCGGTCAGGAAGAGGGCAATGATCATAATGGCCGTAAAAACGATATACCTGGTACGCATTTCTCTAAACTCCTTGTTTTATGTTATTGTTTTGAACCACGGGGATAAGACGAGGAGTCGTTACGAAAAGTTCCCAGGTTGAACAAACCCAGGAGAGGAAATGAAGGCAATTTATGATGGGTATACCTGCGGAGCAGGTACACCCATCATAAATTGCCATTTCAGTTGGATTATCGAGAGGGGGGCGGCAAAGATGGCTCAGCCGTTGGGGGCGCAGGAGTGGGTGGGTCGGGGATCCTGGTCGGCACCGGAGTCTTTGTCGGCAGGACGACGGGACGTTGGGTTGGAACAGGGGTAGGATCAGGCGTGTCCGTCGGGACCGCGGTTGGCGTGTCCGTGGGGGCTGCGGTCGGTGTGTCCGTTGGTAGGGCGGTAGGGGCCGGTGGAGCATCCGGGCAAAGGCCAGGACCCACAACTCCATTATTGTAATCGTTCAGCCGGGCAGCCAGGGAGGAGGCCTTATCGCGTTTATCCTGGGTAAGCTCGCTTCCCGGGATGTTTTCTGTCAGCCAGGTGTTCGCTTCTGCTACGGTAGAGGCGATTTCCAGAGGGTCTGCCCCGTAATGTAGATTGAGAGCCGTGATGTAAAAGGTCCGAATCAACATGATGGTTGTATCGTTGGTGGCATTCAGAAGCAGCTGCAGCATATCTTCGCGAGTGTAAGATGCGCTGCCGATAACTGCTACCGGCGGCCAGGCTTCAGGGTGGCTGAGCCAGTAGGTGGTATTGTATGTGCAAAGAAGGCTGGCGATTGGAGCGGCGGTGTTCGTGGATAACGGGTAGCTGGCCTTAATGGGTTGAAATGGCGTCGGCGTCGATGTTGCAGGAGGACGCGGGGTGTTATACACGACACGCCTGATATTACTTTCTAAGATGAGCCCCGGAATAATGACTCCCAGGGAAATGGTCAGAACAAACAAGGTGAACGGTATGAAAATTTTTTGCCTGCTGCTCATGGCATAACTGTCCTATCCGGTACCATTCTCATGGCGCCGGGGTCTTGTAAATTGAGATCCGTATCAATTCGCCCAACCAGCCCAGGAGAGGTGCAGGAGCGAGGGTAGGGGTGGGTTCTTGGGGGGGCGGCGGGAGCGCCTCGGTCGGGAGTGGGGCCGGGGTAGGCAGTGCTTCGGTGGGAGGGACACTGGTCGCCGGCGGGGCTGAGGTCGGCGGAGGCTGGGTGTCTCTTGGAGGAGGCGGTGGCTGCGTATTTGCCGGCGGAGGTGATGTGGGGGTGTCGCGCGGCTCTCGGGTGGGAGAATCTGTTGCGGGAGGCGGCCGGAAGGGAGGGCGGGTCGAGGTGGGTTGGATGATAACCGGCGTTAGAGATGGTGTTGGCGTGTCAGTAATAACTGTGGCTGTTGGCAGCGAGATTTGGTTGGGGCATGCGTCTGGCCCAAGCTGGCCGAGATTGTAGGCATCGAGGCGATCTACATAAATAGCCACAATATCACGGTTGAACTGCGACAGAACGCTGCCGGGTGGGTTATCTCTCAACCACGCGCTGGCCTCGATAACTGTCTGGCCGATCAATTCCGGATCAGCCCCAAAGAGAATATTGAGAAAAGCTACGTAAACTTGCTGGGTGAGATGGACCGAGGGATCTTCGGGGTTGCTCTGAAATAACTGGTGGGCATTGTCGCGAGAATAAGAATTCCCGCCAATAATAATTTCTTCCGGCCATGCTTCTGGATGGTCTTTCCAATAAGTAAGATCGTAGGTGCAATTTGGAGCACCAGGAACAATCGGGGTGATGGTAGAGGCAAGATCCTTTCCAAGGGTGAATACCGCGGGGGTATCGCTGGGTGTAAAGCCAGCTTGAACCGTGGCTTCAGTCTGAACAGCGAGCTGAGACTGAACGGTGAGTGCAGCCTGAACCAGATAAGGTTCTCGAACCGGCCCTCTCTTGAAAATGAGAGACGGCAGGAAAACTGCGAGCGAAATGGTGGCCACGAATAACCCGAGCGGAATCCAGATTCGCCTTCTTTTCATTCGATATCCTCCCCTCTGGCGAATGAAGAGTGCAGGTACATAATAATTACGATCAAAATAGTATACCTTATTTCGGCTTTTTCTTGGAAGGGTTTTATCAAGGTTTGGAAGCGCCAGGAGCACTCAAAGGTTGTAACCGATTTTTGGGCTTGCGAGCGGCAACAGCCGCTCGCAAGCCCAAAAATCGGAATTTTCAACAACTTTTTGGTGCACCCGAAGCGCCTTAAACCTTGCATGGGTTCGGTTTTGATTGTACAATACTCAAAACAAATGTTCTGCCAACACCCAGGGAGACCATGTCACTCAACTTCCAGCAAGTACAGATACAGGTCAGGCAGCTAGGCGAGAAGGCGCCATGGCGCGAACAGCGGCTGAAAATCCTGCGCGACCAGGCCCGAGATTTATTAAAGAGCAATGCACACGATTTAAGCCAGTTACGCCAGAAAGTTCAGTTGGCTGCCCATTCTGACCCTACCTTGCGATGTGCGCTCCCGATGGTTGAGCATTTGGAAACTCATGCTCCTGCGCCTTCGCTGCCCGAACTGGCAACTATCCTGGCGGCGGATGGCTCACAGATCGCTCCAAACCGGCACGCCGAAGTCGAATACTGCCTGATCAATGTGGGGACCATTCAGGTTTGCCATGGGGCAGCCGACCCACCCAGGGTGACCGTCAACTCACAGCTCTTTTACGATGAGGAGCTGTATACCAGTGGCGGTATGATGTCTGAAGCCAGCCTGGCGTTGTTGCGCGATCTCAATGAACGGAAAGCGCTTGTCGAGCTTGCCAAAGGGGCGATCAAGCCGGTGATCACATTTACCGATGGCCCCATGGAATTATGGGGCGCCAAAGACGGCGACGCCGGAGATTACCAGCAGAAACTTGAGGCTTACAAAGATGTCCTGGCGCAGCTTTGCGCCCAGGGGGTAGCGACAGCGGGTTATGTCGATAAACCATCGGCCAACCTGGTCGTGCGCCTTTTGGAAGTAGCCATGCTGCCAGAAGAAAAGCTGAAGGAAATACGCAACCAACACCCACTGCGCGGGGTGACAGACCGCGATCTGTTTTGGGACATGCTCGAGCCCGGTGAGCGGTCGGCTGTGTTTGCCATGCAATCGAAGTCGGCGGCTAATTATCCGGATGAGCTTGCCCTGCGTTTCTTTTATCTAAACGTAGGCCGGCAGGGACACTCCTGGCTGGCGCGTGTTGAAGTTCCAGATTGGGTTGCCGGCAGCGAGGATCTGTTGAGCAACCTGCACGCGGCCCTGGTGGCCCAATGTCGCATCATGGGAAACCGCCCTTACCCTTACCTGCTCCACCGCGCCCACGAGGCCGCGGTGGTGACCCTCGAAGAGCAAGAGCAGGTGACCCAGATGATCGCTCTCGAGCTGCGCAAGCGGGGAGTGAGCATAGGGGAAGAATCTTATAAACAGGCTGCTAAAGGACTTTCGGGCAGAACGAGGTATGAAGGATGACCGCTATCGAGATTGGACGATTGCTGCGGGCCGGCACGACCGGGTTCGTTGTCGGCTGCCGGGTTTCTCACTTGAACGCGCCCTCCTTTGGCGGGCTGGTGCGCGTTCCCCTTGAAAACGGGTACCAGATATATGGACTTATCTACGACATGCATATCGACGACGACGGCCTCGTCCGCCAGCTGGTGACTGCCGATGGCGTGGATGATAATATCATCGCCGATAACCGGGTCAACCGCAACGTACCGGTGGAGGTGAGCGTATTGACGGTTGGCTATCGCCAGGAGGGGCGAGTTTATCACCTGCTGCCGCCGCGCCCACCCCTGAGCCTGGATGTGATCTACCTGTGCGAGCCAGATGAGCTGTGCGCCTTCACCGCAGCCGGACGGTTTGGTTATTTCAGGCACATTTTACGGGCAAAAGAGCTGCCGGTGGGTGAGCTGCTGGCATCGCACCTGCGCATGGCGCGTGAGTCTCACTGTTCACACGGCAATTCCAATTGGGCCAGCGATGCCACCCAGGAGCTGATCATTTTACTCCGCGACGATTATCCGACACTTATGAATGTCTTGAGCGCGCTGAGCGATGCTCTGCCCGAGGAGAGGTGAGAACAACATGGCACAAACGGCGTCTGTGATCGGATATGTTGTCGGCGGGGGACTGAAAGAAAACCTGCATGTCCGGCTGACGGTACCCGCACAAGAAGTGCAAGAGGGCGGATTCGTGGTGATCGAAAGCGGCAGCTGGTTATTTTATGGGCTGGTTACCGACCTGGTCCTGGGGTCTACCGACCCGCGTTTTGCCGACGAGCAGAGCGAAACTCGCCTGCCCGCTAACCTTTCGCGCCTGCTGCACGGGCAGACTCTCTATACCAACCTGGAAGTGCTGCCTGCGTTAATGCTGGAGTGCGGGCCTGACTTACAGAGCAGCGACTACGCGGCGTGGCGGGCTGAGATCGACGCGGGCCAGAGGCCCGAGCCCAGACCTTTGCCGGTCAAGACGGTGCCGCCCCACCATGCGCGTGTCCGCCTGGCGAGCCCGGGCGACATTGCCGAGATCTTCGGCAAAAGCAGCGATTCGGGTAATTTCGTGATTGGTTACACCCGAGAGCAAGAGCATCCCGTTTGCCTGAACATGGATAAGTTTGTACAACGATCTTCGGGCGTCTTTGGCGCCACGGGCACGGGCAAGTCATTCCTCACCCGAATTGTGCTGGCAGGGCTGATGGACTACAACCGCGCTTCGGTCCTGGTTTTCGACATGCACAACGAGTACGGGTACGACGACACCGCTTCAGATACGGGAATGCGGGTGATCGGTCTGAAAACGAAGTTTTCCAGCCGGGTTCGGGTGGTGGGGTTGGGGCAGGGAGCGCAAATCAGAGGTCAAACCCCCGACTTCAACCTGGAGATCTCTGCGAGAGATATCCAGCCCGAGGATATCGAGCTGCTGGCGCAAGAGCTGAACCTGAAAGAAACGACCCCCACCACTTTGGAGGCGCTGGTGTCCACTTTTGGGCGAGAGAGCTGGTTCGTGCAATTCAGGGAAATGAAGAGCGGAGCCATGATCGAGCTCGAGAATGGTAAGAAAATACCGGCCCCCGACAGTGTGGCTGCCTGGGCAAATGAGGCTGGGGTTAACGTGATGGCCGCCGAAGGCTTGCACTCCAAGCTGGGGCGGGTTTTCAGGCTCCCTTATATCGTCGAAAGGCCGGCTTCAGATACCGTGGGTGAGATCATCCGCGCCCTGGAGGCAGGGCAGCACGTGATCCTTTCTTTTGGCAACCATGAGGCAGACCTGGATTATTTACTGGTCAGCAACCTGCTGACCCGCCGGATTCGTGACGCATGGGAGAAAAGCACCAACCAGTTCCGGACCTCCGGCAAAGCCGAGCCGCGACCACTGGTGATCGTTGTAGAGGAAGCGCATAAGCTGTTGAACCGCGAGATGGCATCCCAGACCACATTCAGCACCATCGCCCGCGAGATGCGCAAGTATTACGTGACCTTGCTGATCGTGGATCAGCGGCCGTCGCAAATTTATGACGAGGTCATGTCGCAGCTGGGCACGCGCATTTCCGGTTGGCTGGGGGATGAAGATGATATCCGCGCGGTGCTCTCCGGACTGGCAGGACGAGATGCTTTGCGTGGGATGCTGGCGCGCTTGCAGCCCAAAGAAGAAGTTCTGCTGCTGGGCTGGGGCGTGCCCATGCCGCTGCCTGTACGTTCCAGGCGCTATGACGATCGTTTTTGGGAGGAGCTTCTCGGGAAGCCAGGCGCCAGGCGCGGCGAAAACCAGATACTGCAAGAGTTAGGGTTTTAGAGCCAACAGATAGTAAGGGAGGATAATGAGTATGGTTGAAATGAGATACGCGCCTCTCTACGATGGCGCCCTGATCCCCCGGCTGGGATTGGGCACGTGGAAAATGGGAGGCGATTCTTCACCTGATTACAGTCAAGATGAACGTATTTTGGATGCGCTTCGCACTGCGCTTGATTTGGGATACAGGCATTTCGATACATCCGAGATGTACGGAGGTGGGCATACCGAAGAATTGATCGGCCAGGCCATTCGAGGGTACAAGCGGCAGGAATTGTTCATCACGACCAAGGTTTGGCCTTCAAATCTGCATTACCGCGGCGTACTGAAAGCTATCGAAGGAAGCTTGCAACGCCTGGGAATCGAATACGTGGATCTATACCTGATCCACTGGCCCAATCCGCAGATTCCCCTCGCCGATACTTTCAAGGCCATGAACGAGCTGGCGGACCAGGGTTTGGCCAGGTATGTGGGCGTGAGCAATTTTGACCTGCGTCTCTTGGAGCAGTCTCAAATCCATTCGAAATATCCCATCGCGGCCAACCAGGTTCCCTACAGCTTATACCAGCGCACCTACCGCCAAAATGAGGTGCTTGAATTCTGCCAGGAGAACAAGATCATATTGATCGGGTATTCTCCGATCGGCAAAGGCTCTGTCGTCGCAGACCGGCGTATTGGGGCTATCGCAGACCGGTACCAGGCGACGCCGGCACAGGTTGCGCTTGCCTGGTTGATCCAGCAGCCCCAGGTGGTTGCGATTCCTAAAGCAACCAGCCGGGAGCATCTGGAGGAAAACCTGGGCGCCCTGGAGGTGAAGCTCACGGAAGAGGATGTCGAGGTATTGAACCGGCTCAGTTAATCAACCTCAAAAGAATGGATTATATGGAGGCACCCTATGGGCGATCTGACGTTAGAGCGCTCGGTGGAGACATTCGCGGCCCTCACCTGCGACCTGGAAGACGCAAGCCTCGAGCTGCCCTGGGCCTGGCAAGCGTATGACGAAGGTGTGCGGCATGCCTTTTTCCGCACCTACGAAGAGCTGCGTGAGCTTACGGCAGTACTCGGCGCAGAAAGAGAAAGGTCTGGGCGAGCGCTGACGATCGCCCAAAGAGCGCTGGCGCAGTATCATGCCACCTACCGTGACTGGCAAGCGGTCGTTTTTGGTGCCAGTGAGGCTGCAGCTCGCCAGATCCCAGCCGAGGGCCATTGGCCTCTAAGCCAGATCCTGCTGCATTTTACAGGAGCCGAGCGAGCGTTCTTCACACTGATTTATTACGCTGTCCAGCGGTTGCGCAGCGATCCGTCGCTGCCGGTCGAAATGAGCGAGGAATACTGGATTGCTTTTTGGGAGGGAGATCCTTTCAAGCAGGTAGCCGAAAACGGTTCTTTCAGCGACCAGAAGGCTTATTATGCCAGGCTGCACGAGCGCATCTTGCATGAATTGGCCGATATTCAAGATGCCGAGGTCGAGGCGCCTTCGCTATGGTGGGAGGGCACACCTATGACATCTCATTTCCGGCTTCACCGGCTCGATTCGCACCTTTGCCAGCACATCATCCACACCGAAAAGGCCTTAGAAATGCTCGACCAGCACCCCCGGGAAGCGAGGCGGCTCTTGCGCCTGATTTTCAACGCCCTGGCTCAAGTGGAGGGCATGGCGATCGGCGATTGGGATTTGGGTCTCAGAGAGCGAACGGATTTGGCCAAAATAATCGCCAGCCGCAGTGAGGAGATTTCAACACTACTGCCGAAATGAGAGCGCAAAAATCGGACAAGTAAACTCCACAATACTTGACATCCGCCTGCGATTCACCTACAATCATCTCACTCTTTCAAATCGAGCGAGTGTGGGAGCGATAATGCTGAAAGAATTCTGGCTGTTGTTGAAAGATACAATCTCTGAATGGACTGAAGATAAAGCGCCGCGCCTGGCTGCGGCGCTTTCCTACTACACGCTCTTTTCGCTTCCCCCTTTCCTTGTGATCATCATTGCGGTGGCAGGATTGATCGTGGGGAGCAGGCAGGCCGAAGAACGGCTCATACAGGAGATCCAGGGGGTCACCGGAGCCGAAGCCGCCGGTGCGGTTGAGTCACTGATCCAGGGGGCAGGCGACCCCGGCGAGGGGATCCTGGCATCGGTGATAAGCATCGCCATCCTGATCGTGGCAGCTACAGGCCTGTTTGGCCAACTTCAAGATGCTTTAAATACAATCTGGGAAGTAACGCCCAACCCCAAGCGCGGGCTTTTGACTATGATCAGGAGCCGGTTCTTTTCATTTACTCTGGTAATTGGGGTGGCTTTCCTTCTCCTGGTATCCCTGGTGGTATCGACAGTGTTGACGGCGCTGGGAAACTTCTTTACCAGCCTGCTGCCTGAGACCAGGCTGATCCTGCAAGCGGCCAATTTCCTGGCATCGTTTGCCATCATTACGCTGCTTTTTGCAATCATCTTCAAATATTTGCCCGAGGCAACGGTCGCCTGGCGAGATGTCTGGCTGGGAGCAGCAGTGACTGCTTTTCTGTTCACCGTTGGCAAGTCGTTGATCGGGCTATACCTGGGAACAAGCGCGGTAACATCAACCTATGGCGCGGCCGGCTCTCTGGTGGTGATTATGATCTGGGTCTATTACTCAGCCCAGATCTTCTTCTTCGGGGCCGAGTTTACCCAGGTGTACGCGCGCCGCCGTGGCGCGATCATCAGCCCGGAGGCGGGTGCAGTGGCGTTGACCGAGGAGGACCGCCGCCAGCAAGGGATGCCGCGGCTGAAGAGGGATGGATCGCTCCAGCTCAGGGAAGATACTCCAGCCTCCACGACGGTCATCTCCTATCGAAACGAGCGTGAGGCAGTGCCGGCGAACAAACCGGCCCGGAGATCGATGCTGGCATTGGGTGCGATCACGATGACGTTGGTGAGTTTTGTGGGTGCAGTGCTGGTGCGCAAAATACATCGATAACGAGGAACTGCTCGACCAGAAGGAGAATCGGATGATTGGGCAATTATTTATCGCCACTCATAATGGCGTTGTAGAAGCCCGGCGAGATGGAGACCGGTGGGTTGAAGCTCATAAAGGTTTGCTTTATAAGAACGTGACCTGCATTACCGCACGGGAAGGGGTGGCCCTTGCGGGAACAACCGAAGGGATTTTCCGCTATGATAGCGAGCGGGCGGCGAGCCGGAAGGACCCATGGACTCCCGCCAGCGATGGACTCACCATCCGGCATATCCGTTGGCTTGCGTATTACCCGGGTGTGTCCGATCTGGAGTTTGCCGGCACTGAGCCAGCCGGAATCTTTGTCTCCTATGACGGAGCACTGTCATGGCGTATGTGTCCGGAGGTGGCCCGCTATCGCGACAAGTACCGCTGGTCTTTGCCCTACTCTCCTCAGGCAGGCTGTGTGCGCGGGTTTGCTTTCCATGGGGAGCGCGCTTATGCGGCTGTAGAAGATGGCGGCGTGCTGGTATCGGACGATGGCGGTGAAACCTGGCAGGTTGCCCAGGGCAGCCGTGGCCCTGCCGACCACGACCCGCCCGCCTCCTATATCCATTCGGACGTGCACTCATTCGAGGTGCATCCTTCTTCGCCAGACCTGGTCTTTGCGCCTACCGGGGGTGGTTTCTACCGGTCTGGCGATGGCGGAGAATCGTGGGATTACCTTTATGATTGTTACTGCCGGGCGGCATGGGTGGACCCGAATGATCCTGCCCATATCGTGCTGGGGCCGGCTGACGGTGTGGACCAAAACGGGCGGATCGAGGAGACTATCGATGGCGGTAAAACCTGGACACCGGCCTCTACTGGACTCTCTGTTCCATGGAATAATACAATGGTCGAGCGCTTCATCCAGGTGGATGACGCGCTGCTGGCTGTGCTCTCTAACGGTGAGCTCATCGCCGCTCCACTCGAAGGGCTCGCCTGGCGGCAGATATTGCCCGACGTGCGAGGCGTTTCGGCGGTTGCGCCGATGGTAGAATGAATTCAGAGGACAATGTATGAAACTTGCTACCTTATGCTATATCAGGCATGACGGTAAGACGCTCATGATTCATCGCATCAAGAAGGCGAATGATATGAACATGGGCAAATGGAACGGTCTGGGAGGCAAGCTGGAACCCGGCGAAACGCCCGAGGAATGCGCCAAAAGGGAGATCCTAGAAGAATCGGGGTTGAACGTATCCAACCTGGTGATGAAAGGCCTGCTTACCTTCCCAGGTTTTTCCAATGAGGAAGATTGGTATGCCTTTGTCTTCACTGCCAGTGAATTCGAGGGCGAGCTGATCGACTCTCCCGAAGGATATTTGCGCTGGATCCCGGATGCCGAGCTCTTCGACCTGCCACTTTGGGAAGGCGACAAGATTTTTATGCCCTGGCTGAACAGGCCGGGCTTCTTTTCGGGAAAGTTTATCTACAAAGACGGGCGTTTCATCGAACACCATGTCATCTTCTACTCCTGATACGGTTTACCCTCTTTCGGCAGTGCGGCGTTTGGCGCTGCATGCGCAATCACTCCTTGCGCCGCTCGACCCATCTCGAGATTCAGCTTTAGATCATCTCTATGAGGTGGTAAAACAGCTCGGCTGCGTGCAAATTGATACCCTGCAAATGGTCCAGCGGAGCCACTACCTGGTTCTATGGAGCCGGCTTGGACGATACGATCCGGCTGATTTCGACCGCCTGGTTTATGACCCACAGCAGCGCCGACTCTTCGAAGGCTGGCAGCATGCCGCCTGCATCATTCCACTCGAAGATTACCGCTTCCAGATGCCTCACCAGAAGCGGCTGCTTGAGAATGGAAGCGACTGGTATAAAGATTGGCAGAATCAACCGGGCAACCTCGAGCTGATGCAAACCGTATTGGAGCAAATCCGGCAGGATGGAGGGTTGCGCGCCAATGCGTTTGAATACAACGGTCCCAGGCGAGGAAGCTGGTGGGATTGGAAACCTGCCAAAGTGGCTCTTGAATATCTTTGGACTGCCGGCGATCTGATGATCTCTAACCGGGTCAATTTTCAACGGATCTACGACTTAACCGAGCGTGTATTACCCACCTGGGTCAATATCGATGAGCCGTCTACCGCCGAACGCGACCGCTATTGGGTCGAACAGGGCGCCAGGGCACTGGGCATCTGCGGGCCCATCCAGGCTGCCGATTATTCACAGCGTAAGCGCAACCAGGCGCGCCCGGTCGTCGAGGAGCTCATCAGCAGAGATGTGCTCATTCCGGTTAGAGCCAACCTGGCAGATGGAGAAATTCATACCCTGATTGTGCATCAGGATAACCTGCCCTTGCTCCAGCGGGCTGCTGACGGAGAGCTGGAACCCAGGCGGACAACCTTTCTCAGCCCTTTTGATAACTTATTCTGGGCACGCGGCCGCGACATGCAGCTCTGGAATTTCCACCATGTGCTCGAAGCGTATAAACCTGGGCAGGATCGTATTTGGGGGTATTACTGCATGCCCATCCTTCATGGTGATAGGCTTGTGGGCCGGTTCGACCCGAAGCTGGAGCGCAAGACAGCCACACTCCGCCTGAAAAATCTTTATCTCGAGCCTGGGGTTGAGCCAGACGACGAGCTTGTGCAGGCAGTGGCGCAAGCCATGGTCGATTTCCTGGCTTTCCATTCTGCAACAAATCTTGTCATCGAGCGCAGCGATCCACCAGGCCTGGCTGGCAGGCTGATGGCTTACCTGGGATAAAACAAGCCCCGCACCGAGGAGGAGCCGTGGGTGCGGGGCAATAAGTGAGGGACACAATACCGGTAAGAGCCAGGAGCCCTCACTGAGCATAGCTGTTGTAAATCGCCAACACTTTATCTGCGTAATAATACCCGACATCCATTGGGCCATAAGCCATCAGGGCGTCGCGCACGTTGCCATGCCGGGATACTAACGAGGCCAACATCCCGGTGCCGTACTCGATGTTGAACTCGGGATTTTTCAGCTCGTCGATCGTGGGCCGGCTGGCGAAACAAGGCCCATTCACACACATGAAACTGGCGGAGATCCCATCACGGGGCATCACCTGCAATAAACCAACAGCCCCGCTGCGAGAATAGGCCTCAGGCTTGCCTCCACTCTCTTGCAGCATAACCGAAGCCACCAGGTTGGCCTCTAAATCCCGTTCCTGGGCATACCGGGTAATCAACCCACACCACTGCAATATACTTTGCGGGAAGCGGTCGCTGACTTCACATACACCGCCTTCATCTGAAACCGCCTGCTCCTCCGCAGGCGCGGCTTCTGCTGCCGGCTGGGGGGCTTCTGCCACCACAGCGGCCGGCGCAGGCTCTTGAACCAGGGGAGCAGCATGGGCTGTGACAAACAAGCCGAAGGCGGTGACAATCAGGCTCCCCAGCATGGTTCCCTGGATAATTAATCGCGGTCCGATACTCATACTCGCCTCCGATAAAATGGATGGTTTATTGGATACTTGCCACTGCTATTAAAATAGCACAAGCGTTCTACTTTGTCAAGGGAATAATTAGAACAGATATTCCATATTGCCTCTTGACAAAATTGAACAATTGTTCTATATTATATCCATAACGAACGTTGCAATGCTCTCTGAAAACTTTCGGGTACCTGCTAATTGCACACCTTCATCTGTCTAATATTCTTAACCCTCTAGGAGGTTGAGTCATGAACACATCTGGGTTTGGAAACCAGGATATTGCGGTTATGCTTCAGCGCATTCGCCCGCGGCGCGGTCTTCTGTTTGGTGTGCTGATTATTGGAGCTCTGATCGCTTTTGAAGCCTTCAACTACAGCACCACTGATTTTGCGTTGAGAGATCTTCTTGGAGATCTGCGTTTCGCTGGCATCCGCTGGGCGACCATCCTGGCGATTGCATTCTGCGGTATTGACTTTGCCGGCATCGCTCGCCTCTTCACTCCTGAAGAGGGACCAAACGAGCCGACCGAAGTATGGTATTTGTTCGGGGCCTGGATGTTGGCAGCCACCATGAATGCCATGCTGACCTGGTGGGGCGTCTCGCTCGCTATTCTGAACCACGATACTCTGGGCAACGCAGTCGTCGAGCGGCAGACCCTGCTGCGGGTCGTACCTATTTTCGTTGCCATCCTGGTCTGGTTGATCCGCGTCCTGATCATCGGGAGCTTCTCGGTAGCCGGCGACCGCCTGTTCAGCCAGGCAACTGTGCGGCCCTCCACGGCAGGCATGGAACGGTCTGAGCGCTTTCCTGCTCGCTCTCTGAACAACAACAGCCGTCCCATTTCCCGTCCCGCCCAGACTCGCTCGACGCCGGTTGCAGCTTCTTCTGCTGCTCCTCGCCCTGCGTCTCGCCCGAACGGACAGGGACAGTCAGAAGCCGGTTACACCCGTGAACCTCGCGAGCGCGAGAGCGGCTACACCCGGCCTGAGCCCACCTATCACCCCGCTTCCATGGACTCGCCCAACGGGGAAGGTAGGAGCAACACACGGCGCCAGCTCTAGCCTGGCGCATGCCGCTGCGGCTCCAACCGATTATCTTTTCAAGCACAGAGGCCGCCCCTTTATCGGGGCGGCCTCTGTGCTTTTGTTGAACCCAGAGCAGTTTTAGCTGGTCAGGATGATTTGGGGGATTCGTTCTGGCAGTCGCCATCGGCGAGGGGCAGCCAGACGCAGAAAGTAGTTCCCTGCCCTTCGGTCGAATCAACTTCGATCCGGCCCTTGTGATGGCGCACAATCCAGTAAGCGATCGAGAGCCCCAGGCCAAATCCTTTACCGTCGCGTGAACGGGTGCGTGACTTTTCGGCCCGGAAAAATCGCTCGAAGATGTGGGGCAGGTCTTCTGAGGGAATACCGGGGCCGTTGTCGGTCACCGTAATCCGGGCCTGATTGTCTGATTTGCCAACGCCCACCACCACTTCGCCGCCTGGTGGGGTATAGTTGATCGCATTGCCGATCAGGTTGACCAGCACTTGTTTTAGGCGGTCGCGATCTCCGCAGACTAACACCTGATCGATATCGCCAAGCCGCAGCTGCAAGCGATCTCGGGCAAGTACCCGCATTTGCTGCATGGCTTCTAATAGAAGTGTATCCACTTCGACGATGCGCCGGTCGAGAGGGAGTTTGCCCGATTCGGCCTGAGCCAGCAGCAGAAGGTCTCCTACCAGGCGCGTCAGGCGGTCGACCTCATTTTCGATCCCACCCAATGACTCCTCGTCGGTACATCCAATCCGGCGCATCAGCCCGACATTACCCTTGATGACCGTGAGCGGTGTGCGCAGCTCGTGACCCACATCGGCCATAAAACGGCGCTGCGTGTGGAAAAGACCTTCCAGGCGGCTCAAGGTTTGGTTAAATGCGTGAATCAGCTGACCAACCTCGTCATCTGGCGCACCCTGGTAGGGGATGCGCCGCGACAGGTCGTCGGCCCGAGTGATCTGGAGTGCAGTCTGCGTGACTGCTTCCAATGGGGCGAGTGCCCGCTTGGTGCTCAGCCAGGTGGCAAGGCCAGCGATTGAAATGG
>Ga0105092_10000965_pt1 | contig 15248 bp, 8 predicted proteins | sample PPLLak2March2015_FD_87021 | JGI IMG/M metagenome (GOLD analysis project Ga0105092, IMG submission 87021) | Freshwater sediment microbial communities from Prairie Pothole Lake near Jamestown, North Dakota, USA - PPLs Lake P7 Core (1) Depth... | ecosystem: Environmental > Aquatic > Freshwater >... | reverse complement strand
TTCTGGCGGATGGGTTTTATGAGTGGTATCGGCCAGACAAAGATGCCGCTGGCAAATCTGCTCGCCGGATCCCGTATTATTTTCAATTGGCTTCCCACAAACCGTTTGCTTTTGCCGGGTTGTGGGAAACCTGGCGTTCTCCTGAGGGAGAGCTGGTAAAGTCCACGACCATCATCACCTGCCCGGCGAATGAATTGGTCTCTCAATACCATGACCGCATGCCGGTCATCCTGGATGGCAGCCGGTTGTGGGATTGGATAAAGCCGGATGCCAAGATGCCGTTCCTGCAGGATATGCTCGCCCCCTTCCCGCCTGACCAGATGGTCTCGCACCCGGTCTCTCCTCTGGTCAATAACCCGGCCAACGACAGTCCCGAATTGGTCGAAGCAGTATCCTGAAGCCAGTTGGGATGCCCAGGCAGGCGCCAGCGGGTCTGTACGGGTCGATCCTGCTGGATTTGGATGAAGTGCTATGAGCTAATGGAATAGAAATTGCAATACCATGTACAATAAAACGATACAGATAAGCATCACAGGTAATTCGACAGAATACCTGTGACCTCTGTATTTTGCCGCGCCTGACAACTACCGAACCCACCTAGCTGCTGGAACCAGGATTAAGCCGTCATGACAGTCCGGATGAAAACTCTACTGATGATTGGAGCGACACTTGTCGGTCTGATCATTGTAGGGGTTGGCAACCTGAGTGATTGGTTTATCACGCTGGTCGTGGTGGTATTGGTTGGACTGATGGTGGGTATCCTGTTGACCGTGCGCTGGATCCTGCTGCGGATCCAGCAGCTGAGCAGCGAGGTAGAAAAGGTCGATACAAGCGCAAACCCGGCGAGCCGCTTGCGGGTTTCTGGGAATGGAGAGATCGCTGGTCTGGGTCGATCCATCAATCAGATGCTCGACTCGATCCAACATTCTCAACTCCGCCAGCGGGAGAGCGAAGAACGCTACCAGACCGTCCTGGAACAGGCCCAGGAAGGGTTTGCGCTCATCGATGTGGAAAACCAGACCATCCTGGAGGCTAATACGGCCTTCAAACGACTGATGAACCTCCCGGATGATATCTCCTCCAACCTGCCTGTCTTTACCTGGATACCCGGCTCCAAGGCCGAAGACCCGGATTTGTTATCCTCTCTGGCGCGGGGAGAACGGGTCAGTGGGATCCACTATCTCAAACTTACGGACGGCAGGCAAACGATCCTGGAGGTCAGCACAAGTCTGATCCTATATAACAGTAAGAAGGTGAATTACACCATCCTCCGCGATGTGACCGCGCAAATCCTGGCCCAGGAAGAAACCAACCGGTTGTATCAGGAGATCGAACAGGAGCTGGCGGACCGGAAACGCGCCGAAGCAGCCCTGAGGGAGAGTGAAAACCGGTACCGCTCGGTTGTCAACGCGGTGGCAGAGGTGCTCTACCAGCTCGACCCAAACGGACAGATCACATTTATCAACCCCGCCTGGACTGAAATTACCGGTCACGAGATCACGGAGAGCCTGGGACAGCCTTTTATCCAGTTCGTCCACCCGGATCACCGGTTGATTGCGCAGGAGGAGCTGGACTCGGTTTTGAACAGCACCCAGGTGGTTGCCCATTTCGAGCTGCGCATACTGACCCGCAAAAATGAGAGCCGCTGGGTTGAAATCCAGGCGCGGGCCAGCCAGGCGCCCGGTGATGAAAAAATTGGCATATCAGGAACTTTGACCGATATCACCGAGCACAAGGCTGCCGAGAACGCCCTCAGCCGCAGCGAAGAATCGATCCGCATCCTGTATAACATTACATCCTCACAGCAGCTTACATACTCAGAAAAAGTCCAGGCCCTTTTGGTCATGGGCTGCCAGCATTACGAAATGCAAATCGGCCTGCTGGCTCACATCTCCGGTGACCGGTATGAGATCCAGGAGTCTTACGCCTCAAGAAACGGGCTGTCAAACGGGGTTATCCTTAGCCTGGAGATGACCTACTGTTTCGATACCCTGCGCGCCGGGGGACCGCTTGGAATTACGCATGCTGGCGCAAGTGAGTGGGCCAGCCATCCTTGTTATCAGTCGACCGGTGTTGAATCCTATCTGGGCACGCCGGTGTTGGTGGCGGGGAAAACCTATGGGACGATCAGTTTTTCCAGCATGAAACCGCGCGAAATGCCTTTCACGACCAGCGACAAGGAATTCCTGCGGCTGATGAGCCAGTGGATCGGCAGCGAGGTCGAGCGAGATATTAACACCCAGCAGCTTCAGAAATATGCCGCTGAGATCGTCAAGAAAAACCAGGCACTGGCGGTTGCCCGCGACCAGGCCCTGGAGGCTTCCAGGCTCAAGTCTGAATTCCTGGCAACCATGAGCCACGAGATCCGCACGCCGATGAACGCCGTGATCGGTATGAACGATCTGCTGCTGGATTCTCCGCTTACTGTGGAACAGCGCGAATACGGATCGATTGTGCGCGATTCTGCCCAGGTGCTCTTATCGCTGATCAACGATATCCTGGATTTCTCCAAGATCGAAGCAGGCAAACTTGCCCTGGAATCGATCGATTTCAGCCCCAAAGAAATCGTGGAAGGGTCGGCCGAGCTGTTTATCGGCAAGGTCCGTGAAAAAGGCCTGGCCTTGATGACTTACGTCGACCCTCAAATCCCCACTCAACTCCGCGGAGATCCTACCCGTCTGCGGCAAATCCTGCTCAACCTGTTAGGAAACGCGATCAAATTTACGGATGAGGGCCAGATTACCGTCTCAGTGGTCCTTGTGAAGGAAGCAGTCCATAACAAGTTCGAGCTGCGCCTTGAGGTGCAGGATACCGGTATTGGCCTCTCAGACAGCAGCCAGCTGACCCTGTTCCAACCCTTTACCCAGGCGGAAGGCAGCACGACCCGCCGGTATGGAGGCACAGGTCTTGGACTGGCCATATCCAAACGACTGGTAGAAGCCATGGGGGGAAAAATCGGGGTGGAGAGCGAAGAAGGCCGTGGCTCTACCTTCTGGTTTACAGCTCAATTCGAGCGCGGGCAAACGTCCGACAGTCAGGAGAATATGTCCATACCAGATCTCGAGAACCTATACGTTCTTCTGGTCGACGATAATGACACACACCGCGAAATTCTGACCAGATATCTGGCCTCCTGGGGGATGCGCTCCGGTGAGGCCGCCAGTGGTGAACAGGCCCTCATCCTCCTGCGGGCTGCTCTTGCCGCCGGAGACCCATACCAGGTTGCCATCCTTGACCTGATGATACCTGAGATGGATGGATTCAACCTGTCGCTGGCCATCCAACACGATAAAGATCTGGCGCAGATCCGCAGGATCATGCTGACGGCATACGATGAGCACGGGCAGGCAGAACAAGCCAGCGAGGCCGGTTTCTCTGCTTACCTGGTCAAACCTGTCCGCCAATCCACTTTGTTGAATACACTGATGCAGGTTATTACCTCATCCCTCCCTCAAGTGGAGATCAAAAACGATCTTCGACCCAGCCTGGACCCAGAAACGCCCGCAACAGAGAAACCTCGCGTGGCTCCATTGATCCTGCTGGCAGAGGATAACTCCGCCAATCAGAAGCTGGCACAGATCCAGCTCAAAAAACTGGGATACCGGGTCGAGGCGGTGGGTACCGGCCGGCAGGTCGTCGAGGCTGTCCTGCAGACCAACCAGCGGTATGCCCTGATCCTGATGGACTGCCAGATGCCGGAAGTGGATGGTTTCGCCGCGACCCGCATCATCCGCAAATCAGAGCTTGCCACCGGGCGCAATATCCCCATCATCGCCATGACTGCAAATGCGATGCAGGGCGATCGGGAAACCTGCCTGGCTTCCGGGATGGACGATTACATCAGCAAACCGATCCGGCTGGATGAGCTCAGGCGGGTGATCGAACGTTGGATCAAACTCGAACCTGCCGCCTCGACGGATGACATACTTGCCGAAGAGACCGATATTACCGAAACCGCGCTGGATCAGGCTACCCTGGAAAATATCCGAGCTCTACAAATCGAAGGTGAGCCGGATTTCCTTACCGAGCTAATCGACATTTACCTGACCGATTCATCGGAACTGTTGGAAAAGGTCAAGTTAGCGATCGATAAAAGTGATCCGGTTGGGCTCCGGCGAATGGCGCATACGCTAAAAGGCAGCAGCCTCAACCTGGGTGCGAAACGCTTAGCAAACCTTTGTTTTGAATTGGAACAAGTGGCCCAGTCGGAAAATCTAAAACCGGCTGTGATCCTGTACCAGCGCCTGGAAAACGAATATACCCGGGTCTGGCAAGCATTGATCGCGGAGCGCAGAAGGAGCTAACTCCGCTGTATGCGCAGCCATGGTTCCTCAAGCTCCTTTGCAAGATCCATTGAAAACCGGCCGCGCTCTTGACCGAATGGCGGGTAGATGATAAAATCTTGCCCGTTGTACATGCCCCCATCGTCTAGGGGACCAGGACGCAGCCCTTTCAAGGCTAAAACGCGAGTTCGAATCTCGCTGGGGGCACAAACATAAAACCGCCGATCCAGGCGGTTTTATGTTTCTTTATTTGAGCTTGCATCCATGTCTGTAAACTGTCAACCACCATTATCCAGGCCGGTCACTATTTTGCGTGCTTGTCACCATCATCCTTTGTATCGCTGATCCGGGCAGACGCCTTACGGCTGATCCAACCCTTTTCTTCACGGGCGACACTGCGAACTGCCTCGACAATTGTGTCGGGGGCCTCATCTTTGGTCAGATAGCCGGCCGCTCCCTGTTCCAGGACTGAAAGGATATACTGCCGGTCATTGTAAGCGCTGAGCACCAGAACCTTTACCGGTGAATGCGCAGTTCTCAACCGCCGCGCGACCTCGACGCCATCCATCACAGGCATTTCCATGTCCAAAACAAGGACATCCGGGTTTAACTCATCCACAAGTTTTAACGCTTCAATCCCGTTACCCGCCTCCGCGATGACATTGATATCCGGCGAGCGGCTCAAAAGATTGCGGATCCCCATACGCATCACCGGATGGTCATCTGCCAGGATCACACGTATCGGTTCCATATTTATAGTACTCCTTTTTATAACCCATATTAATTTGTATTCCCTTAGAGTTGAAGTGGAATGTTGGAGGGTTCCATCGGGATCCAGACCCTTACAGTGGTGCCTTCGCCTGGTTTTGAAAGAATATCCAGGTTACCCCCCGCGGCTTCAGCTCTTTCCTGGGCGCCTAACAGTCCCAGGTGTCCCTGTCTGGCTACTTCAATCCAGCGCTCGGGCACCTCAAAACCCTTTCCATTATCACTCACCTCAACCACAGCCTGAACATCATCCAGGATAAACCTTACGGTTACCAGGCTGGCATGTGCGTGGCGGATGATGTTATTGAACAGCTCCTGGTAGATCCGGTACAGCGCGATGCGCACATTCTCTGGGAGAAGTTGACCGTCAGCCATTAAGTCCAGATGGATATCCAGCTCCGGATGAGCCTCCCTGACCGAGCTGGAATGAGAACGGATTGCCTTTTCCAATCCAAAGGGGGTCAAGGTTGGCGGCCGGAGCTCGCTGCAGAATGCACGTAAATTGCGGATCTGTTGTTCTACCGCAGCTCTCAACTGGCTGAGCTCCTCCTCTGCACCCAAATCCTCGATTTTTCTACTCAAATCCTTCAGGCTAAACGTCAAACCGTAAAGATCCTGGAGCGGGCCATCATGGAGTTCTTGAGCGATATGCAGGCGCTCCTGATCTCGATTCTGCATCAAGCGGTGCTGTACCTCCATCAGCTCGGATTCGAGCTGTTTGCGTGTGGTGACATCTTCGACAAGGAATATCACATAGGACGGGGTGGCATTTTCCGTGCGCACCAGCGAAGCATTGATCCTCCCCCAGACGCGTTTTCCAGTTTTGGAAAGGAAACACCGGTCTCCGCGAACCGTTTCCCTTATCCCCCGCACGAGCAGATCAAATGAAATCATGGTCTGTTCGCCGGGATAAACCAGACTTTCTAACGACTGATAACGCACCTCTCCGGGACCATACCCCATCATCTCTTCAAATGCAGGGTTGCAGTTCAGGATTTTCCCGGACAGGTTGACCAGGGCAATACCAAGGTCGGTCTCGTTAAAGATAAAGCGATCATAGTCCTGGTACCGTTCTGGCAGCTGCATCCTGGCAAGCTGGTTTTGAATGATCCGTAAAACAGATACCGCAATATCCGGCGAGGTGCTCAACTCTATCGGTCGGACCGAATCGGGGTTTGGATAAAGGCGGTCCCCTATCCCCACCTGGTGTTGGGTATACACAATATTGATGACATTACTCCAGTCCAACTGATGGACGTCCAGGACCCATACCAGGAGACAGGGTCGATCTCGCAGGGCCTGGCCAACCGACACCAGGCCAGAAAAAAGGTTTTCTCGATCTGCCCCGCGTTCGAGGGAAGGCTCCTCATCTTTTAGAAGCAGCAGACTTTGATATCCGCGTTCCTGGGCAGCATGGATCTGTTGGTCAAGCCATGGACTGTCCAATCCCCAATGATCATCCGTGGATCGATATTCGATGTCAGCGATACACGGCTCAAGATGACCTGCCTGGATCCACTGTCCAACCTCCTCGGCATAGGCATTTTGGTCTGAGCGAAACCATTCCCAACCAGCCTGGCTCCCCAGGTAGAGGATCTTAACCGCTTGCCCGGCAGCCTCCTTGATCAGGAGGCCAATCCGGTCGCGTTGTTCCTTTTGAGTTTCGCAGAGCCAAAAGAGATAACTGCCGGGAGGAGAACCAGACTCTGCCGCATGGGTCGAAAATGCCATGGTTTTTTAACCTTAAAAACCATTTTACAAGAAATTGAAAGGATTGTCTATCAACATATCATCCGTGCGCATTTTGGAGATGGGCTCAAACCGCAAACGCTGCCGGGGGGTAGCGGGTCGAGGGTCGAGGGAGGCTGAAGCCACCCTCTACGTTTGCGAAGCCGGGCTGCGCCGGCTGAAAACCGGCTGGGTCTCGGTTGAGCCGGCGAAGCCGGCTTTGCATAATAGCGGGGGGATTTATTCCCCTGCGGGTGGGATGGGCTGAAAAATCCCTGGGAATCGGGCAGAGCCGGCGCAGCCGGCTTTGCAAGACTAGCGGGGGGATTTATTCCCCCGCGACCCGTGGACTGGAAACCGGCCCGGTCAGACCGGGTGGATGGTTCAACCGGCAAACCTTATCCATTACCCCCGGGCATTGGTTCTAGAGACCATCATTTAAGGATGCTAATCCTTCACGAAGGGCATACAGAGCGGCCTGGGTGCGGTTCGCCAGGTGCAGCTTGGCAAGTATACTGCTGATATGCGTCCGGACCGTTCGCTCGCTGATGCGCAGTTCATCGGCAATATTCTGGTTGGTCATCCCGCGGGCCAGCCACCTGAGAACTTCCATTTCACGCTCCGTGAGCGGGTCGGTAGTGGGGGTAAGCTCGGTCGGTCGATGGATCTCTTTGATCAGCATCCGAGCGATCGCAGGATGCAGGGCTGATTCACCCCGATGGACATCTCTGATCGCCTGGATTAAAACCGGGGTGGCCGTATCTTTGAGCAAATAACCAAACGCGCCGGCTTTGATAGCCGGGAAGACTTTCTCATCATCCGAAAAACTGGACAGCACCAGGATCCGGCAGCGTAAATTTCGCCGGGTGACTTCTTCGATCACCTCCAGGCCGGTCTTGTGCGGCATAACCAGATCCAGCAAGACGACATCCGGTTGGAGGTTGGTGATCATGTAAATGGCCTCGTCACCGTCGGCCGCTTCGCCAACCATCTCCAGGCCTGGTTCGGTCGATATCAGGAAGCGTAACCCCTCCCTTACAACAGCATGGTCATCGACAATGAGGACTCGGATCGTTTCCATTTCTACCTTCATCTATTCAGGAATGAATTTGTTATTCGATTATAGCTGATCTTTGGATAACCTTAGGCTCTAGCCGGTATGATTTTTACTTCCGCTCGAATGGTGGTTCCCATACCTTTTCCCGATTGAATAGATATGGTACCTCCAAGTTTTTCCGCGCGCTCGCGCATATTGACCAGGCCCATCCCACCCGATTTGGTCAAGGATTGAGCATTGAAACCGATCCCATTATCAACGATTTCCAATGTGACCGTCCCCCCGCTGCTGCTCAGGTTGACAGAGACTGATGAGGCGCGGGCATGTTTGAGAGCGTTATTGAGCCCTTCTTGGGCGATCCGATAAAGAGCTTCCTCAATCGGAAAGGGCAGCGAAATCGAATCGTCTGCTGTAAATTGGGTTTGGATCCCCGCCCGTTTTTCAACCGATTCAAGGCGTTTCGAAATGGCGCCAATCAGGCCATCCTGATCAAGGATGGTTGGCCGCAGCTCATAGACCAGCAAGCGCATTTCCTTCAAGGCCTGTTGAGCCGTCTCGCTCAATCTTCCAAGGATATAATCGAGCTGCTCGAAATCTCGCACTCGGCCAAACCGCTGACCTACTTCAGAAAATAAGGTCAGGCTGTAGAGGGATTGGGTTACCGAATCGTGCAGCTCGCGGGCCAGGCGCTCGCGCTCTCGCGCGATGGCGGCCTGTTCTGCCTGTTGGCGGAGCATGACGTTCTCGACGATCATCCCAATTTGATCCGCACCGGTACCCAGCAAAGAAATATCCTCAATGGTGAAACTCTGCCGGTGAGTGGTAATCACACTCAGGATTCCCGCTTCTCGCCCGCGCGAGCGGATCGGCATCCCCAGGTATGTAACGATCCCATCATTTTCTACACCCAACAGGCGCATTTCATCCAGGGTTAATTCGTACGTGAGGTACAGTTCGCCGCGAGAAAGCACACCGGCAAACGGCTCCTGACTGGCTGGGATCGATGCCAGGCTCCTGGCAAGATCATCCGACAGTCCTTCTTGACTGGCCAGAAGAAGCCGTTCCCGATTATCATCCAGCAGATGGATCGCTCCAGCCTCGCGGTGAAGAGCGCGCAGTAATTTTTGGAGCGATTCCTCAAGGATGCGGTTCAGATCGACATCTTCACTGGCTATCGCGGCAACATCATACAAGGCGGACAATTCGCGTGTCCGGTCGATCACTCGCCGTTCGAGGATCTCCATCATGGTCGTTCGCTGTAACGCACTCCCGCCAATATCCATAATCGCGGTCAACAAGCGTTCTTCATCATGAGATATAGGATGCGCTTCAAACCAGCCCAGGAACAACAATCCAATCATTTCCCGGGTTGTTTTCAGGGGAGCCGCGATGCATGCCTGTAGATCGTGAGCCAGGCGTGAAAAGGCGATCGAGTTTTTAAAATCACTCGCGTCGCAGACGTTGGCGATGAAGAACAGGTTATCCTCGAAAGAAAGCTTAAAAAAAGGATCGCTTTCATCCAACCCTTCTAGAAAAAGCGGATCATCATACCCGATCTGGGCAGCCAGAAGGATCTCTTTTCCGTCGAAGAGGAAAATCACCCCAATATCCGCGCTTACAGCTTCGGCTGAACGGTTCAGGAGGACCGAGGTGGTCACCGCGGTAGTCTGCGCCTGGCGTAAAGCGGCCGAAACCTGGATCAGTGTCTCCAGTTCGACGGCTCGTTTTTCGAGCGCCTGTTCGGCGCGCTTATTCTCGGAAACATCATGGACGATGGAGTAGAGCAGCTTTTTTCCCTGGACCGTAATCGGACCGCTGTAGACCTCAACCTCCCGCAACTTCCCTGAAGACAGGCGGTGTTGGAAATTGAAACGATTTTTTTGTTTGGAACGCGCGCGAGCCATCTCTTGCTTGACCTGTTCATCGGTCAAATTGTTGATCTGGCTGATATTCAACCGGCAGATCTCCTCGTGAGTATAGCCATAAAAAACACACGCCGCCGGGTTGGCGTCTTCGATTTTCCCACTCAGTGGATCGATCAGCAGCATCACCGAATTATTATCGATGAACAGGCTGCTGTAACGGTCCTCGCTCTCCCGCAGGCCCTCTTCGACCTGTTTGTTGAGCGTGATATCTCGAAATGAAAAATAGATCTGCTGATTATCGTTATTTTCTGGGTGGACCGACCAGCCGTCTAATGCAATCCACAGCGGCGCCACCGAGGCGGGCAGGATCACACATTCGAGCCCAACCCACCCTTCTCCGGCAATACAGGCTGCCAAACCAGTCTTGAAGCGGTCGGTGAAGTGAGGGTCAAGGAACTCGGTAAACTCCCGTCCGATCACATCAGCACTTTCGAGACCCATCAGTCTCAGTCCAGCCCGGTTGATGTGACGAATCTGTCCGGAAGGATCCAGGCACATCGTTCCAATAGGGGCAAACTCATAGTATGTCTGAAACCTGGCTTCTTCAGCTTGCGAAGTATCATCCATTCTGGACTATCCTTTGACCAACCACCTGGGTGTATGCTCTCTGATCATTATAACCCCCGGCCTACTGCGGTGAAAGGCCGGCCAACCCACCCGCCCGGACAGCGTCTGAAATCATCCCTAATTTCAAATCCATCCAGCAAGAGATCTACGGATTGTCCAAAGCCAGGGTCTCGGCCTGCGCCCAGTCTTCTGGAGTATTCAAATTCAGGAATACCACCCCTCGTGGATCCAAAGCGACCAGATCTTCAGCAGGTATGGTGAGCACGCTTACCTCGCCAAACCAGGAGATCATCCGCTGCTGACCATCCTCCAGGGCTGCTTTTACTGCCGGTAAACATTTCTCCCGGCGATACACGGCATGCAGCGGCTCAAACCCGTCCTGGGTCTTCGGGATGGCCACATCTGCCCCGGTTTCCTGCAGGCGTTCGAACAGGTGATGGATCACCTCCGGGCTGGCGAAGGGCATGTCGCAAGCCACCACGGCCACAAAGGCTTCTGCCGCAGCGCTCAAAGCGGTATACAATCCCCCCAAAGCGCCCCTCCCGGGCAAAAGATCCGGAAAAAGCGGCAGCCCTAAAAACTCGAGCTCCACCGGTTGGTTGGTCGTTACCAGCAGCTCGTCTCCCACCCGGCTCATTCTTTCGACTACCCGCGCGATCAATGGTTTCCCCAGAAAAGGGATCAATGCCTTATTCCGGCCCATCCTGCGCGATTCACCACCTGCCTGGATCACGATAGATAACATACTTGAGTATAATTATACAAAATGTATCTACTCCAGCCAGTGGGGTCAAGCACCGAATTTGAGGAGTTTGGGGACTTCGCACCCCAAACTCCTCAAATTCGGGAACTCCACCAAAGTACCTGGCACCTGAGCCTTGATCCGGTTCCTTACGGGAGACGCCTGTATGTCAGAATCACGGGTCCAGCCTGACCTTTCTCCTCTACATGAAATACTAACCGAGTTTTCGACGATGGGTAGAAGCGGCCTGCTGCCTGCCCTGCATGCCGCCCAGGCCCACTATGGTTACCTCCCAGAGCCGGTGGCCGCGGAAATTGCTCGCTGCTTAGGCGTTCCCCTCGTGGATGTCTATGGGGTGATCGATTTTTATGCCCTCTTCTACCGCGAGCCCGTGGGACAGACGATTGTCCATGTTTGCGGAGATCCGGTCTGCGCCAACGCGGGCGCCGATGGAGTCCTGAAATTGCTGAGCCGAAAGTTGGGGTCGGAGCCGGGGGGGGTCGGGAGTATCACCATCGAGCGCGCTCCCTGTCTGGGGTTGTGCGAGCACGCCCCGGCCTTGATCGTCAACCAGACCCAGCTGGGCCATGCCGATCCATCCCATATTTATGAGACGCATCAAGTCAGCGGAGTCCGCCCGGTCGGGGTGATCGGTGGGGACATATCGATCCTGACTGCAAACTGTGGGAACGGGCGCCCGACTTCCCTGAACGAATACGAACAGGGAGGGGGTTATCAGGCGCTGCGGACCATCCTGGGCTTACAACCGGGTATTGCACGGTATTCTCCGGAATCCGTCATCCAGGAGGTCAAAGCCTCTGGGCTGGTCGGAAGGGGTGGAGCCGCTTTCCCGACCGGCATCAAATGGGAGGGGGCAGCCAGAGCAGCCGGGGAGCCAAAATACGTGGTCTGCAACGCCGACGAGGCCGAACCGGGCACTTTCAAAGATCGGGTGATCATGGAAGAGGATCCACAGTCCGTGATCGAGGGTATGCTGATCACCGGATACGCGATTGGAGCCCATAAAGGGTATGTGTTTATCCGCGGCGAATATCCGCGGGCTTTCCAGGTGATGCAGGCAGCCGCAGTTGAGGCCCGCCAGGCAGGTTTCCTGGGTCAGAGCGTCCTGGGAACCGGTTTCGAGTTCGAGATCGAGTTTCGCCGCGGCGCCGGGGCATATATCTGTGGGGAGGAGACTGCTCTCTTCGAGGCTATCGAAGGCAAACGCGGTTTCCCGCGAGTAAAACCGCCATTCCCCACCACCCAGGGCCTGTTTGGGAAACCAACCGTCATCAATAACGTAGAGACATTGATCAATATCCCCTACATTCTGAAAGCAGGCGCCGCCGGATACCGCCAGCTGGGAACGGAGAAATCACCCGGGCCAAAACTATTCTGTGTCTCGGGAGACGTTGCTCGTCCGGGGCTTTACGAGGTGCCCTTTGGCGTACCCATCCGGCGCCTGGTCTTCGACCTGGCAGGTGGGATCCGTTCTGGCCACCGGCTGCAGGCGATCTTGTTCGGTGGAGCCGCGGGAGCTTTCGCTACGGATAAAGACCTGGATGTCCCACTGACCTTCGAAGATCTGCGTGCGGCCGGGCTCCCTCTCGGTTCCGGAGTGGTCACCGTCTTTGACGAAACCCGCGACCTGCGCGACACACTGGCGCGCCTGGGACGGTTCTTTGCGGACGAATCGTGTGGAAAATGTTATCCCTGCCAGATGGGGACCCAACGCCAGTATGAAATCTTGCAGCGCATCGCGGCCGGGAAACCGCTCGAAGGTGACGCCGAACGTTTATCCGACGTGGGCTGGACCATGACGGATGCCTCGTTATGCGGGTTAGGCCAAACCGCGGCTTCAGCCGTGTTGAGCGCGCTGAAACTTTGGCCCGAAATGTTCCAGGGTTGGGAGGGTGAAGCATGACAGACGAGGTTCAGATTTCCATCAACGGGCAGACTGTTCAGGTGGCGCCAGACACCACCATTCTCCAGGCAGCCGAATCCGTCGGGATCGAGATCCCCACTATCTGTTACCACGAAGCCTGCACAGCCAACGGCTTATGCCGCATCTGTGTGGTCGAGGTAGAGGGTTCGCGCACCCTGGTGCCGGCCTGTATTGGCAAGGTAACCGCAGGGATGAAGGTGCAAACCGATAGTCCGCGGATCGCGACTTCCAGGCGCACCATTCTGGAACTGCTGCACTCGTCGGTAAACCTGTCTGAGGCTGCAGAGATCCAGGGATATTCTGCAGTTTACGAAGCCAACCCGCTGCGCTTCCCCGAATCGCGGCCGCGCGATATCCCGATCATCGATGATAACCCCATGTATGTGCGCGATTACTCCAAGTGCATCCTGTGCTGGCGCTGCGTCCAGGTATGTGCGGACGACGCGCAGTATACGTTTGCCCTAAATTTCTCCGGGAGGGGTTATGAAACCCAGATCGCGACCTTTTTCGAAAAGCCCATGCAGGCTACCACCTGTGTTTTTTGCGGCCAGTGTGTGGGAGTCTGCCCTACCGGAGCCCTGAAACCCAAGCGAGAGTACCTGATGGAACAGGGTCTCAATCCTGACGAGATCCAGGAGCTTACCCGCACCGAGCGCCGCCGCAAACACCGCAATACATAGTTAGTTTTGAGTGCGAACTAGTTGATTGGAGGTTGAGGATGATCCAACCAGAGCGAGTGGTTACAACAACCTGTCCATATTGTGGGGTGGGCTGCAAGCTCGAGCTGCACGTGCGCGATGATCTGATCTACCGGGTTACCTCTCCATTCGACGCGGAAGTCAATCACGGCAACCTGTGCGTCAAAGGCCGGTTCGGGTATGACTTTATCTATAACAAACACAGGATTACCACCCCATTGGTCCGGAAAACTCCTCAGGGTCCCGGACAGCGCACCCAGGCTTTTGATCTGTCTGAATGGGAGCCGGTCAGTTGGGATACAGCCCTGGACGTGATCGCAGACCGGATGGTTGAGATCTACCGCCGGGATGGCTCGCATGCCATGGCCGTTTATGGCTGCGCCAAAGCAACCAACGAAGACAATTATTTGCTACAGAAGATGCTGCGCGCGATATTCCGATCGAATAACGTCGATCACTGTACGCGCTTATGCCATGCCGGCAGCGTGGTAGCCCTCCAGATGGCGGTTGGCTCGTCCGCGATGAGCAACACTGCCGCCGAAGTGATTTATAACGATGTTTTCATCCTGACCGGGAGCAATGTGACCGAGAACCACCCTATCATCTCACTCCAGATGAAGGCTGCGGTCGAGAAATACGGCGCGAAATTGATCGTAGCCGATCCGCGCCGGATCGAGATGGTAGATTTCGCCACATTGTGGCTGGCGCAAAAACCGGGGACGGACGTGCCGCTTTTTTCGGCGATGGCGCACGTAATTCTCCAGGAAAAATTATATAACGCGACCTTCATCCGCGAACGCACCGAGAACTTTGAGGAATTTGCCGCCTCGATGGAGAAGTTTACCCCCGAATATGCCGAATCGATCAGCGGAGTACCGCGAGAGTCGATCGTCCAGGCGGCCCGAATGTATGCTACGGCGCAAAACGCGGCGATCTACTGGGCCCTGGGGATCCCGGAGCACTCACACGGGACGGACAACGCCTTCGCGTTGATCCACCTGGCGCTGCTAACCGGCCAAATCGGGCGCAAAGGGACCGGGCTCAACCCCCTGCGTGGTCAAAACAACGTCCAGGGTACCTCAGACGCCGGGGTGATGCCCTGGCATTATCCAGGTTACCAGCGGGTAGACCAGGAAGAGTCAGCCGAAAAATTCGAGAAGGCCTGGAATATCGAGCCCGGTGGTCTGAACCGCAAGCTGGGTCTGACCACGACGGAAATCCTCGGCGCGGTCGGTAAAGGCGGGGTGCGCTCTTTATACATTATGGGTGAAAACCCGATGATGTCGGAGCCAAACCTGAACCACACGCGCCACCAGATGGAACAGCTCGAATTCGTGGTAGCCCAGGATCTGTTTATCAACGAATCGGGCGCGTTCGCGGATGTGTTCCTCCCGGCTGCCTCTTGGGCCGAAAAAGAAGGCACCTTTACCAACACCGACCGGCGCGTGCAGCGCGTCCGCGTGGCCATCCCGCCCCGCGGACAGACGAAACCGGATTGGCAGATCATTTGCGATGTGGCAAAACGCCTCGAAACA
>Ga0105092_10000964_pt1 | contig 15258 bp, 10 predicted proteins | sample PPLLak2March2015_FD_87021 | JGI IMG/M metagenome (GOLD analysis project Ga0105092, IMG submission 87021) | Freshwater sediment microbial communities from Prairie Pothole Lake near Jamestown, North Dakota, USA - PPLs Lake P7 Core (1) Depth... | ecosystem: Environmental > Aquatic > Freshwater >... | reverse complement strand
GATACATTATCGAGATACTCGAAAGATGCATTGCCGGCAAATTCCGTTATAGTCGAATCAATGATCTTCTTGGCCGCAAGACCTGTGGCCGTTCTGTCCGTCACGATGATGATATGCTTGGTTTGGGGCTGAAGACGGAACATCAGCGCAAGAGTATCTTTGACATCATATGATTCCAAGACTCCGGTAAAGCCGCTCTTTCCCTCCAGCATCTTCTCATTGAAGTACACGACCCCGCAAAATACCACCGGCGCTCCTGGAAATATCTCGTCCCTGTTATTGAGCAGGAAATAGAATGCATCCGTATCTGCAGACAGAATAACATCAAAATGCCTGTCTTTGTATTTTTGCAAATACAGTCCCTTCAGATATTCCAGGCGCTCCTCATCAGGCGCGATCCTCTTCGAATCCATGTACTCGGTTCGGATAGCCGCAGACGGCATCCTCATGGCGAAGTGGAGCTTGATTTCTGAGATGATGTTGTCTTCCCATTTCATTCCCGGATTGTAAGAGGCAAGGATGAGAATTTGCTTTGGGGAGTTATCTTTGACTTCTGACGCCGAAACTGAATAAATCAATGCAGCCATCAGACCGAATCCAAGGGCAATTCTCACCAAAGATGCATCCATAGAATGTACTTCACTCTTATAAATTAAAACTTTTTTCTAATAGCGAATTGGTATTCTCGCCAAGTGCTTCGAAGATGAGCTTCCTGATCTTTCCTAATCATTCCCAATCTTCTTTGTATTATCTTTCTCAAATCACCTCTATTGTCGCTTTTCCAATCATCTTATTCTCTTTTCCCCATCCCTCTTTATTCTATATTTCATAATTTCTTCGCGAACTTACTCTTGGTCCGGTTGGCAAGATTGCACGAAAAGATAAATAGTTTGCAGACTATAAACATCCTATCAATTCTAGAGGTGAATAATTTTGGCTGACAAAAAATTTTACTCCCTGCCCGAACTGCCCTATGGCTACAACGCTCTGGAGCCTTACATATCCGAGGCTCAGCTGCGGCTGCACCACGACAAGCATCATGCTGCTTACGTGAATGGTGCCAATGCCATTTTAGAGCGGCTGGACAAAGCCCGCCAGGCGGGAACCGATGTGGATATGAAGGCAACGCTGAAGGAGCTTTCTTTCAATGTCGGTGGCCATATCCTGCATAGTCTCTTTTGGGCGAATCTGGCTCCTGCTGCAAAGACCACCAAAGAGCCTGGCGGAGCGCTGGGGGATGCTCTGAAGAACGAGTTCGGCAGCTTCGAGCGATTCAAGAAGGAGTTCACGGCAGCTGCCGGCAGTGCGGAGGGCTCGGGCTGGGGTGTGCTGGCTCTTTGCGGAAAGACAAACAGGCCGGTGTTGATGCAGATCGAGAAGCATAACGTGAATGTAGCGCCCAACGAGAGAATTCTCATGGTCCTGGATGTGTGGGAACATGCCTACTATCTGGACTACAAGAACGAGCGGCCCAAGTTCGTGGAGGCTTTCTGGAATATCGTGAACTGGAACGAGGTCAATAAAAGACTGGAAACCATACTAAAATAAAAATATTTTTCAATCATTTAATTTTCACATGGATGGTTTTTGCTGGTGTGTTTTTATTCTCAATTGATCTTGAAGGATGTCGGCTCATTAGCGATCTGGGCTTGACATACTGAATGTATCATGGCAGCAATCATGAGTGCCAACAGGCAAAGAATAGTTGGTTCCATCAATATTTACTTCATCTTGATGCTAAGGATTGTCATGAGATGTTGATAACAAATAGTTTTCCGATTGGGCATCCGCTTCAAAATAGGTTTAATTATTGTATAATGTTGGATGCGAGTAGCTTCGCGCAGATTCACGTCTCCGCTCGCGAGCGGGAGAATTCAGCCGAGAGATATAATGATATCCTTTAAATTTTTCTTATGGCAAATTCCAGCATTTGCGATCTCATAGACGCCCTAATCTTTCGAGGCGATATCTTTTCACCAAGGTCAAGCCCGCTGTATATCTCTTTGGCACTCGCGGATTACTTTCGCGTCGCTCCCGATGGGCTTAATATTCTTCCGAAAAATATGGTCCGATTAGTTTATTACCTATCAGTAATATACATGAAGAAAAATTTTAAGAAAGTTTGGGGCGCAAAGCCAATAAACAAAGAATGAAATACTGCACTGATAGGTTGATTATCGAGAGGATGAGTCATGTTGCTTTATCGTAGAGGGGATGGGCGTTGAGCAGCAGAATCGTGCAGCAGACCCTAGAAGGGTTAGCCGTTTCTGCCATGCCCAGAGTAAGGACCACGGACGGCCATCTGCTGGACTGGGACAGAGATGCCATAGCCAAGCAGCTTTTGAAAGAGACGAAGCTATCCGAACAATTTTATAAAGAGCCCGGCATCACAGAGGAAGAGGCCAAGGATATCGCCAAGGAGGTAGAGCGCCGGGTCAGGTGGATGAACGTTCGCTACCTCAGCGGCCCCCTGGTCCGCGAGATTATGAATGTCGTCCTCCTGGAGCGCCATCACACCGAGTGGCGAAATATCTGCACGCGAGTTGGTACTCCCGTCTTCGATGCCCACTTAATCGACATCGGTACTGGCTTCGAGGCCAAGGAGAATGCCAATTTGCAGGAGAATGCCGAGACCAGCCACAAGAAGAAGGCGGACAAGATCAGCAAGGAGCAATACCTGCTGCTGCTGCCGCCCTACCTCGCCGACCGCCACCTGGCAGGCGACCTGCACATCCACGATCTGGAGTACTTTGGGACAAGGCCGTTTTGCATCGACGGCAGCACTGCCGTGCCCGCGATCTCCAAAGGCCGAACGACGGTCATAAGGCCCGATGAGTTGCCCTTCCAAGGAGACTACTACTATCCGGAGGAGCTTTTCGCGATCTCTCCCAAGGGGCCGAAAAAAGTCCTAAAAGTTTCCCGACGCATGGCCGACAGAGAGTTGCTCAAGATTAAAACTTCTAGCGGCAAGTCTCTCAAGGTCACGAGGGAGCACAGAATTCCGGTGAAGGATAAGGGCATAAAAAAGGCAGCGGAAATCAAGCCTGGTGATGTATTGGACAGTGCCTGGGAGCACGGCTTGAACCTGCGGGGCAGGCCCATCGAGAACTTGAACCTGATCGTGGAGTTTGCGGACAAAGTGCCCGCATCAATTATTGAGAATGTCTTTGTGCGCAATGCTCGCGCTCTCTTCAAGAAGGCGATCGAAGAAGGGAAATGTGCATCCTTCTCGGAAATGTCCAGGACTCTTGGCGTTGAGCATCATAAAGAGTGGTTCACAAGGGGCATAATGCCCATCTTGCTCTTCCGCAAATTTTCCGAGCTATATGATCAGCACAACTATGCAGACTTGAGGATTGGCGTCGTCGGCAGTGATAATGATCTTCCTGCCATCCTTCCCATAACCACGGATGTCGCTAAGCTCTTGGGCTTCTTCATCTCTGAGGGCAACTACAACATCCAGGAAGCCTGCAATTACAATTTGGCAATAACGGGCAGTGCTCATGCCGAAGCCGTGGTGTGCTCGGTGGGCAGCGCATTCAATACTTATGCGACCGTGACCGAAGGTCTCCCATCAAAAAGAATGATTTATGGCATCGAGGGCGAATGGGAGAGATCCAAACAGGTATACTTCGGCGGCAAGCTGGTTTATCTGCTCTTTCGATACGTATTCGGCATATCTGGCGGAAGCCACAATAAGAGGCTTCCTGCGATCGTCTATCATCTGGGTGATGAGCACCTCTTCGATATGCTCAGTGCTCTCTTTACCGGCGACGGGTCGGCATACTACCGTCCGGAGAAGTCCGATTGCGTCGTAAACTACACCACTGCTTCGGAGATGCTCCGTCAGGAGCTATCTTTGCTTCTCACGTCCCTCGGCATGAATCCGCAAATAGTCGAGCTTTATGAGGGCGAGGTGCGGCGAACTCTTTACAGGATACAGCTCAACGGCTTCAAGAATATCCAGGCCTTCAGCAAGGCGGCCAAGTTCTACGACGAGCGGCAGGAACATATCGATAGGTTCCTCGCGTCCGTCAAGGAGATTCAGAGAAGCCCGAAGCAAGAAGCGGTCACGGAGATTGTTCCTACCTCACCTTCGGGCGAGTACGTCTATGATCTGTTCCTCGAAGGAGATGACGAAGAGAGCCATACTTACTTCGCATCAGACGGCTTGCTCATACACAACTGTCAGGATTGGGATCTCCGTTACTTTTTTTACTACGGATTGATGCCCGACGGCCTTGGAACCAAAGCAAGTGTTGCGGGGCCAGCCAAAAAGTCCGAAGTTGCCATCCTGCACGCCGTCAAGGCTCTGGGCAGCGCTCAGACCAACTTCGCCGGAGGCCAGGGTTTCTACAACTTCTTGACCTTCATCGCCCCCTACTTCGAGGGCCAGCCATACGAAGAGATCAAGCAGCTCATGCAGATGTTCGTCTACGAGATGACGCAGATGATGGTCGCTCGCGGCGGGCAATTGGTCTTCTCATCGGTGCAGCTCACGCCGGGAGTTCCGAAGCTGTGGCGCGACAAGCCTGCCGTGTACTCAGGTCGGGTTTGGAACGGCTCGCAGCCAGACACGCCGTTGAAGACCTATGGCCAGTTCGAGCGCGAGGTGCGACTGTCGTTCAAGGCTCTCATGGAGGTCATGCTCGGCGGCGACTATTGGGGCAAGCCCTTTAACTTCCCCAAGCCCGAGATCAGCATCGAGCCGGACTTCATGAAAGAGGATCTGGCCTTCAACGAGGCCCATCCTGATCTGCCCACTTACCAGGATCTTTATCTGCTCACCTTCAAGCTGGCAGCCGAGTACGGCACGCCCTACTTCGACAACCAGCTCCCGGCATACCGCGGAGCGGGCGAAGGCATCTCTTGCTATCAATGTTGTGCGTATCAGTTTGCCGCCACCGCCGACAGCGACAGCCATTTTGATGAAAAGCTGTACTTCAAAGACGGCATGCACTTCTCGATGGGCTCCTGGCAGGTCGTCTCTCTCAACTGCCCACGTGCCGCATACCTCGCTCGCGGAGACGATGAGCTTCTCTTTGAGTACCTGCGAGAGCTGATGGACACATCCGTTGAGATCTTCAAGGTCAAGCGTGAGTGGATGAACCAGATCATCAAGAACCACCGCATGCCCTTTGCCACTCAGCAGCCGCGCGATCCCGTCACTGGCAAGAAGGGGTCCATTGCCGTCGGCCTGGAGGGTCTGGTTTACACCATCGGCGTGGTGGGCGTGAACGAGATGGTGCAGTTCCATACGGGAAAGCAGATGCACGAGTCCAAGGATGCCTGGAAGCTTGCCGTGCGCGCCATGACGGAGATGGAGATCTACTCCAAGAAGCTCTCCGTCCAGCACAACATGACCATAGCCTTGGCGCGAACGCCTGCTGAGACCACCGCCCAGCGCTTCGCAGTCTCCGATCTGATTCATGAGGAATTCCGGGAGTATGCAGAGGGCGTCGTCAAAGGGGACGTCGATGCCGTGAAGAAGAATGTGCAAAGGACGCGCGACCTGCCCGTCTACTACACCAACGGCACGCATCTGCCGCCCGGCGCGGATGTTACCATCTTTGAGAGGGCGAAGCTGGAGCACGTATTCTTCCCCATAGTGGACGGCGGAAATATCTTCCACATCTTCATGGGTGAAGCGACCCCCGATCCCAAGGGCCTGATGGACTTCGGATTGCGCCTGGCTAAAGAGACGCAGATCGGCTACTTCACATTCACCAAGGATATGACGGTGTGCCTGGGCTGCTCACAGGTATCCGGCGGCCTGAAGGACGAATGTCCGAGCTGTGGATCGGATGAAGTGGATCACATCAGCCGCATAACCGGATACCTTCAGGCTGTAAGCGGCTGGAACAGCGCCAAGAGACAGGAGCTGAAAGATCGCAAGAGATACAATGAACTGGCATAGGCTGACGAAAAGTATATATCGGATCTACCAAAGTGAAGACTTGCCAGTGAGGCAAATTGGAGGAGTCTACAAATGCCTGCAGTCGTTAACAAGGATGAATGTGTAAGCTGTGGAACTTGCGTTGAGGAGTGCCCTGAGAAAGCAATCAGCATGGATGACTCGGAGATCGCAACCGTAAACGTGGACAAGTGCACCGAGTGCAAAACCTGTGTTGATGCCTGCCCCTCTTCGGCCATTACCGTAGAGTAAATGCACCTTTCTTAATATTTTTCGTGAATTTTTCTATCGTTCTGCGTTCTGAAGCGTTCAGAATGCGTCCATTCCTTTTTCAAGACACCTTTTTCAAGGCAACGAAAATGGTATGTGCCATTCGAAAAGTATTTATCGGATATATCACTGGTGAATTTTGCCAGTGAGGCAAATTGGAGGTTTGAAATAATGCCCGCAGTTGTTAACAGAGAGGAATGCGTAAGCTGTGGAACTTGCGTAGAGGAGTGCCCCGAAGAAGCCATCACTCTGGACGATGAAGAGATAGCAGTAGTGAACAAAGAGAAGTGCACCGAGTGTAAGACCTGTGTTGATGCTTGCCCCTCATCGGCCATCAGCATGGAGTAACTGCACCTGGTAAATCACTTTTTTTTAGACCATTTTTGAAAGCTAATTTTTAGCTTTGCGGCAGCTTCGCACCGCGTCTTTCGTCATCCGTCGTTATATTCGCGGCATATCATTGATCACAGCAAAATTGTCTCTTGGTCTCTTCAGCTTTCTCGTGGCAATTCCTTATCGCCTATTGCATTATCGCCGATCGCTTCATAGAACTGCTCCCAATCAAGAGTTGTGGCTACACAACCGGATTTTAAGAGCGGAACGCCCTGGGCAGGTATGGCATGGCTGTGGCAGAGGTCAAGCCCTTCTTTGATCTCCATCTGGCAGCCCACGCCCACGACGGCTTTTGGATTGTACTTTTTGATGATCCTCTTGATGAAGCTTGAGCCGGGCACGATGAAGAACTTGTATCCTAGGCCCTCTGCCATCTTTTTTGCCTCTCCGACATTGCAGCGCCCGCAATTTATGCATTTGATCCCTTCCGGTGTGAGCTTGGCCGGGCACTCAATGCTGCGAACGCACTGGGGCATGAAGATGAATCGCCGGTCGATGGGAGTTTTTAAAAATTCCTTGCGGTTTACATAGTTTCTCAGTCGCACGCCGACATCGTCTACTATGGAATCGTCAGCTCTGGCGATCCAGAACAGTGATTTTATGACGCTCTCCAAGAGGGTGGTGCCGAAAAGTATGATTCGCGCTGCGAAGAAGTTGCCGGTCCGAAAGGAGTAAATGATAAGCAACGCTACCAGAATCGATAGCATCAAAGCGCCGACTGCCAGCAGGACAACCGCCTCGCCCACCAGGTAAAACAGTTGATTCAAATACTCCGGGAGCATGAGCGTGACTTTGCCCCCTCCGGCTTATAAATCTGTCAGGTGCGGTATAACGGCGCAAGTTTTTTATTCCACGCAGGAATGAAGTTTATACCTTCGCCCTTATGAAATTTAATGAGGATTGAAAAATGGCAAAAATGCACAGCAGAAAGAAAGGCTCCTCTCGATCCCGACCACCCATTGCGGCCAAAGTGCCTGCGTGGTCCGATATATCCAAAGAAGAGCTGGAAAAGTCTATCATGAAGCTGCACGAGAGCGGGCTGCCGTCCAGCCGCATCGGCCTGACCTTGCGTGATCAGTATGGCGTGCCGAGCGTAAAGCTGGTCCTTGGCAAGAATTTGAACGGATTCTTAAAGGCGAATGGTGCCCTTCCGGATATCCCGGAGGACCTGGCCAACTTGATGAGAAAGGCACTGCATATCAGAAAGCACATCAAGGCCAATAAGAAGGATGTTCACAACAAGAGAGCTCTGCAGCTCACCGAGAATAAAGTGCGCAGACTGGTGAAATACTACCACGACTCCGGTCGCCTGGCACCAGAGTGGCTCTACTCGCCGGAAACGGCTGAGATATTAGTCTCATGAAGCGGCTCGACAAGGCAGCAGAAGCTATTGCCAAGTCGATACTGCATTGCGACAGCATGCGGGTGATCTCGCATAACGATGCCGACGGCATCACATCCGCAGGGCTGATCTGCAATGCGCTACTGCGCGCAGGGATACCCTTCCAGGCAACTCTTTTAAATCGCCTGGACGAATCCGCGATCATCGGCCTGACTGGGCCGGTGGTCTTCTGCGACATGGGCAGCGGCAAGCCGGAACTCATATCTCGCGTCAAGGGCGAATGCTTCGTTTTGGATCATCACCGTCCTGTAGGAACCCTTGACTGCATGCATCTTAATCCCCATCTCTACGGAATAGACGGGGCTTTTGAGCTATCCGCTGCCGGAACCGTTTACTGTGTAATTCGCCACATGGGTGAAAACGCCGATCTGGCAGGTCTTGCGCTGGTGGGCGCTATGGGCGACCGCCAGGCCATGATTGGAGCCAATCGCTCCATACTGGAAGAGGCCGTGGCCTCCGGCGCGGTGGAGATCAGGGCCGGCATCAAGATGCCCGAGGACGGGCCGGTGCAAGAGGTTTTCTCCAAAAGCGTCGAGCCCCTGCTTGATTTCACCGGCGACCCGGAGAAGACGCTCTCCTTCCTAAATGATCTCCGGATCGAGGGCAATATCCAGGACCTGGCTGGCGATGATCTGTCCAGGCTCGGCACCGCCCTCACCCTGAAGCTGCTCATGCAGGGCAGCTTCGCGGCAGATTCCGTTTTAGGGGAAGTGATACGCCTCAAGCATGAGGTGGTGGAGAATGCGCTGGAGCTGGTTCAGCTCCTCAATGCCTGCGGCAATAGAGATGTTCCCGGCGTCGGCCTGACCCTGTGCCTGCGCGATGGCGCGCTCCTCGGTGAGGCCAGGCGTCTCGCAGCCGAATACAAGGGCCATATCCTTCGGGAGATCGGGCTGTTGCGAGAGCGAAGCGTGGCGATGAAGAACATTCGCTATCTCAAGATGGAAAATATGGAGGCCGGGGCGATTGTATCGGGTCTTGGCATCAGGTATCTCTTCACAGATCAGCCTCTGGTCACCCTGAACCACAAGGATGATAAGGTCAAGATCTCAGCGCGAGGCACGAAGCCGCTCATCGCGCGGGGCCTGGACCTGTCCGTAGCCCTGAAGAGCGCGGCTGAGGCCGTGGGCGGGGCGGGCGGCGGTCATACCATCGCCAGCGGAGCTTCTGTTCCGCCGGGCATGGAAGACAAGTTTCTCTCCCTGGTGGATGAGATCGTAGGCTCGCAGCTATGCAAAGATGCAACCGAAAAGGCATCAGTTTCCGAGGACGGATTATGATCTCTGCCAAGCTGATCTTTAGGGGAAAAGGCGCAGAGAATGCGGCCCGATCTCTTGAGCCGGATAACCTTCCTAACATGCAAATGCAAGCAGAAGATGATCGACTGTGCCTACAGTTCTCGACGGAGAAGATCGGGACTCTGCTCTCCACAGTTGACGATATTTTGATGAACCTCAAAATTGCCGAGGAGACTCTAGCCTCTGCAAATGGCTCAACAGACCGGCGCTAGAACTCTTTTTCGAGGCAAGCTATTTCAAATCGAAAGCCTTTGACATATCCTATGCTTATTTGCGATAGCGAGTTCGGCAAGTACGTTGGCAAATACTCCTGCGTTCTCTACCTCTGCCATCGCAATGCCGATCCCGATGCCATCGGAAGCGCCAATGCCCTCAGCCGGGCTTTCGGTGGCGCGGTGGGCGCGGTGGATGACGTCTCTCGAACCGGAGCAGCCTTGATGGGCGTCATCGGCGTCGATGTCGTGATAAATCCCAGAGCCGACGACTATGATCTGGTCGTAGTCGTGGATACTTCCGTGCGCCTTCAGCTGGGCGGCATCGCTCTCTCGCATTATGCCTTGGTTGATCACCACCAGGACGAGGGATTGCTGCCTGATGCACAGTTCTACATTCAAAGGCCTGCCAAATCCACCGCGGAGATCGTCTGGGCTATTTTAAAGGAGAATGGGAAGAAGCCGAGCCGCGAGGCGGCCCTGGGGCTGCTGGTGGGCATGATCTCCGATACCGGGCGATTCCGGCGCGCAACGCCCGAAGCTTTTCATGCCGCCGCCGAGCTGCTGGTGGTGGGCGGATTTGAGTATGAAGAGGCGCTATCTGCTATCTCCATTCCCTCGGACATCTCGCGCCGCATCGCTATTCTCAAGGCGGCCACGCGATCCGAGGTCAGTCGGGTGGGCAACTGGCTGATCGCAACGACTGAGATCAACTCGTTCGAGGGCTCGGCTGCTATGGCATTAGTGGACTTGGGGGCCGATGTGGCCTTTGCGGCGGGAAAACATGGCCGCATCTGTCGCGTCAGCGCCAGGGCCGGTCGCGAGGCGGCGAGAGCCGGCCTGAACCTGGCTGAGGTCTCCCGCAGCATCGCAGAGCGCTTCGGCGGCGAAGGCGGTGGCCATAAAGCTGCGGCTGCCTTTGAGGCCGGGGGCGAAACCAAGCCTCTGCTGGAAGAATGCAAAAAGGTTGCTGCCGAAAGCCTGCAAAAAATAAGTAACTAGGCCTTTTCTTCAGGCCTTTCGCGCTTTAAGCGCAGCCTTCTTCAATGCCTCGATGCCGGGCAGCGGCTCGCCGGACAGATAGGTGATGCTCGCGCCTCCGCCCATGCTCACGTGCGAGAATTTTGATTCGAGGCCCAGCTGCTCAATGGCGGCAACGCTGTGCCCGCCGCCGGCGATTGAGTAGCCGGACTCGGTTGCAGCTTTCAGTAGCTCTGCCGTGCCGAGCTTGAAGTTCTCCTGCTCGAAGATGCCGGTTGGGCCGTTCAGGACCGTCACCTTGGCTTCTCTCAGCTCCTTGGAGTAGTTGACAATGGTCTCCAGGCCTATGTCGGCTATGGGCAGATCCGTGGGGAGCTTGTCCACTGCCACATCGACGCGCTCTCCATTCTTGTTCAGGGCTACGTCTACAGGCATGGCAATCTTGCCGGGGTATTCCTTGAGAAGCTTTGCGGCGACCGGAATCCATTCCGTGTATTCCTGATCCTCCACGAACTTGCGGTTGGCCTCGCCCACATCAATTCCTGCCGCCATCATGAAGACGGTGGCGACAACGCCTGATGTCAATACCTTGTCCGCTCCGCCGCGGGCCAAGACGTTCTGCGTGACCTTGATGGAATCGTCAGCCTTGGTGCCGCCCAGTGAGAAGACGGTGGGGTGCTCATTTCCTTTCAGGCCCTTATCCAGAGCCGTGATCTCTTTGTCCATGAGCAGACCGGCAACGCTCGGCAAGACCTCGGTGAATCCGACTACGGAGCAGTGAGATCGGTGGGATACGGCAAAAGCGTCGTTGACGAATAGATCAAACAGCGGTGCCAGCTTCTTCACCATATGACTCTTGGCGTGTTCGGCAGGCGTCCGGTTCATATTCTCTTCGGCATAAAAGCGAGTATTTTCCAGGAGCAGGACCTCTCCCGGCTCCAGGGATTTGATGGATTCGCGGGCGTGTGATCCGAAGATGTCATCGATATAGGTAACATCGCGGCGCAGCAGCCGCGTCGCAGAACGAGCATGTGCTTCCAGAGTGGTATAATCCTTTTTGCCTGCCCTGCTCTGGTGCGCCATGAGGACCACCCGGCATCCTTCCAGGGCGCGCAGAGTCTCTAGGTGGCTTCTGATGCGCTTGTCATCCAGAATGTTTCCACTGGGGTCCATTGGTGAGTTAAAATCCACCCTTACCAGGACCCTTTTATTATCGAGTATGACGTCATCCAATGTGAGATAATCCTTCAACTCGGTTCCTCCCGGTGTGGGATGGGTTGACAGAAGGAATATATAGTCATTGCTGACTATGGCGCAAGAGCCCCGCCTTGGAAACGGGACCTATTTCTTGTGGTCGTCTCTTTGAGGTTTGACGCTTGCGACAGATGAAGTATTTCGTTCTCTTCTCCTTTTGTATTGAATATTCTTCATTGTGTCCTTATTCGATAATTCACGTCAAACGTCGAGATAAGTCCTTATACTGGTTCGCCAAAGAACCGGGAAGGATAAAATGTGATTATCACAATAAATTGAGTCTTAAATCGATCCCAGAGTGATGAGATGCAGAAGGCAATCTTGATTATGATCATAACGGCAGTGCTTCTGATATGCACTGCCGGAGGCGTGAACTACGGTAAAGAGCGACCTGTAGCCATCGTGGTGGCTTCCGAGCAGGAACAACCCGCCATAGACGGACATATTGTGGCATGGTCGGACAATCGAAGCGGAAACTACGACATATTCATGTATGATTTGGAGACGGGGCTTGAGAGGTGGGTGTGCATCAATCCATTCTTCCAGATCACTCCGGCAGTCTCCGGCGAGCGTATCGTCTGGCAGGACATGCGCAACGGAACGGGAGACATCTACATGTATGATGTCGTAAACCGCACCGAATCTGCCGTCGTCGCAACCGCAGGAAACCAGACCCAACCCGATATCAGCGGGGATCGCGTGGTCTGGTCGGATGATCGTGAAGGCCTCTATAAGATACATCTATACGACCTGATTACCAAGAACGAGCAGACCTTGCCTTCAGGAAAGGGTGAAGAGATCGAGCCCAAGATCGACGGCAATAGAGTTGTGTGGATGGACAAGCGTTCCGGTGATTTCGATGTTTACATGTACGACATTTCCTCCGGCAAAGATTCGGCTCTTGCCACAGGCCCCGGTGATCAGTCTTTTCCGTCCGTCAGCGGCAATATCGTGGCCTGGGCTGACAATCGCACTGGTGAGCCTGACATTGCGTTCATAGATGTCGCCACTCAGAAGACGACAACGCTTACCAGGCCCGGCAAGCAGACCGATCCGCAGGTCTTTGGCGACTATATCGCCTACATGAATAACGGTACGGATGTAAATCTCTACGATATCAAGACACAAGCGGATTTCGCGTTGGCTCCCGGATCCATCAAAATGGAACCGGCCATAGGCGATCGCGGCGTCGTCTGGACGGACTATCGCAGAGATGTGAAAGACCCCGATATTCAGATGTACGACTTCAAGATCCTGGCTGACGTATCGGTGACCAGCGGGTCTTTCAACCATACCAATCCGTCTATTTCCGGTGACAATATCGTCTGGACTGACAACCGCAACGGCTTCTATAACGTTTATCTGTACAATTCCAGCACGGAAAAAGAGACGACTGTTACCAACGACAAGTTTGACCACAGCAGCGCGGACATCAGCGGAAACAATGTAATATGGACGGACAAGAGCAAGGGCAATCTGAATGTCTTCCTCTATGACCTGTCCACGGGAAAGAGCAAGCAAGTCACCACCGATGCTGCAGACCATCGCTATGGAATGGTGGACGGGGGTAACATCATCTGGATCGACAAACGAACCGGTGGCGAGCAGATCTATCTGTATAATATTACTACGGGAAAAGAGCGGCAGATCACAAATCCTAAGTCTTTGAAGCTCTCGCCGGTGATCAATGGCGACAAAATCGTATGGATCGATTCCAGAAGCGGCGACGATAAGTGGGACGTCTACCTCTATAACTTGACTACTGGAAAAGAGACTGCCATCAGTACCAACTCCGCCCGGCAGGCTCAGCCCTGGGTTTGGGGAAATACGGCAGTCTGGGCGGATGGACGAAATAAGAACTGGGATATTTACACATACGATCTTACCACCAATATCGAAAAACCGGTCGTGACCGATTCCGCTAACCAGGGTTACCCGATGGTCTATGGAGACTATGTGGCATGGCTTGATGTGAGAGAAGGCGACTCGGACATTTATCTCTATGACCTCAAGAAAGGCGTAGAAGTGCCGATATCCACTCTGCCGCTGCAACAGACCCCCAATGACGGCAAAGGGGATCCGGATCAGGTTAAGCCTTACCTCAGCTCAAAGATCATAAGCGGCAACAAAATCGTTTGGATGGACAACATCGACGGATTTGCCCAAATCAAGATGCGGTACATCAACTCCGATCCGCTGCTTCTATTGAATGCGGACTTCCCCAGCACCAACCGCAGCCTTGAGGTTTGGAGCGATAATCGGGGCGGGAACTGGAATATTTACGGATTTGACTTCTTCACGAGATCCGAGAGGCCCATCTCGCGAGGAGATTGGGATATGCTCTATCCAAGGGTTTCCGGCGACAAAGTGGTCTGGTCTGACTACCGAAACGGCGACTCGGACATATACCTGAAGGATCTTTCCACCGGCCTGGAATCGGATATTGCAAGCGGAAAGGGTGACCAGGTCTGGGCATCCATCTACGGCAACAAGGTCGTCTGGATGGACAACACCAGCGGCAACTGGGATGTCTATTTGCGGGATCTTTCCGGCAACGGCACAGAGCCTGTCTACAAAGGTCCTGGACAGCAGATGTACCCCATCGTCTACGGCGATTTGGTGGTCTGGCAGGATAACCGGGACGGCAACTGGGATGTTTATATCAAGGACCTGAAATCCGGAAATGAGACCAAGCTCACGGCAGAAGGCGATCAGGCTTATCCTGATATCTCTGAAAACATCATCACCTGGGAGGATGCCAAGAGCGGAGACATATCCTACTACTTCTGGGACAAGAAGTGGGGCAAGACCTATCCCCGGCCCGGAGTACAGACAAGCCCCGTGGTCTCGGGCAGGTACATCGCCTACGTAGACGGGTCGGGCACGGATACCACCATTCGTAAATTGGATACGAGCAATTGGAAGGACGAGCTGGTTGGCGCGGGCCCGGGCCAGGTCAAGCCCAGTATGGACACAAAATTGGTTTGGCTGAATGCCCTGACCGGAAGACCGAGATCCGTATCAGTGACGGCAGGCCAGACCAGTGCCGTATGCAAGGCACCGGGAGACCAGAGCTATCCGGCAGTGGGCGGCAATGATCTGGTGGGATATTATGTGGCCTGGATGGACAACCGCACCGGAAATCCGGATGTATATGTCTACAGCCTGACTCAGGAGATCGAGCTGCCCTTGGCCGCCAGCCCCTATGAGGATATGTATCCGGATATCAATGGAAATGTGATCAGCTGGATGGCCAGAAATCCGCTGAACCAGTACAATATCGAGAACTACTGGTGCGTCAGGACCTTTGATGTGTCCATCGACAACCGCACTGAACTGGTTTACGGGCTGGCCGCACCTGCACCCATCTCTTTGGGTGAAAATTACCTCTCCTATCTGGATAAACCAGTAGCCAGCTTCGGCTGGAGAGTCTATAAAAAACTGCTCTTCGGCACGGAGAGCGCGCCATCCATCCCGCCCAGCGGCACAAATGCACGCACTGGCGGAAACATCGTTGTCTACCAGGACAACAAG
>Ga0105092_10000963_pt1 | contig 15263 bp, 11 predicted proteins | sample PPLLak2March2015_FD_87021 | JGI IMG/M metagenome (GOLD analysis project Ga0105092, IMG submission 87021) | Freshwater sediment microbial communities from Prairie Pothole Lake near Jamestown, North Dakota, USA - PPLs Lake P7 Core (1) Depth... | ecosystem: Environmental > Aquatic > Freshwater >... | reverse complement strand
GGGTCGGCCTGAACCGGCGAGCTGCAACCATCGTTTTCGCCGGGCTCCCAGCCCGGCTGCCGGACTCTGGAGAGTCCGGCCACAATAAAAGCCCCGTTCACCATGGCTGGTTGCACCGACTTCGCCCTGGCCACCGGGCAAAAAAGTAAATGGCATTAGGCGAGACGCCTGCGCTCCCAGGGGCCGCCCCCACTCTCGAAGGGTAGGTCGCCAGAAAACGCGACCAACCCGGGGCTTTGCTACGTATTGCCTCCTCGCCCGGACTCCATACTGGACTCTACTTCGCCTTCACAAACTTCTCCAAGTCCCTATCGATCGCTGTAACAAGCTCCGTCTGGCCGAGCGCCAGGGCTTGTTCGCGCGCTTTGCGTGTCACTTCGACGCCTTTCTCCACCTTGCCCGTTCGCACGTATGCTGCGCCAAGGGCGTACAAGTAGCGCGGCGTATCCTTATCCTGAATCTCGACTAGTCGGGATAGCTCTTCGATGGCCTTCTCCATCTCGCCCCGAGCAACGAGAACCCGCGCCAGCCCGTACCGGGCCAGGCGATGGGTCGGGTCGTTCTGAAGCGCGAGTCGGTAGTGTTCTTCGGCCTCCGGCAGCTTTCCCTCGGTCGCCAGCAGATAGCCGGCATTGTTGTGGGCTTCCGCGAAGTACGGATTAATTTGGATCGCCTTCAGGAACAGCGCCAATGCCTCTTGACTCCGTTGCTGACCGAGCAGCACGACGCCGAAGTTGTAATGGCTCTCGTACAGGTTGGGATTTGCGGCCACCGCTTCCCTGTAGTGTTTCTCGGCCTCTTTCGGCCGGTTGGTCTCGCCGTAGAGTCTGATCAGATTAACGTGAGCCTGGACCAGTGCCGGGTTCTTCTCGAGAGCCTCGAGATGCTCCCGGATCGCTTCTGTGGTCTGGGAGTTTCTGGCCAGCTTGACCCCGGCCGCAACGTGATCCTGCGCGCCGCTCTTAAGGCGGTTCACCTGGTTGATAATGTCGTCCTGGCTGGGAGGCCACTGGTTCCGATACTTCTGGTAGAGCGCCATGTGTATTCGAGCTTTCCCGGTGTCCCCGCGATCGCGGTAAGCCAAACCGAGCGTGTAGTGGGCCGCGCCAAAACTCTCATGGAGAACAACGGCGCGTTCCAACTCCTGGAGCCCTTTCTGGGCCTCGCCTGAAGTGATCAAGGCGCGCCCCAATCCGTACCGGGCGAGCGGCAAATCCGGTTTCCGTTCGATCACCTGCTGGAACGCGGCGGTGCTTTCCTCAAGCCGCCCCGCTTCGAGGAGGACCTCGGCCAGCTTGATCTGGCCGGGGAGGTAGTCGGGGCGGATTTCGAGAGCAGTCTTGATAGCCCTGACCGCCTCTTCTCGCTTCCCTCTCAGGTTCTGGACCCAACCGAGCAGATACCACCAGTCAAAAGTCTTCGGGGCGAGCTGCGAGGCGCGCAGGTAGCACGGCTCAGCCAGTGCGTAGTCCTCGTAAGCCTGCAGAATCATCCCCAGCTTTCCGTTGGCGTCGGCATCGTCCGGTTTTTCCAGCACGGCCTTATACGCGGCGCCAATGCCCGCTTTCGCCTCCGGCGGCAGCGCCTCGAGCCGGATTTCAGGAACTCCCGGGATCTGCGCAGAGACTGGGACCAATAGCAGGAGCAGCAATAGGACAGAGAATTTCACAGCGGATGCAACCATCGTAGTCTGCGCCGCCCCGCGAGGTCAAACTGGTCGGACAAGGTAGAATGTTTCTAGAGTCACATGACAGCCTTCCGCGTTTGCTTGATTCTGTTCATCATTTCCCCGCTTGTCGGTCAACCAGCCAGGCAGGACGCGAAGGCCCTGTCCGCCCAAGCCCACCAAGCTTTGGCAGAAGGAAAATACAAGGAGGCCATTCCGCTCTACCAGCAGCTCATCAAAATCCACCCCGAGCTGCCCGGGTTGAAAATGAACCTCGGGATGGCGTACTACCTGGCCGGGCAGTATCGGAAGAGCATTCTACCTCTCGAATCCGCGGTCAGGGCGGGGCAGCCGGAGTTCCTTCCGGCTTCGATGTTCCTCGGCTCGAGTTATGTCTTGACCGGACAGTCCGGAAAAGCGGTGCCTCTCCTTGAGCGTTATCTCAAACAGAAGCCTGATGACCCGCGCGCCAGGGAGGCCCTGGCCGATGCGTTTTTGTCTCTTGGCCGTCGCAGCCAATCAGCCGAGCAGTACCGAAAGCTGGCCCAGCTCGAGCCGTCGAGCACGAAAGCCTGGTACCAGCTTGGCAAAGCGTACGAAGCGCTGGCCGGGGAGGCTTTCGACCATCTGCAGCAGGCAGCCGCCGATTCCGAATACCTGCTGGCTCTGATTGCTGATTCCCGGGTGGTACGGCAGCAGTATCGGAGCGCGTTCTTCTTTTACCGGAAGGCGCTCGAGAAGAACCCCCGTATGCGGGGCATCCACGTGGCGCTGAGCCGGGTCTACAAAGCGACGGGTCACGCTGATTGGGCGGCGGCGGAAGAGCAAAAGGAGATTGAGCTCGGCCTCCCCGATTGCCGGGCGGAGAAGCTCGTTTGCGATTTCCTCGAGGGAAGGATGCTGGATGTTGTACAAGCCGCCCAGCCGTTGAAAACCGCCGAGGGTTATTACTGGATGTCACAGGCGTACAACCAACTGGCAGTCGATTCCTTTTCCCGGCTGGCGGCGCTTCCGGACTGCCCCGAGTTGCACCAGCTGCGCGCCGAGGTGCACGAGAATCAAGGCGAGTACCTCGAAGCCGCCAAAGAGTGGCGGAAGCTGCTTGATCTGTCTCCACAGAATCCCGCCGCTCGTCGAAGCCTGGCCTTGTCGCTTTTTCTCGCGAAGGACTATCAGGCGGCGAAGGCCCTCGTGGACGGTTTCTTGAAGCAGGAGCCTGGATCTCCCCACTGGAACTACCTGGCCGGAGAAATCTTCCTGGCCGAGGAGCGGGCAGGCGAGGCTTTGCCGTTCCTCCTCAAATGTGTGAGTATGGAACCCGATTTCCTCCCGGCTCGGGCGTCGCTTGGCCGCACGTATCTGGCTCTTCAGCAGGCAGCCAAGGCCATTCCCCATTTGCAGCGGGCGATCGAGAGTGACAGCGATGGCAATGTGCACTACCAGTTGGCCCGGGCCTACCAGACGACCGGAAATGCCGAGCGCGCGCGGGTCGCTTTGCAGAAGTATCAGGAAATCCAGAAGAAGAACCAGGAGGAAAACGCGCGTCTGGAGCAGGAAGCCGAGATTCGCGCGCCCTATTGACTTTGTCCCTCTACCACATCCAGCACTTGGTTTACCGCCGCATCGCGGAGCGTCTGGCGGATGCCGCTTGGCCACAGGATCTCGATTTTTTCGATCTTCCGTGTGTCACCCAAACCGAAGTGCACTCCGCTATGCGAGGAGGAGGCGTAGCCGACGGCGGTCGTCATCATGTTGTACTGAGACCCGATTCGAACCTGAGCGCCGATGCCATCCCGGTTGCTCTTCTTCCCTCGAAGGCGGAGGATAATCCAGCTGTTTGGGTTGCCTCCGGTGTTTTCCCACAATTCGGTCGCATCTTCGATTGACGTGACGACGACGTCCATACGTCCGTCCTTATTGAAGTCCCCGAAACCAATCCCCCGATGGGCCCGCGGCTTCTGAAAGTCGGCCCCGAGCGCCGTGGAGACGTCGCGAAAAGTGCCGTTCTTCGCGTTCACGAAGATGCTATTCGGCTGTTTGTATTCCCGCGCCTCGAAGAGCTGAATCAAATCGTTGACGTGCGAGTTGGCGGTGAAAAGGTCCTTCCAGCCGTCGTTGTCCAGGTCGAAAAGACCGTTTCCCCAGGCACTGAAGCGAATGGAGAGTGACCCGAGTTGGCTTGGCTGGGTCTTGTCCTCGAACCAACCCTGACCGCTGTTTCGGAACACCGGAAAAGTCTCCCCGGCGAGCGCCGTGACGACGAGATCGGGCAGGCCGTCGTTGTCGTAATCGCGGAAGTCGACTCCCATGCTCGCGACCGGCTTGCCATGTTCGCGCAGCGCGGTGCCCGAAAGAAGCCCCACCTCCTCAAACGTTCCGTCCCCCCGGTTTCGGAAAAGGAAGTTCGGGTGGTTGTCGTTTGTTACAAACGCGTCGAGAAAGCCGTCCCGGTCGTAATCTTCGAAGGCCACGCTCATGCCGCGGCCCGGGTGCGCGCCAATTCCCGACGTTTCGGTAACGTCCTGGAAGGTTCCGTCGCCGCGGTTTCGATAGAGTTGGTTCTTGACGCCCTTGTAGTACTTGGGATGGCAGTAAACCCTGATGTTCCGGGCCCGGTCGCCGCAGAACGGCTCGGTTTCGGGACTCCATTCAACGTAATTCACCACAAACAGGTCGAGAAGCCCGTCCCGGTCGTAATCAAACCAGCCGCCTGCCACGGACCAAAGGTCACTGTTGATTCCAGAGGGCGCAGTGACCTCCTCGAACCTGCCTTTCCCCGTATTACGGAACAACATGTTGTGGAAGACGCCGGCGACAAAAAGGTCGATGTTCCCGTCGTTGTCGTAGTCCCCGGCCGCCACTCCCATCGAGTAGCCCTCGCCGCGCAGGCCCGCCTCCTCGGTCACGTCCTTGAACTTCATCCCGCCCTCGTTTCGATAAAGGCGATTGAAGTACTTCGGATCTTCTTTTTTCAGCGAAGGAATCACGGCCCCATTGGCGAAGAAGATGTCGAGAAGGCCGTCGTCATCGTAGTCGAAAACCGCGATGCCGCCCGTCATCGGCTCGATCATGTGCTTCTTGGGAGAACAGAAATTCTGAAGAACAAAAGAAAGGCCGGCTTCATCGGCGACATCGTCGAGAGTCAATGGTGCGGCGGCCGAAGCCGAAAGACTGAGAAGCAGCGTAAAGAGGAACATCGTGCAAAAGCGTTTTCTTATCCACGAATTACACGAATTACACGAACCAAGCAAAATTCGTGCAATTCGTGTAATTCGTGGATAAACAGGCGTTATTTGAGAGCGAGCTTCGTTTCCTCGACAATCGTGAATTCTTCGGCCGCCTGGATCGTCTGGTCTCGAGCCAGATCCGCGACTTCCAGCTGGATCTCGTATTTCCCGGGATCCAGTCCTTCCAGGCTGAGGTGCTTGACGAGGACGACGCGTCGGGACGAGTAGTACTGAACCGGCTCGCCCTTTTCATCAACGGCCATCTGCAGCAGCTTTCCGTCCCGTAACAGCTTGTAGGTGACCCGCAAAGCAGGTTGCTGGGTCGATTGATCGAGCGCCGCATTGTAGACCTGAAGATAGAGCCCGAGAGGCATCCGAGGGCTGAAGATCTTGTGTATGTTTGGCCGAACCTTCACATCGCCCAATACAAACATGCTTTCGCCTTCCGGGATGGCGCCGAGCGGCTGCACGTAGTCGGAGATTATCAGGGAGCTGCCGGCCAGCTTGTCCCCGTCAAAAGTCGGTGGTATCAGGGCTTTTTGCACGACGCCGACTTTTTCGCTATTCACGTCTTTCAGAACAAGGTCGATCCGGTAGCGATTCCGACGGTCCAGCGGAATGACTCTTTGGTAGATCGATGTTCTCTGTACTCCGATCTGAATCTGATCATTTCGGAACGACGTGACCATCGTGTCTTCAAACTCGAACGCAATCCTCTGCGTCATGCTCGTCACGATGCCGTACAGGCCGATGCGCGCCGTCTGGTAGTCGCCGTTGGGTTTGAAAGTCAGCTGTTTGTTGGCAATCCGGATGGTTATCGGCACAAGGACCTGGTCCTCGTTCAGCCGAAAGTAACTCTCGCCGGCCTCGAAGGTCAGGTTGGAGTAACCGATGTTGACCTTAACGATCTGTTTCAGGTCCGGATAGCGAAGAACCGGCGGTGCCTGGACCTTGGCATAGGCCTCGTAACGCGCGAAGGGCATGTCGTTCGCCCGCCGGTACCAAAGGTTTGGGTTCGCACCGCCGTGCCCGCCGGCACCGGGGTTGAGGCCGGGGCGATCCGCCCGGTCGGCCAGCCTGGTCTCTTCTGCAAGGGTCTTTCCGGCGCCAGGGAACTGCATCAGCGCGTCCTTTTCCCAGGGGAAAACGGCCAGCTGGTACTTGTCGGTAAACGTATTGTCGACAAACTCGAGGACAATGTCGTCGCCGAGGCCGTCGATATGGCGGTAGCGCCAGCGTTCAAACGGATAGGTGGACGTGACGCCGCCGCCCTCGCTCATCTCCCGGCGATAGAACCCGCCGCTCGGCCTGGATTCGATGGAATCAGGTGGTCCGTGAATGATGTAGATCCGGCCGCGGTCAGTCATCCACCCTCGGTCCCCGCTCGTGAAATGATCGTTGGCGTATGCGATTCGGCGGTAGTGCTCCTCTTTGAACTCGTTTGACGGGGTGCGCGGGTCCGGGTCGCGACGCTGCCAGAACTGCTCGATGAAACTTTCGCGCTCGTCATTCGTGGTCAGCTTCTCGAAGACGCTCTTCTCGTCCTCGGTGAGGATGTAGACCACGTCCTGCTTAAGCCACTGTTTGTAGTAGTCCTTGGATTCTTCCTGGCGAAGCGCCTCGTTTTTCCCGGGTTCCTGTTGTTGCCGCGCGACGGCGAACGAACCGGCGCTGAAGGCCAGGAGGAGAACGGACGATAAGAACTGCTTGTTCAACACGAGACACCTGTTCCTTGGGTTTTACTTTTAGGATCACAGGGAATTGGTATTGTCATTATTATACACAGACAGGGACGTCCGGTGAGGCGGGGAGGATTCAGGTCAGGGACAGAAGGGACAGAAGGGACACAAGGGACAAAGGACAGCACCCCCGGCGGTCCCTTCTGTCTCTTGTGTCCCTTGTGTCCTTTCTGTCCCTTCTGTCCCTTGTGTCCCTGAGCAATTGAACATCCGGCCGACTGCCGACATCATAAGGGCATGCGCATTGTCAGCTTGCTCGGCCTTATTCTGGGCACCTTCTTCTCCTCGAACCTTGGACTCCCGGCCGGGCCGCCCGACCCTTCCGCTGTCGAGAAAGCCGTCCACGCGAAGATCAACGCCTACCGGCTTGAAAACGGCTTGGACCGCCTGCGCTGGGACGAGCGGCTGGCTGAGCAGGCGCGCTCACACAGCCGTCGGATGGCGAGGCGGGAAGTGCCTTTCGGACACTCGGGGTTCCGGGAACGCGTGCGCGCAACCGGCGTCAAGTTCAGTGCTTCAGCCGAGAACGTGGGCGAGAACCAGGGCTATGACGACCCGGTGGCCCAGGCCGTTGAAGGATGGTTAAACAGCAAGGGACACCGTGAGAACATCGAAGGTCGTTACAACCTGACCGGCGTTGGTGTGGCACGTACCCGAGATGGCACTTTCTACTTCACCCAGATCTTCATGCTGACAAGACCGAGTGAATAAGATCACGGAGCCACGCCGTCGCGGCTCGGTGATTACTAACGAATCTCCGGCAGCGGCGGCCCCACTCGAAACCGGGCAAGCAGCTGGGGTTTGAAATCGGGCTTGAGGATCACCAGGGCGTATTGACCGGGAGTCAGCGACTGCTGAGGATGGAACTCCAGACAGCCTGGTCCCAGTTCACGCCAGGCGAGCTTGACGAGAGCCATTGAAGCCGGCCCGTCCTCGTACAGGTTAAAGCAGTGGTTCTTCCCGCACGACGTCAGCCGGACCGCAAAAATCCGTTCAGCCGGCGTTTTCGATCTTACGTGGAATAACGGGGTCGATTCTTGAACCTGCACAGGTTCGGGACGATTCGAGACCTGGACCTCGTATCGAGGCTGATTTCCGCCCCCAGGAATCGGGACGCCGAGGACGGTACGGGTTCGGCGCGGCCGCTTAATATTGAACTTCTGCGGCGTTAACGGCTGAGGAGACGATGCTATATAGACGAAGCTCTCTTCCTTGATTTCCGCGCATCCAACGGTTGCCTGTTCGGCTTGCTGTGAAATCGTGAACAAACCTGCCAGGAGCAGCAGCCAGATTGCCATAGGCGTTCCTCGGAAGTTCCATGATAACGCGGGGGCGTTCCTTCCAAATAGATGCTCGTCTCCGTCTTTCGGATCAGCTGGGATTGGTGATACAAATGGCGGGGAAGAACCGAGTGCAAGAGAAGAAACGGTAATCGGTCAGGAGGATGCCATGGGTAACATAGTTTCGGGGCAGAAGTACCAGGGAATAACGCGTCGTGATTTCGCCAAGGCTTCCATGACGGCGAGTGCCGGCGTAGCTCTCTCAACCGGCGCGGCGTTTGGTCTCACGCAGGAGTCGGGGCGCAAGCGTTACGCCATTGTCGGTGTCGGCGGCCGTTCCTACATGTACCAGACCGCGCTTAACCGGACCTTCGCGCAATACGCTGAGCTGGTAGGAGTCTGTGACCTGAATGTCGGGCGCCTCAAACTGGCTCAGGAGAACGCGAAGCGGGCCGGGAGGCCTGAGCCACCAGCGTACGAGGCCAAGGACTTCGACAAGATGATCGCGGATACGAAGCCGGATACGGTGATCGTTACCACGGTCGACGGATTTCACCATCAGTACATCGTTCGGGCGATGGAGCTCGGCTGCAACGCGATGAGCGAGAAGCCGTTGACAACCAATGCCGAAAAGTGCCGGCAGATCATCGAAACCCAGAAGAAGACCGGCAAGAAGTGCACGGTGACTTTCAACTACCGCTACTCGCCGCCCCGCACCCAGGTGAAAGACCTCCTCATGGCCGGGACGGTAGGCGAAGTCCTCTCCGTCGATTTCCATTGGATGCTGAACACCACTCATGGGACCGATTACTTCCGCCGATGGCACAGCAACAAGGAAAACTCGGGCGGTCTGATGATCCACAAGGCTTCCCATCACTGGGACCTGGTCAACTGGTGGCTCTCGGATGTGCCGGCGGCAGTTCTGGCCAGCGGCAAGCGGGAGTTCTACACGCCGCAGATGGCAAAGCGACTGGGACTTCAGGGCCATCATGAGCGCTGTCATACCTGCCCGGAAGCCGAGCAATGCGGCTTCTTCATGGATCTGGCTCGCAGCCCGCAACTGAAGGCGCTGTACCTCGACAACGAGCAATATGACGGCTACTTCCGAGACCGCTGCGTCTTCCGGCCCGAGATCAGCATCGAAGACACGATGAATGTCCTGGTGACTTATGCCGGCGGGCCCACTCTCTCTTACTCCCTGAACGCGTTCAACGCCTGGGAAGGTTACGTGGTTATTTTCAATGGGACCAAGGGACGGCTGGAACACAAGATGGAAGAACAGGTTTACGTATTTGGAGACGCCAGCGTTCCCGGTGCCATCAAGCGCGAAGGGACGTACATTCGGGTCTATCCACTGCGTGATCCGGCCTATGAGGTAGAGGTTTGGACCGGGCAGGGCGGGCACGGCGGGGGCGACGATGTCATGCTGAACGACATCTTCAACCCGAACCGTGAGGCAGACAAATACCTGCGGGCGGCTGATCAGCGGGCCGGCGCCTATTCGATGCTGGTAGGCGCGGCCGCCAATCAGTGCTTCCTGTCCGGCAACCTGGTCAAGATCAACGACCTGGTTCCCGGAATCCCCATGCCGGATTACCCCACCATGCCAAGTGAGAAGGACCCGGTCCCGATGCCGAAGCGGGGTGGTCCGAGAGGGAGAGGCTGACCGGCTGACCGACTGACCGGTGAACTGCTCAGGGGCAGGTATGAACCCGGCTTTTTACCCCAAAGGGGTCCCGTATTCACGCCCCGACTGGTCATCCCTCAGCGGTCAGTCGGTCAGCCGCTAACAAGAATTATGCAGATTTTCACGCGTTTTTTCCTGATGCTTGAACATGCCGTGCAGGAGTTGCTGCGACACAAGCTGCGAAGCTTTCTCACCATGTTCGGCATCGGGTGGGGCATCTGCTCGCTAGCCCTGATTATGGCGGTGACCGAGGGTTTCCGACGAGGTCACCACGAGAGCTGGAAGCAGTTCGGTGACCGGGTGGTGATGATTTTCGATGGGCGGACCGAGATGCAGGCGGGAGGCGAACGAGCCGGCCGACGCATCTGGCTGCACTGGCAGGACGTGGACGCCATCCGAGAGCAGTGCCCGGCCGTCGAGGCGGTGACCGCCGATGTCAAAAGCTACGACGTTTCGGTGGAGAGCGATTTCAATTCCGGTCGTTTCCTGATCATCGGCGCCAATCCGGACTATCAGGGCCTGCGGAATCTTCGGGCGGGCAAAGGCCGTGACATCAAGTGGATCGATGTCAACCAGCGGAACCGCGTTTGTGTTCTGGGTAACCTGGTTCGCAAGCAGCTTTTCGAAGATCGGCAGGCGATCGGCGAGTTTATCCGGATTAACGGCCAGCCTTACGAAGTTGTCGGCCTCATGCAGCAGAAGAACGAGACCCAAGGGAACATGGACGGCTGGGATAACGAGAAGATCGTCGTCCCGGTCAGCTCGCTCCTTAACGATTTTCCCCCTTCTCCGGAAGCTGTTTCGCAGGGCCGGGTGAGCATGATCATCTACCGCCCGCGTTCCGCCGACCAATGGAAAGAAACACAGCAGAAAGTCCGGGCTGTGATTGCGCGCCGGCAAGGCTTTGATGCCCGAGACGAAGCCGCTACGCCGATCCGAGACACGATCGAGGAATCGGGGCTGTTCGAGGACATGCACAAAGCGCTGCAAAGGTTTCTCGCCTCGGTCGCTCTGATCACGCTCAGCCTCGGCGGCCTTGGTGTCATGAACACGATGATGACGTCAATCGCGGAACGGACCGCCGAGATCGGCCTCAAGAAGGCGCTGGGTGCAACCAGCCGCCGAATCCTGGTGGAGTTTACTCTCGAGGGGCTGTTGCTCGCGGTGATCAGCGGTATGGCAGGGATGGTGCTGGTGTCCATTCTGGCGATTTTCATCAATCAGCTGCCGCTGCCGCCGCTCTTTGCCGGTTTGGCGGTGGACGCCCGCCTGGTGCTCGAGCTTGCTTTCGTCCTGGGGGCGGTGGCGGTGGTTTCGGCCCTGCCCCCCGCGTGGAGGGCAGCGAAACTGACGCCGGTCCAGGCTCTCCATTTCGACAAGTAGCCGCTTATGAAGTTTGGACTCCTCCTCGAGAGTTGTTGGAGCGCGTTGGCGAGCAATCGACGACGATCTATAGTCACGATTGTCAGCCTCGGCTGGGCTGTCGCTTCTTTCCTGCTACTCATGAGCTACGGCCGGGGCTTCGACGTCTCACTTCGTTCCGCGGTCCTGGGAATCGGGCCGGATGTCGTCTGGATGATAAATGGCCAGACCAGCCTCCAGGCGGGCGGGATGAGGTCGGGCCGCAGGATCAGGCTTGAAAAAAAGGATGTGGAGACCATTCGGGAATCGGTTCCGCTCGTCGCCGAAATCTCTCCCGAGCTTCTGTCCCGCTCAATGGTTCAGCAGGGTGACCGGGTCAAGCGACTGCTGGTTCGCGGTGTCTACCCCGAATGGGGTCGAATTCGCAGCATCCCGATAGCAAAAGGCCGCTGGCTGAATGCCGACGACAACCGTTACCACCGCCGGGTCGTCATCCTCGGCGCCGAAGCGGCACACCGGCTGTTCGGTAATCGTCCAGCAGTGGGAGAAGAAATTCTAATCAGGGGATTGCGTTTCACGGTTATTGGCGAAGCCGAGACGAAGGTCCAGCTGGCTCTGCACAGCGATCCCGATAATGAGTGCCTTTACATCCCGTACGAGACGATGGAAGCGTGGCGCTCCACCCGCTTCCCGGACAACATGGTTTGGATGTCCAAGAGCCCGGCCGTTCGGAAGAAGGCCGTCAGGCAGGTGAGGGAAGCGCTTGGCCGGATTCACGGATTTCTCCCGGCCGACGAGCAAGCGGTTAAGATTCAAGAATATAGCGATACCTTGAGGCTGGTCGACGCCATCTCGATCGCCCTTAACGTCACTCTGGCATTCATCGGGAGTATGACGCTCGGCATCGGGGCGGTCGGGCTGGCGAACATCATGTTTACGTCGGTCCTGCAGCGGACCAGGGAGATCGGTCTGCTCAAGGCGCTGGGCGCCCGCCGCAGGACAATCCTCTCGCAGTTCCTGGCGGAGTCTCTCATCATTCTTTCGATCGGCGGCGCGCTCGGAGTACTCCTGGGGTTTGCGGCGGCAGGAGCGATAGGTTCGCTCCCGTTTCTCGGTTTCGCTGCGGGCAAAGAAATGGCGTCCGAGTATGGGCGGCTGCCTCTGGTTGTGTCTGCTTCTTCGGTGATCATCTCCTTGACTGTCCTCAGCGCAGTCGGTTTGCTGGCCGGTTTTCTTCCCGCGCTTCGCGCCGCCCGACTGGACCCGGTGGAGGCGCTGAGGTACGAGTAGGGGGCCCCCCCCGAGAAAGGACCTCAAGGACCTCAAAGACCTCAAGGACGAGCACCGATTCAGTCCTTGAGGTCTTTGAGGTCCTTGAGGTCTTTTTTAATTCTGCGAGGTCTTTTTTAATTCTGCAAAAATCTCGTCCGCTTCTCTTGATCTGCCTCTCCAGGGCCGCTATTCTGGAATCAGCCCCAAGTGATTACGAAGCGACGACGACAAGGTTGACCGAAAGGTTAGCCAAGGTTCGCAGTCAGTCGTTCTAAGGTCACTTGGGGCGCTTTTTTTTGTTTCTTACCCAGTCGCCATTTTTCGGGCTTCCTCCCGATCGAACTCCGCCAAATAGCTAATGAACTCTCGCCGATGGCCTTGTTCATCCGCCATCAATTCAATACTCAGATCCTGGGTGGCCCAGTCCACGTGATCGCAGATCTCAATGATCTTGCTGTACTGTTCGATGGCTCCGTCTTCGGCTTCAATCACGCCGCGGATGATGGAAAGGACGTCGGTCGTGTCCTTGGGCGGCTGAATCGCCCTCTGTTCCGCCTTGAACTCCAGGCTCCCGGGCACTATTCCTCCCAGGACGTGGATGCGGTCGGCCAGCCGGCGGGCATGGCCGAGCTCGCTGTCAATGTCCTCGGCGAGCGACTCCCGAATCTCCTTCGCGCGGATGCCCTCAAGATTCACAGAATTGGCGATGTAGTTTTGTACCGTTTCGATCTCCATCCAATAAGAGCGAGTCAGCTCCCGGATGATCTCCTTCACTTTCGCCTGGTCGGCCTGGAGAGGTCCGGTCTTTGTCATAGTCTGGGGCATGGCAGTACTCCTTTCTTAAGTAGACGTGTGGGAAAAAGAGCCTTTCAGCCAGCATAGCGCAGGACCGCCAAAGGCTCCAGACAACCGGCGGGATTCTCTTCAGTTTGTCAGTCTGTCGGTCTGTCAGTTTGTCAGTGTAAAGCGAACGAGACTTCAACCAGCAGGGGATAGTCGATGGGAACGCCGGCTTTCGTGGCAGGGCGGAACTTCCAGCTGGCTGCAATCTCCTGGATCGCTTTCTCTTCCAAACCGTAACCCAGGCCTCTTACCACCTGAAAGCTGTCCGCTTTCCCGTTCTTTCTGATCGTCATCTGGAGGAAGAGGACGCCTTGCACCTTGGCTCTGATGGCCTCGTTAGTGTATCTGGGCAACTGGTGGGCAACCAACTCGGGTATCGAAACGTCCGGTCCGTTAATGAACCCCTCCCCGGTCCCCGGCCCGTTTGTCCCGGTTCCCGACCCGGGCCCGGCCCGTTCACCCAGGCCGGCCCCGTCCGAATCGGATGATCCGCCCGGTGCGGCGATTTCACCGATGCTGAAATCGTCCGTATTCAGGGTCGCGACGGGCGGAGTCAGAGCTAACTCCTTCCGCCTGATGGGCTCCGGCTCATCTGGAGTGGGATCGGGTATCGGAACCAAAACGGGTGAAGCCTTCGGGGTGGAGATTGACTGGGGCTTAGGCCTTGGCTGCAGCCGGTGGTCACCTCCCAGGCGCCCGGGGCTGGCGAGGTTCTTAAGGACCAGGATCTGCTTGGTTGGCTGAAAGACAGTCTGACGGGCAGGGAAGTGGACCACCAGAAAAATGATCAGATGGAAAAGGCAGGCGGCCACCGCCGCTATGGCAAGAGTCTTCCTTTCCGAATCCCGATTACCAAAAAGGAGCATCGGGTCGCAAGCAACCGGCTTCATGCGCCACCCCCTTCTCTCTTCCGCCTTGTAGATCAAAAGGGGCAGTAAAAGGTTCACAGGAAAGGACACAAGGGACACTGCAGGTCTCTTCTGTCTCTTGTGTCCTTTGTGTCCCTTGTGTCCCTTCTGTCCCTTCTGTCCCTTGGTCTTTTCCTGTTGTACAAGGTTTGCCGGGAACGAGTTGCGAGGTCCGCGCCCGGTTGCCAGTGTCACGGTGAAGGCGTAGAATCCCCGTGTTTATGGCACCCAGCTGTCCAGGCTCGTCACGTTCGGCTTCTCGGAAAAGGAGGCGCTCATGTATTTCAAGAAGCCCGTTTTAGTGGTCTTCTTCGTTCTAATACTTGCCGTTCCATTGCTGTCGGCCCAGACAGTGTCCGGCACTCTTATCGGCCGCATCACCGACCAAACCGGCGGTGCTATTCCAGGGGCGACAGTAACTGCGACCGAACAATCCACGCAGGCTCAGAGGTCGACGGTTACCGACGAGGAGGGTAATTATCGAATACCGTTTGCCCCATTGGGCGAGTACGTGCTCAAGTTCTCTATGCCCGGATTCAAGACAGTCGCTCACTCGAACGTCGAGGTTCGGCTGAACACGACCGTGACGGTCGATGCTCAGCTGGCGGTCGCCGAGCGGGAGGAAATAGTCACGGTCACGGCCGAACCTCCGGCCGTCAATACCACCAGCGGCGAACTTAAGTTCTCGTACAACGCCCAGCAGATCGAGGACAAGCCGGTGATGGGCCGGAACATGCTGTCTCTGGCTGCCGACGTGCCGGGTTTTCAGACGAACCCCGTAAGCGGCCAGGACAACCCCACGGCCTCGAGCGGCAGTTCCGTGCAGATCAACGGCACGGGGACGCGTGCCGCGACCTTCCAGACCGATGGCGTCAACAACGATGACTCGTCCGAGAACCAGGCGCGCCAGAAGGTCAATCTAAGCGCGATCCGGGAATTCCAGGTTCTGCGGAACAGCTTCGCGGCCGAATTCGGCCGGGGTGCTGGCGCGGTAATTCTCGTTCAAACCAAGTCCGGGACCAACAGTTTCCACGGTGATGCCTACTGGTACACACAGAACAACATTCTGAACGCAAACAGCTATTTCGGAAATCTGGCCGGCGCGAAGAAGGAAGCGATCCATCGGCACCTCTATGGCTTCACACTCGGTGGCCCGGTCATTAAGGACAAGCTGTTCTTCTTCCAGAGCATGGAGCAGGCTAAGGACAAGGGGGCCAGCCTGCGCACGGTCGACATCCTGTTGCCGGAAGAGCGTTCCTTCGATCCCGCCGCCACCAAT
>Ga0105092_10000962_pt1 | contig 15266 bp, 18 predicted proteins | sample PPLLak2March2015_FD_87021 | JGI IMG/M metagenome (GOLD analysis project Ga0105092, IMG submission 87021) | Freshwater sediment microbial communities from Prairie Pothole Lake near Jamestown, North Dakota, USA - PPLs Lake P7 Core (1) Depth... | ecosystem: Environmental > Aquatic > Freshwater >... | reverse complement strand
GTGACAAGGTGACAAGGTGACAGGGTGACAGGGTGAGAGGGACGAAGAGCGGCGGATTGGCACGCGGCGGTTGAGTGACTCGCCGTTTTGTGGCGAGTTGTATCGAAACCCCGCCGGGCCTCTGGAGTGCAGTAGTTGCGTCCGGTTTGTAGCTGCGGTCCTCTAGAGGCCCGGCGGGGTTTCGATACAAATCGCCACAAAACGGCGAGTCACTCAACCGCCGCGTGCCAATCCGCCGCTCTTCGTCCCTCTCACCCTGTCACCCTGTCACCTTGTCACCCTGTCACCTATCCCCCCTCCCCCGCGCTCATTGACTTACGCCCGGCTTTCGGTAAGACTCTACGTTTTCGAACCACCTTGATTCGCTATGTCACTTGACTGCCGGGATGTCGCGACTTTCTATCGATATGAGATCCGGGCGGCCCTCAGGGAACGCTCGATCGTCATCAACACGCTCCTCATCCCCATCTTCATGTACCCGTTTCTTCTCTGGGCGATGTTCACCGGGATAACCTACGTCATGGGCCAGGTCGAGGGCCTGAGGTCGAGAGTCGTCCTTGATGATCAGACGGGTCAGCTCGACGATTTCAAACAAAGGCTGGTCAAGGACGAAAAATGCGACCTCCAGCGGCCAAGAACCAGGGAAAAGGCACTGGAGCAAATCAAGGCAGGGGATCTGGACGCGTTGATCGAGCTTGCGCTTGCGGCTCCCGGCCCCAAATCGCCGCCCGGCAATTTCTCTGTTCGCATCTATTTTGATCGGTCGAAGGACCGCAGCGAACAGGCGCGCGGGAGACTCGAAGAAGCTCTCGGCGCGTACCGATCGCAGTGGCTGGAAAACGAGGCGGCCCGGCTTCAAGTAACCGGAGAGCAGTGGCAGGGTTTCAGGATTGAGCGAAAGAACGTGGCGAGCAGCAGGCAGATGGGCCGGTTTCTGCTGTCCACAATGCTGCCCCTCTTCCTCGTGATCATGATAGCGGTCGGTTGTTTCTATCCCGCAGTCGATTCGACGGCGGGTGAGAGAGAGCGGTCGACCTGGGAGACATCGATGTCGACGGCTGCCTCCCGGAGCAGCATACTAACGGCCAAATACCTGTATGTGGCCACTCTGGGGAGCGTGGCCGGTCTCATCAACCTGGCTGCCATGATGCTTTCCGCCAAGGCGGTCCTGGCGCCGCTCACGCAGCAAATCGGCGAGAAGTTCGAGTTTAGGATTCCTTTTGCCGCCCTGCCGGTCATGGCGTTGGGTACTGTCCTGCTCGCGCTGTTTATCGCTGCTGTGATGATGTTGCTGGCGTCGTTTGCGCGCACCTTCCGAGAAGGGCAGGCGATGATCACGCCCTTCTACATGGCCATTATTCTGCCCGTGGTCTTCATCCGGCCCGATGGACCTTTCACGCCGCAGCAGGCGCTCATTCCGATCGTGAACGTCACCAAGCTCTTCGCCCAGGCGATAAATGGCGACATTCAGATCCTGAACACGATCCTAACCCTGCTCTCGGAATTGGCCTGCGTCGTCATTGTCCTCCGGTTTGCGAGCATGATCGTGGGCTTTGAGGACTTCATGATTGGTTCCTATCGAGGGAGCCTGGTCAAATTCGTCAAGGAGAGGCTCCTCAAGCGAAAACAGGCGGCGCCGCTGGGAGAAGTTCGATGAGTGATTATCCGGTAACGGTCACCAACCTGACCAAAGTGTTTTACGACGAAGCGCGCGGTGAAGTGAGGGCAGTCGACGGCATCAGTTTCGAGTGCCGGCCGGGAGAGATTTTCGGGCTCCTGGGGGCCAACGGGGCGGGGAAGACGACCACACTCCGCTTGCTGGCCACCATCCTTGGCCCAACGTCTGGAAGTGCGCGGATCATGGGGTATGAAATTGGCCAGGAACCGGAAGAGGTCAGGCGGAACCTGGGTTTCTATTCGGCCTCTACCGCCCTTTATCCGCGTCTGACCGCTCGCGAGACTCTGCAATTTTTCGCGCGGATCAACCATTATCCGGACAGCGCCCGCGATGCGCGCGTGAACTATCTGATCGGGCGGTTCGGGCTCGAAAGCTACGTCAACGCCCGTGTGGACCGCCTGTCGAGCGGCATGAAGCAGAAGGTGTCCATTGCCCGCACGGTAGTCCATGACCCGCCCGTCCTGATCTTCGACGAGCCGACGGTCGGGCTCGATGTCCTGAACGCCCTCGAGATGCAGCAAATGCTGGGCGAGTTCCGGAACGAAGGAAAGACGATCATCTTTTCGACTCATATCATGAGCGAAGCTGAACGGCTTTGTGACCGTATCGCCATCATCCACAGCGGCAAGATCCTGGCATGTGACACTCTTGAAGAGCTCAGACAGAAGACCGGCTGCCGGTACCTGGAGGACATTTTCATCAGGTACGTGAAAGGTGAAGGCGTGACGGTAGCGGGTGCGGGATAGAGCGCTTTTTTCAGAACCGCGAGGCGGCCTTTTTGGAGTGCGGCGGCAGAGGGAGTCCGATGCTTTACCAGGACTGCCGGCGACGCCGCTTTGGTATGTGCAATGATGCCGGGTTAAGGCATCGCTATCCGATCGGTTTCCGCATATACCAAAGCGGCGTCGCCGGCAGTCCTGGTAAAGCATCGGACTCCCTCTGCCGCCGCACTCCAAAAAAGGCGCCCTCACGGCTCTGAAAGAGAAGCGAGAACTGACGCCAGACAAACATGCGACTCTTGAGCAAACCACTCCTGGAGTTTTACCGGCAGGAATTGCGGATGTTCCTGCGGGACCGCCGCGCGGTCGTACTGTCGATCGTCCTGCCCGTGATCGTCATGCCGCTGCTGATCTTTGGCTCTCACTGGGCGCAGCAGCGTCGGGCGCGGGAGTTGGAAACGGCCACCCACAAATACGTCGTGATGGGCCCGGAGGCAACACAGCTCAGGTCCGTCATTGCCGAGGGAGTCAAAAAAGAATGGGCAAAGGGCGACGAGACCGATAAGAATGCGCACTTCAGGCTGCAGGAAGTCCGCGAAGCCGATCCGAAACGGCGTCTCTCCGAGGAGAAGATTGACTTCTACCTGGAGGCCCAGCCGCCGACAGCCCGTCCCACGGCCGCCCGATCGAAGACTGAGAAAACGTCCGCAGAACTTGACCCTGAAGACGGCCAGAAGGGGGTTTTGACCGGCCGGGAGGGTGTCCCGACCATCACCATCTACTACCGGGGTGACCGCGACTCCTCCCGCAAAGGGGCGGGCCGCATTCGGACACTCCTCCTGCGAAGCCGGGTTGAGACGCGGCACTCGCTCCTGGCGGCGCGCGGCTTTCCGTTCTCACCCGTCGACCTGGCTAAAGTCGAGAGCCAAGATCTGGCCACCAAGGACCAGGCGAGCGGCATGTACGTCGGCCGCTTCCTGACGCTGTTCCTGATCTTCTTCCTGATGGTTGGCGGTTCGGCTGTCGCCATAGACAGCATTGCCGGGGAAAAAGAGCGCGGGACGCTCGAGACGCTTCTCACCACGTCGATCCGCCGCTCCGACATCATCGGGGCGAAAATGCTTCTGGTCCTCACGGTGTCGTTTGTGATCACCGGCTTGCAGGTTATCAATCTGCTCGTTTACATGGGCTTCAATCTGATTAATCTACCCCAGGGGCTCACCGTTGCCATATCGCCCGGACGTGCTCTACTGCTGCTCCTGTTGTATCTGCCCGTGATCTTCCTGGCTTCCGGAAGCCTTCTGCTCATCTCCGGCCTGGCGAAGACGTACAAAGAAGCGCAGCTCTACTTCACACCGCTGTTCTTCCTTTTTCTTCTCCCCGCGATCGCACCGCTGTTTCCCGGCTTGAAGCTCCGGTCGGCGATGGCGGTATTGCCGATCAGCAATATCAGTTTGGGAGTGAAGGAAATACTTGTGGGCCGGTACGATTGGCCGATGCTGCTCCTGAGCTGGCTGGTGACGGCGGCCGCCGGCGTCTACGTTGCCCGCCGCGTCACGAATACCCTGATAACGGAGAAGCTGATCACGGCCAGCGAAACGGACCTGGCCGATCTGAGAGGCGGACCGGACCTGTTCCCCAGGCATGTTCTGAAATGGTTCGGGCTCATCTGGGTCATTCTGCTCGCGGTCGCAGTAAACGTAGAGTCGCTGCAATCGATGTGGACGCAAGTCCTCTTTAATGTGGTCCTTTTGTTTTGCGGAGCCTCGTTGTTCCTGATCTGGCGATACAAGCTTCCGCTAAAAGAGGCGTTGGCCCTTCGTTCCGTCCACCCAGTGGTCTGGCCGGCCGTGCTGATCGGCGCTCCCGCGTCGCTGGTTCTGGCGCACGGTGTCTTTCGCGTCGCTAACGTGTTCCTGCCCGTTCCGGAGAGACTGCTCGAGAGCTTCAATCAAATGGCGATTCCTCCCGATTTCCCCATCTGGCAGGTGATTCTGCTGATCGCCGTCATTCCGGGTATTGGAGAGGAATTGACCTTCCGGGGAGTGCTCCTCTACGGTCTCCGCCGGCGATACCACCCGGTTGTGTTGCCGTTGGTCGTCGGCGCGATCTTCGGGTTCTTTCACGTCGCGCTGTTCCGGCTCTTTCCGACTGCCTTCCTTGGCGTGATCCTCACGGCAGTCACGCTGCTGACCGGGTCGATCTTCCCGGCCATACTCTGGCACGTATTGAACAACGGGACTTCGGTTCTGCTCGGCTACTACTTCAAAACCAGCCCGATGAAGCTAACGTGGGTCCACATGCTCCTGGCCCTGCTCGCGCTTGGTATCGCTTTCGGGTTGATATGGCTGTTCCGCTCCCCGTACCCGGGACTGAAAAAGAGAAGGATAAAGGATGAAGGATGAAGAAGCTGACAGCTGACGACTGACAGCTGACAACTGACAAAGACGAGAGCAAGTAACTTGTCACTCGTCAGCTGTCAGCTTCTTCATCCTTCATCCTTCATCCTTCATCCTTCGTCCTTTGTCTTTCCTCACTCCTCAATCACGATCGGCACTTGGCGCATGGCGTTGCCATTGAGTGAAATCGCCAGCAGTGAAATCGGGCTGTTGGACGTGATTCGAATCGATCCCTGAAGGCCGCCGGATGCGAGCTGCGGGAACATATTGAACAGGAAGGTCGAAAACTGGCTGCGTGGACCGATGTCAAACGGGAACGAGAATAACGGAACCTGCGAGCCCAGCGGAAAGAAATCAAATCGCCCCAACGCCCGTTTGAGTGTGTCGTTATTCGTTAAGGCAAACGCCAGCACTCTTGCCTGAATCTCTTCAGAGAGGAGCGTTGCACGACGGAACGGGTCAAACGGCGAGATAACGAGCTCGGAGATCAGGTCACCGGAGATCGTGAACCGGCGAATCAGTGCGGTCATGTTGAGCAAGCCCGGCGAGTCGACGAGCAGGAAACCTGTTCGCAACGGCTGGAAGATGAGGTCCCGGAGCGAAAATGTCCCGAAAAGCGGGATCGGTCCAAAAACAGGGAACAGGGAGCGCCGGAAGAATCCGCCGCTGAACAGGAATTCGCCGGGACCGACGCGGTGCAGGAACATGCCGCGGGGATCGAACACGTTAATGACCGTCTGATCCGCGCCGAAGACGCGTCCGTCGAGGAACAGCTGCGTCTGCCAGATCGTCTGGCCGTCGAAGCCCTCCGCAAACTGCGGAATGCAAACGACGCTGTTTTCAGCCCGTGCCGGCGGGGTTGCGATCAAGAGACAGAAAAGCAGAGAAGCGAGTGCTAAAAGCGTTTTTCCTCGCATACTCGAAGTCTCCTTTATTGGCCAATGGCGGGAAGGTCGAGAGCCTTGCTATCAGTATGGCAAAACGGCGTTCGGGAAGCAAAGCAAGCAAAAATGCTGGCCTGACAACTGACAAAAACACCGCCTGTTCCGTTTTTGTCAGTTGTCAGCGGTCAGCCCGACTTTATTCCGGGCTTACTCGCGTGATCTCGTCGGCTTCGAAGTGAGGCCAGGGAATCGGTTGACCTGCCTGATTGACTGCCTCGACACCTACCCCCGGCTCACCGATCTCTCCGATCTCGCTTACTGCGACTCCCGCCTCGCGGATCTTGCTCTGTAGCTCGCCGGCCTTGCTTGGCCGACAGACGATTATTAGACTGCCTGATCCAATGAGGCCGAGCGGATCAAGCCCGAGAAGGCCGCACAAATCGCGAGTTTCGGGGAGGACGGGTATGCGGTCGATCTGCACCCGGATTCGATGTCGACACGCCACGCTGAGCTCTTCCAGGGCCGTCGCCATTCCGCCTTCGGTAACGTCATGCATCGCAACTGCAGATGCCGTCTCAATCGCGAGCCGGCCCTCGGTGACGACGCTGATCCCCGGGTCAAACAGCAGTTTTCGGCACCTTTCGAGTTGGTCGTCAGAAACGCCAAGCCGCTTCAATTCCGCTGCGAATTCCCGGGCGAGAATCGATGTGCCCTCCACCGACACCCCCTTTGTCACAAGAAGCCGATCACCTTCCGATGCATTCTCTTTCCTCAAGAGGGCCGTGCGCACGACCGTCCCGGCCAGGGAGCCGGTGACAATCGGCTGGTTGACGGTGGGCGTGATCTCGGTGTGTCCCCCGCAGAGGCTGATTCCCAGGCTTCTGCACGTCTCATGAATGGTCCACAAATGCTCTCCCGCTTGTTCTGCCGAGGAGCCCGGGGGTAGAAGCAGAGTTGCAAGGAACCAGCGAGGAACGGCACCGGCCGCGACCAGGTCGTTGGCGTTTACGACTACCGCGTAGTGACCGAGCTCGTCGGTCGTAAAGGTGATCGGATCTGACTTCAACACGAGCACGTCCTCTTCCCGAGGGATCTGGACCGCTGCCGCATCCTGGCCGACACCCGGACCGATGAGGATGCTTGGGTCGGTTTGATGGATCCCGGACAGCAGCGATCCGAGCAGGTCATTCGGCAGCTTCCCGGGAGGAAGAGGAGCGAGCCGGCGAACTAGTGGCTCGACCTCATGCAGATCCGCCAGACGGTAATCGGGGGAACATCCCTGTGCATCGGCCGGAGCCCCGTTGGTGAGGAGCGCCGTGATAGCTCCCGCCCGTTCGCCTGCCTGGATGTCGTATCGGAAATCGCCGACGACGAGGACTTCCTCCACCGGCACTCCCATCTGCTCAGCCGCCACCCTGATCCCCTCGGGGTCCGGCTTCGGAGCATAACTGTCGTCGCGGCTGAGGATCACGGCGAAATCTTCAGGCCTGACGCCTTCGAAGTTTTCCAGTGAGCGCAGGACCATCGAATATCGGTTGCGGGTGATAATGCCGAACGGGACCTGCCTCGACTTCAGAAAATCCAGCAGCTCTTTGGCGCGCCTGTTCGGCTTCGCCTCTCTGGCGGCGTTCATCTCGAAGTCTTCGAGGATCCGGTTCGCCTCTCGCCGCTCTACGTCCGCAAGACTGCTGATGAATTCGAGGATCGTCTCGTTGTCCGGACAACGGAGAGCGGCGCGAATGGCGGGAAAATCGAGAAGTCCCGGCAAGGTCAGGGTCCCGTCAAAGTCAAACAGTACCGCGCTCAGCTTGTTTTTAGGCATGTAGTCCTTTATTTGGAAATGGTCTTTGGGCGCCAGAAGGTCCCGCGGCCCTCTCACACGAGCTGGAGTCGCTTTACAGAACCGCGCACGTAGCGAACGGGCTTCAGCCCGGAGCGCAGTAAGCGGGCAACCCAGCGTGCCGTTAAGGTTCGTTGGGTTGCCCGCTTACTGCGCTCCGGGCTGAAGCCCGTTCGCTCCGTGCGCGGCTCTGTAGATCGGCGCTGGTCCCGAGATACGTATAAGGATCAGGGCCCTGCCAGGGCCTTGCCGTCGCGCTCCAAAAAAACGTCACTACTTGTCCCGCCCCCTCGTCAGATACTCCAGCACCTCTGCCATCAAACCGTTAATCGCCCCGTATTTCTCCGGTCCTACCTGCAGGATCTTCGACTCAGACTGCACGTACTTGTCCGGCACTAGTTCCGCGCCGCAATTCGACACCATCTGACGGACCGATTCTGCCGTCATTTCCAAGTGGAATTGCAGGCCAACAACCGAGCGTCCGAGCTGAAAAGCCTGGTTCTCACAACCTTCACTCCGCGCAATGCGGACAGCGCCCACCGGGAGATCGAACGTCTCCCCGTGCCAGTGAAAAACCTCCACAGACGCGGGGAATGAGAAGGCGAATGGGTCGGCCGGCGGGATTGCCTCTATCGGAAACCACCCGATTTCCTTGAATCGGTTGCGATAGACCCGGGCGCCCAAAGCGCTGGCAACTAGTTGCGCGCCGAGGCAGACACCCAGCACACGCTTGCCGGCGGCAATGCACTCTCGAATGAATCGCTTTTCCTCGATCAGCCAGGGAAACCCGGTTTCGTCGTTAACGCTCGTCGGCCCCCCAAGCACAACGAGGAAATCCACTTGACCCGTATGCGGCAACTTCGTCGATTCGAAGAAACGCGTTCCGGTCACGGTGCTACCGGCGGCGGTGAGCCAAGGTTTCACGGCGCCGAGAGTCTCAAACGGGACATGCTGCAGGTAATGCGTACGCATGGTTTCTGCCTCTTCTCTATCCTTCGACAACGACAACCCGGGTTTGGGCTACCAGATCGCCCGACCCGCGTTCGCTCCGGTGTCACGAGGATCAGGACAATGCCGGTCAGATTGAGCGCCGGCAAACCGTCAACCAGCCGGAGCGCGTTTCTAATCGTGGCCTTGACGGCGTTAGTTTACTTTGGCGAGAGCATAATCACCCGCTCGCTGTCCCGCAACCAGTTTCCAGCCCTCGTTCAGGTTAAGCGTCCAGCCATCCCCGCTCACACTCGGTCCGCCTGGGGATGAGGGTGCAGGGACTCGGGCATCAGTCATCCGTCCCGCTTGATCTCGGCTGAGGAGAACCCCCTTGGTCACTTCAAGGACGCCCCAGTCGCTGGTCAGCCGGGACGTCAGGTAAACGGTTCCAACCTCGCCCAGGGCCTCGGCTGTCTGCGGGTCGAAGGTGTACCGCATGGAGTCGCCAAGAGGCAGGATCAGGACCGGGCTGTCCAGGAAGCGGGCCCGGTTCCGAGCAACCGCCTGTTGCCGTGCTTGGGCGCGAGTTGCTTCCTCCGCGATGACCCCGCCGCCGTCGTACTGGGCTGCACGTCTATTCGCCTCCGCCGCGAGCTCGCCCGGAACCGTAATCCCCATCGCCTTGGCGAGAATCGCGCCTAAATCCGACTCGCGATTTAGCGCCTTCCGCCACGGGCCCGCCACGTGGTCCAACAGGATGCCCCATGCAGGGCCCGAGGCATACGCAAACGACCGCACGAAATTTGTCCCGCGCTCCTCCTGTTCGAGGCGCACTGCCGCCCGGCCTGGCAGGATCTCCTCCGGCCAACCGCTCAGTCTGTAGCCCGTGTATTCTGCGATTCCCTCGTTCAGTTCAAGCGCCCGCTCCTGATCGGCCGCTTCCTTGAAAAACGATCGGCGATAGGCTCTGAAGACAAGCGCATCCACTACCGCGCTCTGCCGGCGGTTTCCGCTGCGAATCAGCGCCTCGTTGAGCGCCCGCCATTCGAGCCTGAGCCAGGAGCGGCCCTCTTGCGTGTCGAGATGATTGTTCAGAGGGTTGGCCCCCGGCAGCCCCAGCTGATCCTGGATGCGATGAAAACTCTCATGCATGAGCAGCCGCCCGCGGGCGTATCGGTTGGTCGGGAGCGGCCACATAAGCATCGTCCACGTCACACCTGCCCATTTGTAGGCGGTGTTGGCGATCGACTCCTGCTCGGGCAATTTACCCACAAACAAACCTTGATTCTCTGTTAAGCGGCTCTCTGCGTCGGCTTGATTGCCGACGACGAACCGTGTCTGTGGGTCGACGAGCAGCATTGGACCATAAAGCGGACGTCCCCAGAGGCGCGCTCCGTCGGCATCAGACAAGCTCCGCGCTTGATCGAAAGCCTCTCGGGCCTTGGCTAACGGAATCGATGAATCCTGGCCCTGGGCGGGTGAAACATACAGGGCCAGGAGAAACAATCCTAGCCATAAAGACAACCTGCTCCTCGACATAGCAATCGTCCCTCGCTCACTTGCGTCGGTCCCCGGTTTGGCTAGACCGGCAGTCGTAAGAGTATGATTAGGGCATGGACAGGCACGCTGGGATTCGTATAGACCGTATCCCGGTCACATGGACCATTGCGGGATTGCTGTTTGTCCTCGCTACCTTATTCATCTTTCTCGTCGGAATACCCGCGGTACGCTATTTCCTCGTCATCGGCCTGGTCGGCGGCTGCGTCGTCGGGCTTCTCCGGTACGCGCTTCTAAAGAAGAGCTAGACTGACGCAACGCTAGGGCTGCGGCGCGCAACCGAGGGCCTTCCCCTGGTATATGACCGCGGATTCGTTGCTGAACAGACCCGTCTGGCATTGCTGTTCCTCTTGAGCCCGTCCGGCTTCTCTACAAGGGCTTACCGATTTCCCAGTGGTGCCCGAAGGGATCGACCAGGCGCCCAACCCGCCAGCCGTATTCCTGGTCACTGACCGGCGAAACTTGCGTGGCTCCGGCAGCAATCGCCCGTTCGAACAGCGTATCGGGATTCTCCACCGTGAGCACCATTCGGACGGTCGCGCCGCCAAGCGACTCGGGACTGAAATTGAGATGCTCCGGGGATTCGTCGGCGAGCCAGAACTCCGCTCCGTCCACAGCGAGCTGTGCAACAACGTTCCCCGACTCGTCCTGGATGCGGTACAACTCGACGGCGCCGAACGCCGATTTATAGAACTCCACGGCGCGCGCCCCGTTTCTGAGCGACAGCATGGGCGCTATGCCAGTCTTCTGGATCGTATGTTTGAGTGTTTCTTGGCTCATCACAATACCTCCTCTATTCGGGAATGCCTGGCCCTACCTCTCACCGGGACTGCCGGCGGCGGATGGCACGAAGTACGCCTTCCTGGTTTGAAAACTCCAGCAATTCAATCGGGGTGCCGTCATCTACTATCATCGCAACCATGACCCCTGGGGACGGGGAACAGGGCGCCGAGAGAACCTGCTTGCCCTTGAGCGCATCCCTCTAGGTTATCAACCTCAAACGCCAGGTGCGGCACTGTTTGTACGAGTTCGGATATCGGACTATCCGGCTCAAAACGCATCCACTCGATCCCATAGGCGCTCTCCGAGAATCCGGAGACATACATCTTGAATTCAGGCAGATAACGTTCGCCTTCCCTCGCTATCCGGGTCGGGATTCCGGTGTGGTGGTACCGCCAGCCCCACTCACTGATGGCAGGCGGCGGTTCGTGATCCTGTCGTCTCACATCCACCCCTCTCGTTGTGTCATCTCTTTTTGTAGACATCGGTGTTCAGGTACTTCAACCCAGAGTCGACCATCAGCGTAACGATCTTGGCCCCCGGTCCGAGCCGCTCTGCCACTTGAATTGCGGCGGCCACATTTGCCCCCGAGGAGGTCCCTGCGAACAAAGCCTCCTCGCGCGCCAGGCACCTTGCCATGTCCTTCGCATCGTTTGTCTTAACGGCGACGATGTCGTCAACGAGAGTCGGTTCCCAGAGTGGAGGAGTGTAGCCGATCCCGATGCCTTCGATCTTATGAGGCCCCGGCTGTTCCCCCCGCAACACGGACGATTCGGCAGGTTCAACGGCAATGATCTTGATACTCGGCTTGTATCGCTTCAGGACGGTGGCGACCCCCCGCAAAGAAGCGGCGGTGCCCACGGAGTGAACGAAAGCGTCGACCTCCCCCTTCGTTTGGGTCCAGATCTCCTCGCCTAGAGGAAAGTATCCGGCGATGCTGTCGTGGTTATTTAGCTGATCTGTCCAATACGTTTGCGGCTCCTGGCTCAACCCGCGGGCGGTCTCAATCATGTCGAGGATCAGTTTCTTCGTCGTAAGGCCCCCCTCGCTTGGAACCAGCGTCAGCTCCGCGCCCAGCGCTGTCATCTGATCCAGCTTCTCGGGGCTGAATGCATCGGAAGTGACGATCCGGATGCGGTAGCCTTTGGCAGCGCAGACCAGGGCAAGCGACGCGCCGGTGCTTCCACCTGTGTACTCGATGACGGTATAACCCGGCTTCAGTCGACCGTCCTCCTCCGCCCGCGAAATTACCGCGTGCGCCATGCGGTCCTTGACGCTGCCGGTCGGGTTCTCCCATTCGAGTTTAACGAAGATGTCCGCGGAGCCCGGTGGCGCGACCTTGCGAAGTCGAACCATCGAAGTGTTTCCTATAGCCTGGAGGATCTCGATCACTTCAACTCTCCTGTCCTGCCTGGTGTGAGCATTGTGCTTTAAACGGCGAAACCGGCTGCGCTAGGGCTCATGTCAGGCCGACTGGTGTTTGCCGGCTGTCCTGACAATGGCGAAAGCGCAAAGGAGCGAGAATAGCGTGCCGACGAGATACGTGCCGATGATAATCACGAGAAGAGACATGGCGACAACCACTCCGCCCGCTTTGCTGAAATAGAAGTACAAGAAGGGCAGCGTCATGGCCGGGTAGAAGAATGCGGCCAGACCGGCGGTCGATTCGCCGAGTCGGAAAGCATGACCGAAAGACAGGGAGGGATTTCGCCTGACTGCTGACCACAACTGAATGGTCAGCACGACGGGGAAAGCGAGGAAGGGAAGAATCCCACGGAAAACACTAACCGAGTGGGGCCGATTGCCAGCGACGAAGAACAGGGCCAATACGACGGCGAGGATGAGTGGATACATCAGTCTCTCTTTGAACATGTCGACCTCCAACACCCCGGCAGACCGCATCTCGGCCCGATTTCAGGCGGATCGGCTGCTCCGGGTCAGGGCCCAGATCTGCTTCATTTCCGATGACGAAACCACCAGGCTGTAAAGAGAGTCATCGGACCGAATGTTATCAGAGGCCACGACGGCCAGGTTGACGTAAAGATATGCGCCCTCGCCCACATGTGGGTGCCAGCTACGCGGTAAGTAGGCGACTCCCAGCACAAAGACGAGAGCCACGGCCAGCCAGACACAGATTAGCGTGTTCCGACCCATGTGTCACCCGGCCCACCAGCGGCCCGCGCTTGTTGCCCATCCTGCCGGGAACAAGCCGCGCCCTGGTGTGCGTTAACGCCTTGTCGCGTCTTCACGGTTTGCGTCTGTCGTCCAGTGAGATCGACGCGGGCCGGTGCAGTTCGTCGAGGGCCGGGATGGTGCCGCGCCTTTCGGCGCAAATGACTGCACCAATCCCTCCGGCGATGACGCCGACGATCGTGCAGAATGTCCAACCGGTCATTCTCGCGACCAACCAGCCGACCAGGCCGCCCAGCAGGATCCCGAGTGCCGCTACTGCAAGCCGTTTGCCCATAGCTCTCCTTGCTGTTCTCGTACCGTCTAATGCTCCGGACGGGCCGCCGGATCAACTTCAACGATTCGGCCTGTTCCTCTTTCGAATCGGAACAAAAACTCCGACTTCTGTTTTGCTGGTTTAGGGCTTACCTGCAAGCCGAGGCCTATCTTCTGACTCAGATCGATACCTCTCGGATCCAGGTCGATGTACTTTGTTTCGGCAGGGGGTAGTTCGAGTGGCGTCTGCAGCAGCTTGCTGGACTTCGAGCCCGTTTGTCTCAGCTCGATTTGAGTCAACAAGACGGAGTGATGAAATCCGTTAACCAGCTTAAGCACCAGGTTGCCGGATTCATACTCAAGAACAGGACGTACGGTTTGCGCAAGCGGGTCGTTCACGGCAGTGATGAGCTCACCCGGACCCATTCCCTGACTCTGGATGGTAACCGTCGAGGCGAAGAAGGACAGCAGGAAGAAAAAGTAACATAGATACATAAATCCTCCTGGCTTTCCTGCAATTCTCCCTCACTGAGCCCCTGGTATCAATGGCAACCTCGCGCGACAAGCGGTACCACGAGAGTCTGGGGGCAATCTCGGATCTACGTTGGCGAATCCGAGAGAGCTTGCTTTGATTCGTACCGCATCGTTGCAGCTGGCACTCCTGATCGGCGCGCTAAGGGCCGGCCATCGCACCCCGAAAATAGGCCGACACTCGTGGGCGCAGAAGAAAATAGGCAACGATCACGAGCAATAAGGAGTGCATGACCAACTCAGACAGCGGGTGAAATGCGCTGAGAATGAGGTGGTACGCGAGCCATGCGAGCAGAAGCCAGCGCGCCCAGTTGCTCCCGCGGAGCATGAATATTCCGGCAAGGATTGCGAGAAGCCGGAGCAAGAAGACCCAGACAAGCTCATATTCAAAGGGCCGTTTTGTCCAGAGCTCCGGGGCGTGGTATGCCAACCCAACGACACCGGCGGCTATGAAGAGCCAACTGATGACCGTGACAGAAAGCGGACGTTTGTTCATGATTTGAAGGCGTCGATTGTCTTTGGTGACACGAACGAACCGGCCGTCAGCTCATCGCTTCAACAGGCGGACCAATAACAGAGTAGCTTTGGCGGGTCGGTCCTGCAAAGGGCGTGTTGCCCAAATCTAGTCCCGAAGGGACGACTTCCTTGGAACGGTTCTCTCACCCGGGGCTGCGAGGCCGTCGTCCCTCCTTCGGGACTCGATTTGGGCAACACGCCGCCCATGACCTATCAAATGAATGAGCTCCTCAATATAATCATCTATCGGGTCGAGGTCGGGGACTCGGAACTGCCAATCAAGCAACCTGTCGAACATCCCAGATCCACCACCTTTATGAGGCCGGTCTCGCATGCTGGCTCGAGACGGGCATCAGCGGCCCCCGCACGCCATTACCGCCGAACGAACAATAGAGTCAAGCTGCAGGATCGACTGATGTCGGCAACTCATACCAAATCTCAACTTCGTAACCGTCGGGGTCCGTGAAGAAGAGATAGGGCTCTCCGGGACAAAACTCGCCTTTGCTTCGGATCTGACCGCCTGCTGCAATTACTGCTTGAGCAGCAATGTCTATGTCCTCAGGCCGGAGCAGACGGAAACCGAAGTGCAAGATACCGCCCTTTTGACCGGCGTGAGAGTGGTCACGCTGCAGCACGAGCACGTCGCGCGTGCCGGGCGTTTGGAGTTGCACAAAGTCCGGTTGGTTGTAAACGACAGCTGACCCAAATACGGCCGCGTAAAAAGCAGCAGAGCGACTTGGATCCCTGACCGCCAAAGCGCAGTGGGTAAGTCCGTGTGTCTTGATGGTCATATTTCAGCCCTACCCAGATTCTCGCACGCGCGTTCAGCGGGCTCCAGTCAGCGAACAAGCCTCACGCGGGTCTCGGGCAGGTCATCTTGATTGGGTCTCATGCCCGATGTCGTCGCATGGAACGTCCGCGCTGCCCTTTTGGCCTCTTTCCCGGCAGTCGTCCCGTTTCGTCATGTACGCAACCAGGCTTCCGCTT
>Ga0105092_10000961_pt1 | contig 15267 bp, 13 predicted proteins | sample PPLLak2March2015_FD_87021 | JGI IMG/M metagenome (GOLD analysis project Ga0105092, IMG submission 87021) | Freshwater sediment microbial communities from Prairie Pothole Lake near Jamestown, North Dakota, USA - PPLs Lake P7 Core (1) Depth... | ecosystem: Environmental > Aquatic > Freshwater >... | reverse complement strand
TTGTCCACCAACTCTATTATAAACCTTAATACTAATTACGTTTATAACGCCATTAGCTTTTCCTATTTCGGTTTGAAGTTTACCAAGAAATACGTCCTGATTCATTTCGTAATTATCGATATCAAAATAGTCTCTGACAAGCGTGATAATGCTGTTTGCAATTTGATTATCACTAATATTTTCAACGTATACGTCTATATCAAAAGCCAGATTATATATTTTACCATCTTTGACCTCAACATAGTCATTAACCATTCTGGTTTTACTAAGATATTGTGCAATATTTTCTTTCAACAGCGTATTACTCGTGTTCGATAGCTTTCCATCCGAACCAATACTCAGTAACGATATGACAATTTTATTATTTAGTTTGTACGCATTTGCTCTAAATGGTGAGCCAAATTTTCCCGGCATTTTATATACTTGCAACAAATAATCAGTTAGACTTACATCTCTTTCCTGACTACTAAAATTATATCGTATTAGCTGTCTTATTTGTTCCGTACTCAAACCATCATTACCACCAATTGCGGGAATTGGATTACTTACTTTTAAACTTCTTTGTACATTCTGATTAAAGTCCTGACGTGAACCCAAAACTCTTAAATTAAAATTACCAAGCTGTGTCAATACTCTTGCACCCACATTTGAATTGCTACCACCACCAGTACGATAACGTACAAACAGTGTATAATTTGCTTTAAGTTTTTCACCCAAAGCAGTATTATTTAAGAAGTTTTCAAGAAATGCACGATTACTTACGCCTTCTTTTAAAAATCCATCCCTGAATGCATTCACATCTGAATCGCCCGAACCAAAAGTCAGTTTACAATAACCATTTGGAGTATATTCTTTTATGAATTTTTTTGTTACATCAAGCCAACGAGCAGCAGTAATTCCACTAACACTGGAGTTCTGACTATCTTCTGTGAATACCCTTTGTTGTGCAAGATAATCTACCTCATAATAACGATAATTATCATTAAAGAAATCGCTTAATGGTGGATTGCTCGTAAAGTTTGTACCTTCAAGCAAAATTACATTATCAATTTCAATTACATCGGGGTCTGGTAATGTAATACTAAAAAACGATATAATATCTGCAGAAGTTATCGCTCTTTTGAAAATGTTCGTACTACCATTGATTACAACCTCTCTTTTAGTTACGGCATAGTTTTGTATAATACCGTTTGCATCCAAAATAGGCACAATTGAACGATTGGGGTCACCAAGATTACTTACTGCCGAATTCCAATCAATAATGTCCTGTGTTTCGAATACCTTGCCACCACCAACAATTTGTGCACCAATATCCAAAACAGGGTAATATGCAGGGTCTGGTCTATCACCAAGAACAGGTACGTTAACGGTAAAATCAACAACAGTAACAGAAGGTCGTCTTGCGGGGATATTAAATCCCATATTTTTGGCTATATTCAGAATAGATGCTCGTTGTTCCGCATATTCTAATTGTGTTTCTTGAAATGCTCTATCAGTATTAACAGCTAAGTTATTACCAACACCTGCGTTTAGGTCAATGAGCATTGCACCGACACTTGAATCGGTGAAGTCCGAAAGCACTTCTGGATATGCTTGTCTTATGTATGCAATTAAATCCGTGCGAATTTCGCCAAAAGTTCGGCTACCGAATTGAATTATATTTGTACTTGTATCTGTTGCCATATATTATATTTTAAAAATTTAAATCTAATTGACCGCTTTCAGTAAATGCATCTTCACTATACGTAAATTTAATATTAACATTTAATTGATTCTCTGACATTGGATTTCCTTCATCATCAACTAATTTATTAAATGTAACATTTTCTATGGTAAGTGCTGGTATGTAAAGTGAAACAATTCTTTTAATATCTTGTTCAACATCAGCAGCAGTTAGATTATCATTCGGTTCGAAAATGAATCGTAGTAAATCCGTACCATAATCTGGTTCGTAATATCTTTCACCCTTTTGTGTCAACAACAACAATATTAAATCCGAACTAAACGCATCTTTACTCGCACTACTCATTTGAAAATAAGTATTAGTGCTAACGTCATCATTAAGCGGAAACTTGATATTATATGAAATCATTATAAAAGATTTTTCTATAAATACTTATAAACAAAAAAATCCCGACAAAGTTGCCGGGATTTGTACTTATTACATTATATTCTTATTTTATTCTGCGAATGCTGGAGCAAATGCACCCTTTTTTCTACCCCTCTTACCCTTCTTTGCTGCCTTTGCTTCGTCTTCTCTCTGCTTTTTAGCATCGTATAGACTCTTAATCGACTCATGCAAGGTAATGATTGGGTCATGTCCATACTTCTGTAGAATGCCTGTGTGCGTACTGAAATTCGGTTTTTCTAATGAAGCCAATTGACTTTCAGAGATAGTAACACCTGCAAGACATTCGTTGATTGCAATTTCCTTCATGTCATCAGGTAATTCATCAAGAATTTCTTCGTTAATCACAACTGCAAAATTCAGTCCATCAGTGATTGTTTCCACAAGGTCACTCATTTTCACGATTTTATACAATTGTTTTTGTTTGTTACTACAAAGAACTTCAAATGTTACCCAATTCGGAATTGTTGTGTTTTCACGAACTTTGTCAAACATTTCAACCAGTTCTTCAGACGCTTTTTCAAATTTTGCCATAAATAATTGTTTTTTAATTGTTAATAATAGAATTATACTTAGATTTAATTTTTCCAATTTGTTGTGTTAAATCAGTAAAGATAGGGTCGTTTGCTTCGATTTCTTTACTGAATTTGGTTTCGAGTTCGTCAATGAAAGTATACATATCCAAAACACTTGCTAACACCATGTCTTCAATTTCCATCAAAGCAACAATTTGTACATTAACTGCATCTTGTTTTTTAATATCTTCCATTTTCTTGTCGTACTCAGCAGAACCAATCGCAGCTTCTTCTTCGGTAACGGTTTTTACACCTGCTTGTTCAAGTCTGTCTTTCATTAGGTCTTCAATATCTTTTGTACCTAGTTTTGATAATTTTTGACTGGCGAGATTATCAATCTCAATAATTTTTTTAGCAGCTTCTGAATTAAATTCACCCTTATCTGCAGCGTTTTTTAAACTTTCTAAAAATGATGATGCCATAACAATTTAATTTAACGTAATCCCACGTTTTCCATTTCAATCCCATCGAATTTCCAGATTTCGTGAGTCTCTTTATATTTTATTCTTTTTCTGAATTTGGTTATTCCAAAACTTTGGAGTTCTCCATAATCATTTCGCACAAATATACTTTTAATATTTGTAATTTCCTTGAAAATTTCAGAATTTTCTTCAATTTCTTCGGTTTTAAATTTTAACGGTATAAAAAATTCCAATATTCTGTGTTCAAATCCAATTTTTTTCACATGTAGCGATTCAGTTAGTTGTTCAATTTTGTTCACAACATCTTCATCCCTAAAGGCTTTGATTGGAAATTCAAATGCTTTGGATTTCTTCTGCATATCCACCATTTGTAATTCATCGTATGTCCAAGCAATTTCATCGGTTTCTTTGTAGTTCGTATCGACAGCAGGTACATTTATTTTATTGCCTGTCTTTTCTACCACATCAAATATTTTTGATAGACCTACTTCAATTGGTTTGTTGTTGAATATATACAGTAATTCATATTCATCATCAGTACTTCGTCTTTCCAACATTTCAAGAGCCAATACTTCAGCCAATGTTTTACCGATGTGCTTATGATTTTCATCAAAAAAACCAGTGTAATTAAACACCCTATCATCTGCTTCTGGTTTATTACGTAATTCAGGAGTATTCAAATGACGCATATGTTTATCCAAAGCAAGTTCCATTTTATGTGGAGTTGCTTCACGTCTGAATTTATCTGCTTTTTTCAGTAGTTCATAATAATCTTTAACATATTTTTCATCGGTTTGACCGATATAGAATTTTTCAAGAACTTCATTTCGATGAAACATTCGAGTTTCTTTCTTGTCCTTTTCATCCAAATTATTAGGGTCTGCTTTTAATATATCTATCTCTGTATTATATAAAGCAATACTAATATTGATTAAGATACTGTGAATCTTAATATAAACCCAAAGTGCTATGTTCTGAAAAAATCTTTTCATAATTAGTGAATACTCATTACTCTTTTATTTAAATCAACTGCATTATATAATGCAATAACATATTTTTCATCAAATTTTCTTCCCAGACTATTTTTAAACATGTTGTACTTAACAAGTGCCATTCTTTTTTTCATGTTGGCAATAATTGCCTTTGCTCTGGAATTCTTTACTTCGTCCCATTTCGAATTAAATCTTTTTGATATGTTTCGAAAATATTCAACTAACAATGATTTTCTTTTTGGCTTTACTTCGTTTTTCGAATAATTTGCATAGAAATCTCCTGTTGCACCCATCTTATGAAGTAATTGACTTCCTTTTATATTAGCAAAACAATCATTAGCAACATTTTCAATATCGGTAACAAATTCTTCTTCATCATCACGATGTTTAATACCAAAATAAAATCTTTTTGCTATTTCTCTTTCTTTTTTTCTAAGAAGTTTTTCATATTCAGGACTAATTCTACTTGCAATTTGTTCTTCTTTAATAAAATTAATTGCCCACTTTTCAACCTTATTTAATTTATCGGATTCTGTATTAAATTCCAATGGTTTATTAAATCCGTTGAGTTTTGATAGTAATTTAATTAAAATATTAATTAAATAATCAACAACAACGTAGTTATTAGATTTCACTTTACCATAATTAAAAACATTATATTTCAATCTAATTAATTTCATTCTCAATTTATTGAAATAATTGATTTTCTTATTATATTTTAATTTGGTATAACGATTAACAAGATTTGAATTATATAATGTTTTACTATACTTATCAATCAAATACTCACTATTTTTAACATTCTTATTTAAATTATTGTTAATTATTTGAGTAACACCACTACGTATTTTACGATATTCAAAATAAGATAAAATACTGATTAATTTATTTGCTTTCATTGCTTTTTGTTTTTTGCTTTTACTGTACTACTAATGTTTTTGCAACTGCTGCTTTATAAAATTCAGCACGTTTTTTTGTAACCGTTGCTAAGTTATATTCATCTTTAAAGTCTTCATAAAGTTGCTCACCAATTTGTTTTCTCAAGTCAGCATCTAAAATGAGTTTCTTTAAATATTTTACCCAATATTTGTGCGCATTTTTTTCGTTTGGAATCAGTACGCAATTTTCCAAGTGTCTACCATGAACATTATATGGTGGAACATCTGAACATACGATAGGTAGTTTTCTCGTCCAACATTCAACCTGTTTCAAATTGGACTTCATGCGATTGAATGAATTGTCTGCCAACGGAGCAATTACTATATCAGTTTCATCCAATACCTTTGCGTATGTATTTGCTTTCTGTGTCCATCTACGTGCAAAATTACCTTCATTACTGTAATCAACATTTCTTTCAAAATTCTGTAACCATTGAAGATAATCGGGATTCTTAATCATACGATGATTATCGGTAAGAATTTTTTCATAAATCAAGTACACACTTTCTTCCGATTTAATATCCCTTTGCTTTGAACTGAAAATCTTGTCTTTATATTTTATTTTAAGGTCATCGGATAAATTAGGTATTAAATCAACATTTCCTCTGGAATTGTTAATTGCCTTTACCATTTGTGAAGTCCATAAACTTCTTTTTTGTAATTCAGTACCAAAGTCCTGATTAAATGTAATGTCCGTTGTGCTACCTTCAGTATCCCAACCAGCAATAATTACCTTGAACTTATCTTTAAGTTGATAATCATTCGATAATACGTTCATAACGCCTTCAAGCTGTTCCACGTCACCCATGTGAGACGAACCAGCCATGTACGTAATTCTTACACGACCATCTGGGTCTGGTCTCCAATTATTCTGAAACTGTTTCATCCACGTAGGGTCAATTGAATTGAATAATACACCTACGTTATCTTTACCAGTTATTTTACGAATTTCTTCTGCAAAAATATCTGTGGTAGTCGTGACATAATCAGCAATTTTCAAATTCTCGATAATCGGAATATGCATTTTCTTTTCAAGATTCATCTGATAGAACGGATGTTTCTTATGTAACTGCCAGTAGTCATCAATGTCAGCAATTAAAATTGTACCAGATTTTTTTAACTCTGCAGCCAGTTTTGCCATTTCTTTTGGGTCGGCTAAAATCTGACGATGATAGTGTATAATATGGAATGTTTTTAAATAGTCAACGTATTTGGGGTCATTAAAATCCAACTGAGGGTCAATTTCAACATAAAATTCATCTGAATGATTTCTTTCGAGTTCCATCGCTGGTGTTTGTGTTCTGAAATAATTTACACCTGCTCCGTCTAAATTGTAAAATAAAATCCTAATCTTTCCGTCCATAATCCTGTTTATAAAATATTATAAATTTATGTAATTTATTATAAATACGTAAAAATAAACGAAAATCATGAAAGATGAAAGACTTTTAATAAAAAAAGCCAACAATTAGTTGGCTTCTGATGATAATGATTTAATATTTAGAACGTTATTCTTTTTCTGTTTTTTTCTTGCCAGATTTTTTATTTTCTGTCACAACTTCTTTTTCCTCTATTACCACGGGTTTTGCAACGGGTTTTGGATTTTTTGTTTCAACCGCTTTTGCTAACTCACTTGAACCAATTTCTGTTACACTTACCAATCCCTTAACTCTTAGCTTATGTACCGACATGGGTAATGTAAGAATCGTTAAATAAACGCTTTCTGCGGGTTTAATTTTTATGGTCTTTTTAACCATGTTATCAATATAGTTAATATCTAATTCCGAATTGGCTTTGAATCCACGTTTACCAAGTAAATGTGTATTGTTAGTAATTTTATACGTATTCATATTTTTAATTATTTAAGTCCTTGTATTAATGTATCGCCATGTTTAATTCCATCGTAACCCATTTGCATTGCTTTCTCTGCGATGGCTTTATTTTTTAAATTATCTGGTGTTGTTTGATATTGTTCTGCTAATTTTTCAAAGTTCACGTGTGGAAACCAAATTTTAGATAAAATATCAACAGGTTGTTGACTACTTTTGTACGTAACACCTAATGCATTTGTATCTAAAAGATTATCAAAATCAATCTGATATTTATCGTAACCATCAACTGGATTTAATGTGAAAAAGTTTCCCACAACCGAATTTTCTTTAATTGGTTCTTTACGATATCCAACAATTGATTGCTGATTAGGAGATGGTTTTTCAGCCTGAATACCTGCATTATTTTCTTCAAGACTTGCTAAAAATTCACTTTGACTAACACCACTATCAACAGAATTGAATTCGTTATTAACGTCATTATTAACAATTTCTTCCATATTCTGTGCTTGTTCGTATTCGTAAATATCCTGAATTTTATTTAATACTCTTGCAGCATCTCTTTCATTTAATTTGACATGAACGGCTTTCATTTTCTTGTCATCAAGTAATGAACGAATCATTCTATGATGACCATCAAGTACTTTATTCTCATTAGCCATCCAAATTGGATTCATATCATCGACATTAACCTTTCCCACTTCATCACTAAATGTAACACCTTGTGATGGTTCTAATTCGTTGGGGTCTATTTCAACAATTTCATAATCCACACCTTCTTCATCAAGTTTTTGCAGCACAATATCAAATGGCGCACTAACTTGTGGTAAAAAACGTGGTTTATATCGCATGTCAATCATTTTATAATTTTTATATAAATACGTCTAAATTAATTTTTTAATTTCGTCTCTGATTATATTCAATAATCTTGAAGATTCTGTTAAACCAAAATAACCTTTAGTCGCAAGATAAATATTAAATTCAATACCATCAGGTATTTGATTTCTGATTGCTTCATATGATTGAATATCCAAATCACGGTCTTCATAAACATCAATAGTTTCCAAATCCGGTAATTCTTCAATATATTGAAGTAATTTCTCGCCCTTTGTTTTGTTGGCACGTTTCATATCCACCCTATCCACCTGAACACCGTTTTTATTTAAAACAGCTTCAAGTTCTGGACGTAATGAATCCATTCTTGATGTTAAAATAATAACATAGGTATTTGGAGTTGATTTTTCTTGTTTCAACTGATTCAATACACTTGGAAATGGTTTGATATCAAACACATTCAAATCCAGACTTTCTCGTTTACTCCACCAACCAACATATGGGAATGGCTTTCCGGTCTTTTCTGACCATTCGGCTTTACCAGTTTCTGGTGATGGCGTATTCATAAGCGTACCATCAAAATCAAATACTGCCAATCTTTTTATCATATACAATCGTATTTCATTTCATTAATATTACTAACTTCACAACAATATGGTTCGAATATTCGTTTTGGTATCAAGTAAATATCCATATCTTTTGTCATACCACGTTCTTGTTCGACACGGCATTTATATTTCTTCCAAACACCTTTACCATCATTTTCGTGAATACAATCCTTGATTTTTTGTGTTTCTATAATATATCCAGTTACACCATCGGTAATAATCCAATAATTAGCAGTTGTGAGTAATAAACCAGACCATCTACCGTTACAACCGACTTCAATACAAATATTACCTGTTTCATTTGCTGCTCTATCAAATTTACATTCAACAGTTTTTTGACTATTTAATTTCCCCACATTTCCATCAAAAAGAACAATATCGAATTCACTTAATTTTTCGTATACTGTATTTTTAAATGCTGCGGGATATTTCTTTTCAGAAATATCTTTCAGACAGAATTCTTCGAACAATCCACCTGCTTCAAAAGTTTCATTCCATGATGCCATTATCTATATGATATTTCAGTTACTTTACCCGTAATTAAAAGTGGTCGTTTTAATTTCTTCCAATCTGTCAAATTATTTGACATCACTGGTTTTCCACCTTCCATTTTATTTACCGCCAATGTTATATGTGGCTTGGCATTATGACTTTCAAAACCACTAACACCGACAGCCATTACTTTATCGTCCATTGCAAAATCATTAACACTTAATCTTACAGGCATTCCCAGATACTTTACTAAGTTCGGGTCAATTTCACCTAAATTTATTGTCATATGATGTGCAACTACATCCCATCCTTCTGGAAATTGTCCAGCGAATCGCTCAATTAGCCGTGTTCTCGACCTATCATCGAGAACAACAGCACTATAAGAAACATTACTCATTATAATTTATTCAACAATTTGTAAAAGTTTTCGTTCAAGGTACTCTTAGCTTTATTTAAAACTTGTTCGTAGTCACTGGTAACACCTAGTTTTTTAGCAACATCCATTGGTGTTATGTGTCTTGCTGGACGTGGCATTCCATTTACATCTTCTGTCATTGGAGTACTGGCGTTTGCATTATTTAAACGACTGTTAATATAATCCAACAACAGATTTACTACACCAGTTACTGTATCAAATACTCTAATCATAGCTTCTTTATCAGCACCCCAAATCGCAGCATAATTCAATGATGTGGTTTTCAAATCAAATCCATATGAAGCCAATACCATCCATGCCGATAATTCTGCTTGTTGTTCAACTAAATCTCTACCTTCGGCTTGACCAACGAAATATTGAGCATATTTTGAATTTTTATTTCGTAAATAATTTTGGTGCAATAACTCATGGCTAATTTCGTGTGCAAGTGTTTTTGTTAAACCCACGTCATTACCTTCATTTTGCAATATGGTAATTTTACCGCTTGCACTACGTCCTCTTGAACCACCCATATCATCAGTAACATCAACAGTAATGCCATTTTCTTTAGCAAATTCCATTAACGCTGTGTATATTGGTCTTACTTCATCGCTCAACATATTTTCTTCAAACCATTTAATATCATTACGCTTTTCAAAATCGCCAACAAGATTTTCTTTGCCTTCAATTTGTGCCGTATTTGTGATATCATAAACAGGTGTGAATTCGAATTCACGTCTAACCATTTTTCCACGCAACATAACACCAAGACGTTCCTTTTCTCCCGGTCCTAATTCATTATAACTGTTCTTCCTAACCGATTTCAAGAAATTTTTAATAAGTTCTTGTTCTTGGTCTTTGCTATATCTTTGTAACGCATTTCTCGCTGGAGAACGAACAATCATTCTTTTGGACTTATCAACAACACTTCTATTGAACTTTGCCCAATTTATTTCACTCTTTACCATTTTAGCATTGGGGTTCTGAATCCAAATTAAAATCGTATTGGTAAAACTATATTGATGACCCTGTGCATTTTTAAATGCTGTGAGGGTTTGCATTGTCTTTTTAAATTCTTCGTCACTATCAAGATTGACCAGAACATCTTTAAATTTTGCTAATCGGTCTACAACATTTTTCTTTTCTTCTGGTGTAATTCCTTCTTCACCACCTGCAGTTGTTGGTGTTGCTTGTAATTCGCCAATTACTGCTTCAAGCGATGCTGTTATTGATGCCTGACTTTCTTCCTCTGGTGCACCTTCCAATGCATGAACTTCTTTTAAAGCTGGTTCAATGAATCTGGTATAAACATTCTGCCATTGGTCTTTGGTTTTTCCTATATACCAATACCAGAATTTATAATCATTATTCCAATTAGCACCATGTTTTTTAAAAATGTCTTTATATTTAAAAGTTTCTCGATTTTCTGGTTTATTGGGGTCAATATATGCAATGTTATTGCCCTTTTGGTCTTGTCTTTTACTGACCGCAAACGCTTCTTTTAATGTGTTCATGAATTATTATCATTATCATCGCTATTATTTTTGTTTTCAAAATCATCACTCATGATAGTATCATGATTTCTTTTCAATTCTTGTTCAAAAAGGATTTCATTATATTCTTTTTCAACACCTAATACTTTCGCAATATCCAATGAAGTGATTAATTTTGCTTGTTTGAGCTTTTCCATAATAAATACTTTTATTGTTTATCTATAAATTCGTTTATACGTAAAAAAATAAATAATGTTACAAAATCTATTGGTTTTCGTTCAATACATCCCTATCAGTCAATGCCAAAAGTAAATCTTTTTTCAGTTTTTCGTTATGACTAAAATCTTCATAATTGTTTTGAAAGAATTCTAATACAGATTCTTGTGATGGGTCTTCATATCCGGGTCTACCACCACGATTATTCCATTCATCATATTCTCTGATAAAAAAATCAATATTAACGACATTACCATTTAAACGATATTTACCATCATCAACTTCACGATATTCCAAACCTTCTTTAAGAATGCCTTTCTCTTTTAATTTAAGTGTTTCTTTTTCACCAGTTTTTGTGGAATATATTAGTTTGTCACCAACAACTACTCTTTCTTTTTCAAATGGTCGAACATATTTCTTACCCTCACCCTTTTTAACATATGCTAATGTAATGTGCGCATGATAGTCAGGGAATGTAGTTGTGTTTGGCAACTGCTTCATAGTATCGTTTATTTCGGTAAGGATTTTTGAATCCACATCGAATTTAACCACATCAAAATTAGGATTTTCAAAAACCGAAATACCTTTAATTCTGATTTCAATTGGTTTTAATTCAGTTGTTTTCTTATATAATGTAAATACATCACTAGCAGTAACTTCTTTATGGAAACCATATAATAATGTTAAATGTGGTTTGTCCTCAATTCCAAATCCCGGTTGGTCAAAAATATCTTCTTTCTTTATTACTGAAGTAATTTTATTCCAAACAGGTATGTCAAGATATAACATTAACGCACCGTATTCAATTTTTTCCAATGGCTTCTTTTCTTCTTTAAGTGTTTCAGCATTCCCACCTATTGACGACAGTAATTCTTCTTTGGTATTTCTAACTTTTCCCGAATATACTTTCAATAACATCATTTTAAGTGCATCGCCAACTGCTTTACCTTTTAATCCGCTTTGCATTAAATCGTTACCATTAACCGCCAATTCACTAATTGTTTTCGGGAATTTACCTTGTAGTAATTCCTGTGCTGCGGTTTTAATAATATCTGGTATTATCTGGCTCTGCAATGATTGGGGTGACATGACGTACATATTATGTGCTACCGAACGTGCTTCTATTAAGTTCGTTGCTTCACCGCTTTCAAATGCCATTTGAAGTGCTTTGAGTTCCTTATACGTATCAATATCGCCCTTTAAATTATTTCTGTAGAATTCTGCAGGACTTTGAACAAGATTGTGTGAAAGCATCCATATAAATTCGCCCATTGTTTTGATGTTTTCCCAAACATTTTGACCAACAATCAGTCCACCTTCTGCACCGAATATGTTTTTAAGCAATCCAGTTGCTTTTAATAAAAATGCACCTGTTGATTTATCGCCCTTCTTGACAATCTTATCGAATTCCGTCAAGATTCTTTCTGGTGGAATTTCTTTAATTCGGCTCGCATTGTCTTTAATTAAATTCATTGTTTGTTGTTCTATTTGAAAACCAAAACGGCTTGCAAATTGAACTGCACGTAACATTCTTAAAGGGTCATCTGCAAATGCTTCGGGATTAACAACCTTAATTATCTTGTTTTTAAGGTCTTCCTGTCCACCATATGGGTCTACAATATTACCTTCACTGTCTTTGGCAATTGCATTTATTGTAAAGTCTCTGCGTTCCAAATCCTTTTCAATTGGCAATGCATGGTCTGAAGTCACATCAAAACCTTGATGACCACCAGCACCAGTAGGTTTTTCAGTACGGGGTATGGCAATATCAATATCTTCTGTTGCGCCCGTAGGTTTGAACTTCAGCACACCAAATGATTTACCAACAGCATCTACACGACCATATTTACCAAGTAGTTGTTCGAGTTTATCCATTGGTATGCCAGTGATAAGAATATCCAAATCCTTACTTTCTTTACCTAAAAACGTATCACGCACTGCTCCACCAACGCTAAATATTTTACCACCAAGTTGTTCAACTTCTTGTTTAAATGGTAGGTCTTGCAATGACATTATTTGTGCTTCATTCATTTCTGACGATTCTTGGTTGTAAAGATATGTATTTTTATTTGATTCTTCTTCTTTTAATGGCTTAATATTTAAATTTTTTATATCACCCTGATTACATGCAACACTGGTGTTACCTAATCCACCAATTCTACACTTTTTTTTTACATCGACAGTACTACTGCCAGCCATTGAAGACAATTGTCTTTCATCCAATGGTGGAACATTATTATCTGTCATTGGAGAATTATCGTTTTGATTATAAACGGGAAAATCGTCTTGACCCAAACTATTATCTGTTGAAAATTTTGAACTACCATCTTCTTCCATTTCAATTTTTTCCGCACCTTGTGGTTGTAAAAATCCGTTGCCAAATCCCACATCGAAGAATCCAATTGCACCGCTTTTTTTGTAACCAAGATTATCGTAATTAAAATAATCTTTACTTTGTATTCCGTATTGTTCAACTTCTTCTGCGATTCTCAATATTGCATAAAAGAATTCAGCATCTTTAGGATTTTTGGCGAAATATTTTTCCAATTTAATTTTGTCTGTATCGGTATATGCCCTATCACTACTATCGCTATAGTTATGAAGAAGAAATTGAATAATGTCTGGGAATTCCAGATGCAATATTTTTCCAAATGCAAAATTAAGTCTTTCGAACATGCGCTTGAACTCTGCAGGATTTGTGGGAAGTTTTTCTAAAACAATTGCATATGATTTCTTCGTATTGCCCAAATTTCCTTCAATTGAAAACACTGCGTATGGCTGTGCTATGTATTTTAATGGCTTGCCGATAAGTTGTAAATTTTCTGCAGCTTCACTATTATCTGAAGTAATTTTCAATACTTTATCCTGACCAATATCATAAGCCACGCCAAATAATCCACTACCCATAAACTTTGGTGTGCCATATCCTTTTAATTCTGCAATTCTATTGGCGATAGCATCTGCAGTTGCTCTATCATAATCTTCTGTAAGAACTTCTGCATTTTCGGGTAATGTTATTACATTATTACCCATTTCAGGTTCTACTGCTCGATATCCACCAACATCATAAAATTTTAACAAACCGTCCTTATAGCCAAGATTTTCAACATTACCATAATCATTCGATTTAATGCCCAATGCCAGTAATTCTTTTCTTATGTCGAATATACCCACAAGAAAATTATATGCATTTTGTCTATCGGTTTCACTAATACCTGCTTCTGGATTATCAGTTAATACGTGCTTTGCAACATTAAGCATTGCATCATATTGAAAACTATCCGCTTTTTTAATTGTAATTAAAATGCTCACAAAATCCAATCCACTTGGAGATATGGCATCGATAGCTCTTATATATTTCCAAAATTCCTGTACTGGTTTATTTTTTATATTTTCTTCTAATAATATAAAAAATGCCGTATTTTTTTCAGTATCAATTAATTTATATATGTTAAAAATTTTTGCAATATGCACTGGATGTCCTCTCAGGATTTTCATACCAGCATCAGCTTCACTAATATCTGCAGTAATTTTCATTACCAAATTGTCATTTATTTCAAATGCCAATCCATTGCTTCCACCACCCAATAATTTTGGTTGTGTCAATCCCAATTTTTCTGCTGCTGCATTTGCTAACTGTGTTGCATAGTTATTATCTTCCAAAGTACCTTTTTGTACATCAGGTACACCCTCTGCTTCATTTATTTCATATTCCTGTAGCTCTAAACGGTCTCTATCATAAACACCTTGTTTTTCAAGATATTCTTGAAGTTTTAATAAATTATTATAGAATTTTTTCTTATCAGGTACTTGGTTCAGAGTTTCTCTTAAATTAGCAAGACATTCGTGGAAACGTTCAACCACAATTGGCATACTAGGTAATGGTTTTTCAGGATAATAATCTCGATTCGAAACAAATGCTTGAAAATCTTCATTCATCACACCACTTCCATCACTAACGTCATATGGTTGTAATGCCCACATACCATGACGTACTTCATTGCTTACATTGCCAATGTCCGAAAGTATGTCATCATTACCATCTGCACAATCAAACAATTCAAACATACGATATGGCTGCGGTCTTTTTGGTGCATAATGTGCATCATATACTTCATCATTAAGTCCGTAATCCGTTAAAACGATTGTTGGTTGTCCCTCACGAAGTACTTCACCATATGTAGTTGTTCTACCATAATCTCCCGGTAATTGTGAGTAATTAGCAATAAATTCTGTCAGTTCTTGTGCAAACTCGTTTTCATTCAACAATTCGATTATTTCAGGTTCTTGATGAAAAACATTGCCCCTTCCACTATTACTTGATT
>Ga0105092_10000960_pt1 | contig 15268 bp, 11 predicted proteins | sample PPLLak2March2015_FD_87021 | JGI IMG/M metagenome (GOLD analysis project Ga0105092, IMG submission 87021) | Freshwater sediment microbial communities from Prairie Pothole Lake near Jamestown, North Dakota, USA - PPLs Lake P7 Core (1) Depth... | ecosystem: Environmental > Aquatic > Freshwater >... | reverse complement strand
CTGACAAACTGACAAACTGACAAACCGACAGCTGACAACTGAGAACTGAGAACTGACAGCTGACAACTGACAACGACGTATATGAAGAGACGAGTTAATCGGCGGACTTTTGTGAAGGGAGTGGCCGCGACAGGCGCTGCTACGGTGCTTGCTTCATGCGGGCAGGCTCCCGGCCGGTGGCGCTTCCTGACGACAGAAGAGGCGGCGCTCGTGAATTTGATCAGCGACCAGATTATTCCGCGCGACCAGGATCCGGGGGCCATTGATGCTGGTGTCGTTTATTTCATCGACAAGCAGCTGGCTGGTCCATACAAACGGTTCCAGCAGGATTATCGCGGAGGGCTTGTCACGGTCGAGAAAACCTGCGCCTCGATGTATGGGAAGAGCTTCGCCCAGCTGAGCTGGAACGAGCAGACGAAAGTGCTCCAGGCCATGGAGTCGGGGCCCTCGGCACATTTTTTTGAGTTGATTCGCGATCACTGCATGCAGGGTTTCTACGGGAGCCCGAGGCACGGCGGCAACAAGGATTACGTCAGCTTCAAAATGCTCGGGCTCGACTATCCTCAGATCATCGGCCAAAACAGGTATTCCTAAGCACGGACTGACACGGACGAACACGGACCGACACGGACGTCCGTGCCAGTCCGTGCTTGTCCGTGTTCGTCCGTGCGAGTCCTTTCAACTTTTCACATGGCTTTAAAACACGTAAACGCAGTCGTGATCGGGGCGGGGGCCGGGGGCGGCGTCGTTGCCAAGGAATTGGCGGAAGCCGGCCTCTCGGTTGTCCTCCTGGAGCGCGGCCCCTGGGCCCGGTTCGAGGACCACGATCACGATGAGCTGATCAGCCAGAGGACCACGGTTCTCGGCAATGCTTTTGGCCCGGATGACCGCCGTCACCGGCGAGTTGTCGAGGAGTCCGATGGCCAGTGGCGGATCGTGCTCCCGAGCGAGGGCGGCTACAATAACAATGCCGCTTGTGTCGGGTCCGGGACGGTCAGTTATGGGGCCATGGCCTGGCGGTTCATGGAGCAGGATTTCAGGATGCGCTCGACCTATGGCGTGCCTGAAGGTTCCACCCTCGACGACTGGCCGATCACCTACGCGGACCTCGAGCCCTGTTACGAGAAAGCTGAGTGGGAAATCGGAGTCTCCGGCGACGCCACTCTGAATCCATTCGCAGCACCGCGGCAGAAGCCCTACCCGATGCCGCCTCACCCCTACACCCGGGAGGGTCAGATGCTCGAGAAAGCCGCCACGTGGCTGGGCCTTCACCCCTTCCCGATTCCGATGTTGCGCAACACGGTGGTGCGTGACGGCAGGCCTGCCTGTATTCACTGTCGCTCTTGCGTGGGATTTGCCTGTGAAGTGGATGCCAAATGCGGGACTCACAACACGGTCATTCCCCGGGCGCTGCGTACGGGGAATTGCGAGCTGAGAACCGAGGCGGTCGCGGCTGAGATACTGTCGGACGAGCGGGGCCGGGCGCGAGCTGTCCGGTACTTTGATGAACGGGACCAGGAGCAGATTCAGACAGCCGACCTGGTTGTGGTTTCCTGTTCCGCGACTGAGACCGCCAGGCTGCTCCTCAATTCTCGATCCCGGCTTTTTCCCAGGGGGCTTGGCAACAGGCACGACTGGGTCGGTCGCAATCTTCAGGGCCACGCCTATTCAGGCTCGTTTGGGCTTTTCGCCGAAGACGTCTACGACGACGTGGGCCCCGGTGCCTGCATCGCTGCCTGCGACTACAATCACGGCCTCCCGCCTGGGCTTCTCGGCGGCGCGATGCTGGCGAACGAATTCATCAGGCTCCCGTACCTCTTTGCCGGCCGGCATGCGCCGGGGGGCGCGCGGTGGGGCAAGGCGCACAAGGATTTTCAGCGCAGTTGGTTCAGGCGGCATGCCGGCGTGCAGGGTCCGGTTCAGGAAATTCCGGTTTTCGAGGCTCGCGTGGAAATCGAGCCGGGTGTCCGTGATTACTGGGGAATCCCGGTAGCGAAGTTGTCCGGCCGACGTCATCCGAACGACATCGACGTGGGCAAGTACATCGCGGGGCGCGCCGAGGAATGGCTGAGGGCCGCAGGAGCGATAAAGACCTGGCAGCGGACCCCCGGCCGGGGACTGAGTGGCGGCCAGCACCAGGCAGGAACCTGCCGCATGGGAAACGACCCGAAAACTTCGGTGACAAATCGCTACGGGCAGGTCCACGAGATTGACAACCTCTTCGTTGCGGATGGCAGCCTTCACGTGACGAACGGCGGCTTCAACCCCGCCTTGACCATCATGGCGCTAGGCTACTGGGTTGGCGGGTACATCAAGGGTGAGTGGAAGGGAACCGGGCTGAAATCGTAAGATGCGGACCGGTGCATTGGGGCGAGAGAGAGTATTCATGAGGAAACTTGTATTACTGGCATTCTTAGTCGTCCTGGTTGTCGCCGCGGGATTCGGTTCCTACTGGCATTTTGCCCGGCCGGAGGCGACCTGCCTCAGGTGCCATGAGATACGGCCGGCTCACGACCTGTGGGCAAGCTCTCCGCACCGGGGCATCAAGTGCGAGGGGTGTCATGGAAGTGCCTTGAGCAATGGCTTTCACAGTCTCTGGGAAAACTCGCGCCGCCTGGTCAGTCACTATTCTGAAGACCGGCACGAGAATCTGCGTCTGACCGAGGAACAGGTGGTTGCGACAATCAATCGCTGCAAAGCCTGTCATGAGCGCGAATTCGCCGACTGGACATCGAGCGGACATTCAGCCCGTTATTCCGATATTTTCCTGCACCAGGGACACAACCAGGTCGAGTTGCTCAACTCCGACTGCCTCCGCTGTCACGGCATGTTCTATGAAAAGACGATAGAAGCCCTGGTGAGTCCTGTCAGCTTGCATGGACCCTGGAAGATGCTGGACACCGAACAGGGATCAAAACCTGCAATTCCCTGCCTGGCCTGTCATGAGATCCATGCCAAAGGCGGGGTGGCGACTCGGCCGGACTACACCAACCCGAAGACTATCTTCGCCGATCGGCCGTCCCGGCTTCCGCGTGTCAGCTTCTACGATCGAAGGGAGGAGCGGCATTTTGAGGCGGCCGTCCTTCCTTCGCCCCGGCTCCAGGAAGGCGAGCGTGCCCTGGTTGTTGCTCCCGACTCCCGTCAGCGCGTCTGTTTTCAGTGCCATGCGAATGTGGCTTTTCAGAAGGTGGGCGTGGGGGATGATCGCACACCACGCGGGGTCCACGAAGGCTTAAGCTGCCTCAGCTGTCATGCGATGCATTCGCTGGACGCTCGATATTCATGCGCGTCCTGCCATCCGAAGCTGTCGAACTGCGGCTTGGATGTCGAGAAAATGGACACGAGCTTCAAGTCGCCCGAGAGCCGTCATAACATCCACTTCGTCGCCTGTGCGGATTGCCACCCGAACGGGATACCCGAGAAGAAGCAAGTGGCGGCGGTGGCGAAGGCGGATTAAGGGGCGAAATTTAAAACGCGTTACAGAGCCGCGCACGGAGCGAGGGGCTCGCTTTTGGAGCACAGAGCGAAGTAAGCGGACCACCCAATGTGCCGTTAGGGTTCGTTGGGTGGTCCGCTTACTTCGCTCTGGGCTCCAAAAGCGAGCCCCTCGCTCCGTGCGCGGCTCTGTGACGCGTTTTAAACTTCGCCTGTGCGCGGCGTCACCCCTCTGCCCCTCGATTACAACCCTTATCCTCCGTCATGTATTATGGATAGGACTTCCAAGGAGGATCATCATGTCAGAGAGGGTCTACAAGAAGATTCGGCTTGTCGGAGTATCGAGAGACAGCTACGAGAAGGCGATCAGGAACGCGATTGAGGAAGCCGAAAAGACCTTGCACGGATTGGCGTGGTTTGAAGTCATGGAGCAGCGCGGCGCCGTCCTGGAGGGTGGCCAGGTAGAGTTCCAGGTAACCCTCGAGATCGGTTTCAAGATTGAACGCGCGGACGTTTAGGCGCGCGAACTACCCCGGCTGCTCGGAATGGACGAAGTGGACAAGGTGCACGAAATGGACCGGCGAGGATGCCGGTCCATTTCGTCCACCCCGGTCAGCTCTCACCCACCAATTTCCCCACCGCATCGCAATTCTTCGGGTTGTCGATTTTCTTCCCGTCCGGTGTGAACAGGTACTCCAGCGTTTCCCGATACCGGTGAGCGATCCGGCTTCGCACCATCTTCAGCGTCGCATTGAGCAGTTGGTTCTCCTCCGAAAAACCCTCCTCCAGTACTGCAAACGCAGCAGGCAACCATTTTCCCGGGAACATCCCTTCATGAGTCCCGCCGTCCCTGTACTGATCGATCTGTTCTTTGAGGAGGCCAAGCACCTTCAGTTGGCTTCCCACGCTTTGGGCCGAAAGGCCTTGCTGTTTAATCCAATCTCTGACGGCCGTACGATTTGGCACAACCAGGGCAACCGTGTAGGGTGATTGGTTGTTGTAAAGCATGATCTGGTCGATAAAAGGGGAACCGGACGTTAGTGCTTCTTCAATACCTTCGGGGCTGAACTTCTCGCCGTCGCTGCTGATCAGCAGGCTCTTCTTCCGTCCGAGCACATGGAGAAAGCCGTCGGCATCGAGAAAGCCGAGGTCCCCCGTATGGAGCCAGCCGGCGCGCAACGCTTCTCGGGTCGCCCTGGGATTGTCCCAATACCCGGTCATGACGTTCTCTCCCCGAACCACGATCTCTCCGATATGGCCTTGGGTGAGGACCTCGCCTTGGTCATCACGGATGGTGACCTCGAGATCGGGAACCGGTCGTCCTGAAGAGCCGAGCTTATGCCGTTCGAGGACATTGGCGGAGATCACGGGTGCGGCCTCCGTCAGGCCGTAGCCCTGGAGCATTGGGATACCGAGCGCGTAAAAGAAGCGCTGCAACTCGATATCGAGAAGGGCTCCGCCGCCGATGAAAAACTTCAGCTCTCCGCCGAACGCCTGCCTGACCTTCCTGAACACCAGCAGATCAAAGAAACCGACCACGGGGCGCAGGAGGAACCGGAGGCCTTTGCCGCGATTGAGTCCTTCAAGATTGTAGGCGCAAGCGACGCGCAACCCGGTTTTGAACAAAACGCCCGTGAGTTTTCCTTTCTGTCTGATCCCGTTCTCGATGTTCTTTCGAAAATTGCGCGCGAGCGCGGGGACGCTGAACAAGAACGTCGGTTTGAATTCGCGGATATTACCCGGAATGTTCCGCAAGCTCTCTGCATAGCTCCGGCCCGCCTGGACCGCTCCCATGCAAGCGCCGTTGCCGATCAGGAGATAAACGCCCGCGGTGTGCGTGAAGGAGTGGTCCCACGGAAGGATCAGCAGGGAGCGATAATTGGGCGGAATATCAAGGATCTGCGAGCACTGCTCGACGTTCGCGGTGTAATTGCGATGCGTGAGCGTAATCCCCTTCGGGTCGGCGGTCGTTCCGGAGGTATAGCTGATCGTCGCTGGATCAGATTCCCCGATGCTTTGCCAGCGCTCGTTGAAAGCCTCTCGATTGTCCTTCAGAAGATCGGCGCCGGCGGTCATGATCTGATTACGAGTCAACAGCATGGCACCCTGGTCTTCAACACGGTCAAGAACCAGCAGTGGCACTTCCAGAGAGCGCTGGATCGCAAGAGCCTTAGGGAGTTGGTTCGCCGAGACGATCACGAGACGACTGCTTGAATGAGAGATTCTGAAACACAGCTCTCGGATCTCTTCAATCTTGACGGAAAGCGGGACGCAGACGGCGCCGGCATAAAGGATTCCCAGTTCGGCCACGAGCCAGTCCTTGCGTCCTTCACATAACAGAGCGATCCGGTCCCCTTTGGCGATTCCCTGTGCCATCAGGCCCGCAGCAAACTGGTAGACCTCGTCCCGAGTTTGCCGGTAGGTTGTTCCTTGGTAAGTATCCGTTTTCTCGGCGATCAGGCAGTTGTCGCCGTACCGCTCCACGCTCGTTTCAAACAGGCGGGGAAGAGTTCTCGGTTCCATATGGCGAACAAATATACACGGACAAACACCGACTGGCACGGACAAACACGGGGGTGCGTCAGTCGGACTTTTCCCAAAGCCACCAGAATTCGAAACTCACCGGTTTTCCGGGGAAGAGCTGCCGGAGCGCCTGGGTGTAAACGGTCGCCTGCTGGGCATACGATTCAGGCAGCTGTTCCTTTTCAATCGAAGTCTTATAGTCCACCCCAAGGACCTGGCCGTTTTCTTCAAGAACGAGGTCGATTACGCCAGTCCAGAAATTTTCGCCCTCAGCCATAAAGAAAGGCAACTCGCGTGCGAGGACTTTCGAATTGCGAGTGCGTTCGCGATAAGAAGGAGCGGCGCCACCGGGCAGCCCGCCCGAATAGAACAGACACAAGGCCGACTGGGCGTTCCGGAGCGCGTCCTCAGGCGCCCCGTCCAGACGCCTCCAAAGTGAGACCAGCCTGTCGCGTTCGAACCGGTCCTCCAGCAGCCAGCGTTCCAGGTAAGAATGAACCAGTTGACCCGTTATGACCGGATTCTTGATTCCGGATTTCTCGCCTTCCGCAGCCGTTTCTGGCGGCTCACTTAATTCCATTTGGGACGGGCGGCCCAGCGGAAAGTCCGGGACGCGCGCCAGTTTTTCGTATCGTTCTCGCCACAAAGCCTGATAGAGGTCTCTGTCGGGCAGAGTCAACACGGGGGCGGGGTGGTGCGGGTATTCAGCGGCGCCGGAACTTGAACGCATCGTTAACATCCCGTCCCAGCCGGGTGCGGGGGTGTTCGTATCCGTCCGATGCTCGAGCAAGGGTTGAAACGGCTCAGGCAGCTTGAGGCCTCGGGAGACGGCACCGATGAGAGTCAGCTGATCACGGGCTCGAGTAGTTGCCACGTAGGCCAGCCTGATTGCCTCCGCGCGTGCTTTTGATTCCTCATCCTTGGCGGCCGCCTGAAATCGGTCCGAGCAGACGACGACGGGTCCCCAGGGTAGCGTGAAGTCGACCGACGGCTGTGTGAGCGACGGAGTGCGGATCACGGTCGATCCCCTCTGGCTGGCCGGCGCCTCAGTTTCATGAAGGACCGACGACCAGCCGTAGACAATCACGTAGCGAGCCTCCAGGCCTTTTGCCTTGTGGATGGTCATGACTCGCACCGCGTCAAGTCGCTCGTCCGAAACGCCGACATCCTCGCCGAAATCGGGATCGTACCGTCCTGCATCGCCGCCGCGGCTGCGCTGGCGCAACAGCCAGGCGAGAGGCGTGCTCGGATCTGCTTTCATCTGCGCGAGGAAGGCCTCCAGGAGCCGGTTGATTCGCGCGTAAGACCGCCCTTCTACGTCAAGGGCATCGGTGTACGCGGCGAGCGGCAAAAACGTCCTGATCTCCATCAGCCAGGCGGAGAGCGAACTGGAACGCCGCGACTGGACAAGGCCGCGCAACGTCTCAATCCGCCGCCTGACGGGTCCCGCTAAGAAGCCAGGCAGAGGATCGGCGTGATGGAAGAGCCGTGAGGCCGGAATGGCTTTGATCAGCCGGTAGATCTCGGGGTCGGAGATTTGTACGAGCGGGCTGCGAAGCATTGCACCGACCGCCAGAGTATCCAGCGGGTTGTAAAGGCTTATCAGCAGATTGAGGATATCGGAGACTTCGGGCTGGCGATAGAGTGTGCGAGCGCCGGAACTGACGACCGGAATGCCGGCCTCCTGGAGCACGGGCAAAAGAGCATCGAGCTCACGGCCGCTGCGGACCAGGACGAGGATGTCCGAGTAAGCCGCGCCGTTGCCGCAGTAATCATTGATCAGCCGCACGGTTTCGGCCGCCGCCAGGTTCCTGGCCCTTGCTGCGCTCAGCGGTTTGGAGGCGTCCTCCGAAGCAATCCAGACCCACTCGGGCGGCGCGCCCTGATCATCCCTGATCGGCTGAAGCTTTCCTGTGTCGCCGGCGAGAAGCCGCAGCTCGCGGGAGAACATCCGGTTGAGGAAGCTCGTGATGGCGGGAAGACTGCGGAACGTGGACGCCAGGACAAGATTCTGGACGGGAAGGGAACAGTTCATCAGGGAGCTGTAGTTTGCCGAGAAGCAGGTGGTCGAATCGACATCGGCCCCGCGAAAACGGTAGATGCTCTGCTTGGTGTCTCCCACGAAGAACCCAAGAATCTCGTGGTCGTCGGGCTTCTCCTTGGCCAGCAGCCCGATCATCAGGCGCAACTGTTCCGGGTCCGTATCCTGGAATTCGTCGACCAGCAGGGCCCTCAAACGACATCGTTCTGCCCGTTTGACTTCCGGATTCTCCTCCACCAGGTTAGCCGCCATGCGAATCATCTCGTCGAATCCGACGATCCCGAGCGCGCTCACCCCTTTCGCGTTGCTCCACGAAAGGAACCGTTTGAGAACCGTTTTCCAGATACTCCATTCCTGGCCCATTTGCTCAAAAATGCATTTGCGAAGCACAACCGGGTAAATGCTCCCGAGAGTCAGGAAATAGACGGCGAGGTGCGGGTCGAGCCGCTCAATGGCCGATTTCACCCCCTTTTGGCCGTGTGCCGAGTCGAGGAAAAGCGACGAACGGTTCTCGTACAGGCAATTACAGAGGTCGGACCAACGGGCCCGGGTCGGATCTTCCTCGTTTTCTTCGGCCTTGAGAGCGGAGGCCAAGTCGACTAGCCGTTGCCCGTTTGCCGCGATTCTCTTCCCGCTGTTGGTCTTAAGATCTTCGCCAAGCTCGATACAGGCGGCTAGCGCGAGACTGCTGTCGATCGTATCCGAAGGAGACCAGCTCTCGAGGTGCTGGATGATTTCAGGATTGTGATAAACCTTTTTGAACCAGTCTTTTATTTGATAAGGAGAAACCCGGGCCAGGAGTTTTTCGAGACCCTGTTCGAGATCGGGATCGGAGAGGGCATCCGTCTGCCACCAGCGTCGGATCAGCGCGTCGTCCAAGTCGCCGTAGTCGTCCTCGTTTTCCTCCGCAAATCGGGCAGTTGCCGGGATTCCGGACTCGAGCGGATGCCGCTGCAGAATGCAGGCGGCCAGGCTGTGGATCGTCGAGATTTGAAGATCGCACGCGAGCTCGGCCAGCGCCTCTGCGCCCTGTCGTAACCTGGCATAGCTTGCTGCCGGGTCCGCACTTGGGGCCAGCTTGGCGCACAGCTCGTCACAGATTTCCTGGAACAACGGATCAGACGATTTTCCGCGAGCTTCGAGAGTCGCCGAAAGGTCGGCCCGTGTGGGAGACGACGCAAGCAAATCGAGATAGGCGTAAAGGCGCGTCTGCATTTCGGCAGCTGCCTTCCGGGTAAACGTGGTCAAGACCAGGGAGCGGATAGCGGTTCGGGCGGCCTTCAGCCGAAGCCGGCGATCAGACGGATTGTAGAGGTGACCAAGATCGGGGAACTGCTGGGAACCGACGGTCAGAAAGGGAGCGTTAAGAAGCAGGTACAGTGCTCGCAGCGTGAGGGTGTGCGTCTTGCCGGTGCCGGCACTCGCCCACACGAAAGCATGATCCGGCGTCGTAACCGCGATCCTGCGCTGGTCGGCGTCGGGGAGAACGTTTGCGCTCATGGTTAGAAACTGACACAGACGAACACGGACTGACACGGACAGGCACGGACCCGTTGTCCGTGTCAGTCCGTGTTCGTCCGTGTCAGTCCGTGTTTCAGCACCCTTTCACCTCAAACTTTGCCAGTCTCTCGGGTAACAGTTGCTCCAGGAACCGGGCCATTCGAGCGGGCGCCCGCCGCTCGAACCTGCGGCACAAGGAGGCGTATTCGCAGAACTGGCACGGCTCTGCTCTCTCAACACCCAGGATTTCCAGCGCTTCATTCGAGCAAGGAACGAAGATGCCTTTTGAAAGGATGCCGGCGAAAAGGTGCAGCCACTCCTCGACCGGGCCCATTTCTTCCACGGATACAGTCTTTTCCTGCACGGGCGACTTGCCGAAGAAAACATACGAAAAACGAATTGCAGCGTCGCCGCCTTGTGCCGAAGCGCTTTGCAGCCAGGGGTACAGGAGAGGCTGCAGGCGGAACCCGATCCTGATCTCGTGGCAGAGATTCTCCGGTTCCCGCCCGCTCTTGTAATCGATGATCATCAAATGGGCGCCCCTGTCGTCCATTCGATCGATCTGTCCGGAAACCCGGACGCCGGGCAAATCGGGGAAATCCACACTGCAGCGGCTTTCCGTGCAGGCGTTTGCGCCGTCCGGTATCGTGCCTGACCGAACCGCTTCCCAGTACTCCTGGGCGACCTGCAGCAGTTTGCTCTTCGCGGCTTTCCTGAAGAGAGACGGAAGCAGCGCCAGCTGAAGTGAGGCCTCTGCAGAGAGCTCTTCAATCCGCTGAACCAGCGAGCGGCCGTTGTCGCGAAGCAGATCATCAGCCATCCCGCGCAGAGAGAGCCCGGCCTGCCTGTAGCTCCCGACCGTTGTCTCGAAGAGCCCGTGTAACAGGCTCCCCCATTCGGTCGACCTCAGGTCCTGCGAGAAATCAAGAGGGGTGAGCACTTCCCAGCCGGTTACAAGGCGGTTGTAGCACTGGAACGGGCATTTCGCGAGCTTTTCGAGCTCCGTCACGCGCACAGTGACCGGGGAGGAACCGGGGACAAGAGCGGCGTCCGGCACGACTCCGTTCCAGTGCGCACTCGTGTCCTTTTCCTCAATAGCGCGCAAGATGTACCCATCGGCCGACCCGAGCCCCAGGACAGAATCTTTTTGGAGATGAGGCGACCAGACGGGCGGCAGGAACGACCCGTGCTCGGGATCCAGGGAGAGCAGGAGTCGCGCCTGTTCGGCCGGTCCACGAGGCAGAGCGGGGTAACAAGAGGCGGTGCCGGCATCGCTTCTCTCCCAATGTTGCAAATAGCGTTGCACCCACGGTGTGGGCGCGAGGCCGCGGCCGTTCTCGTCCGTGTCCGGGATCACCCAGTGCATCCGTTCGCTGCTCCCGTTCACGAGGACGAAGAGCAAGGCCATTTCCTCTGGGAGGGCGGTTTTTGAACTGAGCTTGTGGCCCAGATCGCGGACGGCCTGGCCGAGCTTCAGTCGGAGCGCGTCGCCGAGCAAGGGGTCTTCTTGAACCGGGTAAGGCAGACGGCCCGACGCGAGACCGAGAAGAACCACGGCCCGGGGAGCGAGTCCGCGGGCACGCATCAGCGGGGCAAAAAGCACGGCCGTCTTCTCCGGCGGGTCGCTGACGGCTCCTTGGCCGGCCTGGTTCTCCAGCAGATCCAGCAGCATTTGGAGCGGGAGCCTGAGGTCGCCCGGCAGAAGCGCCAGCGTCTCTACGAGCTCAGCCAGTGGAGCAGAATCCGGAAGCCACCTCTGGGAAATCTGCTGGAGTCGCGACAACAGCTCGCTGACTGTGAATACGGACTGGCCGCTTTCCGCGGGCAGGCGAGTCCAGAGATCGGCGATCTCCTGGATCAAACTCCGCTCTCCCGCCGTCAGGCCGATCAAGTCCCCGTGCTTGACGACGCCCGCCCAGTTGCGCCCGTCGAACCCCGCCTTTCGGAGCTTGGCCTCCAGGAGGTCCAACTCGACTCCCCGAAGGCATGCGAGGTCGGGGAAGTCCCTAAAGAGGCTGAGCAGCGTTTCGGTGGGTGCCTGCTCCTCCCATATACGGACGATTGTCCGTAAGGCCCGCTCGCCGGGCGTAAGCTCATCCGGCGCTTCCGCCATCCTCAGTGGTATCGAGAAGGCCTGAAAGACCTCCCTGACAAGATCGGCATAGGTTGCGGCCTGCGGGGCGAGGACGTGGATATCCCGGGGCTCAAGTCCGAGCGTCGAGTCATCGAGCCAGCGGCGGACCTGGATCGCTGCTGAAATCACTTCCGCCCGGAGGCCGGAGGCTCGCTGGTAAGTGAGAAAGGGAGGCCGAGACGTCACAACGCCTTCCGGGAAGGTGGACAGAAAGAATTGAAGTGGTTCGGCATCCCCGGGATCAATCGTCGTCGTGCTGATGAGAAGACTACCGAGCCGGGCGCGCAAAGAAGCCAGTACCGGCTCCACAAACTCGAAGGCATGGTGAGGTTTGCCGGTTTTCCGGTGCGAGGGCAGGTAAAAACTCGTTTCAGCCCTCCGAGCAACGCCAGCCAGGACCTGTTCGACGACGTCCGTGAAATCGTAGAACCCGTAGACATGGACTCGAACCCCGCGGCCATCTCCTCCACCCAGGATCGTTGATAAGTTCCGCTCTGGCGCCTGGCTGATTTTTTCACCCAATTCCTGGTACTGAAGCGGTGCCCAAGCGAGCTCTGCATGCTCCAGGAGGTGGAGCCAGTCAAGATACAGCCGCAGCACTCCACGGCTGATCCGGTCTGTCTCGGGCAGATGGATCACTTCTTCCAGAACCGCTTCCTGCGGGAGTCCGAAGCCGGCGTCCGCGAGGTCCAGGAATACGGGGCGCAAGAGCGCTTGTCCGCCTCGGATCTCCCGAAGTGCCGCAAGTTCCCGGCCCTGTTCCTGCTGAAGCAGCCGGTAAAGGAGGATGTCGAACAAGGGGTTCCAGCGAGGACCCAGGGGCGCGTCATCAACCTGCGAAAGCCGGTCGATAAAAGGCAGGACAGGCGTGATGCGGACGCCGGCGAGGACACCCGCCTCCGACTGGCGGGCAAACAGGATGCGCAGCTCTGCAGCAAGGGTCGACGCGGGAGTGACAATCCACTGGGTGGTCAGGCGTGATCCGTCGGCCGTCTTGCGTACTTCGGCCAGGAGCCGATCAAGCAGCAATCGGTAGGACGGGGCCAAAACCAGGTGGGGAAACACGGTGCCCACTCTAGCACATCGCGGTGACTGGAGAGGCTCGGAGCACGGCGCCTTCTACCCCCTTGGGGCATAAGTGCTCAAATAACAGTCTTGCCCCCGTTAGGGGGCGGATGTTTATAGTTGTGCAGGTAGCCGGATAAGGCGCCCCAGCGGGGCGCGATGTTCCGAGACGTCTTGGAACATCGCGCCCCGCTGGGGCGCCTTATCCGGCTACCTGCACAACTATAAACATCCGCCCCCTAACGGGGGCAAGACCCTTTAGTGGTCAGTCGGTCGACGGTATCAGCGGCTAGCGGCCAGCGGGGCTTCGGCGGGCAACGGCATCTTCCGAAGGCCGCAGACCTTCGGTTTCCAGTAGCGGTTCAGCGGCGAGAGGTTCGTGCCTTTCTTGGACTGGGCGTGGTAGAAGCTGCGGGAGTCGTTGATCAGGCCGCAGTGTTTTAGATTGTCGAAGAAAATGATGTTCCCGAACCGCCACTGATCGCTTTCCGGCGCCTCGGGCAGGCACAGATAGAATTTCCGGGCGGTGGTCCGCTTGATGAATATTCCCTGGTCGGTCATGATGCGCCAGACAAACCCCGAGCAGTCAAAACTTTTCAGACCGGAAGCGCCCCAGACGTAGGGCCGGCCGAGATGCTTCTGGATGGTCAGGCGAAGGTGATCTGACGAAGGGTCAGGAGGCTGGGGTCCGCGGTCTTGTCCAAGACAGACGCAAGGGACTCCCACGAGTGCGAGGACCAGGAGGCGTCGCAAACTCATTTGATTGCGTTCCCGAGGAGGATTCCAAGGCCGATGAAGAGACCCGCCAGGAATATCGCGACAGCCCGATTATCTGAATTGAGCTGATCGGCGAAATTAATCCCGGGCGTCATCCAGTCGAAAATCTTGTAGGCGAGAACAAACCCCACGAGACCCAGTACGAGTGAGATCAGGATCGAGAACACGTAATTGAGCAAGTCCATGCGGCGTCCTCCAGACCTCAGAGGGAAGGTGAGCATCAGCCGAGAATCTGGTCAATTTTTTCCAGAATCATCTTCTGTGCCTTCGCGTTCAGGAGATAGACGAGTTTTCCTTCAAACGTTTTGTCGATGTCAAAGAAATCGGCCTGGATGGCCAGGTAGGATACCCTCGCCCCATCTCCGGATGATCCCAAGAGTGTGGCAATCGCGTCCGGATTCCCCGGGCAGGACGCGTCAGCGAACGCGTAGCGGGCGCTCGTGCCCAGGAACTGCGAAATGGCATCGGCGAAGGATTGGGTAAGGACTTCACCCAGTTGCCGGAGGGCCAGCTGGAAGGCTTCCAGGTTACGCTCCGCCTTAGGTGCCGAGGTGGGGCTCATGTAATCGAGCATTCGCTGCGCGTGAGGAAGCCGCGTCAGAACAAGCATCTCCGCCGGAATGTCGCCCAGCATGTTCATGTGAAGTGCTACGACGATCGCGTCAGGAGTCTGAACAAACTGACTGATCCCGGCGGCATCGGTGCAGAATAATTCCGGGATGCTGACCACGCATTTTCTGCCGATCAACTCCGCCAACTCAGAAGCTGCGTGCCCGGCACCGATGTTTCCAACCTCTCTCAAAGAGTCAGTCTGTTCCTCGTTCAGTTCAGGATTCCAACTCGCCATTCTATTACGCCTCCGTGGAACTATCGGTTGACTCTTCCCCCAAAACCCTTCGCACCGCTTTTAGCAGGTCAAAACTCGAGAACGGTTTGGGAATAAACCCGCCGCGAGGGTCGTTCGCGACCTCCTCCGCAATGAACTTTTGGTCCAGTGAGGTCACCAGAATGACCGCGGCATCAGGGGCCCGTTTGCGTATTTCCCTAAAAGCAGTCAGACCGTCCATCTCGGGCATAGTGATGTCCAGAGTAACGAGGTCTGGCGAAAGCTGACTGAAGAGCTCGATCGCTTCCCGTCCATTTCCGGCCTCTCCTGCCACTTCAAGACCTGCCTGAACGAGGTATTTGCGGACAGTCGCTCTTGCCAGCCGCGAATCATCCACTATAAGAACTTTGTGGCCCATCTGGTTCTCCTTGCCAAAACAGAGAGATATTGCCCGAGAAGCGGGCAGAGACGCAAGGGGGATTTAGATTTAATGTGCCCCTCGTTGTTTAGGATATGCGGCGACCCGGCGCCGCTTTGGGAATTTCGGATCTCTTGCTGCTTCAATGGGCTCCGAAATTCCTAAAGCGGCGCCGGGTCGCCGCACTCCATATCCTAAAAGCCGCTTTTGCTGCACCCCGCGACTGACTCACGGTTTTTGTTTCAGGTGGACCGTGATTTCCAGGCGGGAGCCGGATAGAACGATCAGGCCGTATTCCGAGGCGTAGTCTTGGAATACCAATCGGTCGTCTCCTTTCGCCACCGGCTTGAGGTACGAGTCGAGATGACTGGCCAGGTAGTCGAATGCTCGCCGGGCGAGAGCCGGCGAGAGATAGTCGCAGGCAATCAAGGTGGAGGTCTTGCCGGCACCGCCGTAATCACCGGAGGCGGCCGTCTGCCCGGGGGCCAGGGAGAGAATATCGCCCGAACCGAGCGTGAAGACCGATTGCAGGGCGTAGGGACCCCGGAT
>Ga0105092_10000959_pt1 | contig 15275 bp, 8 predicted proteins | sample PPLLak2March2015_FD_87021 | JGI IMG/M metagenome (GOLD analysis project Ga0105092, IMG submission 87021) | Freshwater sediment microbial communities from Prairie Pothole Lake near Jamestown, North Dakota, USA - PPLs Lake P7 Core (1) Depth... | ecosystem: Environmental > Aquatic > Freshwater >... | reverse complement strand
TCCCTTGGCTCTATAACTTCAAATTGGATTTCCGGTTCAAATGATGGACACGAGTCAAATAAATGCCCCCTTCGAAATCCCTGCTGTAGGGGCGCGATGTGCTGAAGAACCACGAACATCGCGCCCCTACAGGGCGCCTCGCCGGCATTCTGTCAGACTATAAACATCCGGCTCCTAACGGAGCCAAGACAGCTTTTTCAACACCCTCGCTCCGTGCGCGGCTCTGTAACGCGACTCCAGGCTCAGCCCCGGACGGGCAATAAAGGGTTACCGTGGCTGCAGACTCGCGCTCAGGATCTGCCTGACCTTCTCCCCGTCGATATCCTGTCGTTCACCGATCGGGAGGCTCTGGCGTTCAGCCAGCTTTCGAGCAACCAGCTCCGGCGTATCCGGCCGGATGTCATAGGCCGAAAGCCGAGTGGGAACGCCCAGCGATTCGAAGAAGGTCTCGGTTCTCGTGATGGCCGCTTCGATACGCTGTGCTTTGTCCCCCTCGTGAATCCCCCACACTCGTTGTCCATAGCGCACGAGCTTTTCGGCCTTGCCCGTTGACTGGATACGGAGCAAATGAGGCAAGACCGCGGCCAGCGTCCGAGCGTGGTCGATGCCGAACAGCGCCGTGAGCTCGTGCCCAATAGTGTGTGTGGCCCAGTCCTGAGGAACTCCGAGTCCGATCAGGCCGTTGAGGGCGAGAGTAGCGGCCCACACAAACGTCGCTCGGCTGTCGTACTCGCGCGAGTTCGCGAGCGTGCGGGGACCGACTTCGATCAATGTCCCGAGGATAGCTTCGGCAAAGCGGTCTTGCAGCTCTCCGCCGACGGGATACGTCATGTATTGCTCGAAGGTGTGGACGAAGGCGTCAACGATGCCGTTGGCGACCTGCGTGTCCGGGAGCGAAAAAGTCGTTTCGGGGTCGAGGATGGCGAACTGCGGGTAAAGCAGAGGGCTTGAAAAAGCCAGCTTCTCCCCGGTCTCCCGACGGCTTATGACGGCGAATGGATTTGATTCAGAGCCGGTCGCCGGGAGAGTGAGGACCGTGGCGAGCGGCACCGCCGACTCAAGTCCTCGCCCGCCCTTTCGCACCAGCTCCCAGGGATCGCCCGGATAACGGATGGCAGCCGCGATGAATTTCGTGCCGTCCAGGACCGAGCCCCCGCCCACCGCCAGGAGGAAGTCCACCTTGTCTTTGCGAGCCGCCTCGACGGCGTGCATCAACGTCGCGTAATCGGGATTCGGTTCGATTCCGCCGAAGTCGAAAACCGGCCGGGTGCCCAGCGCCGCACGGACCTGCTCATGGACTCCGTTTCGCCTGATGCTTCCGCCACCAAAAGTCAACATCACTCTGGAATCGGCCGGCACTTCTTTGGAAATGCACGCAATCTGCCCTTTTCCGAACAAAATCTTGGTCGGGTTCTTGTACTGAAAGTTGTCCACTCGTATCTCCTCGGTAATCACGACAGTCTACTTAATCCAATCATTGTTGTCATTTGGGAGAGGAGTAGTGGGTAGTTTGGGGGTGGAGTCGCGTTACAGCCGCGCACGCAGCGGAGGGTGAAAAAGTTGAGGCCTCTGAAGCGACAGTAGTTGCGTCGAGCGCTATTGTGGCCGGACTCTGGAGCTGGAGAGTCCGGCCACGATAGGCCGCAACTACTTCGCAAAATACGGATGCCGGGAGACCGGCAGCTTGGGCTGTTCGGCAGCCGGCTTGCGCAAGGTCACCTCTTCAAAGAGCAGCGACGGAACCACCAGCGAACAGATCGGATTGTCCCCACCACCCACCATCATCCACGGGACCCGGGGAGTCCGCGCTGCGAACGGAATTGTGTAAACGGTCCGGTCGGTGGACGCGGCGAGGATATCCCGGAATGAGGCGGCGCTCAGGTTCGCGATCTCGAGGTTGCGCACGGGCTCTTCGCGCCCATCGGGGTAGAGTCGCACGGCCGCCAGGGCGGAGTAGACCCTGCCGCCCTCTCGCCCGCCCTGCTGCGACAGTATCAACCGGCTCATGTCCCTTTGGTACCTCTGCAAAACCTCCTGGTTCTGAATGCGGCGGATCACGATCCCGTACTCCAGGCCTCGCTCCTTGGCGGCGTCCAAAAGCGCTTTCCGAAGCGCCTCCCGAGTCTGACCCTCACTCGGGGTGAAAACCAGGTTTGAGGGTGAAGGAGCGCTTCCACGCCGGTTCCCGGTGCTCTTCGTTATGCCTCGGACCGGGGTCCTGCCGGCGAGCAGCGTTTTGAGGATTCCCTGGCTGACCACTATTGTCTCCCGTGCCGGTACACCCTCGTCATCCACCTTGTACGACCCTGCCAGCTTTGTCCCCTGGATTTCCTGAAGCAACGGGTTGTCCACAACAGTCAGGAACCTCGGAACCACGCGAGCGCCGATCCGGTCTGCAAACGTCTCAACGTCACCACCGAACATGCGCTCCATCTGAGGGTTCTCTACGACCGGCCTGCGTATGGCGAGCAGTTGCGGTACCAGAACCTGATTCGCAATCTCAGCCGCTGCGGCGTCCTCAAAAAGCACCGGGCCGTTGTACAGGTCGAGCGTTGAGGCCTTGCGCAGAGAGGTGAGGCGGCTGGCCAGGTTCTGCACGGCAGTAGCAATCTGCACATCGCTGGGCAAATCCTGGAGCGATCGGCCGTAAAACCCTTCGAAATCGGCCAGCTGAGAGCCGTCTTCCGCCTGCGTGGCGGCAGTTGCGACGATGTGAACCGCGGGATAGGAACGAACGTAACTTGTGCCTTCGCTATTCAGGTAGATAATCCGATGGGTCTGAAAACCAAGGAGGACCTGGGAGTCGAAAATATCGGGGAATTTTCTGAACTCACCGGAAAGGCGAACCACCAGCGCTTCAGCCTGGTCTCGGTCAAAGGGGGGAGCAGGGATCTCCTCGCTGATGACTGCCGGTTCTTCCTGGCTGAAATCGTCGATCGGTTCCCCGACGATCTTCCCCTCCAACACACTCCTTTTTCGCGCGAACGTCTCGGCTGCCTGTTTGTAAGCGCCGTCGGTTGCCAACCACATCTGGCGCCTCAGTTCGGTGCAATCATCATCGAGGGGCAGCTGCGTCATTCCTAGATAACGAAGGCCTCCTCCTGGCATTCCCATGAAATTCGTGTTGTCCAGGGCTCGGCTTCCTACCCTTATCTCCACCGAGAAAGTGCGAGCGCGATTCTTGGAGCGGGTGACAACGCTGCCGAAAGTGGCCGAGGCGTTAATCGATTCGGTGTCGCTGACGCGGAAAGCCACGAAGTAAGGCTTTCCAAACTGCTCAAACTGCAGCTGGTCGACCGAGCGGGCCAGCTCGTCGCGCATGGCCTTCTTGAGGATTTCATCGCTCGCAAGAAGCGATCCTCCAACAAAAACCGAGAGACAGAGGGCTGCCATTATTGACCAACACACGGCCCGTTTCTTCCCGGCGTTCGCAGCATGCGTCCGCCTGCTCCGGCTTCGGGTACTGTAGGCGTTCATGGTTATTTGCCCTCCTCAAACGGCGGCGGCAGGATAGGCGGCCGATCCTGCGATTTCACCTTCTTCTGGACCTCGATTTGCGACACGAGCACAGCCGGCGACACGGCTGCGACCGGCACTCCTCCAGATTCGGCACCGCAAATCCCGTTGAATACATCCGCCTGGTCGTCGCCCGCAACAATCCGGCTGAACGTGGAAAGAGGTGTTCCGATCAGGTCGACACCCCGGACCAATTCTTCGCGGCCGTCTGGATAGATTCGATACACCATGACCGGAATCACGTTGAAAGCATTGGGAATCATGCGGCCGGTCATGGTGAAACCGCCCTGGATGTCGTCGAAAATCAGTCCGAATGGCCGATTTTCTTCCTTGAGACGAGCCGCAAGCATCTTTTTCAGCTCGCCGTGCGAGACGGGCTGATTGACCTGGACAATCAGGTTGGATTGGCGTGAAACGGGTGCCATTCCCACTTGTTTGCGCCCATGGCCATTAGAATTGGCAAAACCTTCAATCGGTGATCTACACATCAGGAACTCTTTGAGAATGCCGTTTTCGACGACGGTGACCCGCCGCGCCTTTACTCCCTGGTTGTCGAAGTCGTAACGGCCTGACAGATCCGTCTTTGCCATTCGTCCGACCGTCGGATCAAAATGCACGGTGAACGTATCCGGCAGCACCTTCTGGTTGATCATCTTCTTGAAGGTCTGGGCGTCCTCCGCCAGCTTCTGCCGGTGGCCCTCGACACGATGTCCGAAGATCTCGTGAAAGAAAACCCCGCTGGCCCTTCCGGACAGGATCGCCGGGCCTGTGTATGGTTCAACCACCGGTGCCTGGCGCAAAGCGAGCAGGTCCTTGATCATCGTGTCGACAGTCTTGAGAACGGTCGCTTCGTCAGGCAGTCCCTCCGGCGAGAAGGCGAAGAAGGACTCATAGCGCGGCAGTTCCATGCCGTCGTCGGCTTTCGTGTACGCCGAGATGTAGAGACGGTAATTGGGCTGGCACGTCTGCAGCTCACTTCCGTCGCTGCTGACGAACCAGCGAGTTTCAGCTGTTGCGCTCAGCCCCGCCCGAGCCTCGTAAATCTGGCCGTACTTCTTGAACGGCGCCGTATAGGTTCGGATCTTCTTCTCCCAGGCAGGAAGATCGATTTTGATCGAGAGAAGCGGACCGACGAACCGCTCCGCCTTCTCGCGGGAGAAGTCATCGGACTTGTCTTCCTCCTGGACCCGGAGCTGGACGTCCGCTCGCGCCTTTGCCAGACGCTCGACTCCCTGCTTGTACTTTCGATCCGTGTGGTACCAGAGCACACTGCGTACGGCGTCGGGATCATCGGTGAGCGGCATTTCGACAAAGAAGTAGCGGTCCAGATCCATGCCCGGCATTGCGCCGCGTATGGAGTGGGTATTGTCCAGTTTGTAATCCCCGACTCGCAGGTCAATGTCCAGCTGCCGGCGTTTCGACTCCCCGGAGTGAGTCAGAGTCCCGAAGGCGCCATATACCGACAGCGAGTGCGTCTCGGTGATCTCGTAACTGAGAAAGTACGGCGGGACAGGCTGGGTTTTAAGGGTGTCCATGGAACGGGCGAGCTCATCCTTCATGGCCTTAAGAACCGGTGAGGGCTTCGGGTCGAGCGACCCGGCCACAGCGTACACCGATAAGGCCAGAAGGAGCGCCCAAATGCCAGGAACGCACCGTGGCATTCTCATTTGGGCCTCCTTTACTTATTGGACGACTTGTACGCTATTGAATCTCAGATCAAGGGAAAAAGAAAGGAGATTTGGAAAGTCCAAACACGGTCGACTACCTCTGGGGTTCCAATCGTTGAAAGTTTGTCTTGTGGATCGACACGCGGGCGCAAGTTTGATCAGACGGATCCGACTGATCGGTCCGATCCGTCTGATCAAACTCGCCTGCAATTGCTTACCTGACGATTGCCTCGAAGTTGGAGACTTTGTAGATGAGGGCGCTGAGCGGCTCCCCGGGTGTCAGGTTGTCCTGTCCATTGAGCACACTCCCAGCGACGTCCGCTTGTCGTTCGGTTGCGCTGTACCGGATCTGCATAAGTCGATCGGGCGAATGCTCGTGGAAGGACCGCTTGACCTTGGTAGGGCTGCTCGTTGCGGCGAAGTCGAGCTGGACTGTGAGTGTGATCGGCTGTACTCCGGAGTCGAGCACTACAGTCGTGTTCAACGTTGCCTGACTCAGATCCAAATCAATGTCGAACTCTCCCGGCATTAGTTCCTTTTCTCCAACGCTCCCGAAGTGATACAGACCAGTTGTGTAATCGTAACGATAAGCATAGTAAAAAAGCTTCGAACCAGCCTTTCGGTATTCCGGCGGGGATGTCTCACGACCCTTCTGCGCCACCATGTAAACGAACGTCTCTACGTTGTGCTCGTCCAGGCTCCGGAAAGTGGCGGAGGCGACGTAGCCGGCAGCGTAATAGACATCAGCGGCGGTGACCGGCATACAGATACTTAGACCGACAATGAGTGCGCTCAAAAGAACTCTTTGCATGCTCCCTCCAATCTGCGTCTTGGGAATGATCAGAATTGCCTGATGAGCCAGCTTAGGAATCAACATCTTTGCTATGACATCTATCGCTCTGAGAGAAGCGGGTCAAGAAACCGTCGGCTTATTGGTGACACGCCCGCAATGAGTTAGTAAGTCATTGAAAAAGAACAATTTTAGAGGAGGTCTGGCACCAATCCAGGAGAGGGACAGGGGCGACCGGAGGCGGCCTCATTGGAACCCGCCCGACGGACAGCCGCCCCGTAAAGCAATGCGAACGCTTCAGAAAGGAACTCAAACGGTGATGAAAGAAATATACTTGAAGCCTTAATTTGAGGTTCTGTTCCTTTTTGAAAGGAGGAGTCTCTTGGCACAGTGGGATCCTACTCTGTACTTGCGGTTCGCGAATGAACGCACGCAGCCGGCAATGGATCTGGCTGCGCGGGTGGCGCTTGAGGCGCCGCGGCGTATTATCGACATCGGCTGTGGCCCGGGGAACAGCACGGCCGTGTTGCGAGCCCGCTGGCCGTCGGCACAGGTAGTAGGGCTGGACAGCTCGCCGGAGATGATCGAGCGGGCTCGCCGCGATTCGCCTGATCAACAGTGGATTTGTGAGGATGCTGCGGACTTCACCGGGGAGCAGTCGTACGACCTGGTCTACTCAAATGCCACCTTGCAGTGGATTCCAAATCACCACGACCTGATCTCGACTCTCTGGAATGCGGTCGCCACAGACGGGGCGCTGGCCGTCCAGGTCCCGGCCAACCGGGAGTCGCCTCTTCATCGCGCCTTGCGGACAGTGGCCGGGAGTGAGCCATTCCGGGACCAGTTGGACGGACCAGATCGGGTGTTTACGTATCACTCGGCCGGGTTCTACTATGACCTCGTCGCTCCAATTGCCCGTCGATACGAGACGTGGACGACCGAGTACCTGCACGTCATGCGATCACACGAGGACCTGATCACCTGGTACCGGGGAACGGGTATGAGGCCGTTCCTTCAAGCGCTCGCGGACGATGAGCAGCGTGAGATGTTTGAATCGTCCGTGTTGCGCCATGCCCGCGAAGGCTATCCACCGCAAAGCGACGGGAAGATTCTCTTTCCTTTCCGTCGGTTGTTTTTCATCGCGTACAGGTAGGGAGCAGGCGTTTAGTAGGTCTCCGCTTGCAGTTCCTCCGCGGTTTTCGAAGCCAGGTGAGTGTGATCTAGCGCGGCCGCTTTATCCCCGCGCATCAACCTGGCCATCGCAGGCCGCCGTCCCGACGGCTGGTACCCGCTAGACGATCTCCGGGTCATCGGGCCGGCCGGGAAGTGAGACCTCGAAGGGGTCTTGTTTGTAGTTCCGCCTTTAGGCGGGCTTTTAAGACCAAGCGTCTGCAGGATCTGCGGTTGTGAAAAGCCCGCCTAAGGGCAACACCCTTAAGTAAACAGTGTTGCGCCTAAAGGCGGAACTACAAACGAAGAGGCATTAACCTCACGACAATGTCCGAACCCGTAAAAGCCAGGCTACAGCGCGACCACGCGCCCGGTCTCGGCTGCTTCGCGTGCTTTCAAAACGATTTCGTTAACTCGGTAGATTTCCTGGAGCGATATGGCATGTTTTGTGTTGCCGTACAATGACTCGAGAAAGTCGACGAACAGCAGTTTTGACGGACTCGACTCGACGGTTATGGGCCGTGGCCCTTGCTTCGATGTCATTAACATCAACCCGGTGCTTCCCTGGTATTCGATGATGCCTTCGGTGCCCGCGATTCGCAGGCGATCATCGCCGTGAGTGGGCGCGGAAGCGGGCCGCAAGTAGTCGAGGCGCAAGGAGGCAGATCCGCGATTGTCGAGCTGGAAGACGACGACTGCGTTGTTCTCCATGTCATTCATCTCGGGGAAACCCACCCGGGATTGAAACGCGGCCGCGGACTTGAAGTCGTGCCCACCGGCGTAAAGCATCAGGTCCACCATGTGGATGCCGATGTACGGGATTGTGCCTCCGTAGCTCGCCTTGTTCTTCATCCAGTCCGGGCGCGTCCCCAGTTTGTAGGATTTCTGCGCCGCTAACATTACGACTTCTCCGATGTCGCCGCTGCTGACGATCGAGCGCATCTTCCGGTACTGGGCGTCGAACCGCATCGGAAGGAGAGTCGTCACCGCGACATTTGCCCTGGCGACGGCGGATCGCACGTGGTCGAGCTCCTGAAGCGTCAAGGCGAGAGGCTTTTCAGCGACAATCGGTATTTTGCGAGCGGCACAGGCTTGAATCGCCGCGGCTCGCGACCCGTTCTCCCCGCAAACGGCGACCACGTCCAACGTTTCACGGTCGAGAAGCTCACGGAAGTCTCGATAAACCTTCGCATCCCGAAGAAGGGGATTTCCCGGGACCCGTCGCAGTAAATCCTCGTTTCTTTCCGCGATCGCCGATATCTGGATCTGGGGAACAACCTTGGTGGCATCGAGGATCTCCGAGTAATGCCCCTCAAGGCCGATAATGCCAACTCGAATACGGTCCGGGAATTTCACCGGCGCTTGTGTTTCGGCCGCGCTCAAAGTGCCAGGCTGTGTTCCAGCGACCGCAGCAGCAAACACACCCGTTTTAAGCAATTGCCTTCGGTTGAGATTGGATTTCATCACGTCACTCCGTAAATTGAGCGCCTTACGACGCCAGGTAACGCCGGCTGGGATCGGGGTGCGACGGGGCTGCGGACAGGCGACCATCCCGGGCGGCCAGGCTGTCCATGGCTGATTTGAAAACCAGCACCAGCTCCTTCAAATGAGCCGAACCCTGTGACATTTCTTCGGCTGCGCCCGCAGACTCTTCCGACGCGGCCGCGTTTTTCTGCGTGACTGCATTGGTCTGCTCCAGTCCGGCGTCGATGTCATGGATACTCCGGGTCTGCTGCTCCAGCATATCGGTAATATCGGTGATGACCTCGGCGACCTTGCATACCTGCTTCACATCCTGTTCGAGGCGAGCCAGAACCTGCTCATGAAGCTGGACTCCGAGATCGGCTTTTTTCATGGCCTGCTGAATCAGGCTGGCGCTGTGCCGGGCTGCCTGCGCACTCCGTGTCGCAAGGCTTCTCACCTCTTCGGCGACGACACTGAAGCCGCGCCCGGCCTCTCCGGCCCGTGCCGCTTCGATCGCTGCGTTGAGCGCCAGGAGATTAGTCTGCGCCGCGATCTCCTGAATGGTTTTGACGATCTTCCCGGTCTCGTCAGCTGCCGACTTGATGTCAGTGATCGCCTGCGACAGCTGGCGCATCTGATCGAGGCCGCGGCGGGTGTCGGTCACGGTCACCTCGGCAAGGTCCCTGGCCGATTGGGCCTGAGTCTGGTTCCTGTCCGTGAGCCCTTTTACCATGCCAAGATTGCCGGTGATCTCCTCCATGGCGCTTGCTTGCTCGGAAGCGCCGTCGGAAACGACCAGGCTGCCCCTCTGGATGTGCTCCGCGTTGGTCGCGACTTGTTCGGCAACGACGGCTATCTCAGTTACTGCGCGATCAAGCTCCGTCACTGCGGTTTTCATTTTGGTGTAGAGGGCGCGGATGGTCTCCTCGCTCTCCCGAACGGTCCGTTCGGCCTTTTCTCGCTCGATCAACTCCCGGTTCATTAGCTGGTTGGTGATCTCGAGCTGCGCCGCCTGTTTCTGTATTTCGGCGTGTGCCTGCCGGACCTTTTCCGATTCCACGAGCCGCCTGGCCCTGAGGACGGCCACCCTCAGAAGGTAAACGATGATCGAGATCAGGGCGCCGAAAGTGACTATGAACCAGGCCTGCAGGTAGACCGGCGGAATTACCCGGAAATCTACCCGCCCCGGCGTGGTGTCGACGTTGAAATCAAGGTCACGCGCCCGAACCTCGAAGACGTGCGCTCCGCTCGGCAGCGAGAGGAACACACCGCGGGTTTCCAGGCTGAACTCCGACCACGGACCGCCATCGATTCGGTGTGAATATTCTAATTCCTGGTCGGCGCTCACCTCCCAAAAGTCGACGCCTCTCCAAGTCAGCGTTGCGTTACCTGGCTGGGACACTTCCTTTTCGGCCTGTACGATCTCGGTCTCGGGCGCTTTGGTATCCCATTTGAAACGAACCGTCCGGTGCTGTGAATCCGGCTTGACCGGCTGTCGGCTAAAGCCGCGCCTGACCCATTCCCGGTAGGAGTTGTTGACCCAGATACCTCCATCCTTCGACTGCACCATCCAACCATTCTGAGGCTCGACCCAGACCTGGGTGGGAAGGACCGTCGCGGTCCAGCGCTTCCCATCAAAACGGCTGATTCCTTTCATTGTGCCCAGCCAGGCCGACCCGTCCGCGGCCACGAGGATACTGCCGACGCAGTTGCTCGGAAGACCGTTTCGAACCGTGTACTGGCGCCATTCGCGGCCGTTGAAATGAAAAGCGCCATAGCCGCGCGTAGCCAGCCACAGCTCGCCACTCGCCGAAGCCTCCGCATATTCCACGTAGCCTGCCAGGAGCAGTTCCTTCGGTGAAGTCAGCTTGGTGAACGCGCCGCCGTCGGAGACGAATACCGCCTTGTCTCCGATCCACATCCGTCCATCGGAGGTCTGGGCCATGAAGGCGATCGAGTCGAATTCGGAAGAAGTGATATGTCGCCAGGCGCGCGCTTCTTCAGGCCCCCCTGACGATGGGTTATAGGAAATGACCCCCCCCTTTTCCCCTTTTCCCCGGTCGACAGGGGATTCGGAACCAAACCACACGGAGCCGTCGCGTGCCTCGCAAACGGCCCGGTTAGTGAGCGCCCACGCGACTTCAGGGAAACGGCGCCTGGTCCATTTGGCTCCGTCATAACAGGAAACCGCGGCTTTTTCGGCGTCGCTGCCGACTGCCCAAACCCAGCCGCGTTTTGTCGGCAGGAGCCTCGTCGGCGTGTCGATAACTCCGTCCGCCACCGTGTGCTTGACCCATGACTCTCCATCGTGGCAAACGACCCCGCCGTCCCAATCAAGGAACCATTGACTCCCGTCCGGAGTTTCGCCGTGGAAGTTCAAGTCCTCGTAAATGGCCCAGCGAGACGGGGCGTAGTCCAGCCGGTAGACCTCGTCCTTTTGCCCGGCCACCCAGACACTTCCGTCGGAGGTTGGCAGGACGACAACCCTGACGGGCGGTACTGGGGCGGTTGGGCTGTAGTAGACCCGCCACTTGCCGTCCGTCAGCACGTGCAGTCTCTTGAATCCGCCGATCCAGATCGCGCCGTCGGGTGTTTGGGCGATAGAGGTACTGATATCGTTGCCTCCCACCTCTGTCAGACTGAAACTCGTCCAGCGTTGGCCGTCGAAACGGCTTCCCCGATTGCGGCTGATCCCGTTCACGGTCCAAATAACTCCATCCCGGGCTTGGAACACCAGAGGATTGCGGGCCACATCAAGCTCGCCGGAACGAGGCAACCAATTCCAGGAGGCAGGATCGTCCAGCCGGTTGCTTCGGTGGTTGATGCGCAGGAGCGCGCCTCCCTCAGCACCGCTGTTGACACCGAACCAAAGGAAGCCGGAGCGATCCTCGTAGATGCTGTAAAAACTGCAGTCGGACACTTCGGGGTGGGCAGGCAGGGAGACGACCCGCAGCTCTGGATTAGCGTTCTTAAGCTGTCTTCCCGCTGTACCAACTGTGTAGAGCGTCCAGGTATCACCCTTGAGGCAGGCAGCGCCCTGATCCATTGTGACCCAGACAGAGCCGTCGGATGCCTCCGCGATGCTGTTGATCCGCAGATTAGTCTCCGCGCTTCTTGGAAAGAGACGAGTCCAGCGTTCCGCCGCAAATCGGAACACTCCGTTGGCGGTCCCCGCCCAGACTCCCCCATCCCGCGCTCCCCACAACGCCGTGACTGGGGCGCCGGTCAGACCTGATTTTGCGTCGTTCCAGCTCCATTTGAGACCGTCATACCGCATCGCGCCCTCGTCCAGCCCGAACCAAACAGCTCCGTCCCTGGCTTGGGCCATGCATTGAAAGCCTCTCCCGTTCAACTCGGGAAAAGCCCGCCAGCGCCATGGCTGCATAACCGGATCGGCCGTGCGCACCCGATAGGTCTCAGTCGCCCGGACGAAGCCGGGTACGGCCAGTGCGAACAGGAAGAAGACAAGGCCAGCTCTCTGGAGTAGTTGAGGAAGAGAAAGAAGGTACAGCATGTGCGAGTGGTAGTTACGATTGGAGACCATAGCGACTCTCGCGCGCGCCTCGGGCCTGCTGAGGCGGACATACACGTGGCAGGGCCCCGCACCGTCACTTGTGCCTGATTCAACGAACCAACAGGGGCCCTCGCCGTAAATCCGGGACATCGTAACACGGTTCGAGCGCTTTCTCTCGCCTTTTGTTATCGATCGTTTCAATACGTGAAACGCACGCCATTTGGGGTCCGGAACAGCCGGGCGATTTCCACATCGTTATTGTCTGCAGTATCATGAACTTACTCGATTTTGTCCCCAAGCATGATTCAAGGAGGAGGCGTATGGCCGCTCGGATCCATAGGCTCATCTTTTCACTGGGGCTTGACCTGGTCCTGACGCTTTCATTGGCCGCTTCTACCTCGGCCGCCGCCTGGTTAAACGATGCGCCCGGCTACTCGCAGGCCCGTTGGCAGCACACGTCACTCGGTAAGCCGCTAGTCATCTATTTCTACGTTGATTGGTGTCCGTACTGCAGGGGATTAGAGACGGAAATCCTCAACACCAGCCGCGTCGAAGCGTACCTCAGCGCTTTACCTCGAGTGAAGATCAATCCGGAGCACGGACCCAACGAGGAAGCGCTCGCCAAGCAATTCGACGTGCACGGTTACCCGCGTTTCCTGATCATCCCAGCGCCCGGAGCGACACCTCGTCATATCTCCGGGTGGAGACAGTCCGATGACCAATGGGTACGGGCTGATCCTGCAGACTTCATCGCCCAATGCCGGGCCGCGGTCGAGTCGACATCGGCAGCCGTCGCCCGGTCATCAGCCACGCAGCGAGTGGAAGAAGTGACCCGTTTGCCGGCCGGCCAGCCAGGAATCCAGGAAGTGGTCAAAGACGGCAAATACTATCGCGAGGTCGGACAGAGCTACTATCAGGCGGGCAGGAAAACGGCTGCTTTGGAAGCGCTTGAGAAGTCGGTCGAGCTCGGTCCCGGCGACGCGGCGGCACTCGAGTGGTCAGCTTACGTCTGCATCGATTTAGGCAGGTACCAGCGGGCCGTCGGGTATCTGAATCGGTTAATCCAGCTTTCGCCGAACTACCGAAAAGGCCGCGCCTACTATTTGCGCGGGCACGCCTATGCGGAACTCGGGTACTCCGCCAAGGCGAAAACCGACGCGCAGAAAGCGTGCAATATGGGCGATGCCGAGGGATGCGCCCTGGCGCGGGCGCTCTGAAGCACGGCAGTTGGCGGCCAGCCCTATTGGGGCCGGATTCTCCAGAGTCCGGCGCCGGGCTCGCCGAGAGCCCGGCCATAACCAGCGGGGCAGGATCGTGAACCCAACTCCGGCATTTGGCCGCCCGGCGCTTCTCCAGTTCGTCTTTTGCCACATCCTTCGTGTGGCCGGGCTCTCGGCGAGCCCGGCACCGGACTCTGGAGAGTCCGGCCCCAATAGGGCTGGCCGCCAACTGCCGTGCTTCAGAGGTCCGTCCCCTTCAGCGTATCGGCCGGGCGGTGCCGGGAACGTATCGTGTGACGATAGATTTGTAGTAGTCAAGGCCCTGATCCGGCTGTTCACATTCTTGGGGGATGGGCTTGTTCGAGAACGTCTGGAAGTAGAGGACACACGCGTCTCGCCACCAACGGGCCTCCGCCTCCTGGATCTTCAGGAACACCCGAGTCTCTTCATAGCGTTCGGAGTCGATCGATCCTTCCAGAGATTGCCAGGTGGCCTGCATTCGACGAACAGCCTCAACACCGCCCTGGTAATGCCGGCAGATCTCTTCCCAGAGTGTGCGCCCTGATCGCATTTTGTGGTTCCAGCCCACATGGTGAAACCAGAGGAGATACGCATCCGGGCACCGCTCCAGGCTCGCGAACCCGTCCGCGACAGGAGGATAGTACTGAGCCACGGCATTGCTGCCGGTCGCTGTCCGGTCGAACCCGATACCGTTCTCGTCGGCGCGATGGTAGTAGACGGAGGTCCAGTCCGAGCGGGGACCGCCGCTGACCCATGGTCCCGGGCCATGGTGGTGGTCTCGTGCCATGAGGTGATGGAGTCCCAGGGGCGTCATGTACTCCACGACCGCCTCGCGGGATGCCACCATCATAGAGGAGACGCCGCGCACGAAGGCGGGGTCATTCGAGAACGTCATCCGAATCCACTCGGATGCTATTGCTTCCGAGTTCAACGCATGATCCCAGGCCAGACGGCCGTAAGCGAACCAGTTGGCCTGAGCAAAGACCGAGCCGCACCAATTGCGGTCTGACCCGATGTTCGCCACTCCCGCAATGCCGGTCAGCGTATGGCCGTCGAGACTGCCGTCAATTACACGGGCAACGGAGGAGCCTGCTCCCTTGGCGAAGGTATCGGAATCGAGGGCTTCCTTGAAGAGCGGTCCCAGGTAAGCGAGGTGGGTGGCGAATCCGAGGTATTCCTTGGTGACCTGGAATTCCATCATCAGGGGAGTACCTGGCATTGCGCCGAACAACGGATGAAACGGCTCCCGAGGCTGGAAGTCAATCGGGCCGTTTTTGACCTGGATCAGAACGTTTGACCGGAACTTCTCATCCAGGGGTTTGAACTCGTTGTAGGCCTGCTTCGCGCGGTCGTCAGGGACCTTGTCATCATAGACAAAAGCACGCCAAATCACGATTCCGCCGTGAGGCGCCAGGGCATCGCCGAGAAGATTGGCGCCGTCCGCATGCGTCCGGCCATACTGCTGCGGACCGGGTTGTCCCTCAGAGTTGGCCTTGACGAGAAAACCGCCGAAGTCTGGGATATACCTGTAGATTTCGTCGGCCTTTTGTTTCCACCATCCCTGCACTTGCGGATCAAGCGGATCGGCCGTTTTCAGCCCGCCGATCTCAATCGGAGCGCTGAACCGGGCGGTCAGGTAAACACGAATGGCGTACGGTCGGAAAACGGCTGCCAGTCCGGCGGCCTTCTTCAGGTACTCGGGAGTCAGACTGACAGCGTTGGCGTTCACGTTAGTGAGGACGGTGCCGTTGATCCCTATCGAGGCGTTGGCCCGCGCGTAGTCCTTGTAACGACGCGGCAGGTAGTCAGGCAGCTTGTGCCAGTCCCACAGCGAGAAGCCGGCATATCCTCGTTCCACGGTTCCGTCGAGATTATCCCAGTGGTTCAGGAGACGGTGGCGGATACTCGGGCCT
>Ga0105092_10000957_pt1 | contig 15283 bp, 6 predicted proteins | sample PPLLak2March2015_FD_87021 | JGI IMG/M metagenome (GOLD analysis project Ga0105092, IMG submission 87021) | Freshwater sediment microbial communities from Prairie Pothole Lake near Jamestown, North Dakota, USA - PPLs Lake P7 Core (1) Depth... | ecosystem: Environmental > Aquatic > Freshwater >... | reverse complement strand
CCCTGGTACGACAGCCAGGGCATGACCACCTATCTCGTGGTTGGGCAACCTTAGGGTCCACACAACTACAAAGCCCGGTGCCTCGATCATTCTGTCGGGGCACCGGGCGTTTTAGAATTGTTCAGGCTCAATTTCCAGGTGTGCTCCGTGGACTGTAATGCAATATGGTTGACGTTTGATGCGAGATCACACAGGGCAGGCCTATGGACTGTCCTGTGTATAACGTAATCTGCCAGCACAATTCATCCTGTTGCTTTTTCATCGCGAAAACTTTGTAAAGCAATATTTGGCTGCGATCAAAAATTTTCCAGGACTAAACGATTCCGACTGGAGACGAGTATTGAAACAACTTATGTCAGGTTTGTGTGTTGACATGAGAAGACGAGTATGTATACTATCCATAGGATGACCGTCCAGCCTCTAGCTACATTGCCCGATTCCGAACTCATCGAAGCATGCTTGAAAGGGAGTGGTCAGGCTTGGGAGATTTTGCTTGTTCGATATCAGCGTCTTATCTATAGCATACCGCTCCGATACGGATTGTCTGAACATGATGCCAACGACGTCTTCCAAAATGTCAGTCTGCTGTTGTGGGAAAATCTGGGGCGCATTCACGATCGAGATCGTCTGGGTGCCTGGCTGGTGATCACGACGCGCAGGGAATGCTGGCGGATGATGCGCCAGCATGGACCGAATACAACGGTTCTGGAGGATGGGAAGCTGGAAGAGATTCTTCCGGCGGGTCCGCGCTCGGAAGACGTATTTCTGGCGTTGGAACGGCAGTCTCAGGTCCGCGCTGCGGTTGGATATCTGGGAACGCCCTGCCGGGAGCTTTTGTCATTGCTTTTCTATGCGGAACCACGGCCGCCTTATAATGAGATTGCCGGCAAGCTGGCTGTTCCGGAAGGAAGTATTGGACCAACCCGGTCACGTTGTCTGGACAAACTGATGAAGATTCTGGAAGACATGGGATTTGCAGATATGTAAAACTCATGGCAAAGTGTATTTTTTTTGCTGCCCGGATGCTCTATAATGATGGTGGACTCTATGACACACTTGAAATATGACATCCTGTTGAATTATCTTGAAGACCGGCTCCCTGCGCAGGAGCGTAGCAAGGTCGAACTGCATCTTGCCGAACCTTGCTGGCGTTGTGGCCGGCACCTTGCTCTCCTGCGAACGGTCCTTGACTCCGTGGCTGGGGATCGGACGGTTGCGCCGCCGCCCGCAGTTTTGAAACGCGCCGTTGATATTGGTCGCAGCCAGCGTAAGATTCCCAAGCCAAGCCCCTGGATGCGCGTCGTAGCGGCACTCAGCTTTGACAGTCGCCTGCAGCTTTCCTCCGCAGCCACCCGGGGCGCGACGCGCGTGCGACAAATGTTATTCAGCACTGAACAGGTGGATATCGACTTGCAGATCAAACCTGGAGGCGGAGATAATGATCTTCTGGGCCAGATGTTGAGCACCGAGCATTCGGGAGAAGCCGTTCTTACGCTGGTAAGCCTGCAAAGCAGCACCGGCGACGTCCTGAGAGCAACTGAAACTGATACGCATGGTCAGTTTGCTTTCCGACAGGTTCCTTTTGGCGTCTACGACCTGGTGTTCGATCTAGGGAATCAAGAGGTCGCAGTCACTGGCCTCGAGCTCCAGAATGACTAGAGACGAATTCATAGAAGTTTTAATCTCCGCGCCTGACTCAAAGGCGCGTAGTTTTCTTATGGAGGGAAATTCCGAGTGGCTTGAAATTGATACTGTATATGCACTCAAGAAACGCGCAGACCAACTGGAGCGGGACGATGCACGTCAGGCGCTCAACGTCGGTTCGATTGCCGAAGAAGTTGCAGAATACATTGCCAGGGATGAGGCGAAAGCAGTTGCTTTATGGATCCAGGCCAACGCACAGGACTTCCTGGCTGATCTTGAGACTGCTGCGCACAGTTATGATCGGGCCGCGCAGTTCTTTCAAGCGGCAGGCAAACCATTGGAGGCCTCCCGCACCAGCCTTGGCTATATGGGAACGCTCGCGAAGCTAGGCCGGTTCGACCAGGCTCAATCCGTGGCGGAGGCGGCTCGCCGGGTATTCGTCGAATTTGAGGATCTCACCTCCCAGGCGACGGTGGATATGAACCTGGGCAACCTTCATTATCGTCGGGGAAATTATTTGGCAGCCCTTGAGTCGAGTCGCCGGGCTACGACAGCCTTTCAAACACTCGGCAATAAACTGTACGCAGCCATGAATCAAACCAACCAGGCCAACATATTGACAGTGCTGGATGATTTTTTGGGTGCCGAGAAGCTGTATGAACTGGCACAACCGGTCTTCGCAGAGGCGGGCTTGCGGACCGCTGTCGCTTCCGTGGATCTTAACCTGGCGATTTTACAGTCCTACCGGGGCAATTACTCCAAAGCTTTCCAGACGTTCGAACAGGCGCGCTCTATTTTTTCCAGCTTGTCGTCGCAGGTGAACCTGGCGATGACCGACTTGGAAGAGAGTGATCTCCATCTGGATCTCAACCTGCCTGAGCGGGCACTGCAGTTGGCCGGGCGGGCAGAAGAGTCCCTGGCTGAACTACAGATGTCTTTTGAATCGGCCCGCGCGAAAGCGAATCAGGGCATTGCGCTGGCGCGCCTGAATCAGCTGGAACGTGCCGCGGCGCTTTTGGACGAAGTGCGCGAGGCCTTTGCCTTGCAGAAAAATGAAACCTGGATGGCGCACACCGATTTGCAGCGTGCCCAGGTCATGGGCCAGATGGACAGCCGTGACCGGGCCAGGCGATTAGCGGTTGAGGTCGCGCGTGCCTACGAGGGACTGGGCATCAAAACCAAACAAGCTTATGCTCACATCCTCGCTGCCAACCTGTGGGCGGATGATGGTGAATGGACACGCGCCCTGGATGAGTTGGAGACAGCTTCCCGGGTGATCCAGGGGGTTGCTGCGCCCTGGCTGGAGCCTCGTATTGAGGCTTGCAGGGGCCGGATCCACGAAGGGCTGGGGCAGTTCAGCGAGGCGATCGAGCACTACCATACGGCTGCCGGGCAGACGGAGCGAATGATGGTTGCTCTAACCGCTGAGGAGCATCGGACAGCCTATATTGCTGATAAGCTGCAGCCTTATGAGGCATTGGTTTCCTTGTATGCATCACGTGATCCTCAACTGGCATTTCAGTGGGCGGAGCAGGCGAAGTCCCGCGCGTTGGTCGACCTGCTGGCAGCCGGCATTCGACCGCGCCTGCACATCGAGGATGAAATGGATGCACGGAATGCCGAGCGGCTTCAGGCATTGCGTGAAGAATTGAACTGGCTCTACACGCGCCTGACACGCGGCGAAGCGCCCGGAGATCCCTCGGCACCTGCCGCGGCCCCTGAAACCTGGACAAAAATCCAGGAGCGGGAAAGGGAAGCCAGTTCATTGTGGCGGAACTTACAAGCCAGACACGCCGAAGAATTATCCCTGCTGCGGGAAACGCCGCTTTCCGCCTCTGAAGTTCAAGCCGGCCTTCCTGAAAATGCTGCCATCGTGGAATATTTTATCGCCCGTGACCAGTTGATCATTCTTCTGTTGACCAAACGAGAAGTCTTTGCCCTTCCGGTGTCAGTTTCGATTACGGATGTGCTGCCGCTGATGGAAGAACTGGCTTTTCAGTTTTCCAAATTCCAATATGGACCAGGCTATTACCAGCGTCACAGGCCCGCCCTGCTGCAAGCCGTCGGCGACCTGTTGAGCAAACTCGGAAACCTGCTCCTTGAGCCAATCTGGGAAAAGCTTTCGGGGCTGCATACGCTCAACATCATTCCACATGGACCGCTGCATGCCCTGCCTTTTCAGGCTCTCCGGCACGATGGGCGATTTCTTATCGAGACTCATGCGGTCTCGTACGCTCCCAGCGCCGCAGTCCTGAACTATTGCTGGAATAAGCCGGCCCGCCATGGCCAGGAACGACCGTTCGACAGGATGCCGCTTCTGGTTGGCGTCCCGGATGAGCGTGCCACTCAGGTTTCACAGGAAATTCAAGCCCTGGCGGCACTCATGAGCGGCAGTACGGTTCTGCTTGGAGGAGATGCTACTCTGGAAGGTGTACGGATGGCTGCCCCCAATTGCGGTCTCCTGCACCTGGCTGCCCATGGATTATTTCGTCCGGAGGCGCCCTTGCTCTCTTCCATTCATTTGACCGACCAATGGATGGCAGTTCAGGATGTGTATGATCTTGACCTGAAGGCCTCGCTCGTGACACTCAGCGCCTGCGAGACCGGACTTGGACATGATGAGGGGGGAGATGAGATGGTTGGATTGGTGAGAGGATTTCTGCATGCAGGAGCCAATTCGCTCCTGGTTAGTTTGTGGATGGTGGATGATAGATCTATGACCGATTTGATGATCCAGTTCTACACTCATTGGCTTGCCGGAAAATCCAAGTCACAGGCGCTGCAACAGGCGCAATTGGACTTGATCGGACAATATGAGCATCCCTATTACTGGGCACCCATGGTTTTGGTAGGCAACGAAAAGTGACGCTCCTGATAGTCTCTTGATTGGAGGTTTCCATGTTTGAGTCGCTTAATCCCCGTCGTCGTATCCTTGCAGGATTGTTGATTGCCCTGGGGGTCTGCGTTGCGCTTATCGGAAGCGCAGGTGCAGAGAGACTGAACATCTCTGATCCGCCTCTTGACCAGGTGGTGGTAAAACCCAAATTCAATGTCCCTATTAATACGATTCTTACGCGATATAACGCAAGTCTGCTTGGAACGCTGACCGAGACCAATCTTCACTTCCTGCAATTGCCGGCGGGTCAGACGGCCAGCGAAATCCTGCCTGCGTTGAATGCGGACCCTGACCTCTATTATGCCGAGCTGAACTATTACTCTGATGGCGCACCGGGTGGTGGTCACATCATGTTCGATGGACACATGGCGCCGGTGGCTGAACATATCATGTTCGATGGCCATGGCGAAATCACCGCGACCCCTCCGGGAGGTTCCAGCCAATGGGCCTGGAGCATGATCGGACTGATCGATGCCCAGAAGATCTCGCGCGGTCAGGGCATCATCGTGGCGGTTCTGGATACCGGTCTGGCTCCCGATCACCCCCTGTTGAGCAGTTCCATCGCGGCCGGGTATAACTTCGTCGGCATGTCCAGTGATATTTATGATCGTGGCAACGGACTGGACGATACTGGCAACGGTCAGATCGACGAATTTGTTGGACATGGTACGCATGTATCGGGGATTATTGTGACCGAAGCGCCGGGTGTCCAGATCATGCCCATTCGTGTGCTTAATTCCGATGGCGTTGGCACATACTGGGAAGTCGCTGCGGGCATCAAATACGCCGTGGATCACGGCGCCAGGATCATTAACATGAGCTTGAGCGCTCCGCGTCTCACCCCTTCATTGGCGGAAGCGCTCGACTACGCAGCCTCTCACGGAGTGATCGTCGTCGCGGCAGCAGGCATAGGACCCGGCCCGAACTATCCGGCCGCCTACTCCAACCCGCTGGCGGTCATCGGAGTGGGAGCCAGCGACCCAAATGACGGAATTCCCTGGTTCTCGGGAGGCCGGCTCTCGGATACGGATGTATACGCTCCCGGAGTGGATATCTATAGCGCCTATCCGTACAACGGCTATGGTCTGGGCAGTGGCACCTCCATGGCAGCGCCCATTGTCTCTGCTGAGGCTGCCCTTCTGCTGTCGCGTTATCCCACTTGGACCTTGATGGATGTGACCCAGCGGATCATGAGCAAAACTGATCCTGTTGCAGGAAGGCTTCAGGGACGTGTCAATTTGAGCAAGGCGCTGAACACCGGGTTGGAGGTGAGGTACTCGGTCGGTGATTTCGGGTCGCCCAACGATAATAACCTCAAGCCGCGCATTCGCCTCATTAATAACACGCCGGAGAACATCCCGCTTCCTGAACTTAAGATCCGCTACTGGTACACCATCGATTCCGATCAATCCCAAACTTTCAACTGCGACCATTCCACCATCCCCACGGCTTGCGGAGGCCTGACAAACGCCTTTGTTCGTCTTTCAAGTGATAGTGTCGAGCGGTACCCTGTTTCGGATACCTATTTGGAAGTGGGCTTTTCAGGCAATGCCGGGTATCTTACTGCCGGCAGTCAACTCGAAATGTTTTTACGTGTGAACAAAACAGATTGGTCGAATTATGCTGAGGCAAACGATTATTCATTTGATGGTGCCAGGACGGTCTTCACGCCCTGGAATCATATAACGCTTTACCGCAATGGAAGCCTGGTATGGGGCGTCGAGCCGTCGGGCGGACCCCTCGCTGCGACAGCGACGCCGAACGTTGCCACCAGCACTGCGTCGCGCACAGCGACAGTCGCGGTCTACACTGCCTCGCCCACTCGAACTCCAACGCGCACGCCCTCTCAGACTCCGGCTGCAACGATGACTCGCACTGCAACGCAGGTGCCTGTCACGAAGACTGCCACGCGAACCGCGACTCAAGTTCCCGCCACGAACACTCCCACGCGGACAGCCACGTATACTGCCATACCTCAGACGGCAACCGTGATGCCCGCGACGCCGACAGCTTCCGGTGGAAGCCTGATAAAAGTTCAGTATGCAGCGGCCAATACGGCAGCGAACAGTCAGGCGATTTCTCCGAACTTGATCCTGTTGAATATGGGGAGCACCAGCATTCCATTGAACGAACTCAAAGTCCGTTACTGGTTTACCCGGGAAGGCAGCCAGTCGCAGAGTTATTGGTGCGATTACGCCGCCCTTGGCAGCGCGAATATCTCTGGCCAGTTTGTAGCCTTACCGACCGCCAGGCCCGGAGCTGACTACTACCTGGAGATCAGCTTTGCGAGTGGAGCAGGCAGTCTTGCGCCTGGCGCTAGCACCGGGCAATTTAATAGTCGCTTCTCCAAGAATGACTGGAGTCCCTATGTTCAAACCGGCGATTATTCGTTCAATTCTGCGATGACGCAGTTCTCAGACTGGAATCACATTACTGTCTACCGCAACGGCACGCTTGTATGGGGGATCGAGCCATAGCCGCTGCCAGGTAAACGCTCAGACTTGTCAAACAGCTTTCAAGCCGTCCGGTTCACCCCGGACGGCTTGATTTTGTAATAGATAGCCTATCCGCATGGGATTTTCTAAGAAACTGTCGGAAAATGCGCTGACTCCCACACAAAAGGAGCCGTGCTGGCGATCCAGCAACCGGGTCCGTCATCCTCCATCCATCCTCCATCCATCCTCCATCCATCCTATACTCATCCTATAGGCATCCTATAGCGCGCTCAATTTCGTCCAAAACGACCTGTCACTGCGTGTAGTGCTATCCTTCGACCCTAAAGATAAATGCAGAGTCTGACCGATCACGCGGAACTCTGGTTTCCGTCCCGACCAGAGTTTTGATTTGGTCATCCGACAAGTTTTCAGAGGCTTTCTCAGACTTATCGAACAATTTTCAAGCCGTCCGGTCCACGCCGGGCGGCTTAATTTTGTAATAGATAGCCTATCCGCATGGGATTTCCTTCGGAGAGCAGAGCCAATGTATTTATTTTTAATTAATGTTCTCTATAGATGTAGGCGCTATAGATTGCCCAAATAGATAGTTGCCCCATTTTAGCGGTATTGCGCGCGTTCCCAAATTGAATCCATCCACTCTCAGGCCTTGGTTGGGATCTTGATGATCGCAACCAGGATTTTGGCATGAATCAAAGGAAGGCATCATATGAAGAACGTTGGGAAAGTCGCCTGGTTTCTGATCGTGGTTCTGTTGCTGGCGAGCATTGTCATTCCTGCTCAGCAGGCTCGGGCGGCGGCTGGATTCCGCATTAGTGGCAGAAACCTCCTGGATGCCAATGGCAACAACTTTATTATGCGGGGGATCAGCCATGCGCATGTCTGGTATCCGAATGAGACCAGTTCTTTTGCCAATATCAAAGCCGCAGGTGCCAACACAGTCCGTGTTGTTCTGGGCGGCGGGCGCTGGGGGCCCAGTAGCGCTACAGATGTCGCCAATGTCATTCAATTGTGCAAGACCAATAAACTGATCTGTGTGCTGGAAAACCATGATACGACCGGCTATGGTGAGGACGGTGCAGCCACTACCCTGGCGCAGGCGGTCAGTTACTGGCAAAGCATTCAAAGCGTCCTGACCGGCCAGGAAGCGTACGTGATCATCAATATCGGCAACGAGCCGTACGGGAATACCAATGCCAGTGGATGGATTGAAGCCACCCGCAACGCGATCATTGCCATGCGCAATGCCGGCTTCGACCATACCCTGATGGTGGATGCGCCCAACTGGGGACAGGACTGGCAGTTCATCATGCGCGACAACGCCACCAGCATTTTCAACAGCGACGTGGATAAGAATACGATCTTTAGCATCCACATGTACGGCGTATTCAATACGGCTGCGGAAGTGCAAAGCTATGTATCAACTTTCGTGACTGCAGGCTTGCCGCTGGTCATCGGCGAATTTGGGCACAATCATTCGGATGGCGACCCGGATGAGGATGCGATCATGGCTACGGCGCAGACAAACGGGATCGGCTACATCGGCTGGTCGTGGAGCGGCAACGGCGGCGGGGTGGAATACCTCGATATGGTGACCGGTTTCAATCCCAGCCAGCGCTCTGCCTGGGGCACCCGCATCATCACCGGCACGAACGGCCTGCAACAGACTTCGCGGGAAGCCTCCGTTTACGGTGGCGTAATTCCGACGAACACGCCTTTCGGTCCCACTGCCACACGCACCAACACGCCGATAAACCCGACTGCAACGCGGACCAACACACCCGGTCAGCCGGGCGCCTTACGCGTTCAGTTGATGTCAAGTGGAACGGATAACAACCAGCAATCTGCGTTCCATTACCGGGTTCAAAATACCGCTGCCGGCGTACAGTCCAACATCTCGGTGCGCATCTACTTCGCGACCGATGGCTCGCAGGCAGCTTCCAGTTATGTGCTTGAGAAATACTGGGATCAGTCCGGGGTGGCGACGGTTTCCGGTCCCACGCAATCAGGCTCTTCCTATTACTTCACGGTCAGTTACGGCACCGTGTCGCTTCCAGCCGGAGGCGCGTGGGAGTTCCATGCCGCCCTGCACTTGAACAACTGGAGCACCAATTATTCAAGCGGCAACGATTGGTGGCGCTCCACCGGCAGCCTGCCAGCCAGTTACACGGATTGGGCGAATGTCCCTGCCTATGTGAGCGGCTCCCGTATGTGGGGTGCTGAACCTGGCGGGCCCAACCCGACTGCGACGAATACTCTTCCCGGACCCACTGCAACGCGGACGAATACTCCTCCCGGCCCGACCGCGACCCGGACCAATACTCCGATCAATCCGACCGTTACGCCAACCCGAACCAACACACCTCAGGGACCGACGAACACTCCAGGTGGGCCGACCACACTCCGGGTCCAGTATCGAGCGGCGGATACGAACGCGGGCGATAACCAGATCAAGCCGCACTTCCGCCTCGTCAACGCGGGTACGAGCGCGGTGCCGCTCAGCGAGTTGAAGATCCGTTACTGGTTCACGCGCGAAGGTGCACAGAATCAAAACTTCTGGTGCGACTGGGCAGCAATTCCTGGCAGCTGTGCCAATGTGACCGGAACGTTCGTCCAGGTCAATGGCTCGAATTTTTACCTGGAAGTTGGCTTCGCTTCTGCCGCAGGAACTGTCGCTGCGGGCGGACAGAGCGGTGAAATTCAGGCCCGCCTTTCCAAGGCTGACTGGTCGAATTACACCGAGACAGGTGATTATTCATTCGATCCCACAAAAACCTCGTTTGCTGACTGGGATCACGTGACACTGTACCGCAACGGTGTCCTGGTATGGGGAATTGAACCGTAGTTGATTCAAGCCTGGTGAGTAGGACATTCCTACTCGCCATGGCTCTATTTATGTAACCGGTTACAAAACCCGGTGAGGAGAATGTATGTCATATCGCAGTATCAAACGTGGATGGATGGCGGTGGCAACACTCGCAATGATTGCGGCTGTTCTGCTGTCTTCCCTGGGCATCCCAGCGAGTCTGGTTTCTGCCCAAACCTCGCAGCCTGTCTGGCGGGTCGATGCGCAGGGCAATATCACCAAGGATAACGTGATCTTCCGTGTTCATGGCGGATCCTGGTTCGGGCTTGAAGGACGGCATGAGCCTTCCAATGACCCGGACAACCCCAGCGGCGCTCCCATGGAGCAGTATATAGGCAACGTCTTCTGGGCACCGAGCAGCCGCACCTACGCGCAGGATGCGGCCGAGTTCAAGGCCATGGGCATCAACCTGGTCAGGATACCCCTCTCGCCGCAGACACTCAATGCCAACGATCCGCAGGGCAGGGAACCGTACCTGAAGAACAATGATTCGGTTGTCATCCCCAACTCCCGGCTGGCGCTCGAAACGGTCATCAAGGAGTTGGACAAGGTTGGCATTATGGTTCTTCTGGACATCCACTCCTGCTCCAACTACATCGGCTGGAGAGCTGGCCGTTTCGACGCGCGCCCGCCTTGGGCGGATGCCGACCGGGACAACTACGACTTCAAACGCGAGAACTACTCCTGCGCCTCGACACTCAATCCATCCTCGGTGCAGTTCACACATCCCTACAACGAGACGATGTGGCGAGCTGACCTGCGCACGCTGGCTGGCATGGGCACGCAACTGGGTGTCACCAACATCATGGGCATCGACATCTTCAACGAGCCGCATGATTACACCTGGGCCGAGTGGCGCAGGCTCATCGATGTTTCCTATGCGGAGATCAACGCAGTGAACCCCAACATCCTGATCTTCGCCCAGGGGATTGGGACCAAACCCGGCGCACAGGACGGCACACCGACAACGACTACCGATGAACCGCACGGAGACCTGTTCTCGAACCCCAACTGGGGCGAGAACCTGTACTCAGCCGGTACCAACCCGCCGACCATGCCGAAAAACCGGCTGGTCTACTCACCACACACCTACGGCCCGTCCGTGTTCGTGCAGAAGATGTTCATGGATCCGGCCCAGCCGGCATGTGCAGGGCTGGAAGGTGACGCCGCCGGTAATGCGAAGTGCAATATCGTGATCAACGAGGCGTTGCTTCGCCAGGGCTGGGACGAGCACTTCGGCTACCTGAAGGCGATGGGGTACGCAATCGTCATTGGTGAGTTCGGCGGCAATATGGAGTGGCCCCGCGGCAAGGCAAACCTGCGCGACCAGGCCCGCTTTAGCTACATCACCGACAACACGATCGATGAACAGTGGCAGAACGCTTTTGTGGACTACCTGATCGATAGGGGCATTACAGATAGCATCTACTGGTCGATCAACCCGGAATCCGGCGATACCGGTGGTCTTTACACCACCCCTTATCAACCGGGCTCGAACGAGTCTGGCTGGGGTACATGGGGAGCCCTCGACAGCAAGAAGATGACTATGCTGAACAGGCTCTGGAATGCGGGACCGCAGCAGCCGACCAACACACCGACGTCTACCCCGACAACGTGCGTGAACTGCCCAACGAATACTCCTACGGCCACCCCGTCAAGGACGAATACCCCCACCATTACACCGACTTCGAGTGGCAACATCAAAGTGCAGCTCAGCGGAGGAGGTACAGATAATAGCCAGCAGACGCAATTCCGCCTCCGGATTCAGAACACGGGCACAAGCGCGCAATCGAACCTGTCGGTGAGGCTGTACTTCACGACGGATGGTTCGAATGCTGCCTCGAGTTATGTGCTCGAGAAATACTACGATCAATCCGGTGCGGCAACGGTCTCGGGTCCCACGCAGGCTTCGGGCAGCACGTACTACTTCACAGTCAATTATGGAACTGCCTCTTTAGCCGCAGGAGCAGCATGGGGATTTGACACCTCCATGCATCTGAACAACTGGGGCAGCAGCTACAACGCCACGAATGACTGGTGGCACACCGCCAGCGCTTTGCCAGCTGCCTTCACCGACTGGACGAGCGTCCCGGCGTATGTCAGTGGCGGTCGCGTTTGGGGCAGCGAGCCCGTCGTCGGGCCGACGAACACGCCCACACGCACTCCGACCGGTGTGACCAACACTCCCACGCGTACCCCGACACCTAGTCGGACTCCAACCGGTGTGACGAATACGCCCACGCGTACTCCTACTGCCACACGCACTCAAACGCCGACCATTACACCGACGCAGAGTCTGGCATGTGGTCCGGCCAACGCGACCGTCATCACGGCTCCATTCCAACGCGACGGCGCAGGCACCTTCTGCTGGCAGATCAGCAACCTGTCTTACATCAACTCCTGGAACGTGGCCAATGTGTCGGTCAATGGAGGCAACTTCACCAACCTGTATGCCTCAGCAGGCTCATTGCCCGCCAAGATCAACGGGAACTGGTACATCAGCTACACAGGCAGTTTCCCCTGGAGTCACTTTGAAGCCAAGTAATGGCTTGATTTGATGGCTCGACACTTTCAGGATGCACCGGTTCAACCTGCCGGTGCATCCTGAAAGACCAATTTGCCATGTTAGCTTCTCGCGCGGCGAGGGCAGGTTCGACGCCTGTTCCCATGGGTAATCACCGGGAACTAGTTTGGAAGAAATGTCAGTGAGAACGAAATGCAGGCGCCTTTTCGTGAGGCGTCTCTGGCGCAAAGTGCCTGGAGGGCAGCATTATGAAAACTGATACTTCATCGTTCTGGCAGGCGAGGGGTATCTCGCTTGGACGGGTGATCGTTCTGATCTCCCTCCTCATTACCACGTTTAGTCCTCTGACTTCGACTCCAACTGCAGCCGCCCCAAACTATAACTATGCCGAGGCGCTGCAGAAATCAATTTATTTTTACGATGCCGAGAAATCAGGTCCCGGCATTACAGGCGGGCGCCTCGAGTGGCGCGGCGATTCGGATCTTTCCGATCTGCAGGTACCGCTTCGGCCGAAGGGGGCTGATGGACTGGGGACCAACATGTCCCAGGCGTTTATCAATGCCAACCGCGCAGTGCTAGACCCGGATGGCAACGGTTCGATGGATCTGAGCGGCGGCATGCACGACGCGGGCGATCATGTCAAGTTTGGCATGCCGCAGAGTTATGCAGCCTCCACTCTGGGCTGGAGTTACTATCATTTCAAGGACGCCTTCCAGAATACCAGCGAGGATCAACACATGCGCGAGATCCTCAAATGGTTCGGCGACTATTTCCTGCGCTCTACGTTTCGCAATGGTAATGGCGACGTGGTGGCGTTTGCCTATCAGGTGGGCGAGGGCAGCGTGGACCATACACTCTGGGCCCCTCCTGAATTGCACAACGTAGCGCGCCCGGCTTATTTCGCCACGTCCGAGACCCCGGCCAGCGATCAGGCGGCTGGCGCAGCCGCGGCTCTGGCGCTGACGTATCTGAACTTCCGAGATGTCGATCCGGCGTATGCAAATCAATGTCTGTCTGCGGCGCAGGCGCTCTACCGTTTCGCCAAGCTGAATCGCGGCCTGGGCTATTCCGGCGGTTTTTACAACTCCAGCTTTGACGAAGACGAACTGTCCTGGGCAGCCATCTGGCTCTATCGCGCCACGAACGACCAGGCATATATCACGGACATTGTCTCAGCAGATGCCAGCAGTCAGAACACAGGCTGGCTCAAGAGGATCATCCGTTCCAGCCAGGACAACTGGCAGAACATCTGGGTCCATTCCTGGGATACCGTTTGGGGTGGAGTGTTCCTTGAACTGGCGCCGATCACGAACGACGCCAAGCACTGGTATTACGCTCGCTGGAACCTGGAGTATTGGTCAGGCATCGCGCACGAGAATCCCACCGATACTACGTTCCTGGCCGGGACGCCGGCCGGGTTCAAAGTGATCAGCACCTGGGGGTCGGCACGCTACAACGCAGCTGCTCAACTCCAGGCGTTCGTCTATCGCAAATATACCGGCCGCACCGACTTCACTGATTGGGCACGGACACAGATGGATTACATCATGGGGAGCAATCCGTTCGGGTATTCGCTGATCGTCGGTTTCCCTTCCCCCGAGCTTTCGGTCAAACATCCGCACCACCGCGCCGCGCACGGCTCCGTCACCAACAGCATGTTCGACCCCGTCGATCATCGTCACGTGTTGTGGGGTGCTCTGGCAGGCGGTCCCGACACGGCTGATGTCCACAAGGATCTGACCAACGACTTTGTCTATAACGAAGTCGCCATCGATTACAACGCCGGGCTGGTCGGTGCCCTGGCTGGTTTCTACAAATACTACGGCGCGGGCCAGCAGCCGCTGGCGAACTTCCCGCCGCCCGAACCTGCCGAAACAGCCTACACGGACCAGGGCAAGATCGAGCAGGAGACCAACCAGCGTTCGCAGATCGCAGTTCGTCTCATAGCCCTACCCACTCATCCGCCGCAATATGTGACCGGACTAAAGGCGCGCTATTTCTTCGACATCAGTGAGATGGTTGCCTTCGGCCAAAACATCAGTGCTGTGGACGTGGAGGTCTACTACGATGAGCAGGCTTCCGCCTACGGCGGCCGGACCGTGGTCAGCAATCCCATTGCCTGGGATGCCGCCAACAACATCTATTACATCGAGCTCGACTGGTCCGCCAACTCGATCTACGGCAAACGCGACCTCCAGTTTGGATTAGTGGCAGACCCAGCCTCTGACTGGGCGAGTCACTGGGACCCGAGCAACGATTGGAGTCATCAGGGACTGAGTACCAGTGCCCTGGGAGATACACAATACATTCCGGTGTACCTGAACGGGACGAAAGTTTTCGGGCAGGAACCACCTTTATGTTCCAACTGTGCCACGCCGACCCCCGTGACCCGTACTCCAACGAGCACGAACACGCCAGTCACGAATACACCCGTTTGGACAAACACCCCGACATTCACTGCCACAGCTACCCAACCGCCAGGGAATAACACCGGTTGGGTCAGCCCGAGCGGACAAGCCTCACAGTCCGGCGGGGATGGCAACGGCTTCCAGACCTCCCCGACGAATGCCTTCGCAGATGGCGGCGGAGTCGCCACCGATACGAACAGCGGCAATGGCACAAGCACCAGCTGCACCAGCACGAACAAGGATCGGCACGCTTACTTCAACTATCCACTTTCGATCCCGGCCGGGTCGAGCATCACCGGCATCGAAGTCCGCACGGATGCACGCGCCGACAGCACCTCGGGAGCACCGCGCTTCTGCGTCGAGCTCTCCTGGAACAACGGGGCGAGCTGGACCGCGCTGAAGACCGGTCCGACTCTGGTTACAAGCGAACGTACGGACATTCTCGGCAATTCCAGCGATACCTGGGGCCGCACATGGAACACAAGTGAGTTG
>Ga0105092_10000956_pt1 | contig 15287 bp, 15 predicted proteins | sample PPLLak2March2015_FD_87021 | JGI IMG/M metagenome (GOLD analysis project Ga0105092, IMG submission 87021) | Freshwater sediment microbial communities from Prairie Pothole Lake near Jamestown, North Dakota, USA - PPLs Lake P7 Core (1) Depth... | ecosystem: Environmental > Aquatic > Freshwater >... | reverse complement strand
GAAAGCGGCGACGTCGAGCACGTGGAACGGTACGTTGCGGATAACGTGAACGCCCTGCTCGGTTTTAACCCGGAGACTTTTTCGGTCTCTGCCAAAGACGCCCTTAAAGTCAAGCTGAACGGCGGGTCAGGTTCGTTGCTCCCCGGCAATCGTTTCCCCGACCTGGAAAGATACATCCTTCAGACTCTCGATCAGCGCGAGCGGATCCGCCTTAAACTCCTCAATCCGGTGGGAGTCGGCGCCCGCCTGGTGAGGAAATACCGGGACGTGATTGACCAGCGGCTGGACCTCCTACAGGAGGACCGGACGACTATCGGCCGGATCGAAGGGTATTTGGCCGGCCATCAGGAGAAGATGGCGCGCGAGTTTCGGTACCGGCTGGCGGACGTTGACAACGTCCTGCACGATTTTGAAAACCGGGGGATGGATTTCTTCGATGAACACGTCCGGTTTGCACGCTTCATGGATTTGATCAACAAGACGAAGACCAAGACCGCCTTTGAGAGAGAGGTCGTCGCGGACATGCCCCAGGTCGTGGAAAAACGCGTCGGGGAGATCATCGACTGGATGGTTTCGAGCGATTTACAGCTTTGGCAATCGGTAGTGGATGAGCTGCGAGCCAGGCGGTCCGAGCAGGCGGAGAAAGTCATCGGCCAGGCCGGGACCGGGTTTGAGTACAGCCGCAACCGGCTCCTCGAGACCGTGGGTCAGGCCGCTCAGAAAGCAACAGCCACCTTCGACCGGGAAGGTGAAGCCAGCCGGCTGGCCGAAGACGTGCAAATCGCCGTTGCTGGGGCCGCGCTTGCCGAAGCTGGAGCCGTCGGGCTTGGAGCAATCGTGACGGCAGTAGCCACCAGCGCTGCTGCCGACATCACCGGGATTCTGGCAGCGAGCATGATCGCCGTGGTCGGGCTTTTCGTGATTCCCAACAAACGACGGACCGCCAAAAAGGATTTGAGTGACAAGGTAGCGTCCGTTCGCCGCAAGCTCATGAAAGCCCTCACCGATCAGTTCGACCGGGAGACTCAGCGAAGCGTCGAGCGGATCCGCGATGCCCTGTCTCCCTACACCGGTTTCGTAAAAGGGGAGACCGAGCGATTTCAGGCGCTCCGGCAGGATCTGGACCGGCTGGCCGGTGAGCTGGACGGGGTCAAGGCGAGGATCGAGGCGTTGTAGTAATCAGCGAGGTTAGAACGCTTCGTCGCAACTGCTTGGACTTACCCTTCCATCCATGGTACAAGTCCCGGAAGGACGCGCCATGGGCAATCGGTTTCTGAGCTTCGGCATCCCCCAGCTTTTGACTGCTGCCCGGGTTATCCTGGCCGGATGGGCCTTGTCCGCGGCGATCGCAGGTCAGCTGCATCTTGCCGCTTCCCTGATTACTTTCGGGGCTGTCACTGACGGGCTCGACGGTATCGCCGCCCGAAAACTTCGAAGTGCGACGGAGTTCGGGGCTTTGTTCGACTATTTCGCCGACTACCTCTGCTACATCGTTGCCCCATGGGTTCTATCCAGCAGCCTGCTGCCCGAAGGCTCGAGTCCCCTTGCGGCCCTCGCCCTCGGGACTCCCCTGCTGGCCGGCGCCGTGCGATATGCGAGAAATGGGCTCCTGCTGCGGACTGAGGATTTTGAGCAGCTCGGGTTTCCCGGCTTGGGAACAGTTTTCTATGCCTTTGTCGTTGTCGCCTGGGTATTCCTCGACTTGGGTCGTAACCGGGGAGATACCGCCCTGATCCTTAGTGTTCCGGTTCTGTGCGTGTTAATGGTGACTCCTGTCCGTTACCCGAAGCTGGTCGCCTCGAAGCTGGTCTTTTTCCCGGTCCTCCTCGGCCTGCTCCTGATGCCTTTTGTCCTGACCAGGTACCTCGCTACTCTGACCCTCGTGCTCGTAGGTGCTTACGTGGTGTTCGGCCCGGTCGTGTTCCGGGCCGGGGTACGAGCCGAGGTAAGTCAATGAGCTCCATCCGGGAGTTCCTAGTCACGCGACTGGCCGCACGCCGGGTGGTAAAGAGTCTGACGGGCAACCCGGAGGATCTCAAGAAGCTCCTCAATGTTTACCGGATAGTCGCGCCCGGACCGGCTTTCAAGCTGTTCCTTGACCGCTTGTCTGATGACATTGACCATCGCCGGGGCCTGGGAAACTTCCTCCTCCATTTGGGCAGGAACGCCAGCCCGGTTCACAAACAAAAGCTGGCGCGCAATCTGATCGTAAACTGGGCCGCCAAGGGCGCCAGAATTCGTACTCGGCTTTCGACGCCTGAGCGCTGGCTGCCTTTCTTCGTGGTCGTCAGCCCCACCATGCGCTGCAACCTCAAATGCTCGGGCTGCTACTCCGCGCTGTATGAGAAAGACGGTGAGCTGAGCGAAGAGGACATGGACCAACTCTTCAAGCAGTGCAAGGAGTTGGGCGCTTATTTCGCCGTCATCTCCGGCGGTGAGCCGTACCTCCTTCAGACGCCGCTTCTCCGCTTATTTCGCAAACACGGCGACATGTTTTTCCTCACGTTCACAAATGCCACGCTTTTGGACGAGGATCTCGTTGAGCAGTTGGCCCGGCTGGGTAATGTGGCGCCGGCGATAAGCGTCGAGGGCTACGAGGGCCACACTGACGAGCGGCGCAGCCCGGGCGTCTATCGAAAGGCATTAGCCGCGATGGACCGGCTGCGAGAGCGGGGGACAATCTTTGGAATCAGCGTGACGTATACCAGGGAGAATGTCGATCTCGTGAGCGATGAGAAGTTCCTCCGGTACTACATCGCAAAGGGCGCCGCTTTCGCCTGGTATTTCATGTTCATGCCCGTCGGCAAAGACCCTCGACTCGACCTGGTGCCGAGTCCCGAGCAGCGGCTGGGCTGCGGCCAGAGGCTGGCGGAGCTGAGGAAGAGACTGCCGATCTTCATCGCCGACTTCTGGAACGACGGCCGGGCTGCCGGCGGCTGCCTTGCGGGCGGGCGACGCTACCTGCACGTTCTGAATTCCGGCCGGGTCGAACCGTGCGTGTTCGCGCATTTCGGCTGTGACAACATCCGGGAGAAATCCCTGCTCGATGCGGCCAACTCCCCGTTTTTCCAAGCGATCCGCCGGGAGTTTCCTTACAGCGAAAGCGGGAATCTCCGGCGTCCCTGCATGATTATCGACAATCCCCAGGTTCTCAGGCGGCTGGTCGATGATTATCTTGTCCCCGAAGGTCACCTTCACTCTGAAGACATCGTCCGCGATCCTCGGGTTCTGCAATGGGTTGATGCCTATGCGGAACGTATGAAGGAACTGACCGAATCCGATTGGCTGGAGACAATCGCCGATCCGGCCAGCCGGTGGTACAAGGAGAAGCCCGAATACAAGAATCTGTTCCGCTTCAAAAAAAGCCCACGAAGCAGCCAGCCTCGCAGTTAAAATCAGCGCCATGCAAAAGCGATCTGTGGCGATTTGCGTTTTCTTCGCCATCCTTCTCGTTGTGGCGCTCGGCTCAGCGCGCGCGGGAGAGGAATGCACGACCGCCATCATAACCGGAGAGGCGACCGTGGACCGCGCTCCAATCCTGTGGAAGAACCGAGATAGTGACACACTTGCGAACAAAGTCGTCTTTGTTAATGAAAAACCGTTTAGTTATCTCGGCGTCGTCAATGCTCAGACCCCTTCCGGACGAATCGTGTGGGGAGGACTTAACCAGGCGGGGTTCGCGATCATCAACTCGGTCGCTTACAACCTCCCTCAGAGGCCGGGGGAACGCGAAGACTACGAAGGGCTGCTGATGGCAGACGCGCTCCGAACCTGCGCCTCGGTCGACGACTTCGAGGCTTTCATTAAAAAGAACCTGGGCCCGGAGCTGGGCGCGAAGACAAACTTCGGAGTCATCGATGCCCGCGGCGGAGCGGCCATCCTTGAGGTTCACAACCACGGCTACAATCGGCTGAACGCCTGCGACAGTGCGGGGAAGTTCCTTCTTAATACCAACTTTTCCCGAAGCGGCACCCCTGATCAAGGGGCCGGCTATCTTCGTTTTGACCGGGAAGAACAGCTGTTCGGAGTCTTGCCGGCCGGGCAGTTGTCCCTGGAGTTTGTTCTGCAGACGGCCGCCCGGGACCTCGGGCATCCTTTGGTTCAGTCCCTTCCCCGTGAAGAATGGAAGAACCTCCCGGAAGACAAGCCTTACTGGGTCCACGCCAATTACACGATCAACCGTGCCAGCACCGCTTCCGTCCTGGCCGTTCAAGGTGTCCGGCCGGGAGAGGACCCGAAGAGGATGGTCCTCTGGGTGATTCTGGGTGAGCCGGTTTGCTCTATTGCTGTCCCGCTCTGGGTGGCCGCTGGGGAGCCCCCGGCCGAGCTCAACGAAGGTGCTGATGCGCCCATCTGCCGGGAGGCGGCACGCTTGAAGAGTCTGCTGAGGCCGCTGAAAGGAAACGATCGAAGAGAGTACGTGAACATTGCCCGGCTCGACAACAGCGCCGGTTCCGGTTGGCTGCCGGCCAACCTCCAGCTGGAGCGTCAGATAATGGAGGAGGCGCGGGCTCTTCTCGCCGGAAATCCGACCAACGACGAGCTCGCCGCCTTCCAGAAACAAGCTGCCGCCAGAGTGTTGGCGAGGTTGAAGGAAATCAAGTAAAGCATTGACGATTGACGATTGACCGACTGACCACTGACCGGCTGAATCAGTGGTCAGCGGTCAGCGGTCAACGGTCGGCTTCAATCGTCAATCGTCAATCGTCAATGCTTTTTCAGTTGCGGGTATCTGAAGCAGGTCACGACGTGGTCATTGACCATTCCGGCGGCTTGCATGAAGGCATAACAGATAACCGAGCCGACGAAACCAAAGCCGCGAGCTTTCAGGTCCTTGCTCATCGCGTCGGACTCCGGGCTACGAGGCGGAATGTCCTTCAGACTTTGATGACTATTGTGGATGGTGCGGCCGTCCACAAACCGCCAGATGTAGGCATCGAAACTCCCGAACTCCTCCTGGATCTCCAGGAGGCTTTTCGCATTCTGGACCGCGGACGCCACCTTCAGCCGGTTGCGCACGATGCCCGGATTCTGGAGAAGCCGGTCAACATCCGATTCGTCGTAGCGCGCGACCGCAGCCGGGTCAAAGTCGTGAAAGGCCTGCCGGTAATTCTCCCTCTTGTACAGTATCGTCTTCCAACTGAGCCCGGCTTGTGCCGCGTCGAGAACCAGGAACTCGAATAACTTCCGGTCATCGTGAACAGGCACGCCCCATTCGCTGTCGTGGTACTCGGTCATCAGTGGGTCGTCCCCAGGCCACGGGCATCGGTCTATGGTGGACATAGAGCCATGATACCAACGATAAGCCGCAACCCGTATAATCGGAGTTAACCCAGTCTCCTGGGAGGTTTCCCTTTCAATGAAGAAATTTCTGATTCTGACTTTGCTGTTTACAGGATTTGGCAATATGAGCAATCAACAGGCACTCGGTGCTTCGGAAGAGATCATCACCTTGGGTGGAGGCTGTTTCTGGTGTACCGAAGCTATCTTTGACGAGTTGAAGGGCGTCAAGCACGTCGAATCCGGCTATTCCGGAGGAAATGTCCCGAACCCGAGCTACGAACGGGTCTGCACCGGAACGACGGGGCATGCCGAGGTGATTCAGGTGACTTTCGATCCGCAGGCCATCTCGCTAAACGACATCCTGCACATCTTCTTCACCGTTCACGATCCCACGACGCTAAACCGGCAGGGGCCCGATGTCGGGACGCAGTATCGCTCGGCGATTTTCTATCGGAACGAGGAGCAGAAGAAAGTCGCAGAGGACGTGATGCGGGACATCGAGGCGTCCAAGATCTGGAACGCCCCGCTAGTCACGAAACTCGAGCCGTTCAAGGCCTTCTACCTGGCCGAGGATTACCACCAAACCTACTTCGCAAGCAACCCCAACCAGCCCTACTGCCGCGCGATCATCGCCCCGAAGGTCTCCAAGTTCCGCGAGAAATACCGGGCAAGATTGAAGAAGTAATCCCGCGGATAACGCGGATGCCACGCGGATAGCACGGATAGATCGGCGCTATCCGCGTACTATCCGCGTTTATCCGCGGGCATGACCCCCGCCCAACAACTTCCTAAACGAGCCGAAACCTGCCACAATCCTCCCGGAGAACGGAGAAATGAATTCAAAACAGACAGGAAGACGCACGTTTTTGAAGGGGGTGGCAGGCGCTGCTGCTACTTTGCCGTTCGTCTCGAGCGGCGCGACCGCGGCTCCGGCCGATCTGACAATCAACGACGCAATCGCCATCATTCTTAAGAACATCCCGAAGCCGCCTTCTCGCGACACAGTGGACACGGTGAAATCCGGAGACCCAACGCAAAAAGTCACCGGGATAGCGACGACGTTTCTGGCGACTTACGACGTGATTCGCCAGGCGGCCGACCTGGGCGCGAACTTCGTCATCACCCACGAACCGACCTTCTACAACCACCGCGACGAGACGGATTGGCTCAGATCAGATGCCGTCTACACGGCCAAGAAGCGATTGCTGGACGAGAAGGGTATCGTTGTCTGGCGTTTTCATGACTACTGGCACGCCGCCCGGCCGGATGGCATTCTCACCGGAGTCACGAAGAAACTGGGCTGGCAGCCGCAGACCGGCAAAGAGAACATATTCACTATTCCGCCCACCACCCTACGGGATCTCGCTCTTTCAGTGAAGCAGAAGTTCGGCAGCCCGTCGGTGCGATTCGTCGGCAATCCCAGCCAGTCCTGCAGAACGATCGGTCTTTCGCCCGGTGCCTATGGAGGAGGGCCGCAAATTACTTTGCTGAGCCGGGAGCCGATCGACGTCCTGGTCTGCGGTGAAATTGCAGAGTGGGAGACGAGCGAGTATGTCCGTGATGCTGTCGCGGAAGGCAAGTCAAAGGGCCTGATCGTCGTCGGTCATGTGCCGAGCGAGGAGCCGGGGATGGAATGGCTGGTCGAGTGGTTGAAACCGAAACTGCCCGGTGTCAAAATCACGCACGTCCCGGCCGGTAGTCCGTTCAGCTACGTGTAGATTGCAGGAACAGGGAGGCTTGATGTCAAAGACCAGCAGACCGACTCGTCGTGAGTTTCTGAAGACGGCAGCCGCAAGCACGGCTGTTTTCCCAGCCATCGTTCCGTCGACCGTCCTGGCGGCGCGCTCCGCTGCTTCTGCTCCGAGTGATCGCATCGTTCTGGGCTTCATAGGGACCGGCAAGCAGGGTTCATTCCTTCTCCGAGGATTCCTGAACGAGCCAGGCACCCAGGTTGTTGCGGTTTGCGATGTCGATAAGAGGAAACTCCAAGCCGCGAAGCAGCAGGCGGAAACGTTTTATGCGAACAGGGCGGCAACCGAAAGCTTCCAAGGAATCACGGCGACCGAGGAATATCGCGAAGTCTTAGACAGGAAGGACATCGACGCGATTGTCGCCGCCCCTCCCGATCACTGGCATGCGCTCCCCGCCGTGGAAGCCGCGCGGGCAGGAAAAGACATCTATTGCGAGAAGCCGCTCGCGAACAGCATCGGCGAAGCTCGGGCCATGGTGACGGCGGCAAGGCGCTACGGCCAGGTGTTCCAGACTGGGAGCATGCAGCGCTCGAACGACCTTTTCCGGTTTGCCTGCGAATTAGTGCGAAACGGTTACATCGGCCGGCTCCAGAAAGTAACGGTCAATGTGGGAGGCCCGCCCGATCACGCCTACATTCTTCCCCCGGAACCGGTCCCCGATTATTTGAACTGGGATAGGTGGGTCGGGCCGGCGCCCTGGCGGCCGTACAGCTCGGTGCTCGCGCCGCCGATGGAAGACGAGCGATGGGCCCGGTGGCGCTATCACTGGGATTTCGGCGGCGGCGCGATGACGGACTGGGGCGCGCACCATTTCGATATCGGACAATGGGGCATGGGGATGGACGACACTGGTCCGGTCGAGATCCACCCACCGAACGGCAAAGACATCCGGGCACTGACCTACAAGTACGCGAACGGCTTCATCATGGCCCGGGAGGAAGGGCCGGTGAACGGCGTCCTGTTTACCGGGTCGGAAGGCGAGGTGGAGGTTAACCGCGGTTACCTCAAGACGAAACCGTCAAGCCTCATGCGGCTGCGTTTGAAGCCCACCGACGTCCGCCTTTACCGGAGTGACAATCACTTCGCCGATTGGCTCCGCTGCATCCGCACCCGCAGCAAACCGATCTGCGACGTTGAGATCGGTTGCCGGTCGGTCACGGTCTGTCACCTCGGGAACATCGCCTATCTGCTCAACCGGTCGTTGTACTGGGATCCGGTCTCGGAGAGGTTCCGCGATGATGAGGCGGCCAATCGGTCGATCATGAGGCCGTATCGGAGCCCGTGGCAGCTGGTGTCGTAGACGGAACACGGACGGGCACGGACGAACACGGACGGGCACGGACGGACCGTCTGGATCCGTGCTCGTCCGTGTGAGTCCGGGCTCGTCCGTGCTAGTCCATTCTGGCAATCCACTCACGAATCTTGTCTTGAATATCGGCGTAGACTTCTTCCTGGCTGCGCGACGATGCGCCTTTCCGGATCTTAAACGAGTGATCGCCGCCCTCGACCGGGTGAATCGTCACGTTCGGTCCGGCGAACCAGGGCTTCAGTTCATCGGGCGTCCCGAAAACATCCTTCGTTCCCTGGATAATCAGAACGGGAAGCTTGAGGCGCGAAAGATGCTCCGTTCGCAATTGGTCGAGCTTTCCCGGGGGGTGCAGAGGATAGCCAAGCAGGATAAGGCCATCCGCGATCGACTCCTGGCGGGCCGCCAACTGAGAAGCAATCCGGCCTCCCATCGACTTTCCCCCAATGAAGACCCGATCCTCGGGTCTGCACAGCTCGCGCAGCTTGCCGACAGCCGCCTCTAGGCATGCTTCGAGAACCTCCGCGCGATCGGGAATCCGGCGTTTCGCCTCGATGTAAGGGAAGTTGAAGGTCAGGACATCAATTCCGCGATTAGCAAGCGCCGAGGCAAAGTTACGGATGAAAGGGCTCGTTTGGCCGGCCCCAGCGCCGTGACCGAGCACGTACCCGGCTTGGAGGGGAGGCTCGCCTGCCGGGTATAAGACCGCGCTGACCGTCCGGCCGTCCTTCAGTTCGAGATGTTCTTGCTGGGTCTGCAAATTAAGCATAGTAGTCGTTCAAACCGGACAGATCCGCCTCCGTGCGCGGCTCTGTAAGGCAGGCTATCAGCCCCTCAATATTCGTAGACGCCCCGGCCGACTTTGCGGCCGAGGCGGCCTTCGCGCACGTACTCCTCAAGCAGCGGACAGGGCCGATACTTCTCGCCCAGCCGCTCGTGCAAAAAACGGAGGATGCTCAACCGAGTGTCGAGGCCAACCAGGTCGACCAGTTCGAAGGGCCCCATCGGATGATTCAAACCCAGTTTCACTGCCTTGTCGATATCGCGGGCCGAAGCCACGCCGTCGTGGAGCATCCAAAACGCTTCGTTGCCGATCAGCGCATTCAGCCGGGTTGTCACAAAGCCCGGCGACTCCCTGACCTGCACCGTTTCCTTCCCCATCCTGTGCGCGACCGCTTCGGTGACGGCGCAGGCTTCAGGGGAGGTGCCGGCGGTCAGGACGATCTCGACCAGCTTCATGATGTGAAGGGGTTGAAGAAGTGCATGCCGACCAGGCGGGACGGATCCTTCAAGGCGACGCCGATTTCGCTAATCGCCAGTGAGGAAGTGTTGCTTGCGAAAACCGCATGAGCCGGGGCTAAAGCATCGCACCGCTCGAATAGTGCAGCCTTGAGGCCCGCATCCTCCGGTACCGCCTCGATGATGAAATCGGCCGTCGAGACCGCCTCTTCGACGTTCGTTAGTGTCTCGAGCATGTCCCGGCCGGATCGCCACTGCTCTTCGGTCAGTTTGCCGAGATGCTTTCCTTTATCGAGATTCCTTTCGATGTCCGAGACGGCTCGTCCGAGAGCTTCAGCCGAGACGTCGTACAAGCGGGTTCGAAAGCCGGCCGTAGCCGCAACCTGCGCAATGCCCCGCCCCATCGTTCCAGCACCAATGACGGCAATTGTCTTCACGTCCATTTTGGGCAATCTCGTTTACTTGCCGCGAAAAACCGGCGTTCGTTTTTCCTTGAAGGCTTTCACCCCTTCGGCGAAATCTTCGCTGCGCGCCGCCTGGTCCTGGAATTTGGCCTCGATCCGCAATGTCTCGAGCAAGCCGGTCTCCATTGCCTGGTTCATGCTCCTTTTGGTCCACCCAACTGCCAGTGTGGGCAGCTGGGCCAGCTGCTCGGCCCAAGTCCGCGCTTCCTGCCGGAAAGCCGCGCCGGCCGCCACGCGGTTCACCAGCCCGAGCTCCAGGCAGCGAGCGGCAGGTAAGGGATTATCCTGAATTGCGAGCTCGAAAGCGCGGCCGAACCCCAGGTGACGAGCCAGGAACCAGCTCGCACCGGAATCGCACACGAGGCCGATGCGGCCGAAGGCCGCCAGCATTACAGCCTCATCGGACATGATTCGAAGATCGCAAGCCAACGCCAGGGAAAGTCCCGCGCCGGCCGCTACTCCGTTGACGGCCGCCAGGACCGGTTTCTCGATGTCTCTCAAGGTCAGAATCACAGGCTTATAGTAATTGACGATGTGGGCTTCGGCGCCCTCGAGGGCTTCCGCTTCAAAGGCTGCCAGGTCCTGCCCGGCGCAAAAAGCTGGGCCCGCCCCTGTGATCATCAAGGCCCGCACGTCGGGATTCGCAGCGGCTGCGCTAATCGCCGACGTCAGTTCCCCCAGCATCTGGTTGTTGAAGGCGTTCCGGCGCTCCGGGCGGTTGAGTGTGACGGTCATGACCTGTCGGTCGATTTGAGTAAGGACGGTGGGTTCATCCGACATTGATCTGTTCCTCACACCGGTTTGAGCTGCTCGAACGGTTGGCGGCAATCCGAGCAATAGGCAATTGCGCGGCAGGGAGTGCAGCCGAAGGTATTCGTCTGACGGGTGTTGGACGAGCCGCAATAAGGGCAGGCGGCCGCTCCCGACTCGATCGCTTCTTCGAGCTTGCCTTGGTGCCGCAACGGGACTGCCAGCCCAAATCGACGGAGCTTCTCGCGTGCCTCATCGCTGAGCCAATCGGTCGTCCAAGGGGGACTGAGCACGGTTCGGACGTCCACGTGCCTGGCGCCCAGGTCCCGCAATTTCGCTTCAACGCTTGAGACCATGACCTGGTACGCCGGGCAGGCGGAAAACGTTGGGGTGATATCTATGAAAGCCTGATCGCCATCTATTCGCACGCTTCGCACGACGCCCAGCTCAACAATCGAGAGAACGGGGATCTCCGGGTCTTTGATTTCCTCGAGCGCCTGCCAGACGGAGATCTCACTGAGACGACTCATCTACCACCTCGCCTCGGCTTCGAGCCGGGCAACCTGCTGCAGTTCGTCGATCAGGGCCGGGAAGTGTTCGCTGTGCTGTCCGCGAGCGCCGGAGAGGGTCGCCGGATCCGGCATCCGCAGGTTGGCGTTGGCTAACTCCCCTTGAACCCGCTGATCCCAGAGCGCAGCCAGCCGGCCAAGATCAGGCATCAGCGACTGATCAACCAGGAGCAGGTAATCCGCCGGAAAGCTGAAGAGTTGCCCGCGATACGGCCAAAGCAAGTCGAGAGCCGCCTGCATCCGGCCATTGCTTTCCTCGGTGCCAAGGCCCAGGCGGCGAGTCCAGGCTCGCGTGTGCCGGAGATGGTACGTCTCTTCCTTCCTGATCTTCCTTGCCGCTTCCGCCACCGGCGTGAACCGGCTCTGCTCCAGGGCCTCCAGGTGGATCGTCTCCCAGGTGTCAAACATCCATTGCCTGACCATGCTGAAGGCCCAATCCCCTTTTGGCAACTCCACCATCTGCGCATTCCGGAACTCGGACGGCTCGCGGAAGAAGACCAGGCGATCCGTGTCTTCGCCGGTCAGCGACCGGCGAATGTCGTACCAGATAAGTGCATGGCCCATCTCGTCCTGGGCAATGTTGGCGAAGGCGATATCCTCCTCGAGGATCGGGGCGTGTCCGGTCCATTCTGAATCACGATGGGCGAGGATCAGCTCATCGTCTGCCATTTCAAGCAGGCGTGCCGCCATTGCCCTTTTCAGCGAGTCATCGAGAGTCATGCTCACTTCTGGCGGATCTCCTTCATCTGTCGGCCAGTTGGGAAGTCCGAATGCATCTTGTAGGGCTTGTTTTCAGCCGGCTGGAAGAAAGACTCGATTTCTTCCGAATCGGACCTGGTCAGCACCGCCTCGGGGACGACTGCCCACATCGCAGTCTCTGGTGTAGAAGCCGGCTCGAGCGCCGAGGCGAGTGCACTTTCCGCGGATGGGGCGGACAGGCAACTCGAGAGCACCAATGGTTCCCGGTGGTTGGGCTTCGCAAAAACCAGGTACTGCTGTTCCTTTGCTCCCGCCGGTTGAGTGTCCCGGGAAGGCACCGCGTTCTCCAACTCCTGCGCAGTGCGAAACAAGATGTGAGCCGACGGAGCGACCCACAATTCGCGACACTGAGGCCGGCGGACGAAAACGTCGCGGGCGTTCAGCAGGGCCATCTCCGGGTCGGTTGCGTGGACCGAGCCCACGTGCTCGGCAGGCTTCCCCTCCTCCTCGATGAGGAAGACTTCAAATCGCGGCCATTGGGTGTCGGTCATACAGAACCTCTAATCAGAGGCAGGCTTTCTTTCGGATTGCTGTGGCAAAGGGTTGCGGCCGATTTCCACGCGGCGGTTGAGTGACTCGCGCTTTGTGCGAATCGTATCGAAACCCCGCCGTGCCTCTGGAGCACCGCAGTTGCATCCTGTTCGTAACTTCCGTGCTCCAGAGGCACGGCGGGGTTTCGATACAATTCGCACAAAGCGCGAATCACTCAACCGCCGCGTGGAAATCGGCCGCAACCCTTTGCCACGGCAAGAAAGAAAACTAGACCCTCTCATACTTTGCCGCGTATGCCGCCATCGCTTCCCGGACCCAGCGGCCGTCTTCGTGCGCCTGGCGGCGGGTCTCCAGTCGTTCCCGATTGCAGGGGCCGTCGCCTTTGACGACCCGCCAGAACTCGTCCCAGTCGATTGGCCCCATCAGCCAATTGCCGGTCTCCTCGTCGTACCGCAGGTCGGGATCCGGGACCGACAGGCCAAGCGCGTGCAAATCGGGGATCATCTGGTTCACGAAGACCTGGCGCAATTCGTCATTGCTGCGCGTCTTCACACCCCATCGCATCAGCTCCGGACTGTTTTTCGAATCAGAATCGTGCGGACCAAACATCATCAGGGTCGGCCACCACCAGCGATTGATGGCGTCCTGGACCATTGCTCTCTGCTTCGCGGTACCCTGAGACAGCAGGATCACGATCTCCTGCCCCTGCTTCTTGTGAAACGTTTCCTCCGCGCAGATGCGCAGCATGGCTCGTGAATACGGGCCATAGGAGGACCTGGCCAGCATCGTCTGGTTGATGATCGCCGCCCCGTCGACCAGCCAGCCGATCACACCGACATCCGCCCACGACAAGGTGGGGTAGTTGAAAACGCTGGAGTACTTGGCGCGGCTGGCGAGGAGGTCGTCCAGCATTTCTTCGCGCGTCACACCGAGGGTTTCGGCGGCATGGTAGAGGTATTGACCATGCCCCGCCTCGTCCTGGACTTTGGCCAAGAGGATCAGTTTTCGTCGCAGCGTCGGCGCCCGGGTGATCCACTTCCCTTCGGGGAGCATGCCCACGATCTCGCTGTGCGCGTGCTGGGAGATCATCCGGATCAGTTGTTTTCGGTATCGATCAGGCATCCAATCGCCCGGCTCAATCTTCTCGCCTCGGGCGATCCGGGCTTCAAACGCCTGCAGCCGTTCTTCTTCGGTCATCGTGTTACAGCACCTCCAGAATGGCGGCCACGCCTTGTCCCATGCCCACGCACATCGTCGCCAGGCCGTAGCGGGATTTCGCAACTCCTTCTTCCTGACGTCGTTTCATTTCGTGCAATAGCGTCGTAACCAGTCGTGCGCCCGAGCAGCCAAGCGGGTGTCCGAGCGCAATTGCGCCGCCGTTGACGTTCGTGCGGTCCTCGGGGAGACCCAGTTCGTCCATGACGGCGAGAACCTGCACAGCAAAGGCTTCGTTCAGTTCGACCAGGTCCAGGTCATCGACGCCGAGCCCGACCCGATCCAGGGCACGTCGGACAGCGGGCACCGGACCGAGGCCCATGGTTCGGGGATTGACGCCCGCTGAGGCCGAGGCAATGATCCGCGCGGCCGGCTTGAGGCCAAGGCGCGATGCCGCCTCCTCGGAGGCGAGCAGCACGGCGGCGGCTCCGTCGTTGATCCCGGAAGAGTTGCCCGCCGTCACCGTTCCGCCTTCCCTGAAAGCGGGCTTCAGTTTGGCGAGGGCGTCCAGGCTCGTAGCCAGGCGGTATTGTCCGTCGACAAGCTCCATGCGCGGGTGCTCGTCGGTATCGATGCGCCGTGGAGGCTGGCCCGGCTCCTTAACCTCGACAGGCACAATCTCCGCTTTGAAGCGGCCGCTGTTGATCGCCCCTACCGCCCGGCAGTGGCTCCGGTAGGCAAACGCGTCCTGGCGCTCGCGCGTGATCGGGTGTGATCCGTAGACGTTCTCAGCGGTTTCCCCCATCGACTCGAGAGGAAACATCTGCTTCATCTTCGGATTCGGGAAACGCCAGCCGATGGTTGTGTCGTAAATCTCGGCGTTCCGATCAAACGGCGCTTCGCTTTTCCCGAGGACAAAGGGCGCCCTGGTCATGCTTTCCACCCCGCCCGCGATTGCCACCGAAGCGTCGCCCGTGGCTATCGCACGGTGAGCCTGGATGATGGCGTCTAGCCCGGAGGAGCAGAGGCGGTTCACCGTGATGCCAGGCACCGAGTAGGGGAATCCGGCGAGGAGGAGGGCCATGCGGGCAACGTTCCGGTTGTCTTCACCGGCCTGATTGGCGCAGCCGAGGATTACTTCGTCGACCGCCGCCGGGTCGAGGGCGGTCCGTTTGGCCAGGGCGCGTAAGACTTCGGCCGCCAAATCGTCGGGTCTGATTCTGCTCAACGCTCCCCGGAATTTGCCGACGGGGGTCCGGACGGCGTCAATGATTACTGCTTGAGGCATGATGGGTAAAGGCTTAAGTCCATGATAGCAAATCTGACAGGCATAGCGGCGGCACTCCGAAGCACGACCCGACCCTGTGGCACGCTCTTTTTCGGAGTGCGGTGTCAAGGCCCTGCTCCTTACACGAACTTTGCCGGTTCCACCCCGAAGGGGTCGCGTGCCTGTATCCCAGGGTAGGTCGCAAAAAGCGCGACCAACCCTGGGCTTTGCTACGCGACCCCTTCGGGGCAG
>Ga0105092_10000955_pt1 | contig 15292 bp, 21 predicted proteins | sample PPLLak2March2015_FD_87021 | JGI IMG/M metagenome (GOLD analysis project Ga0105092, IMG submission 87021) | Freshwater sediment microbial communities from Prairie Pothole Lake near Jamestown, North Dakota, USA - PPLs Lake P7 Core (1) Depth... | ecosystem: Environmental > Aquatic > Freshwater >... | reverse complement strand
GACGCGTGTCCCTCGGCCAGTGACCCATCAGCCAAGGAGTGTCGTCCGCGTTGCGGGCGGCCCCGGTCCAGATGGCTCCGGCTCCGGTGGCTTATCAGCCTCCGATAGCTCCGGCTCCCGCTCCAATTCCATATCCCAGCTATTATCCGACGGTTCCGGCCGGGCCGGTACTGGCGCCGCCCCCGCCGCCCATTCCGACTCCAGAGGCTCAGGCATACGCAATCAGGTCGGCCGGATCTCCCATCGAGGATCTTCTCTCAATTGGATCGGTTGGCGCCGTTGCGTATCTGGCCGCGTCGGCATTTGGGCTTCTATAAGGGAAAAATTATGATTCCCGTAGTAAACGCCTTTCCGAGAAGAGTCTTCCCGAGTCCTAGCTTGGCTAGGCGAGCGAGATATCCATTTGTCGTTAAAGACGAAAGGCCATCCCTTAAAGGGCCATCTCTTGGAATTACTACTGAAGAGTTTCTGAAAAATGGTGGCATTGCGGCTGGGGGAATAGGTCTTCTCTTTCTGTCGGGAGCACTTCCTGATGAAGTTAAGGCTCCTGTCGCAGTTGCGGGACTTGGCCTTGTTGGATACAGTGTTTATAAGTTGTTCTTTTCGGAAGATGATACGAAAGAGGAAGAGGACGATAGCAATCTAAAGAAGGTTCAGCCAGCTGATCTAGTAAGGTTCGTAAGTGGGAATATAACATATCCGGGTCGTATCGGGGACGGCGGACCGGATGGAACAGAAGCATTCGCTGTTTACTCGACAAAAGTCCCTCTTTTTGATGGTACATACAAAATAAGGTTTTCGCTAACTTCCTTAAGCGAAATTCCGATAGAAGTAGAAGTTCAATTCGTGTCTAAAACTGAAAAGGACCAAGATAGGAAGAGCGATCTTCTAACAGTTACCCTTCCTCCTGGGGGAGTCCCTGTACAAAAAGAACTGAAAGTCCCCACGGGCGTTAGCTGGGAAAGAGCGACTGGGATTCTTCGCGCAAGGACGTCGCTTAAAGGGCAATGGCCTATTTCCGCTAAAGATTCATGGAAAACGCTGGACGTTATAACTTACCTGATCGCATAACTTCAAAAGGGCGGGACTAAGAAAGGAACTTTGATGAAGACGCTCTCTCAATTCGACATAAAGCCCCAGATCAACGTCTCCGCACCGATTAACTTGGGGCTTGGCTCTCTTCCGCTCTCGATCGGACTCTTTGCGGCGAGCGGAGCGGCGTTCCTCATCGGCTCCCAGGTAAAGAACGTAAAGGGCATTACCGATATTGCCGGAATCATTGCAGCCGGACTCGGAGTTGCGAATTTGGTGGCCGGAGAAATTAAGCCCACCCCGGGGCCGCAAACACAGAAATACGGATCCGAAACTGGCCCCGCCGCGCCAGTAAGATTCCCCGAGCAACAGCAGATCCCTAATCTTCCCGCAGGAGTCCTGAGCGAAAACCTTGATCTGGTGATGAATCCGGAACAGCCAAACACTGGCGGAGTGGTCAGGAATAACTGGCAAGATCAATCCTTCGAATTCGTAGTGCGCAATAGGGAGGGTGTCGCGCGCTCTTTCTGTGCCGGATTGGTCATTTATGACGCAGATCAGAAGCTCGCCTACAGGACCCCGGCTGGGGCGCCGAGAAAGTGCTTCACCATTGCAGGTAACGACGTTATCTCGGACGCTTTGACAGCTCCCGCATTCAACTTTTGGTTCCCGCAATCTATTACCGTAGCGGTAGAACTGTTCCGAAACATAAACGACCCGGCGCCGTTCATGACGTCGGAATTCATCGGAATCAAGGTCAGCTACGCGGGGTAGGATGCAAGAACTTGCCATGGATCGGATCCAACGCTTGGCCACCGCGCGTGATAATGGAGTGGATGTCGCCGGCAGGCTCGGCGGCGCGGTCCTTTCTGCAATCGGAATCACGCAGCTTCATGGTCTGATCAATCCCTCCTATGAAGAGATTCGGGAACGCGCCGACGACCCCGCGAAGGCTGAAGCTGTTCGTGAAGGGCTCAGATCGTCTCTAGCACTCGAGCTCGGCGCGGCCGGTATTATCGGGCTGGCATTCAGCGATTGGGTCCCAGGGGTCGTGGCCGGCGGCCTTTCACTTGCCCTCTTCGGACTGGGTGAACACGCCTTGCAGACGCCGATTGAAACTGTAGAATAGGACGCTGAAATGAAGAGAAGCATGAAGCAGTGGCGCCCCGCCCCCACGAAACGGCCGATGTTCCTTGGGAATGTTGGAGATGGCATGAACGGCGGTACAGATCTTGGCCTCTCCTTGATGGCGATCATGTCAGTCGCCGGAATTCACAGCGCCATAAGTCCTTCTCTGGCAACGTTTTCCAGCTTCTTCAGCAGAACCGAGCAGGAACAGGCGATCGCGCAGAGAACGCTCCTCATTTCGCTTGGAGCTTCCGCGCTCACGTCGCTCGGGATTCTGCTCGTCTTCAAGCGGTGGACGCCCGCCCTGGTTGGCCTCGCGGCCGGCTTCGGACTCTTCGGCCTCGGAATGCACGCGGTCTATTCCGATCCTCCGACAGTCTCGACGATGGAAGAAAAGCGTGCGGAGCAGATCGCCGAAGGCGCCCCTGAAGCGGAGCTTGAAGAGGCAGCCTAATTTCGTTAAACGCTTGTCACTCAGGTAGACTTGAGGTATACTCCAAGTCAGACTACCAATTAGACACTTCGTTTCGGGGGAGATAGTGAAGAGACGGAGCAAGACAAGTCGTACCGAATATTACGCCGCCACCACTACCATCAAAATCAGCCGGATCCTCAAGAAATTCATCATCAAGCTCGGTCTTCCTGACGAGTCCGTCGACAAAACGCTTCGCCGGCTGCTTCATTTCTCTGAAGCGGAAAGAGAGGCATCCTGATGGCTAAGGACAACGGAAACATATCTCACGCCTCCGAAGAGAAGGATGTAGGGCTGATCCAGCCTGGGGATTACGTAAAAATCAAACCGTCCGAGATAGATTCCGTCGAGATGTCTCCAAAGTCGCTTTTCGGAATCGGATATCCGAACGAATTCCTCGTCTTGGCGACCTTCGAGCATAAGGGAGTTCGGTGCGTGACGCTCGAGGAATGCTGCGAAAAACTCAGAAACAGAGCTAGCGGGCAGTTCCTGTGCGACGGCCATCACGAGAAATACTTCGAAAAGACGGAGCCTATTGAGCATCGCCGGTCGGACCAGAGGCGTTTTGTAGCTCTTGAGGCGTTTGGTATGCGTGCCTCGATCGAATACCTGGATGGGCATAAAAAGTTGCTGCTCAAGACTCCTTGGACCCCGGATGGAATTTCCTTGAGCGGCGGCGTGGCCAAGGATATTGCAGCAGCGGCGCGAGAACTTGGATTACTGTAGGAGGAACCATGACTGGATCACAAGACGACAAGGGCGTGGAAATCCCGCCGCAGATCGACTTCATTGCGAATTTCGTGGTCGAGAATAAGCCTATCACGTTCGGGCTGAAGGCGCTTGACCTGATGAGTGCCGTTGCTACGGCGTCGATTCTGGCTGCCACGATGCAGTTCCGCGGCGCGAATGTAGGAGGCTTTACGATCCTTCTCGACGGGAAGATCCAGGCCTTCGTGCCGGTTCAATCGCTTCTTCTTGAGGCGGCTCCGATCTTCAATCAAGCCTCAGGCAATATGGTCCTTCCGGGGGCTATAATCAAAGGAGCCAACGCCGAGGCAGACTTCCAGAAAATCATGACTGAGGCGAAGAAGCTCAAGGGGTAGGAGGGGTCATGAACTTTCTATGTGGGGAGAGGCGCTTCCTTCCGACGGTAGCGCATTGCAAGGGTGGGTGCTGACAATGTTCACCTTGGTCGTGTTTATCGCGGCCGTCTACGGACTAGCCAATGCAATCGCTGTTCTGAAGGCGGGAGCTCTCATACGAAAGGCCGTGGCCAAAGTTCCCGTGCTTTCAGATTTTGTCAAGTGCCCACCATGCCTCTCTTTCTGGATCGGCATGGCCGTTTCGGCCTGGGTCCTTTCTCCCGCCTCTCAGGTATGCGCGCCCGGCTGGCGCCCTATCGTTATAGACGGCCTTGCGGCATCTGGGATCGTATGGCTCCTCCACGTCGCGGCTGAGCGAACTGCGTTCGGACTCGATAATCTCTAAAGGAGAGAGGCGTCATGGAGAATCCGCTCTCGGGAGCCTGCGTACTTGTTACAGGGGGAAGCGGCTTCTTAGGTCGCTACGTCTGTGCCATGCTGGAAGACGCCGGCGCGCAAGCCATTTCCGTTAGTCGTCGGTCTGGATTCGACCTCCGAAACGAGGCTGAAGCTCTCACCGCAGTCATGGCGACCAAGCCGGACATCATCGTTCACCTCGCGGCGATCGTGGGCGGCATCGGGGCCAACATGAAGTCTCCCGCCACGTTCTTCCGGGACAACCTGTCGATGGGGATGAACGTCATTCACGCCGCGGCGATCGCGCGAACCCGGCTGATTTGCGTTGGAACTTTGTGCTCATATCCTAGGGAAGGCATAGAAATCCCCTTCAAAGAAGCCGACTTCTGGATGGGCTTCCCGGAGGAGACGAACGCGCCGTACGGAATCGCCAAGAAGGCACTCTTGGTAATGTGCCAGGCGTACCAGAAGCAGCACGGCTTGAAATACGGCTATCTTGTGCCGTCCAATCTCTTTGGGCCTGCGGACAACTTTGACGATAACAGCTCTCACGTTATCCCTGCCCTTATCCGCCGCTATGCCGAAGCCTTGGAATCTGACGCTAAGGAAGTCGTTTGCTGGGGAACAGGGAAGGCCACACGGTCCTTCCTGCACGTCCGAGATGCCGCCAAAGCTACCGTACTTGCCTGCTCCTCTTTGGATTATGACGGGCCGGTCAACTTGGGGGGAACCCAAGAAATCTCCATGAAGGATCTGGCGAAACTTATTTCAGACGCGGTTGGGTACAAAGGCAAGACGAAGTGGGATCACTCCAAGCCGGATGGGCAGCCTCGTCGGGCCGTGGACAGTGCGCTTGTCGAAGAACTGCTCAAATGGAAACCCGAGACTTCTCTCGAGGACGGAATCAAAGAGACCGTTGAGTGGTATGTTTCTTCTCGGAGTAGCGCAGTCAAGACGGAAACGGCCGAAAAATGATGGGCTATGGCTTCAGGAGAGGAAGTCGGCCGAAGAAAAACCCAAGACCGATTCGAAAATCTATTCGGCCCCGGGACCCGGACGCAGGAAGAGCGATTGCCTCAGAGCCCGTAAAGCCGCAAATTCTCCCTCCTCGGCCCGGACCCTTTTCGGCTCCACGGCCTTTGCCGGTTTCTTCTTCTCTCATAATCCCCGGCGACGGCATCGCCGTTTCTGCGGTCCTTTCGATCCATAACAGATCGGTTCTGTTCAAGCGCGCCTTAGACGGGTATCTATGGCAGACGCTTCCTCCGGAACGGTGGGAAATCATCCTGCTCGACGACATGAGCACCGAGGATCTTCGGTATACGTACAAGCACCTGATTGGGAAGGTCAATCTTAGGCATATTCTGATAGATCACACTCGGCATCCGGTTTTTAGGGAAAGGAATCCGGATTGGATGCCGGGACAACCTGTTTCGTGGTTTCATACTCCAGCAATCACTTTAAATCTAGGTTTTCATGTAGCTCGGGGGCCCGTGCTGTGTGTCTGCCACCCGGAGATTCTTCATGCTCCGACAAATTTCGAACGGGCCCTTATGCGCCTCTCGAAGGAACGAGCTTTCTTATTCGGGACGACGTATCTCGGAGCCCCAGCTACCAATGAATGGCTGAACATAAATCAGTGGTCGAATTTCGGGTGGGCTGGATTCTTGGCTCAAATAAATTCTAAGAGCCTTAAAAAATACAGTCCCAAAGAGCTGTATTGGTATACCAGTTTTCTTCCGGCTGAGGCGGCGCGTATTGTCGGAGGCGTAGACTTTCAGTATCTCAACGGCGTTGCAGGTGAAGACGACGATTTCAAAGAGCGCGTTCGCCTGGCGGGCTGGCCTCCCGTCTATGCGCCCGAGATAGAAGGGCTTCACCAAGACCATTCTCACGAACGGGAAGCGCACCATAGGAGAGATACCGAGGCCTGGAGAGTCGGGCTGAAGGCAAACCGAGAACTCTTTGCTCGGAGAAAGAGAGAAGGCTTCCTGCCCTGGGAGGCCAACGTAGGAAGAGATTGGCGTTGCCTAGACTGTGTTGTAGGCGAGATCTCCTATTCCGTAGGTAGTATAGCGCCGGTCGTAGAGAGGCGGCCGTGATCCGGCGGGTTCTCCTTTCTTTGATTAACTGGGATCATGCCCAGTTAGGCATGATCCATGCCTTTAAAGGAATCTTTGAGCAAGTCTCCGAGTTCGATTTTCTCGAAAGAAGAAGACAAAAGGTTCCTGACAACAGAATCAATGAAGAGCTGATTGGCCTCGCTTCCACCTTCAGGCCCGATTTTATATTCTTTCAGCTTCAAGAAACTGGAGTCATCAGGGCTGAAACGATTTCAAAAATCAGGACAGCACTTCCTAAAACGGTCGTCGTGCATTGGATGGGAGACATGAGAATGACGGTGCCTCCCTATCTCGCTTCCATCTCGAAGGAATGTCATTTAACTCTCGCGTCAAGCGTCGGGCAACTCCCTGTCTTTATGGCGGCTGGCGCTCGGAAGGCACTCTATTCCCAGATCGGGATCGACTGGAATGAGGATGTGACAGGGATCCCGGAATGGGTTCCTCCGTTCCGAATTCCAGACGTTGTTTTCTGTGCGAGCTATTATGGAGCTGCCTTTCCCGGATCTCCCGAAAGAGTCTCGGCGGTTTCGACACTCAAGGCTTCGGGGATAGATATTGGAGTGGTCGGGAAGGGATGGCCCAAGGGCATTCCGGTCGTTGGGAAGTGTGGAGTCAAACAACAGACTCACGTCTACCGGCGCGCTAAGGTTGCTCTTTCTGTAAACAATTTTAACGATGTCGAACTCTTCTACTCGGATCGCCACCTTATTGCTCTGGCCAGCGGTACGCCTCTTGTGACTCGCTACGTTCCAGGGCTTGAGAAAGAATTTGAGAACGGGAAGCATCTTCTTTGGTATGAAACTCAGGAGCAACTGGTCTCGGCGGTTAAATCCCTTCTTGGAGACGAGGCTTTAAGGAGAAGGATTGGCCGTGAAGGGCGCGCTGAGGCTATACGTAATCACTCTTGGTTTTCGAGAATCCTTTCTCTCCTTCCTCATATCGAAGAGGAGGCAGCGAAGCTATGATCCGAAGGGTTCTCATGGCAACGCTCAATTCCCGTCGGCCTCAACGCGGCATGGAGCACGCGTTCCGCGGAATCTTCGGCGCGGATAACGTAGCGATTTACGACCCCATGGAACGCCGGCGGCAAAGAGCAAATGATGCGGCAGTCACCGAGGAGTTCGTAACGATCGCAACTGCTCATCGTCCGGACTGGATCTGGTTACAGGTTCACGATACCGGCAGCATTCCGCCTGAAGCGGTCATGCAGGTAAGAAAAGCTCTTCCCGGATGCGTGATCACGACCTTTATGGGAGACTTCCGGGATCAGGTTGGAGTAAACATGGCGGCCGTAGTACGAGTATGCCACCTGACACTTATCTCAAGCCAAGCTCAATTGCAGCTGTTTTTGGATGCGGGAGCTCCCAGAGTTCAGTATTGCCCCATTGCAGCCGATTGGGAAGAAGACATCCTTGGAGAGCCTGATTGGGAGCCTAACTTTAGAGTTCCGGACGTGGTCTTTTGTGGATCGAATTACGGAGAGACTTTTCCGGGCGCCAAAGACCGAGAGGAAGCGGCCCGGGCCCTTGTTACGGCGGGAATTGATTTCGGGATCGTCGGAAAGGGATGGAAGGGAGATATCCCGGTAGTGGGTCGCTGCGAACGCCATCAGCAGATCTCTGTCTATCGGCGCTCGAAAGTCATTCTGTCGATTAATAACTTCAATGAAGCGAGAAGGTATTATTCAAACCGTCTTTTCGTAGCTCTCTCAAGTGGGCGTCCCGTTGTCTGCCGGCGCGTGCCAGGCATTGAGGAAGACTTGTCCGATGAAGGGAACTGCGCTCTGTATACCACTCCGGAAGAGCTTGTTCAGGCCGTAAAAGATTTCATTTCGGACCCTTCCACACGAGAGAGAGTTGGGGCCGCCGGAAGGATGCTGGTTCTTTCCAGGCATACCTGGTTCCAGAGAGTGCTTCATGTGATGGCTCGAGTAGAGCGGATACAAGCCGAGCTTGTCGGGGGCAACTTTAAATGACGCGCTCCATTGTTTTCGTTAAAACACGACACTCTTACGGCAGCTATTCAGATTTTTGGAAGCTGGTCGAGCTTTCCCGTTTCGAGGTATGCTTTGTAGATGAAATTGACCTTTTCAGAGACGCGCTCTACATAGTTACGCCGATCAACGGGGAGTTTCGTCCGAAGATAGCCGCCGAGAAGGAAAAGCTTTCTGGTGCCAAGCCCCAAGCACGCCTTGTTGCATGGCTCCTCGAAAGACCCGACGAAAACCTTGTTCCGGGGCCAGATATTCTGAAGGCAAACGCAGACGAGATCATGGGGCTGGTCGACGAGGCATGGGTTTCAGATGGCCATTTCGCCTCTCTGGATCCCAGGTACACTCACGTCCCGATGGGAAGCCATCCTGGCCTCCGTGAAGGAGGTCCGGGCCCCGAAAGGTACGCGATTTGCCATATATCGGCGAGGTTCCCCAGAAGGTGCCCGATTCTCGATCCGATCCTGACTGACTACAAAGGAAGCGTAGGGCCCAATGGGTGGGGTGACGCGCGCGCCCGAACTCTGAATTCCAGCCGAGCCATAGTCAATGTCCACAAGACTCCAGCGCCGATCGGAGAGCCTATCAGATTCGCTATTGCCGCCGCATACAAGCTTCCGCTCATCACCGAGACTCTCGCGGACCCCCGCCCGATGGTCGACGGCGTTCATTTCATCTCGTCCTCGGCAGGGGTGCTGCGCGACAAGGTGCGGCAAGCACTCGCACGCCCCGACCTGTCTGAGTTCGGGGAGAGGCTCCACAAACTGCTGTGCGTGGACAATACGTTTGGGGAGTACGTCCGGGAGGCGGCGACCCGTCCCCTCAGAGGCGACGGAGGGAAGGAGTGAACCTGATCTCGTACGTTCTTTTCGGGCGGGGAAACCCGAGGTATCGGGACTGCGTCCCGATCATCCTGGCGGGCAACGCCGGGCTGTACCCGGACTTCATCACCAGGATCCACGTGGCCGCCGGCCTGGAGGACGACCCGGCGGTTCGGCTCACGCTTGAGTCTGCCGCCCGCGGGGTTCGCGCCGAGGTGGTCGTCGTCCCGAGGACGCATTCCGGACTGGAGGCGACCTGCTGGCGCGTGATGCCCCTGTGGGATCCGGACGTAGACGTCGTCCTGTGCCGGGAGATAGACTCGATTCCGTGCGGATACGAGGTCGGGCCGGTTCGAGCCTTCATGGAGTCCGGCCTAGCGATACACGCGCTCAGGGCCCACAAAAACCACTGCTTCCGGCTCATGGCGGGCCTCGTCGGATTCAGGAGAAAATCCCTCTTGAGTCACCCGATTCCCGCAAACTTCGACGCCTACATGGATGCCGGGGCGCTGGGCGGGTGGCACCGGGGGTGCGATCAGAGGCTGCTGGCGGGTGCCTTCGGGGCTCTCGCCGAATTCACGCTGGACACGCCGATCCGAGGCGCGCCGCCCTCTGAGCCCGGCGTCAGGACGCTTCCTGCCGGGGCCCTCAAGGGGGCGCATTCCCCGGTGCCGCCCGACCCCGAGACCCTGGCTCTCTGCGACCGACACATGAAGTTCCCCGGCTCCACGCTCGTCCCGTCCCGGAGGGTCGTGGAGAGCTTCCTCTCCCTCCCCACGGCGGGCGCCCGGGCGGTGCGCGACGCCGTCTCCTCGCTCAGGCTCGACGGGGCGTTCGGGAGGGCGAACAAATGAGCGGGGAGAAATACGCCGTGTTCTCGAGCGATGTGAAGGAGATATACTCGTTCTACGTCCCCATCGACGCGCTGGCGTGGAGGGAGATAGGCTACAGGTCCCTCATCCTCCTAGTCGGGAACAGGAAGCTGTGGGAAAGCTACCCCAGGACGGCCCTGGTGCTCCGCTCGATCCCCTCGGACGCGAGGGTCGAGTTCGTGAGGCAGGTGCCGGGACAAGACGTGCCCATGACGGCCAGGGTGTGTCGCCTCTACGCGGCCGCGCTGGCCGCCCTTCGGGACGAGGATTACCTCCTCGCAAGCGACGCCGACATGGTTCCGATATCCAAGGCATATTTCACCAGCCAGGATCACTCCCTGGACGTCCATATCTTCTCCTCAAACGCCTATGGCCCGATAACCGAGGATCACATCCCGGTCAAATTCCCCATGTGCTTCATCGCGGGGAAGGTTGGGGCGTGGAGGGAGATCATGAGGATCAGGGAGGCGTCCATAGACGAATCCCTGAAAAGGCACTTCGCCCCGTTCGGAACCGCGAAGATCTCGTTCGACAACGACGAGCTTAGCTTCAAGAAGTTCCTCATGGAAAGCTCCCTCCTTAAGGGGGAGACCAGAAAAGAGAGGGAGTGGTTCGTCAAGGGGAGGACCCAGCTCATGCTCAGGGAGAGGACGAAGGTGGGCGGTCACATGTATCGAAGATTGGAATACGGAGAGTGGAAGCTTCTACATCTTCGCCACCATATTGACTGCCATTTCGGAAACCACAAAGGCCCAAAGAACTCAGGAAGCATCTTGGATATATTCAGAGCCTACTTTCCGGAGTCCCTACCCTTGACGAACGGATATATTGAGGAATACTTAAAGCTGGAATCCCAATAGGAAAGAAGATGAGCGATCCTAAAACATCTCCCATCCGGGCCCGGGTTTTAGTCCTCGTGTTAGCCGCAGATGGCACCTATCGGCCGTGGGTAGACTCCATCAGAGGGACTTGGGGAGCTAATCCGGACAGCGACTTTCAGACTCTTTATTATTACGGACTTAGAGAAGGTTCCCCGATTCCCGAGAAGGGAAAAGCGGTACGACAGGGAGACGTCATCATTTGTGATTGCGTGGAAGCATTTGCGCGCGTTTTGCCTAAAACGATCATGGCTTACGAGCGCGTACTAACCGACTTTTCGTTCGACTACCTCTTTCGATGCTGCGCCACAAGCTATGTCGAAAAGAACCGGCTTCTTTCGTTCCTTGAAGGAAAACCTTCTCGAGAATTCTATTGCGGCGTGCCTGTCCCTCGTCCTGTTGTGACCTTTGCGTCTGGCGCTGGGTATTTTTTGTCTAGGGATTTAGTCGAGCGAGTCGTTGAAGGGCGAAACAGGCTTCTTTCATACCGAATTCCGTGGAACATGGACGACGTTGCTGTTGCCAAACTTCTCTTCGATAGCGGTGTGAACATTTACCCAGGAGCCCTTAGAGGGGCGTTTCCTTCCGTTGAGAAAAGCAAAACCTATCATTACCACCTGAAGGGGAAGGGCGGGGCGAAGAAGATGTACGACGCGCATTCCGCGATCTGCGGGGGAGCTCCGTGACGGACAGGGTCGCCGTCTACACGGCCATCTTCGGGGGGCGGGACGTGTACGCCCCGCCGCTGAACAGGACGGCGGACGCCTTTCTCTTCACGGACGCGCCCCACGTTCCCGCCAACGGGGAGAGGGTCGTCGAAATGCGGGTCGCCTTCGACGGCCCCTTCGGGCCCAGGAGGACCGCACGGCTCGTCAAGATCTGCGGGCATCCGCTCCTGTCCGGGTACGACATCTGTCTGTGGATGGACGGCTCGTTCGACCCCGGAAACGCGGACCTATCCGCCACGGCCCGGAAGGCCCTGGCGGACGCGGACATGGCCGCCTTCCGGCACCCGGCGAGGAGCTGCGCCTACCAGGAGGCGGCCATGGTGAAGCGGCTGAGATACGACCGCGCCCATGTCGTCTCGGCGCAGATGGAGCGGTACAGGAAGGATGGGTTCCCGGAGAACTTCGGCCTCGTCCAGACCGGGTTTTTGGCCTGGAGAAGCTCGAGTCTACAGGAGAGGTTCCGGCTCCTGTGGTGGAAGGAGGTCTCCGAGGGAAGCATCCGGGATCAGCTCTCCTTCATGTACTGCGCCTGGAAGACGGGGGCGTGTGTGGCCTCGATGCCGTGGTCCGCGCTCAAGGGAATGGGGATTGTCTTCCGTCCGCACGCCGTCGACCCCAAGGGCATAGGCCCGGAAAGCCGCGTGACGTGAAGATTAGCTGCATCTTGACTAGCTACAACAGGCCGAGGTGGGTCAGGCACGCCCTCAAGAGCGTCGCGGACCAGACCCACCGGGACTTTGAGCTTTTCGTCATGGACGAGAGCGACGTCTTCGACGTCAGGGAGGCCGTGCGGGAGTTCTCCTTCCCGAGCGTCGAGGTCGTAAGGTTCTCGCCAAGCGCCGACAGGAACGGCGCGGGGCGCCTGGGCGTCAAGTTCAACGCGGCCGTCTCCATGGCGACCGGGGGCGCCGTCTGCTACCTGGCCGACGACGACTACTTCTTCCCGGAGTGGTTCGAGAGCGCGAGCCGATTCCTCGATGAAAACCCGCAGGTCCACGCGGCGTTCGGGAAGCTCTTCTACTCCAGCTCGCACGCCATGGTCTTCCCGGAGGAGGGAAAGAGCCAGGTAAGGTTCTTTACCGAACCCGTGAAGAATCCCGCCAACCGACTGGATCACTGCCAGGTGATCCATCGAAGGTTCTCTCCTCCTTTCTTCTTGCCGGTCAACGGGAGAGAGGCCGCGGTTCCAGACGGTCCCTACCTTCGAAAGATCGCGGAGAGATATCCGTTTTTCCCGGTCAATGCAAAAGCGATGGTTAAGAGAATGCACGGGAAGAGCGTTATGAAAAACGTGGATCAATATCGAGCGGGAAAGGCAGGGGGCCTCAGAGAGCCGGAACCTTTGCGGGAATAGACCGCGTAGAGATGTTGCGCCAAAAGAATATACTAACTGCCGCTCTTCTATAAGAAAGGAATGGCGTCTCCGATGGGGAAGTTTACTTCAGAAATTGCCATGCAAATCGTTTCGTACCCAGGCTATGAAGGAGTCGACGCCTTTATCGAGACCGGGACTTTCCGTGGAGGGTCGGCATCGGCCGCAAACAACGCGGGGATCTTCAAAGACATTGTGACGATCGAGCTCTCAAAGGAGCTTCACGCCTTGGCTGTAAAACGATTCTCTAAAACTAAGGTTCAGTGCTTGCTTGGATCGTCCGCGGAGCTTCTGGCTGGCGTTAGCCAACAGTTTAGCCGACCCTCCTTCTTCTACCTAGACGCCCACTGGTTCAGCAAAAAATACGGCGCCGGCCCGTCAGTTTCTAAAGAAGACCCATTCCCCTTATGGAAAGAGTTGGAGATCCTGAAAGTCAGACCTTATGCAGACATTATCGCCGTCGACGACTATCACGTCTTTGGAAGGTCGGGCCCAGAAATAGGGCCAGAATGGAAGGACGTTTCTCTCGCCTCGATCATCAAGGCTTTAGACGAGAAGAGGGAGGCTCATTCTCTTTCGACTATAGATCAGTTCGTTGTTTACAGGAAAACCTTGTCATAGATGGCTCAATTTCAGGGCTTCTCTGGCAAGGGAAGATTTGCAAGCGCGTACAGATGTCGGGCAACTCTTTCTGGATGTGACGAAAACTGGATTCTCAATTTCTCCGGAAGAAAGTCCCATTTTGGGCTGAAATTGTAAGTGGGGTTCACGTCAATGACATAATGCTTTCCCGTTTCGTCTCTTAAAATATCTACGGCGTATATCTCCAGCCCCAATATCTTTCCGACCTTTACAGAGTCCGACTTGATCGCCTCGGTTATGCCAAAGTCTGCGATTGCGCCCTCAACCTCTACGGGATTTGAAGAATATCTGACAGAGCCTACCCACCTGTTATAAAGGATCTGGATGGCCATGTCCATTTTGCCGCCCAGGACATAGGTCCGAATTTTGAAATAAAGGTTCTCTTTCATGGACTTGATGAAGGGAACCACTATCGTCCTTTTGTAGGGAGAAAACGCTCTTTCTTCAAATTTTTTGTGTGCGCTTTCTAGCTCTTGAATGTCCTTTACTAGGACCATCCCGGCCCCTCCGGTCCCGTCTGCAATCCGATAGACAAAGGGGTATGAAAGTTCCCCCGACTCTACAAATACTAAGATCTCCTGAAGAGTTGGGTTCGGCAGGAACCACGGGACGCTCACGCCGCCCATACGGAGGCTCTCGTAGATAACGTCCTTTCGGTGCGCCCTCAGTATGCTAAGAACAGGGTTGACGATAGTGCAGCCAGCTTCCCTAAGAACGCGCTCTGCCCTGACTGCCACAAGGCACTTGTTCGTAAGCATTTCGTGCTCATAGGCGGCCCTTAGAAAGACGACGGATTTTTTGGGTGCGCCTCCGGACAATATTGATGGGAATGTTAGAAATCGAAGGTCGATGGGCTGATTTCTGAGAAGTGTCTGGTAAACGGTCGGAAGATCGTCGATTATTACTGGAAGTCCTGGTTTATTCGAAAAAGCCATAAGACAAGAATACCACTTAAACAGGAAGTCCGGGACGCCCAGAAAATCCCACTAATCTTTAGGCGTCGTCACCACGGCCCTGCTTATCTTGAAGGCCCCGCCGCCGCAACCCATGAGAAGCGAGTCTTTCGCCCGCATTGAGGAGGACGCTGGAGAGGAAACCCGGCTCCAGTCGCCGCACCATGTCAGATAGTCCTTTCCGTTAACTTTCATCACGAGCCCCTCCTTCCGAATCATGAATGTGAGCGAGACGGGCTTGTCCGCAGTGAAGACGGGGGTTGCCACCGAGACGGAAGAATCGTCATAACCCCTTCCGTCCACATTCGCCATGACGGTTCTCTTGTTATGATGATCCACAAGGATGAAGAACTGATGTCCGCCGCCGACCATCCCCACGTTGAAATTCCCGGAACTCCCCGTGCGCTCAACGACGACGTTCAGGTCGTACTCTTCGGGGGCCCCGAACGACGGGAACTCCATCCTCGCGGCCTCCTTCGCGCCGTTTACGGCCAGGGCACCGTTCACCGTAGACCAGGATCCGGAGCTGGCAGCCTTTTGGACGTCTAGGCCCTTGAATAGATCGACCATCTCCATCTTTTGCCCCTTCTTGAATTCGAACGCCGCCCCGGTAAGCGTGGCGACGGGGGCGACCACAACTTCCTTGATGTCGTTTTTCCGTACAGTCGTTTTTGCGCCGTTCGGGGCCACGACCTCGTAGGAGTCGCCGTTGTCCTTGATCGAGGACCACTCGATCTTCTTTCCGTCCTTTAGGAGGATCTCGTCTCCCCACGACAGGAGCG
>Ga0105092_10000954_pt1 | contig 15293 bp, 13 predicted proteins | sample PPLLak2March2015_FD_87021 | JGI IMG/M metagenome (GOLD analysis project Ga0105092, IMG submission 87021) | Freshwater sediment microbial communities from Prairie Pothole Lake near Jamestown, North Dakota, USA - PPLs Lake P7 Core (1) Depth... | ecosystem: Environmental > Aquatic > Freshwater >... | reverse complement strand
TCTTAACGACCAGTTTTTCGTAAGATAGACCTGATTTGCTTTTCCTTCAAACATGTTATCACCTAAATAGAGTTAAATTATTCTTATAAATACTTGTAGATCAGCTAAACCCAAGCAAGATGAAGAATTTTAGAGGCATAGGGGAAGATGTTCGGGAGATAAATGGATAGCTTTGTATTTTAATCTATATAATAGGTCACCCTAACTTATGAAAGTGAACGAGATAATATCTTTTCTCAAAAGTCCAAAAGTAGTCGTATAGCGTTGTTATGGTGAGGATCCAATTGAATTTCCATTTGAGCTTATGCCCAGCGATTTCCTTAAATTTGCCGAAGAGGATTTGAAAGGGAGCAGCGATAGATGCTTGGTTAATGCACTTTCGAATGTTAAAAGAGGTATTGATTGTAGGGTAGAAGCTTTATTATTCATCTTTGGATTGTCTAAGATTAGCCAAACTGAGCGCTGGGGATTTCCGAGAAAACTAGAAAGTCTAGTTGAAATAGGATTGTTGGCACCAAAAATACTCAATAAAGAATTAACCGAAGGAGGAATCTACTAGAGCATGAGTTTAAGAAACCTGTCCGTGAGGAAGTTGAAGACTTTTTGGATATAGCAAAACTCTTCTTTGAATGTACCGAAAACTTCTTGAATCGAACGTTGGAGGGCGTTGACTTGAGAGAAGATGTTGAGTGTGATGAATATGTGCGATTATACTTAGATCACCAAGAGGGAAAGTTCTTGATAGAATATCATTCTTTTTTGCCAGACCCTCAGAAACACAATGTGGAGAAATTAGAAGTTTCTGCTAAAGACTCCAAGCTTTATTTTGATTTTTTGAAGCTTTGGATTGCTTATTTTCGAGAAATAATTTGAATATAGCTCCCGCCACTAAAAATCCCCGTTATAATTGAGTAATATTTTGGGATGCAAACCTTTTCAGCCGATCAAACCAAAAAGGGTTGCTGTAGGTATAATTGTAACAAGCATCTATTTGTTGCCTGGGATTTAGTGAAGGTGGACTGAATACCTCGCCTTAGCTTGGTAATTACATCCCCTTTCTATCAAACTCATCTTCTATGAGCTCCCGATGTTGTCTATTTTTCAGAGCGGCTTCGTGCTTAGATGCTTTCAGCTCTTATCCGCGATGGCGTAGCTACCCGGCGGTGCAATCACAACCGGTATACCAGTGGCCACGAAAGCTTGTTCCTTTCGTACTATAGCTTTCTTTCTGTCAGACTACAACACTCCTAGCAGATATAGACCGAACTGGCTCACGCCGTTCTTAACTCAGCTAGCGTGCCTCTTTAAGCAGTAAACCCCTGCACCCTTGGCTGCTTATGCACAGCCAGGAGGAGACGAGCCAACAACGATGTAGCAACGCGTCCCGTCGATATATCCAATGGTTGAAAGTTACCTTCCATACCAATATGGACTCTTGGGGACCACGGCTCCATTATCCCTGGGGTAGCTTTTCTGACGTTACAGGCTACCACTAACATAAAAGCTGCATATCGCTAACCCATGCTTTCGCACTTGGATTTGTTGCTTCTCGAAATCCAATCAAGCCAGCTTTTGCGTTTACACTCTTCCCGCGATTTCTGACCGCGGTGAGCTGACCTTTGGGCACCCCTGATGCATTGTTAGGGGTGTGGCGCCCCACCCAAACTACCCACCAATAGGTGTCCCCCCGAAGGGGTCAGCAGTGAGTTTCCATAGGGGCAGTGTTACACTTTCGTCTTGCGACTCCTGCCTACTCTATGCGGATGAAAACTCACCACCACTACAGGCTGTAGTAAAGCTCCACAGGGACTAGTCTTCCCACTAGGAGTACCTGGTCTATGCACCAGGCAAAGAGTTCGCTAGGTTCCTGTTTGGGACAGTGAGAAACACGTTGGACCTTCATGCAGGCCGACGATTAATCGGCAAGGGATTACGCTACCTTAAGACGGTCAGAGTTACCGCCGCCGTTTACGGGGGCTTGGCCGGGTTTGGCCCGGTTTAACACACCCGCACTGGGCAGGTTTCACCGACTATACGCACCATTGCTGGCTAGCAGTCGGATATGTTTTTATTAAACAGTCGGTTTCTCCTTGTCACTGAGACCTGTTCTTCCAAAAGGAGAACAGGCATGGCTTATACCAAAGATACGCCACTAAATTGCCGAGTTCCCTAAACAGGATTATCCTATCACACCTTCGCCTTCTCAGCGTGGGTACCAGTTTACCGGTTATTTTGCGTTAGTTTACACTATATATAAACACAAAATAAACTGTCGGTTCTGGGTACAATCGCTAAGACACTCTTTCTCGTTTTCAATGGATCCAGGACTTGGTTAGACCTCCAAAGGGAGGCTCATAACACTTTCACTTCCTTCTCCTCATTACGAGACTCCAGAAGTTTATATGGTTAACTTGCGCTAACCTATCCCAAACCTGCGGGAAAGATAATTCTTAGTGGCACGGGACTATTAACCCGTTTTCCTTCAAAGTCCTATGTTAACGGACAATTTAGGACATTGGCTTACTCCTACCTGATCGTCATTGGTAGGAAACCCTTACCCACTTGTGGCGATGATGACTCTCGCATCACTTTGTTGCTACTTTCGGTAAGATTCTCGTTCAAGCAAGGTCCACATTTCCTTAAAGAAATGCTTCTACCCTCGCCAGACGCCCCCCTACCTCTGTCAAGCGAACTTGACAGACTAGCATATCGGTGGACTACTTAATCCCGTCCATCTTCTGTGCACTTTCTCTAGGAAGGTGAGCTGTTACGCACTCTTTGAAGGGTGGCTGCTTCTAAGCCTACCTACCTTCTGTTTTAGAAAAAATACACGTTCCTGATACTTAGTAGTCTCTTTAGGACCTTAATGCCAGTTTGGGTTCTTTCCCTCAGGGCCACCGAGCTTTCCCCGGCAAACCTCACTCCCCTCACATGCCGAACGACGCTTCTGAGTTTGGCCGAGAGACGAAGGATTTCTCCCCCTATCTCTCGATCAGTAACTATACACATCGAACTTAAGTGAGGAGGCTGAACTACGGCTCATTTCGGGGGGAACCAGCTATCACCCAATACGATTGGCATTTCACCCCTAACCCCAGATTATCCAAACGAGTAGCACCTCAGCACTGGTTCGGGCCTCCATGCAGCTTTCGCTACACTTCGCCCTATCTCGGGTTAGATCATTAGGTTTCGGGTGGCAGGCCATTGACTAAACGCACTTTCGCACTCGCTTTCGCTGTGGCTTCCTCTCATGAAAAAGAGTTAACCTTGCCAGTGACCTGCACTCCTTACCCCGTTCTACGAAACGGATATAATACTGCATAGTTTCAGGTTCTTTTCACACCCTGTTACGGGTTCTTTTCAGCTTTCCCTCACGGTACTATTTCACTATCGGTCTTGAATTATATTTAGAGTTGGAAGTTAGTGACTCCCATTTTCTTGCCGGATATCCAACCGACCTTACTCTGGAACATCTTCAATCATCCTCGGCAGTTACTCCTACGGGCCTTTCACCCTCTATGGAGCCGCTTTCCAGCGGCTTTGAATCACTGCTTTGGATGTAAAAGAGTCCGAACCCCACATCTCCCCCACCTTGCGGTGAGGGATTCGGTTTGCTCTGATTCCCTTTGGGTCGCCCCTACTAAGGAAATCTCTGTTGATTTCTTTTCCTGCGGGTACTAAGATGTTTCAATTCTCCGCGTTCCTGCCCCTATAAGGGGCAATTCAGGTATCTCCGGTTCAAAGGCTGCATGCGCCTCGCCGGAGCTTATCGCAGCTTGCCACGCCCTTCTTCAGTTATCAAGCCAAGCCATTCACTATACAGTTTAGCAACAAATAGATTTTACTCCTCAATTATACCTACTTCGTTCATCGAGTAAGTTGGAAACATACTCTTACTGGATACACTACACATGGTAGCGAACCCATTTATTATAGAATACCTTAAATTAATAAAGACCTCATAGATGCCCTTAAATTAGGGCTAGTTGGGGTAAATGGAGAAAACGGAGGTTTAGAAAATTTTTTCCTGCAGGGTTTGCTGTCAAAATCGAGAATCCCAGGTTCTTAATAGTAGGTAGTTCATGCAAAATTTAATTAAACAATCAAAAACCATGCTAAAAGTCCCAAAATGCCTGCAATCGTTGTGGCAATAAGGTTTGTAGTCTCATTTGAAACCTTACCTTTGAGCTGGTATTTGGCGCCGACAAAGGAATCAATATTACAGCCTAAAAATCCGATAAAAGCCGCTACAATGAGGAATTTAGCGCCTAAAGCTAAAGGCTCCATGAATATTGACGGCAGAGCTACCAAAACTGCACCCACTAGGGCTGAAGCTGTGCCTAGGACTGAAATTGCTCCATCTATTCCCTTATCAACAACTTTCCAGTTGGTAATCAGCCTTGGCTTTGACCTGCTAAACTGCCCAATCTCCGAGGCCAGAGTGTCTGAGCAGGCGCAGGCAGCGCTGCAAAGAAATGCGAGATAAAACGCTGGATGGTTGTTTATAAGAAGGTAGAATATTGAGAACACAAAAGAGGCTCCAAGATTGCTAGTAATATTTCCTATTCTTCTCCCTTTCTTGTGGGCTACTGCTTTTTGGTCATTTTTGTGTTTTGTGGCAAAACTTGTTGCAAAATAAAGGAGAAGCAGCGAAGCAAACCAGTATAACGGCAGCAAAAATATGAAATAAAACCCCATGACGCTTGAAACAATGGAAGCTCTCAGGTCAGTCAGCTTCTTAAGATAGCCCCCCCAGACGACTGCCATGCAGATGATAAATACGCTTGCGGTTAGGGGAGTAAAATCCACTATTGGCGGAAACATTATATTATATCCTAAACTAAAAACCAATAAAGAACCAGTGAAAGAATATAAGTTGAGGGGAAGGGGGAAACTGAAGAATATGATTTTAGGGGCTCTATGAATTCAGTAGGCTCTATCTTAGAGATTCTAGGTTTCTTATTTATCAGGTCGCTAATTTTGGATAGTTTCTCAGCGTAGGTATAATAGATGATTGCAGTTACCTTATTGGTGCTCTCAAGAGTATTTGCATACTCAAAGTAGCTTTGTCCAATCACAGAGTTTGTCTGGTTTATTGCAACAAGCGCCCTTTGCCTGTGAAGCTCAACAAGATAAGCATAATCTTCCTTGCCGGATATTTCACAGGCGACTTCTGCATTGGCTTTTGCTTTCAGTGCTAAAATAATGGCCGTATAGTAATTTCCTTTTTTTTGCTTTTCCCTAGCTTTTTCAATCATGCTTTCTGCCTCAAATGAAAGTGTGTTTGGGGCTATGACTGTTGCATAAGTGGAAGCAGAATAAGCGTCAGAGATTGCTTCGTTAGAAATGGCGGTCAGCTCTTCCGAAGATGTTTTTATGTAACTTGGGAATTCATCTGAATGTTCATTCCAAAGAACTGCAGTGTAAAGCCTTTCCTCTGCGTATGAACCGTAATAAATAGAGTGGGTGTAATTTGTGGAGTAATATTCCTTCCAGGCAAGTTCCCGGTTATCCTGCACTTCGGAGTATCTTTCTTCAATGATTGCATAAAGCTCTATATTGGAGGTGTTTATTTCGAAATTTTCCTTTTCAAGAAAGGTGAGATATTCGTTTGTGAATTCTTTTTTGTCAGCCGACTCTAATAGCCCCACTAATTTGAGGCCATATTTGTAAGATATTGAGTTTGAAAATGCAAGCGATGCAGATGAATAATAGGCTTTGTTGCTGAAGGCGTCATTAGCTTCATCAAGGCTCTGGCTGCATAGCGCTAAAATCTCCTCCCTGTTTTTATAATCTATTTTTGAAGCCTTTGCCTTTGCAATGCACTCCTCCTGGAGTTTCTTTGAGTGGCTTATTAGCTCTTTGCCAAAAGCCTCCATCACATTTTGATAACTTTCGGTTCTTGTAAATTCCAGGTGTCTTTCCTTCAATTGGTAATTTGTAAAATAACCAAATGCCTCTTTAATGTCCCTGACTTCAACAATGCTGAGGTTGAAATTTTCCTTTGCGTATTTTTTGGCGTCGATTGAGCCATTATCAATCTCAACGAGGCTTTGCCCTTCAGGTATTAAAAACAGGCCACCCTTTTCGCTTGAGATTTGTGCTTTTTCTACAATCCCTCCAATGGGGCCTATTGAACCATCGGGGTTTATAGTTCCGGTTATAAGTATATGGTTGTTTATCTGGAGGTCAAGTAGTGATGCCAGGGTTGCTACGGCCATGGCTGCCCCTCCTGACGGGCCTCCGACAATCTCTGAGTTTGACCTGATAGTGTAGAAAAAATCATAATTGGAGCAGTCTATGCCAAGGGTGTCGCATGAGACATCCCGGGCAATTCTTGCAGAAGCCTGGGTGTCGATTTTTGCAAGGGGCCAGGTATCAACATACACATGGCCTGAACCTTCCCGGACATTTATGGTAAGTGTAGCCATAACTCCGCTTTGGCCGTAATCTGTTTCCTCAACAGCGGGCATGTATATGGTGGTTTCCTTGAGTGCATATGCGGGACAAACTATGAGGAGAGCAATTAACCCGCAAATAACAAAAATATTCTTCATAAATTAAAAGGGTTTATAGATTTAACCTCTCCACCCCCAAGTTCAGAAACGAAAAAACCAAAAATTGCTGGCGGACCGGACTTTTGCCGGACGTGAAGTTTTTTGTTAATCTAAGCTACGTAGCTTTTTGTTGTCCTACTGACAACCCCTTGCAGTTAAAGCGTAGCGTGTGTCCCCTTACTTTTTCTTTGCTGGCTTTTTCTTAACTGCTTTCTTGACAGGTTTTTTTCCAGCTGTTTTCTTTATCGATTTAGGTCTTAATCTTTTTGCAACAGGCATTTGTTTCACCTAAATATATTACGATAATGATACTAATATACTTTTATTGCATGATGTTGAGGTTACGAAAAGATTTTTTTCAAAATCAAAAAGTTATTGTTATAAATCTTCGCTTAATTAAATCATGGGAGACGTTGATGTTAGGAAAGTAGCAAAGATTGCAAGGATTGATCTTACAGATGCTGAAGTGGAATCATTTGGGCGCGACCTTGAAGAAATAAAAAAGGTCTTTGATGAGATTGATGAAATAGAAGTTGATGACGAGCCTGCATTCCAGCCAATTATTGTGAAAAACAGGACCAGGGAAGATAAAATTGGAAAATGCTTTACAAAAGAGGAAACGTTTTCAAACACTGAACATAAAGAGGGAGATTATTTTAAGGGGCCGAAGGTTTAGCCTTGAGATACCCAGTATTCTGCAATTAATATGATTATGGACAGCGAAAAATCTCTGATTTTGGAAACACAAAAATGGCTCAAGAAGATTGAAGCCCTGAAAATCACGCCAAAAACAGATAAAGGCAAGGAATACAAAACCAATATTGAGGCATATATCAAGGACTCAAAATATTTCCTGGAAAAAAAAGATTATGTGCGCGCCTTTGAGGCGGTTATATGGGCCTGGGCGTTTTTGGAGATTTCAAAGGATTTAGAAGTAATTGGGGTGAAATAGCATGGCTGACTTCTTTTCAGAATCTTTTTTTGAACTGTGGCTTGAAAAAGCGGTTCCTAAAATTCCTGAGCTTAGAGAATATTTGGAATTGGAAGAGGCTTACCTTGTGGGCAATATCAAACCTAATTCAGCGGTGCTGGATATTGGATGCGGTTTTGGAAGGCATTTGGAACTACTGCTAAGTTTTTCTGACCTGGTTGTTGGAATAGACAAGAGCCTGTATATGCTAGACAAGGCTGCAACGAGAATAAGGGCCAGAAATCTGTGTCTAGCCACTCAGCATGCAAGAAAGCTTGACATAATTGACGACGCATTTGACTATGTAATCTGCATGACTAACACGTTTGGTAATTTTGGGGGATATCAAAAGGAGGCCCTTGGTGAGATGAAGCGCGTTTGCAAGAATGATGGCAGAATAATCGTTAGCGTTTATTCTCAAGATTCAGTAGAACCTCGAAGGAGGAGCTATGAGGAAGTTGGATTAAAGGATATCCGCATTGAGGGTAATGCAATAACTACCGAAGAGGGCCTTTTTTCGGAGTGTTTCACAAGGGACCGCCTTGAGAAAATGTTCCAGGCGTCTGGCCTTGAATCAAATATATATCGCCTTAATTCAGTTTCTTATCTTTGCAAAGCGGTTAAATGAATTTACGCTAGAATAAGTTATTCTTATTATGAAATCCAAATCTTCCATTATCCGTCCAAAGAGGCTTATGCTTCATGAAGATATCTATAATCCGATGATGGAGAGCGCAAGATATACTTATCAGACTGGAGTTGAAAGAGGATATTATGCCTCAAGCTTCACCCTGGATGGCTCAGATTTATATGTGGATTGCATCGCTAGGACAGGCTCAAGCATCCCTCCCGAAGTCAAAAGAATTGAAAATGGTTTTGATATGACTGGCAAAACTGCAGCTACTACTTTTCATTCTCATCCCATGTTGCCGTTTAGCATTCAGAGCTATATAGTTTCAACTGATGGGCTTGAGTTTGGTCCGGATCCGGTAATTGTTGCTTCAATGATGAATGACAATTTTCCACGCAATAGCAATCATGATTGGCTGAACTCCAAGTCAAGAAATGTTACTGGAGTTTTTTGTTATCTTGGGAAAGATGTGATGACGTTTCAGTGCTATTATAACGATGGAAGAGTCGTAGAGGAAATTCCGGTTTATCGATATAAAAATAATAACGCTGTTAGAGTGCCTTCAAGAATCTCTGGAGATATGGTGGGAGACCTTTTTGATGTTTATGAAATACAAAGCGGCATGATGGCTCCTCTTGTATATTCATCCGGAAAATCAGAATCCTGGTGGTCAGATGGGCAGGAGAAAACGGGTATAGAAAGTATTGGAGATTATAGGATACTCTCGATGCTGGGTCAGATTGCTAGAGTGTACCTGCCTGTGGCAAAGGACCTTGACGGCCAGCCAATTGGAAGCCCAATCAGCCAACTTTGCGGAACTTATTTATATAGTGAGAAGAATGAGGCGTCTTATTTGGGTTTGCCATCAAAAGACCCGATTGGCCTTTTGAAGTTATGGGGCAAAAGATTTAGATCGGCTTTTTAAGCGATTAATGCGTCTTATTTTACTTAAACTTAATCTATGTAGAAATTTATGGCTCCGGCCACAAGTGCCTCTGGGCACAAGCTATTAGTGTGATAAGATGTTTGGCTTCCTTAAAAATGGGATAAAAAAGGCAATAGAAAAGGTAACAGGATCTCCAGAGAAGAAGGAATCCAAAGAAGAGCCCAAAGAAAAAAAGCCTTTTGGGAAGAAATTACCGAAGAGCAAAAAGGAGGAATTATCAAAAGCCAGTGAAGTCTCAAAGCCCGAAGAAGAGATTCAGTTTGAAGACAAAGAGAAAAACACCCCTTCGGGTGCTCGCACCAATTCTGGGGTAAAGCCTCAGGAAGAAAAAAAAGGTTTTTTGGGCGGGCTTTTTTCTGCCGCAAAAGTCTCGGATAGTGAGCTTGAGGAATTAAAGCTGGATTTAATCCGCGCAAACGTCGCTTTGGAAGCAGCGGAAAAAATCATTGAAGGCCTTAGGGGTGTTGAAAAGAAAAAATTCTCAAGTGAATTGAAAAATCAGCTCATAGATATTTTGGGAAATGAAAAGTTTGATTTTTTTCACTTCATAAGAAACCGGCTTAAAGAGCAAAATGCAGTAACGGTCCTTTTTTTTGGCTTTAACGGCGCTGGAAAGACTACGACAATTGCAAAGCTTGGGCACCTTCTGAAAGAAAATGATATTCCTGTTGTTTTTGCTGCTGGAGACACATTCAGGGCCGCTGCAATTGAGCAATTATCAGCCCATGCGAATAATCTCAATATTGATATTGTAAAGCACAAATATGGCGGAGACCCTGCGGCAGTTGTTTTTGATGCAAGAAAGCATGCAGAAAAGCTTCATGGCGTTGTTTTGGGAGATACAGCAGGAAGGCTTCATACCGACAAAAATCTTATGGAGGAATTGAAAAAAGTTATTCGTGTAAATAATCCTGACTTTAAGATACTTGTCCTTGACTCGCTCACAGGAAGCGACATACAAACTCAGCTTGAGAATTTCTCGCAGGTTGGAATTGATGGCCTGATTTTCACAAAGGCAGATATCAATGAAAAAGGCGGCTCGATATTCTCGGTACGGCAGCTGACAGATAAGCCCGTTCTTTTCCTAGGCACTGGACAAGGTTATGACGATTTGATGGAGTTTGACCCCAAAAAAGTTGTTGAAAAATTGGATTTGTAGAAGAATGTTTAAGTTGTTTGGCGGTATCTTCAGAGAAATGATAATTATTTTCAAGGTTAGTCTATTATGCGGGAAGGGCAAGGCATTACCAACGAAGAAGCTGGGCGTCGGCTTAAGCTCTATGGCCCTAATGAACTCAGGGAATTTTCTTCATCCTCCCCCTCAAAGATATTTTTGAGGCAGGTAAAAAATAATTTCCTCATCTATCTGTTGTCTTTTGCAGCAGTATTATCTTTTTTTGTTGGTAAAGTGATTACTGCATACACGATTCTGTTTGTCATAGGGGTCATAATTGTAACGGGATTTATCCAGGAATATAAGGCTGAAAAGGCGATACAGGCGCTTAGAAAGATGATAATGCCGGTTTCGATAGTGATTCGTGAAGGAAAAGAGCGGGAAGTTCCTTCAAGCCAGATAGTGCCCGGAGATATAATTCTTTTGAGAAGCGGGGAAAAGATTCCTGCTGACTGCTTGCTGCTGGAGCAGCATGAGCTTTTGGTTAATGAGTCTTCGCTCACCGGGGAATCAAAAGAGGTTAAGAAGAGCGTTTCAGGTCAGGAAAAGCACTCTGATGAGAATATGGTATTTGCAGGGACGTTTGTGGTAAATGGGCGATGCAGGGGCATGGTCTTGCACACCAGTATGGACACGAGATTTGGAAAAATATCCGGGATGATATCTTCAGCCGACAAGGTTCTTCCATTGCAGAAAAAAGTAAATGGCATTGCAAAATACCTTGCGATGGCTGCAATTTTCTTTTCTGTTTTGACAGGCACGCTGATGATAATCACTGCTCCCGAGGTTTCGCCTGAACTCTATATTGAGGTTCTCATACTAGTCATTGCTTTTTCAGTTGCAGCTTTTCCCGAAGGCCTGCCTGTAGTTCTGACAACGTGCCTTGCATTTGGCGCCCACAAAATGGCAGCGAAGAATGCAATAGTGAACCGGATGTCGGTAATCGAGACTCTTGGTGAGACTACGGCAATATGCTCTGATAAAACCGGGACGATCACTCGGGGAGAAATGACGGCCTGCCGGGTTTTTGCAGATGATGCCCTGATTGAGATTAAAGGCGCGGGTTATGAAGCATCCGGTGATTTTTTGCATGAGGGCAGAAAGATAAGCCCTGCCAATAATCCTGTTCTGGGATTGCTTCTAAAGTCTTCAGTCATATGCAACGACTCAAGAATAGAGCGCACTGGGGAAGGCATGGAGTTTCGCACATTTGGCTCCCCAACCGAATCTGCTCTCCTGATAATGGCTGCAAAAGCAGGAATTTTTAGGGAAGATATACATTCCAAAAGGATCGAGGAGATGCCATTCAATTCTGAAAGAAAAATGATGTCTGTTCGGTGCGAGATTGACAGTGGGCATACAATATACTCAAAGGGAGCTCCTGAAGTTCTGCTGGCCAGGTGTAAGTTTATCCAGAGAAGAGAGGGTGTAACTGAGCTGACTGAAAGAGAGCGAAAGAAAATATCTGCGGCTAGCGTTTCCATGTCAGCCGACGCCCTGAGGACAATTGCGGTTGCTTCTGGGAAAAGCGATTCCAAAGGAAAAGGCATCTATGAGCAGGACCTTGTTTTTCTTGGGCTTGTGGGCATGAGAGACCCTCCAAGAGAAGAGGTAAAAGAGGCGATAAAGACCTGCATTGGAGCCGGGATAAAAGTGAAGATGATTACGGGGGACAACTTGGAGACTGCAGTTTCTGTTGCAAGGGAGGTTGGTCTGGTCGGAAGGGCAATGGTTGGCGATGAGTTAGACCAACTGACTGACCATGAGCTCTCAAAGGTGGTTAAGGGAATTGTGGTTTTTGCAAGAGTAAAGCCCGAGCATAAGCTTAGAATAGTAAAAGCGCTGAAGGCTAATGGAGAGATAGTGACGATGACTGGAGATGGAGTAAACGATGCTCCCGCCTTAAGGGAGGCACATATTGGGGTTGCCATGGGGAGAAACGGGACTGATGTCTGCAGAAGCGTTGCTGACCTTACGCTGAAAGACGATAATTTTGCAACCATCGTGGTTGCCGTAAGGGAAGGGAGGGCAATATTCAAAAATATCCGGAAATTTACCAGTTACCTTCTTTCATGCAAATATGCGGAGATTACCATTTTGGTTTTAGGTGTGGTTCTTGCGCCAATTCTTGGCTGGCAGGTGCCATTCCTGCTGGCGTTGCAGATACTGTTTATGAATCTTGTTACTGATGACCTGCCTGCAATTATGCTTTCCCTTAACCCTTCTTCATCAACCATCATGACCGAAAAGCCCCGAAAAAATGAGGGCATTTTGACAAGGCCGATTATGGTTTGGTCTCTTATTGCCGGGCTCTTTATGGCATTTGCAACCTTGTCGGTGTTTTTTGTATCATACAACATTTTTGATATGGGCATAGAGTACTCAAGGACAATGGCTCTTGCAACTCTTATCGGGGTTGAACTTGCAGGGGCATACAACTTCCTGTCATACCGCAAAGCGCTAAGCCTCAAGCTGCTTAAGTCAAACAAATACCTAAGCTATGCGTCGGCAATTTCCGTTGCGGCAACTATGGCCATCATCTACACTCCGCTCAATAGTATTTTTGGAACGGTTCCTCTTGGGATTCAGGATTGGGCCACCCTTGTCTTGATATCCGTTTCAATAATTCTGGTGTTTAATCTGCTTAAGAAGCTGAATAATGAGAAAGGATTTTTGAATCTTGACGCTCGCATGAAAGACAATTGAGCATTCAGCAAAGGATTTTAGGTGAGCTGGACTGAACTTTCTAAAATGGTCGGGTTGCTGCAAGAATGACTGCCCTGATGAAACTTGGCATCAAAAGCTGTCAAAAGAACATTCTATAGATATTGCAATATCTATATTGTTTTTAGACTCTGAAATTTAAATCTGCCCGATAAATTCATTTTATATGCCAGAGCAAATTGTAATCTATCCCGCAGCGGCTCTTTTCAATGGGAGAGAAACATATTTTAATTCAAAGCTGGTGGAAGGGTTGGAGACTCTTGGCTACAAGACAAATTTCCCTCAAAGGGATGGATTTGAATTTGGAAATCTTGCAAAATCACTTTCGGGGAAACTTTCTCAGGCTGAAGTGGATTCTGCAGTCCAGAATGTGATATATTTTCTGGATATGGGAGTTTTTATTCCTCAGAGCGATGTGATTGTGGCAAATCTGGACGAGCCTCTTGATGAAGGCATGGTTGCTGAGATTACCTATGGAAATCTTATTGGAAAGTATGGCATTGGTTTTAGAACAGATGTCCGGGGCCCATATGGCCCAGCCGACGGAAGGTTTGGTGGCATGCACTTCTTTCCAGCATACCAGTGCAGGTCATTCCTTTCTCATTATATGCCTTGCAGGACCGCTAACGAAGGAGATGCTTACATGGAAGAGCTTGCTCTGAAGATATCTAAGGCCATAAGAGACTCGGGAGTTGTCCATGGCTCAGAGCTTCCTGCTTACGCAAAGGAAAATCCGCAGGTGGCAAGTATACTAAATGGTGCGGGATTGTTGTTCAGCGAAGTTAGAGATATGCACTCTGAGAATGGGCTTGAAGAAATCGCTCAAAGATATTTGGATAATCGGAACTTTTTGGAGAAAATCGGACCAAAGCTATATAGCAAAGTCAGTGACGGCACATAAGGCAAAATAAGTGTAAATAATATGACCTCGACGGGTGGTTAATGCCAAATTATTAGATAGTTTTAGTTATGATAGACGCACACTGCCACCTGGAGCAGAAGGATTATGACTCTGACCGTGAGGAAGTAGTTTCCAGATGCAAAGCGGTTCTGAAAGCAGTAGTTTTTTCCTGCGCAAGCCCCAAAGATTTCCAGAGGAGTTTGGAGATTGTTTCGAAATATTCAGATTTTGCGTTTCTTACTGCGGGCTTCCATCCGGAATATATAAAAGAAGTTTCAGAAAAGGAAATCGAGGATTATTTTAATCTAATCCGGAAGAACAAAGATAAACTAGTTGGAATTGGAGAGTGCGGCCTTGATTATCACTGGATAACTGAGCCTGACTGGAGGGAAAAACAAAAAGAGCTTTTCATCAGGCATATTAATCTGGCGAAAGAACTGAACCTGCCTCTTGTAATCCATTCAAGAGATGCGGAGGAAGAATGCCTTAAAATTCTGGAAGAGCAAAAAGCAGATAAAGTCTTGATGCATTTTTTCTCAGATAAGGACTTGGTTGAAAGGGTAGTAGCGGATGGATATTTTATCTCAATCAACACTCTTGTATTACAGAGCAAGAGCATCAGGAAGATAATGAAGAAAACGCCGCTTGAAAGATTGATGACTGAGACTGATGCTCCGTGGCTCGGCTTTGGAAAAAGAAATGAGCCTATTGCAGTAAAGCAGGTTATTGAAAAAATATCTGAGCTGGAGAAGATTACTGTTGAAAAATTGGATGATGCTACGACAAGAAATGCAATGGAGTTTTTTAAGCTGAATCTACCAAAATAATTTCTGAATCTATTTTTAAGAACTTGGGATAAAACCTTCACAGTTTTTATTTTTGCCACGGCAAAGATATCTTTAATTGGATATGGTGCAAATTGCTCCCCTGCAAATTAACCTGTTGAATAGTCTGCTCCAAATTAAATGGAAAGTTGCTGTAGTCGGTTAAGGAGCAGTTAGAAGTTACCATTCCGGTACCATTAAATGAAGTACCTGATTCAAATCCGGGTGTTCCTACAGCCGCTTCTGCAACAAGAAGTGTGACCAGCGCGACTTTAGCAATTAGCGGTGCGTAAGGGGTTGCAGTTGAGATACCTTGCTGAAAATGTCTGTAAGTAGCTTTACCTTCATGGATTGCTAATCCACTTAATTCATTGCCAAAACCCCGCCCTGCATATAACTCTCCGTTAAGATATGATTCTTCTACCATAATAACTATTTAGTAGTATTTATATACTTTTGTCGTTAATTGAGTTTCAATAAAGATGGCTGACTCTGACGGCCTAATTGAAAATGAAAAACTAAAAATTACTGGCGCTGAGCTTCTTTCTCAGCTAAGTCCATTTCTC
>Ga0105092_10000952_pt1 | contig 15317 bp, 8 predicted proteins | sample PPLLak2March2015_FD_87021 | JGI IMG/M metagenome (GOLD analysis project Ga0105092, IMG submission 87021) | Freshwater sediment microbial communities from Prairie Pothole Lake near Jamestown, North Dakota, USA - PPLs Lake P7 Core (1) Depth... | ecosystem: Environmental > Aquatic > Freshwater >... | reverse complement strand
GCTTTGCCAGGTAATAATATCACCTTCGGGAGTTGTTACTTTTCCATTAGTTACATTAATTGTGTAATTCAAATTATTATTTGAATTTCTGCCATTATTGGTTATTGTTTTTGATCCTTCAATTTTGTAATCATTTACAAAATAATTATTTTAGCGGCTTCTGGGGAAAATATAGAATTGTGTTCCAGGATTGTTATCCGAATACGGAAATTCCTTCAGATGACGGGCCTTTTCAGAGACAGCAAAATTGCTATGATTTTTACAACAGCATGCTGGAAGCCGGCAGCTCAAAACTGCCGGGAACTGATTTCTATTTCCGTGATGTCCAAAACGGGCGGATCAATTACCTGGGATGGATCACCTACAAGCTTCCGGAGCAGAAAAAGGAGCTTACTTTTTTTATTGAGCTCGAATCAAGGCTGATTGCGGAAGAATTGGGATATCCCGAATTGCTGCTGGACGAGAAATACCAGAAGAATAAACTGATGGAGGAATACTCTTACGCGAAATATTATAAGAACCAGTTGCTTGCACAGTCGGGTTCCTTCCAGTACAGCCTGAATTTTGACACATATAAAAACAGGTCGGACCGGATTGACGTGCACAATCACCTGATCTCAATTGATGGATATGAACACCTGATCTATTATGTGAACAAAAATAGCGTGATCATGGTCAGCCTGCCCGACACGCGTTTTTTTGACAAGGCGGTTTCTTTTTCCTATTTATTCTTGTTTTTTTACTTCATCCTCCTGCTGTATACAGTTACCAACAATTTTTCGCGAATTGGCCGCCATATCCATCTCAATTTTAAAAACAAGATACAATTATCCATTATTGCTGTTTTATTTCTCTCATTGTTGCTCGTTGGGGGCGGGACAATTTATTTCAGCATCATGCAGTATCAGAAAAAGCAGCATGATCAGCTCAGTGAAAAAATTCAATCGGTATATATAGAACTCGATCATAAACTGGCTTATCAGCTGGGTCTAAGGACAATTGACCTTGACCAGCTGCTGATCCAGTTTTCCGATGTTTTTTATTCCGATATAAACCTGTATGATCCAAGGGGAAACCTGCTGGCCACTTCAAGATCTGAAATCTTTGAACAGGGCATGCAGGGAGAAAAAATGAATCCCGTGGCTTATGACAAGATGGTGATGGAAAAACAGGCTGAGTTTATCCATCAGGAAAAAATTGGTAACCTCACGTACCTTTCAGCCTACGTACCTTTTGTGAACGTCAAGGGAGAACTGATGGCTTTTTTGAACCTGCCTTATTTTACCAAACAGAATATTCTCCGGAACGACATCACAACCCTGGTGGTCGCTATTCTGAATATATACGTCATGCTTGTTTTGCTTACCATTGCCATGGCTGTCATTATTTCCGACCAGATCACCCGTCCCCTTAAGCTCATCCAGAAAAAGTTCAGCGAGATTAAACTGGGAAAGAAGAATGAGCAGATTATTTACAAGGGTAAGGATGAAATTGCCGGACTTGTAGATGAATACAACCGGATGGTTAAAGAGCTGGCAAAGAGCGTGGATATGCTGGCCCGGTCGGAGCGCGAAAGTGCCTGGCGGGAGATGGCCAAACAGATTGCTCATGAAATCAAGAACCCGCTTACTCCCATGAAACTGAGTGTTCAGCATTTGTGGCGTTCATGGAAGGACAACCGTGAAGACTTTGATGAATACCTTGAAAAAGTAACTTATACGCTGATCGAGCAAATAGATAACCTGTCATTCATCGCATCGGAGTTTTCAAATTTTGCCAAGATGCCAAAGGCATTCAATGAAGAGATCAACCTGGTGGATGCAATCAAGTCCATCCTCCAGCTATTCGAAAATACGGAAAATGTAGATTTTATCTTCGATTATGAAAGCAGGGTATTGCCGGTATATGCCGATAAGGAACAATTATCAAGGGTGCTTATCAATCTTATAAAAAATGCCATCCAATCCATTCCCGAAAACCGCAAAGGAAGAATAGGGATCAATGCTGTATTGTCCGGAGGCATGGTAAGGGTAAGCATAGCTGATAACGGGAAAGGTATCCCGGACGAATTACATAGCAAGCTATTTACTCCAAGTTTTACAACAAAGTCGAGTGGTATGGGGCTGGGCCTGACAATTGTCAAGAATATTATTGAATCTTTTGACGGGCATATCACGTTTAAGACTAAGGTCAATCACGGAACAACTTTTCTGATTGAACTGCCACATTACCTGAATACGGTAAAGATTGAAGAAAAGTTGAATTAGTGAAACCTTGGGAAAGGTAACCATGTATACATAGGTTACTTAAACAAACCAACTGGCTAACCCATAGTTCATTTGAAACGTATATTTTTCATATTCGCCGGCCTGTTTTTATGGCTACTGGCAGGTCTTCCCCAAAATGTCGAAATGCCTGGTGTCGTCAACCATTACCTTGAGGTTAAAAATGTGCTGACCGACCGGGTATTGGTCACCTCTTCATCCGAATTAAGCTATTTTCATCCCGGCGATAAGGTATTGCTGATCCAGATGACAGGGGCTACCATGCCTACAAATACCGGTTTTCTGACGAATCCAAATAAATACAAGGATGAATGGCGTAATGCCGGTATGTATGAAATTTTGCAGGTAGACCAAGTGATCACCGGTTCAAATAATTACATTGTATTTACAGATGATCATATAAATCCCTATGATGCCGGTGAAAAAATCCAGTTGGTACGATTGGTCGAAGGAGATAATGTAACTGTAACAGCTAATGTAACGGCCAAACCGTGGGACGGAACCACGGGGGGCATCATTGCCATTATCGGCATGGATTCGGTAAAGCTGAATGCAAACCTTGATGCGGGTGGTTTGGGTTTCAGGGGTGCAGCTGTACCTGAAGAAAATTATACCAACGGATGCCGTAAAAATGCTTATAGCAAACCAGGTTTTGAAATTCTGGATACGCTTCATTTTGAGAAATATGATATAAACAGATCGGGCAACAAAGGTGAAGGTATCATTACCGTTGATACACTCCTATGGCCCTATACAAAGGGTGCCGGATGCGCTGTTAATGGCGGTGGTGCCGGGAATGGCCTGTTTTCTGGCGGTGGCGGTGGCGGTAACTACTGGCAGGGAGGAGACGGCGGAAGACAATCATCTTCCTGCATAAATGACACGCTGGTCAGGGCCTGGGGTGGCCTGGCCTGCGCATTGTTATATAAAAATTACGGGCAGGTGATCATGGGTGGTGGCGGCGGCAGCGGCGTCAAGAACCTGCTGACCTCAAATACCGCCACCAATGGCGGCAACGGAGGGGGCCTCATTTTTATCATTACGGGTACGCTAACCGGCCAGAGCGGGAAATACCTGTCAGCCAACGGGCAAAGTGTTACAACACCCGCAACAGGTAGTGCGGGAGGTGGTGGTGGTGCCGGAACGATACTGCTGGATGCAACCAATTTTTCGGGTTCATTTTCTGTTAGAATTCGTGGCGGTAACGGAGGGGCGGGAAATCCCACCAACTGCACAGGTTCCGGCGGAGGAGGCAGTGGTGGTGTATTGTGGTATTCAGGCAATGCAATGACAGGCGCAACAGTGGCCGTGGATACAGCCGGAGGCGCTACTACACTCGCTTGCTTATCACATCTGGGTGATTTCGGTCATTATGGAGTGAAAATGAATAACTTGCTTCTCAACCTCACCGGTTTCCTGTTCAATTCAATCCGTGGTACTGATACCATTTGTGCCGGTCAGATTCCCAATAAAATCAATGCAAGCCATCCAAAAGGGGGCAATGGTACTTATACATGTATTTGGCAGCAAACCACGGATAATGTAAACTGGGTTGCGGCAATTGGCAATTCTGCCAGGGACAGCATCAGACCGCCTGCTTTAACGCAGACCACACGCTACAGAAGGATCGTGAGATCCCAGGATAAGAATTTCGAGGTAATATCGGATACCAGCCGTGTTCTGGAAATATATGTGTATCCTGCCATTTCAAACAATATCATTTCAGGAACAGATACCATCTGTTATAATCTGCCGGCCAAAACCCTCACCGGAAACAATCCGGCAGGAGGCAACAATATTTATCAATACCAGTGGCAGTTTAGTACAAACCAGTCTGGTTGGAATAATGGAGGAACTTTGGATTCATATAGTCCGGGCCCATTGCAGCAAACACTCTATTTCAGACGTTATGTCACTTCCACAGCATATTGTGCTGATACAAGCAATAAGGTGAAAGTCACGGTTCTTCCTTCCATAACAAATAATATATTTGTGTCCCCTAATTCGGTGATCTGCAAAAACCAGGGACCCGGATTACTGAATGCTTTATCCCCTGCAAACGGGGATGGCATCTACACTTACCTGTGGCAATCCAGGTCCACCACAGGTAGCTGGAACGATGTTCCTTCATCCGGTGTAAACCGGTATGATCCCGGTGTGCTCACAGATACAACACACTTTCGGCGGATTGTATTTTCAGGAAACGGACAGGCCTGCAAGGATACATCCGAAACAAAGACGATTCATGTACTGCCTTTGATTTCAGATAATATAGCCTCCGCAACGGTCAACCGGTATTGTGCAGGCGAGTTGCCGGAATTGATCACGGGTTCACAACCGCTGGGCGGAAACCTGGTCTACACCTACCAATGGCTGATTCGCAATTCAGGCGACTGGAACCCGGTAGCCGGCGCCACACTTCAAAACTATACCCCGGATGAGGTGGTAGATACCACCACGCTGTTTCGCCGGATCGTTGTTTCAGGTACCTATACGGTGGCTTCCGGAACATACCACGCATGTCGTGATACATCCATAGCCCTTGTACTTGATGTGGTTCCGGCAATTCAAAACAGCATTACACTTACTGATCAGACTATTTGTGAAAACAATACTCCCCTGGCATTGAATGGTGCACCAGCCACCGGGGGTTTGGGAGGATTCACATACCAGTGGCTTAAAAAGGAGGAAGGAATACCCGGGTGGATTCCGGCCACCGGAATTAACGATCAGGTATCTTTTATGCCCGGAGCATTGACCGTTACAACATTATATTCAAGAAAAGTAACAAGCGATATTTGTTCTGATACGAGCAGTGCCCTGGTAATTACCGTTTATCCTTCCATATCTGACAATAATATATCCGGAGGATCAATTCAGTATACCTGCTTCAATTCTGCGAGGGCATTGACCGGTTCCCAGCCTGCCAATGGCAGTGGAAGCTATGCCTATGAATGGCAGCAAAGCATAAATAATTCGGATTGGACGCCGGCCAATGGAACCGGTATGAATTACAGTACCCCTGCACTGACATCGCCACAATATTTCAGAAGACTTGTATTTTCTTCTCCTGATATCCATGAATGTGCTGATACAAGCAATTTTGTTGAAGTGAAGATCAACCCGCTCCCTGCAGGTGATTTGCTGGCCAGCACAGACACATTGTGTGCCGGACAGCCTTTATATGTTAAATTCAACACCGCAGGCATACATCCTCCATTTTCGGTTACAATTGGCGGACAAAATAAAAATGGCATTACAGCCTCGCCTGATTCAATGATGTTTACACCAACATCAACACAAACTTTTGCCATGATGGCCATTGTGGATGACAGCGGATGTGTGGCGGATAATTCGCTCTATACAGAACAGGCATTTGCTATGGTATATGACGTGCCGGTGGCCAACGCAGGAAGTGATGATGAAGTGTGCAGCATCACCTATACATTGAAGGCAGTAAAAAGTATTCCGGGATCTACAGGTATTTGGTCTGCCAGTGGCGCTACATTTACCGATCCGTCTGACCCTGGAACAGGCACAACAGCCGATCAGTATGGCACAACCGAGTTTACATGGACTGAATATAACTGGCATTGTATGGACGACGACCAGGCAGTGGTTACTTTTAATGAACAGCCGGCAGTCCCGGATGCAGGACCTGACCAGGTTCTTGAATTTACATATACCACACAACTTGAGGGGAGCACACCCCTGGCTGGTTCAGGCAAATGGACCGTGGTAAGCGGGGCCGGGAATTTCAATAATGATACCTTGCCGGATGCCATTGTTTTTGAACTGGATAATTCAACAAAATTAAAATGGACGGTTCACAATGGTAACTGTTCCGAAGTGTCAGATGAGGTTGATATCCTGATTAATCCCCTGGTTATTCCAAAAGGTTTTTCTCCCAACGGTGACACAAAAAATGATTATTTTGACCTGGGAGCCGTTCATGCAGAAAAAATCAGGATAAAAATTTATAATTCCACCGGCGTTCTTGTTTTCGAATCCGATAATTACCTCGGAGGCGATCCATGGGATGGCAAAAATACGAATGGGGTAGAATTATCCGAAGGTACCTATTTTTATGTTGCTGATATTAAAGTAGCAGGCCGGGAGAAAGAGTTCCAGTTCAGGTCATTTGTTGAAATTTTACGATAGATGCGCAAATTTACCCTTGTCATACTTTGCCTGCTCTCCTGGATTGGGATGAAAGCACAGGAAAAAGCGCTGTTATACAGCCATTATACGTTTAATGGGCTCGCTCTGAACCCGGCCTATGCCGGCAGCCATGAAATGCTCAGTGTAAACCTTTCGCACAGGAGTCAATGGATGGGTTTTGAAGGGGCTCCTTCATACAATATACTGGCGGCTCATACAACGTTGAAGAAAACCGCCATGGGACTCGGATTGCTGGTTATGAACGAAAGTATCGGATTACGAAGGTATACGGGATTTTACATGAACTATGCCCACAGGCTTACTGTAGGTAACGGGAAGCTCGCCCTTGGCCTCAAAGCCGGTTTGGCCACTGGTAAAATGGATGTTTCCGGCCTGGAAAGTGATGATGACGTATTTAATGCCAATTCAAGCAGTTATTTAATGCCCAATTTTGGATTGGGTATGTATTATTACAGCCGGAATTTTTACGCAGGACTGTCAGTACCCCTGCTGTTGGGTTATAAAACCAGCGAATCAGGAAAAATTACAGCATACCATGATTTTAACCAGTATGCCTGGTATTTTACCACCGGGGTGAATCTTAAGGTGGCAGACAACTGGGTGTTGCAACCATCAGCTATGCTGGAATATGAAATACCGTCAGGCCTTATAGCAGATGCGGGTGCAAGCATAATATACAAAGACCTGCTTCGTGTTGGTTGCACATATCGCACAAAACAAGCCCTTGTGCTGCTCATGGATTATAAAATCAATTATCAGTTGCGTGTTGGTCTTGCCTATGATTATGGCATGAATGGCATCAATGAATACAATCGCAATTCTTTTGAGATTGTCCTTGAATATAATTTTGGTTTCCAGGTAAAAGCATCCAATCCAACATTATTTTAACCATGTCCATTCAAAGAAAAATATATTTGTTGCTCCTGCCAATCCTTTTTTCGGGCAGCTTCCTCCTGGCGCAGCCATATGTACAATCGCACCGGCTTTCATTCAATACCTCATCGAAAGAATTGGCACCTGCATTTTATAAGAACGGATTGGTCTTTTGTTCAGACAGGAAAAAAGACGTCTTTCCAAGTTATGTGGATATGAATAACAGCCAGTTTACAAATTTATACCGGGCTGATCAGAAAAAACCGGGAAAATTTGATAATCCGGTGCTTCTTTCCAAAGAGCTTACTACGTTTTTGTATGAAGGACCGTCCTGCTTCAGTAATGATGGCAATACAATTTATTTTACCCGGACGATTGATATCTCTGCCGGCAAAAAAAACAAGCAGCGGGAGGATACCACGTTTGGTATTTTCAGTGCCACCCTTGTAAGGGGAAAGTGGACCAATATTACTCCATTCAGGTATAATAAGCCCGGCAGCCATACAGGTTATCCTTGTCTTTCAGAAGACGGAAAACAATTATTTTTTTGTTCTGACGATGGGGACGGCCTGGGGGGGTATGATATTTATATTTCACGATGGGATAACGGTTATTGGGGCGAGCCCGAAAACCTTGGCAAAAACGTGAATACAGATAAAAATGAAGTATTTCCTTTTCTTCACCAGAGTGGCAGGCTTTATTTTGCTTCCCGCGGTCATCACCAGCAAAATGACCTTGAAATATATTATACAGTAAGCGAGAATGGAACATGGCAGAAGCCTGTTGCACTGGAATCACCTTATAATTCTGCCGGAGACGATTATGGTCTGATCATCAATCCTTCTATGGATACCGGTTATTTTGTATCTGACAGGGAAGGGACAGCAGATATTTTTTCGGCCTATTCATCCATTCCTACCTTTTTGAATTGCAGTCCACAGGAAGAAAATGAATATTGTTTTGTGTTCTATGAGCCCAATAACAGTGAACTAGACACGACCGTGCTGGCCTATGAGTGGGATCTCGGGGATGGTACGAAAATACGGAAACTCCAGGCTGAGCATTGTTACAGCAAAACCGGAACATACCTGGTGCAGCTGAATGTGGTAGACCTGCTTACAAATGAGGTTGCGCTGAACCAGGCAAGCGACAGTTTCCTTGTTGAAGATGTTGAACAACCTTATGTTACAACTTCAGATACCATTATCGTTGGCCAGGAGCTGACAATGAATGCCCGTAAGACATACCTGAAAAATTTTGAGGTAAGCGGATACTTCTGGGACTTTGGTGACGGATACAGGTCATCCGGAGAAGAGGTGAAACATGCTTTCCTTTATCCCGGCACATATCAAATTCAATTGGGGGTTTCAGGCAAAAAAGCGGATCCCGGTATAGCTGATCCAAAAACATGCAGCACACGCCAGATTGTAGTGATTCAGTCACGTCAATAATTAATATTATATGGTTTTATGGCTAAAATGAACCCAAAGGCGGATTTTATCGTATAGTTTAAAACGGATTATAAAATTCTGGATCTCACATATGAAGTACTTTCTTTTTCTGGTATTTGTCGTGGGGATGACTGCGGGTATCTATGCCCAACCGGTTCCGGCAGGGGACGAAAACATACCCTATCTGATGACCTTCGGTCCAAAGGCAAATACATCCTGGGGGGACGATGATTTTTCCCAAACTTTTTTCTTCCTGGTGCCAAAAAACTTTGGTCAGCCCGTTTACATACGGGTATTTGACCCTGAGATCGGCGGTGTAGTGGATGAATTGGGCGGGTTATTCAATACGAAAATGACCTATTCAATTTATGGAGGCAAGGAATGTTACAGCAGCAAGGATGCCAAAGAAACCCAGCCATCAGGTAACTATAAAAGCGGTAACCTGCTGGGATCCAAATCTTTTGGAAATCAGCCGGAATATGATCAAAAATGGTATACATTCGGTCCGTTCAATCCTTCTGAAGGCGAATTTGTACCGAGCTTTGACGGATATGTATTTAAGGTGATCTGCGATGGTGTGGATGGTGATGATGGGAATCTATACCGTTATTTTCTGTCGACAATGGCCGATCAAAATAAGGCCGTTGAAGGGGCGAATGCATTTGCCTATGAGTATTCCTTCAGGATGTGGGATAGTCCCACCGAAGTTTCACATATTTATCCTTTTGTAGATGATAAGGCTATTTCGGTTAAATTGTCAAATTTTGACTGGGATAGTGATGGAATGATCCGCACCGTTTCCGTGGCCCGACAGGGTCAGTTAAGCAAAACATCGGGCGAAAATAACTGGGTTGAGGATGAATTCAAGATTTTCGAGGAAGAAAAAAATAAATCTCTTGACATTCAATTTATCAAGCGCAAAACTCCCATCGTTAAAAACAACAATGTAGTGGTGAGTGTGAGAAATCAGTATGGAGAATTGCTGCCCTTTTTTGTGATTCCTATAGGCGGAGTACCCAAATACAACTACGTTGTAAAAGGAGAAAAGATAAAAAAATAATATTTATCGCGAATGCACATAAAAACCCGGACCCTCCTATTTGCCTTGCTGGCCTTTTTATTCACTGAGATCACTTTTGCCCAGGAATTCCGGATACGTAATTTCGGTGTGAGGGATGGAATTACCCATCCGTTCACCTATACATTGAATCAGGATTCCCATGGGTATATATGGATTGGCACCGGAGAAGGTGTGTGCAGGTTTAACGGAACCGATTTTAATACGGAGGTCCAGCAGGATTCCCTCGCGCGTGAGGTGGCAGGTACAAGTTTTAAAGACCATACCGGCGCTTTGTGGTTTGGCTACCAAAGCGGAAATATTGCCCGGTACACATCCCGTTTCGAAACGATCAACCCTGTTCTGGAACTGCGGGGTTCAATAACCGCCTTTGCAGAACTTGACAGGGATAATCTTCTGGCGGGTACTTTAAATCAGGGTGTTGTGGTGATAAACCGGGCTACAGGCAAGGCGGTTAAATTATCCGGGACACAATCCATGATGTGCACGTCCCTGGCCGTGTGGAAAGATATATTGTTGTTGGGGACTACCGATGGATTATCATTGTATACATTGGACCGGCAAGCCAACAAAGCCGAAAATCTTGTGAATATAAAGGAACTGGAATTTGTAAAAATTCAGGATATTCAACAATCTCGTGATGGAAAAGTATTTTGGCTAGCAACGGAAGACAAGGGAGTATTCATGCTCACCATGAATGGAGATCGTTATGCCATTATCAAAATCGGCGCATCCAAGGGTATCGGGAATGAAAACACCCAATCGGTTTTTGAAGATTCTGAAGGTCAATTGTGGGTAAGCACCCAGCGTAATGGTGTTTTTAAGTTGTCACATCCCGATGGAAAGGGAAATTTCGAATTGGTTTCTCACTTAACCAAAGACAATGGCTTGGCGGGAAATTCAATTAAAAAGGTATTTGAAGACCTCGAGGGCAATATTTTCATAGCGACCTATGGAGATGGGATCAGTTTGCTTACAGAACAGACATTTTCGTTCAATACTTTCAACAGCAACGGGCTCGATAATAATATTCAATCAGTGGCTGTGGCACCGGAAGGTACCCTGTTCATCGGAGGAACAGAAGGGCTGTTTAGCCAAAAAAACGGACAGCCTGCTGCAAGAGTCGGGACTATTCCTTCAGTGCATGTTACCGCCCTGGCGGTGGCCAATCAGGTGCTGCTGGTGGGTACTGAATTAAACGGATTATATGCACTCGACCTGCGTACTTCCGTTGCCCGCAAAATTCCATATGATGCAAATTCGCTGGGAAATGCAGTGAATTCAATTGCTATATATGACAAGGGATTTTACCTGGCTACAGGAGATGGTATTTACCAGTTCGACAATAATTATCGTGAGACAGGTCATTTTACAACGCTTAATCAGCTACCACACAATAACATATCCTGCGTTTTTATTGACAGCCAAAAGCGGGTTTTATTTGCAACGCGTACAAATGGGGTTTATCAGCTGAATGATGCAGGAGAACCTGTCAATATTTTTCCTGTGGGTGAATCGGAAATAGAATTTAAATCGATTTCGGAAGACGCACAGGGGGGCATTTGGGCAGCCACATATGGTGACGGAGTATACCGGTTTAAACATGATTCTGTATATCATATCACAGCCAGTCTTGGTTTGAAAAATGACTACTGCTACAGCATCGTCAATGGAAACAACAATAGCATGTGGATAGGGCACCGCGTCGGTATCAGCCGTATCAACACAGAAAATATGCGAGTTACCAAATATGACATGAATATGGGTATAACAGGTGACTGTAATCCCAATGCCGTATATAAAAGCAATTCCGGTAATCTCTATTTTGGCACAACAGAGGGATTGGTGACTTATGATCCTTCGAAGGAAAGCAAACGAAAAATACCGCCTTTTCAAAACATTACAAAGGTATTGATCTCTGATAAGGCATTTGATCCTAATCAGCAGATCGCGATCGTGTTACCTTATAAACCATACAGGCTGAGAATTGAATATATTGGACTGAATTACAGGGATCCCGGTTCGGTAAGATATCAGTATAAGCTCGAAGGTCATGACCTGGTATGGTCGGATGTTACAGATGCCACATCTGCCTATTATCCGCGAATTGAAGAAGGAGACTACGTTTTCCTGCTAAGATCATATAACAGTGACGGTCTTGCGAACACTGACCCTGTTTCAGTAAGGATTCGCATCAGGCCTCCCTTCTGGAAAACCTGGTGGTTCATTTCACTTGCTTTCCTCACCCTGATCATGTCAATAATCATATATATAAAGATCAGGGAACGGAAACAGAAACTCCTGCAGGAATATCTTGAAACCGAACTGGCAGCCCGGACAAAGGAAGTGGTGGAACAAAAAGAAGTGATCGAGATCAAGAACAGGGATATCACAGACAGTATCAACTACGCCAAGCGCATTCAAACAAGTATGTTGCCGCCTGTGAAACGTCTCCAGAATTTTTTCTCCGGTTGTTTTGTGTTCTATCACCCCCGGGATATTGTCAGCGGCGACTTTTACTGGTTTGATCAGATCAACGAGAATAAATTTGTTATTGTTTGTGCTGATTCCACGGGACATGGTGTACCGGGTGCATTTATGTCAATGATCGGATCCACCCTGATAAAAGATATCTGTACGCGCGAAAACGGCAATTCACCTTCTTCAGTACTTCGTGTACTCGACTGTGAATTGAGGAATACCCTGAACCAGAATATTGATGATGGATCCAATCCAAATGATGGTATGGATATCATCGTATGCGAAATTGACCTGAAAACACATTATATGCGGTTCGCCTCTGCCATGCGACCCATGATCATCTACAGGAACGGCGAAGAGGTATTTATCAAGGGCAGCCGGAATTCGGTGGGCGGTCATTACGACAAGGAAGATAATATTTTCGAAGATGAAGGTATTCAGCTCAGCAAAGGTGACATTATCTATATGTTCTCCGATGGTTATTCCGATCAGTTCGGAGGCCCGATGGGAAAGAAATTCAAAATGGTAAGGCTTAAGAATCTGCTGCTCGATATCCACCAGAAACCAATGGACGAACAGTTCAACCATGTTAAAAACACATTTGACCTGTGGATGGAAAACTACGATCAGGTGGATGATGTTTTATTCATGGGAATCAAAATCTGACATACTCATTAATCACTAACTTATTGATATTCCGCCTTTCAAAAAGGCTGTGATGTTAATACCATGTTAAAAGGTAAAATAATCGCAATCTTTCCGGATTGTGGCCGTACTTTTGGCATTATAAATTAAAAACGTTAAGGCAATGAAAAAAACAGCAATTTTTATTACTTTGTTGGCTATCGGCGCATTTGTAGCAAATGCTCAGGATGAGACAAAAAGCCCGACAAAATCGAAGGATGCGACTAAATCACAAACACTCGATCAGGCTCCGTCGGATTCCCGCAATACAACCGCCCCTGAAGGTATGTCAAGTACCAAAAGAGGTACCCAGTTGAAGGTAAGTGATCTTCCAAAGGTAATCAGCGACAATATTTCCTCACAGTATAGTGGCTGGACTACACAGGAAGTTTATAAAGTCGACAACCAGGGTGCAACTGCTTATGAAGTGGTTGTAGGAAAGGACAACGTGCAGAAAAGTCTGATCTATGATGCAAACGGAATTCAATTGAAAACTGAAAAGCATAGCAGCCACGGAAAAAGTAGCTCAACCGGTGAAGGTAGTACAGTACCTGAAACCGAAACCAGGTAAATTGTTCTTAATTGAACGTTATATGAAAGACGCTGCCTGTTGAGCAGCGTTTTTTTTTTATTTATAGGCATTCATCTTCAGCATGCTTACTTCCTTTTCCGACAAAATGCGCCATTCGCCGCGGGATAGGTTTTTTTTGGTCAATCCGGCAAAATAGACCCGGTCGAGTTTAACCACCTCGTATCCCATTGTTTCAAATATTCTTCTTACAATATGATTACGGCCTGAATGGATTTCGATACCCACCTGTGATTTATCAGTGGCATCTGCATAATTTATGGCATCCGCCTTGATGAGCCCGTCATCGAGGTGAACGCCGGTGGCTATCTTTTCGAGATCCGCATGTTTCAGGTTCTTGTTCAAATGAACATGGTATATTTTGAGTTTTTCATACCTTGGATGGGTTAGCTTTTTCGTCAGGTCGCCATCGTTGGTCAGGAGCAATACACCGGTTGTATTGCGGTCAAGCCGGCCCACCGGATACACCCTTTCCTTGCAGGCGCCTTTAATTAAGTCAAGAACGGTTTTTTTGGCATGGGGATCCTCTACTGTAGTCACATAGTCTTTGGGTTTATTCAGAAGGATATAGACTTTTTTTTCTTCGCGTAAGGCTTCCCCGTTGTATTTCACCTCATCCCCGGGTTTGATCTTAACGCCCATTTCAGTTACAAGATGGCCATTCACTGTAACGAGACCCGCTTTTATATATTCATCGGCTTCCCGGCGTGAACAAATGCCTGCACTGGCCAGATACCGGTTGAGCCTGATCTCTTCACTCTCATGTCCGGTTTTCAGCGTTTCATGGGAAAATCTTTTTGGACTGATCACTTTGCGCTCCCTGTTTTTCTGTGGCTTTCGAAATGAGGCAAAGGAGTCCTGGCCGGTTTTTGGAACATCACGGGATGGTCTTTTTGTACCGCTGAATTTTGCTGATGTTTTTTTCATTGGCCTTCCCGGGGCGGGAGCACTGCTTTTTTTTGTTGCAGCTCCGTCTTTTCGGGTCCTTCTGACAATTACCATGTATTCCGAGTTTATTAGTTAAACAGTTATGTATATTATTTATATTTTAGCTTTTTGAAGACCAGCTTCCGGATAGGAACCTAAAGTAAGTTGGAATTTCTGCAAAATTACGAAATAAGCGTGCTTAATCCATTTAAAAAATAAATTATCCCAACCATGACACTAATTAAATCTATTTCCGGCATTCGGGGCACCATCGGCGGCGTACCCGGCGAATCGCTTACGCCGCTTGATATGGTCAGGTTTACCTCCGCTTTTGGTATTCAATTGATCAACAGAAAAGAGAAAAACAGCTATCGGGTGGTTATTGGCCGTGACGCGAGGATTTCAGGAGAGATGGCTTCCATGCTGGTTGCAGGTACCTTAATGGGGTTGGGAATACATGTGATTGATCTGGGCTTTGCCACAACACCTACAGTGGAATTGGGCGTTACCCATCACGGGGCCGACGGCGGGATCATCATCACGGCAAGTCATAACCCGGGGCAATGGAATGCCCTGAAACTACTGAACCAGGAAGGGGAATTCATTTCGGCAAATGAGGGGAGAGAATTGCTTGAAATTGCCACTCTTGACAGGTTTTTGTATGCAGAAGCCCCGAAGCTGGGAAAGATTACCCGGTTTACAACAATGAATGAAATACATATACAACAGGTATTGGCGATGAACCTTGTGGATACAGTTGCCATCCG
>Ga0105092_10000951_pt1 | contig 15317 bp, 11 predicted proteins | sample PPLLak2March2015_FD_87021 | JGI IMG/M metagenome (GOLD analysis project Ga0105092, IMG submission 87021) | Freshwater sediment microbial communities from Prairie Pothole Lake near Jamestown, North Dakota, USA - PPLs Lake P7 Core (1) Depth... | ecosystem: Environmental > Aquatic > Freshwater >... | reverse complement strand
GACCAGCCCCATGAAGTTGACGGTCATCTCGAGGCGCGACTTTTTGCTGGGTCGGCGGGCGTTCTTCAGTTCGAACAGTTGGCTGGCTGGGAAGGCTAGGCTCGGGTGACTTCTGAACCAGACCACTTCTTCGTCTGGACTTTCATGGCGGCCGACCGGTGTCCGGTCGGGCCGCAGGCGTTCGAGGAGCCGAACGGCCTGGAAGAATTCGAATCGGCAGGCGTCTTCCAGGAGGATTTCGTCCAGACCTCGCGGCCGGACTCGTTCGAGGGGAGAATCTTCGGGCTCCTTCGAGGACGAGAGACCGGCCGCAATCGCCGAGTCAGGCCATGAGACGTGCACTGAACCCTGGCTCGGATCGCTGTTTACAGCAGAGTCTGGTAACCGGACCTCGGATGCCATCGCTTCAAAACTCCTCTTTGCTTGCTCGTGGCTACCAGTTCTGAGAAGGAATTAATCGACACATACAACCCCAGGAATTTTTCGAGCACTGACGCAAAGAGAAAAACTCCCGAACCGACGAAGTTGTTTTCATCGAAACCCAGCGTGACTTCAATGCCCCGAGCGAATCCGCTTCCTTGTTTGCCCCTGATTCTGCGCATGACCTGCCGGCTGGCGATGCTCGTGATTCCTGTTATCTGCTGAAGGATGACGGGAGAATTGCCGGGATCGTACAGGCGCAGTATCTCTTGCAGCGCTTCGGGTCGGTTATCCGCGGCCGAGTGAAGCAGTGAAAGGTAATTCAAAGTGAGGTGCGATATCAGGCGCCATCGAGCCCCTCCGCGGAGGGGCGGTCGAATGCTCTTCGTCGGGTTAATCAAGCAGACGATGCTCTCGATGGGCGCGGCCCCCTCCAGTTGGAAATCGCCAGCACTGTGACCGAACAGAAGCACGCCCGGAAGATCACGATTCGTGCAGGTTGTTCGGACTGTCACAACGTCTGTCGGAGGAAGAGTCGGTCGAAAGTTAAGATCAACGAGCGTCAAGAACACTTCAGTCCCCGCGTCATTGCTCGCCAGGGAAGGCCGGCGCATGGCATGCCAGAACGCCTGACTCTCTCGGGCCAGCGAATGTCTGAACGAGTAGAACGGCTGAAACTCCATTTGACTGCCGGTCTGCGGGGAAATACTGGCGACCGAGTCGATCGAATGGACTTCCATGATGCCCTGACGCCGGATGTCGGGTATCACGCGGTATTCCGTATGAGCATGATCCAGACGGATCGGCTCCGCTGTCTGCTCAAAGAGATTCACGATCGGCGTACAGCCCAGACGAAAGTTGTCCGCCTCCGTTTGCTGCGAATGGGGGGGAATCTGGGAGAAACGAAAAACGATCTCGACCTCGGTTTGCGTCCCGGCCTGGCGCAGGACATCACCGAGAAGAAGATCAAAGAAAAGGAATTTCTCCGGTAGGGCGAAGTACTCCTGCAGGAGGCGATAACCGAGAAAAGATCGGTCTGAGTAAGGCAGACAGCCTTCCCCCCTCCCGAATCCGACCTCTCCCACCGATTCAGAGGGGAGAACAATAGGATCAGAGTGACTGGTGCCAAAATGAAGGTCGATTCTTTGACATCGGCCAAAGATCGACTCGTACAGAGCCTGGGTCAGTTGGGCCGGCCCTGACAGGAAGAACCGGAGGGAACTCAGCCCCAACTCTGAAAGCGGGCTGTCTCCGGTCGCTTCAAGCCGCAGAACCAAGGCCGCGGGGCTGTTTGGTGATCCCGAGATTTCGATCTTGGCTGACGCTACCCTTATCGGCCAGAGAGTCACCGGATAGGCGGTTCTGAAGCGGCAGACCGCGTCTGTGCTCGATTTCGAGTAAAGGCTCGTACCGGATCCAATGTTGTAGGGACCCGACAGCTTTCCTTGTCTGGGATCAACCACGAACTGAACGATCCCCATCGACGGAACTGGGGCGAGGTAATGCGGATAGAGAACCTGGAGCAGGGAATCGGTGATTTCGGGGAACTCGTCGTCGATCTTAAGGTGAATCCGGGCGGCCAGGTAAGCAAACCCTTCAATCAGGCGTTCGACGTGCGGGTCCTCGCACCGGTCTGCCTCCAGCGAGAGGCGGCGAGCGATTTTAGGGTAGTCCTCGGCAAACCCGCTGGCCGTCTGGCGCAGGAACAGCAGTTCCCTCTCGTAGTAAGTCAGAAGATCATGACGCATCGAAAGTCCTGTCCAGGATGAAAGACGGACTAGTCTTTCCCGCTATTCCTTGTCCCGGATCACATACGCCTGGTTATGAAGCTGCATCACCGCATCAAAAGCGACTCGTTCCACGGCTGGGTGAATCACCAGATCTCCTTCGATCCGAAAGGCCAGGCTGCGATCATCCTGGCTCTCCGCCAGAAGTTCCACCCGGACGTTGGTCAGTCGCGGTTCAAAACCTCCAATCACCGCCTCGATCGCCCCTGTCAGACGCGCCTGATCGCCCGGACTGGTTATGTTGTAGCTGCTGAAGTCCGGGAGGCCGTATGACACCACGGAGTGCCTCAGCTCGGAGAACCCGTCCGGAAGGTCACCGAGAGTGTTTCGTGCATTAAGGAGGTTCTCCAAATCCCTCTGAACTGCCCGCCTGACCCTTTTGACTCCTTCACTTCTCTTAATCGGTGGATCTCGAGACAAATCGGGTTCGAAGTCGAGAAGCCGGTCCAAAACCGAAGCCGCTACCTGGAATTCGTAGTCGGGAGCTCGCATGTGCGATTAGCGTTCCTCGCGCACTGGGCGGGACTGACGGGGATTCGTCGAGCGGGAAAGTCCGACACCTGTCAATCCCGTCCAGCAATACAAAGGCCTGGTTACAGCCTACTTGTTCGCTTGGAGGTCCCATTTGAACCCTACATGGCCGGAAGCGGAACCTTTGGCGCGGTCCTGCGGGTAGTACTTCCACTCCATCTTCCCGAAGTTGAAGCTCACCTCTTCCAGAGGGAGGTCTTCACCGCCGTTGGACGTCCCACCCGGTCTCACTGAGGAGACCATAACGTTTTCCATCAGGTACTCCATGTACTTGACCTTTTCTCCGCCGGCCCGCCAGAGCTCGACGGTCACCTTCGGGACATGCCTGCCTGTGCAGCAGAGCTTGGCCAGTTCCGGAGAGGCACTGTCCAGAAACTTCACGACCGAGAAGTCCTGCATGTTCACTCGTCCGGCGGCGGCCCCTCCAGACGAGCTGACGGTTGAAGAGATGGGCTGAGACATGCCGTGACTAAAGGACTGGATCTCGATCCACCCCTTATGCTTGTCGTCAGTGCTCTCGCCCTTTACACCTTCGATCTCCAAAAATGCATCAAAACCCATACGTCCTCCTGTTGTTTTCCTGACTTCTGTTAGCGATTCCCGTTACCCCTTGGCTGCGGCCGGAAGGTCGGCCACCAGGCGCAACGAAACATCAATCTCGTCGAGCTGAAAATGCGGTTTTAGCAGGGCGATCGCCCTGTAAGCTCCTGGCTTGCCCGGGACATCCTGTACCTCGATTTGGGCGGCTTTCAGCGGGTACCGCGCCTTCATCGACTGGCTGGCATCATCATTCAGGATCACATACTGGCTGATCCATCTGTTCAGGAAGTCCTGGCAGTTCTGCCGCGACATGAAGCTGCCCACCTTGTCGCGCATCATCGCCTTCAGGTAATGAGCGAACCGGGAGATGGCGAAAATGTACTGGAGCTGCGACGACAGCCGGGCGTTCGCGTTTGCAAAATCTGTGTCGTATTTCCTCGGGCGGTTGCACGACTGCACCGAAAAGAACGCGGCGTAATCCCTTCCCTTGCAGTGGACGAGGGGAATAAACCCGAGGTCAGCCAATTCCTTTTCCCGCCGGTCGGTGATGGCGATTTCGGTCGGACACTTCAGGGCCACATCTCCCTCGTCAGTACGGAAAGTGTGCGTCGGAAGGCCCTCGACTAATCCACCCCCTTCCACTCCTCGTACGGCGGTGCACCAGCCATGGCGGGCGAAAGCATCGGTCAGCCGCGTCGCGAAAGCATAGGCGGCGTTGCCCCAGAGGTACTTCCGGTGGTCTTTCCCGTCAACATCTTCTTCAAAATTGAACGATTCAACGGGGACCGTGGCGCTGCCGTAAGGCAGACGCATAAGGACATGAGGCAGGCAGAGCCCGAGGTAGCGGGAATCCTCGCTCTCTCGGAAGGATTTCCATTTGGCGTACTCGACTGAATCGAATATCTTCGCCAGATCGCGGGGCTCGCCGAGCTGACTGAAGCTGTCCAGGTTGAACATCCTGGGGTCTGCAGCGCCGAGAAATGGGGCGTGGGCTGCCGCTGCGACGTTGGATATCTTCTCCATCAGGGCGAGATCCTGAGGATGGTTGCCAAACTCGTAGTCTCCTACCAGGCAACCAAACGGGGCACCTCCAAAGACCCCGAATTCCTCCTCGTAAACCTTCTTGAACAAGGCGCTTTGGTCAAACTCAGCGGCTCTTTCCAGATCCTTCAGAAGGTCTTTTTTCGATATGTTGAGAACCTTGATCTTCAGCATATCGCCGGTTTCGGACTGATGAACCAGGTAGTGGAGACCCCGCCAGGTGGCTTCGAGTTTCTGATACTCGGGCGCATGGAGGATTTCGTTCAGTTGTGCGGAGATCAAACGATCAAGATCCGCGATCCTTGCCTTGATCATCGATTCCGTGTCTCTGGAAATGACCATTTCGCCTTTAAGGACCTGTTGCGCGAACTCCGCGATGATATCGCGCGCAGCTCCGCGCTGTTCCGGGTCCCGAGCGACGTTGTCGAGAATGCTGTCCAGTAAGCCTTGATCCTGCGCCGTTTCGGCTACGGCAGGGGCGACGGCCACGCTTTTCTGTTCGACTTCCTGTTGTTCCGGCATCTTACTCCTCCTTGCTCTCGTCGCTGGTCTCCGCGACCGCTTCCGGCGCTCCGGCCGAGCTCATCTGCTTGAGGGCCTCGGTGTTCGTAACGATCTTCTGCAGGAGCTCATCGAGTTGGTCATTAGAGTTGATCTTGATCGCGAGCTCCGTCAGGCGACGGCGCGCGGCAAGGATTTTGCGAAGCGGCTCGACCTGTTGGGCTACTGCTTCCGGGCCGAAATCGTCCAAATTCTGGAATTCCAGGTTAACCTTCAGTTTGCTTCCGTCGTCCGCCAGTTTGTTGGGCACGGCGAAGCTCAGTTGGGGCGTAACTCCGGCCAGCACCTGGTTGAAATTATCGCGGTCAATCTGAACGAATTTTCGGTCCTTGACCCTTGGCAGGTTTCCTTTGTTGTCGGCTGAAAGATCGGCCAGCACGCCGACGACAAAAGGCAGTTCCTTTACTTCCTGCGCGTCCCCGATTTCGACATCGTAGGTGATTTGCACCCGGGGCTTCCGTACACGGTCAAGTTTGTGCTGTAGGCTTTCTCGTGGCATCTCGGTCTCCTCATCCCGTGACGACATGGTTTAGGGCAGTCCTCGTCCTGGTCCCGTGGAGTCTCTCGGAACCCGGCCACACATCGACCCTTACGGGTCCGGCCTGTTTTCCAGACGTAGTCTCCCGTCACAGGTTGTCTTCTTGCTTTACTTGTTGCGAACACCCCAAAAGAACCGGACGGTTCGTTGAAGGAGAATGAAACTATTGTCGTACCAAAAAAGGCAAGAAGTCAAGTTTATGATGCTGCCAGAAAACATTGACAACAAGCAACATATGGCCAGGTTGGTGCTTTGTGTGAAAAAAAAGAGCGGATATTTGCGGTAAACGGCAACAACCGGTCCCCGTGCAGCCGGGCTTCGTTCGGGTTTGTCCGTATCTATCGCGTCTGCGTCCTTGAGCTCGGAACAGGCTTGAAGCGGGCGATGCTGCTCGATTAATCTTGAACTAGTTTTTCTTACTCCATACTGAAGCTACAACCAGGGTCCCAAAATGAGCACTATCGGGCGCAATTTGCTGCTAACGCTTCTTTTACTTCCGCTTATCAATTTTCAAGCGGCGTTACAAGAAGGATCTCCGTCCCCCGACCCGGAGCAGCGAAGGCACATCGATGAATTATGGAACAGGTTCTATGACACTGAGGACTTGAAGCTGAAGGAGGCTATCTTAGTGAAGCTTCTGACTCTCGAACCCGATTCTGCCCAGAAGCGGAACGTCGGGATGGAATTGGCCGGAGTTCGCCAGCTGCTTCGCCAGCAGGAAAAGAAGAAGGAGGATGAGCGTCAGAAGCAGGTTGCGGCGGTACGGCGACGAGAACAGTCGGTGGCAGGGCTGGAGGCGGCAGGCAGGCTCTATCATCAGGGCCGGCTGAAAGAGGCGGGTGACAAGGTAAGGGAAGTCCTCAAGTCGGATTCGCATAACCAGGAGGCTCTCAGGCTGCGGGAATGGATTGACCGAGATCAGCAGGCCGCACGAACGACGAGAACCACCCTGCTCGGCCTGGGAGCGGCCGTCTTGCTGGGCCTGGGCGCGCTCTTGTTCCTGTGGGTTAGAAAGAGCAAGGGCGTCTTGACGGAGATAGAGGGCCCTGAACCAGGGAAGCTCTTCAAACTCGAAAAAGAGGTGTGTGTTGTGGGGAGCCTGGAGGCGGAGGCCGACTTCATCGTGCGGGATCCAAGCCGGCGTGTGTCCCGGCGGCACTGCTCTTTGGTCAAGAGCGGCAAACGCTATTTCCTGGTTGATCACAGCACCAACGGGACACTGCTGAACGGGCGGCCGGTGAAGGGGGAAACGGTCTTGCTGCGGCGGGGCGACCAGATTGCGCTGACCGACGAGATTGTCTTGCGCTTCGGTTACCGGTAAACGGCTACTGCTTCCCGGCGCCGTCATCCGAGCTTTGGATTAGCACAACGGTAATATTGTCGTCTCCTCCAGCCTGGTTTGCGGCCGCCACCAACTGTTGGCAGAGTTCTTCGGGGCCAGCCTGAAGCCCGAGGATACGGCAGATCTCGGCGTCAGGCACGCAGTCTGTCAAGCCATCGCTGCACAGGAGCAAAACATCACCGGGAGCGAGGTCGTGCTCCCGTACTGTTACGTCGACCGAGTCACGGCCCCCGATCGCGCGGGTGACAACATGACGCAACCGGTGGGTCTTGGCCTCTTCGGGAGTGATCAGACCGCGATTGACCTGTTCCTGGACCAGCGAATGGTCCTGCGTGAGTTGGGAGAGCTGGGTGTCCCGGTGCAAGTAGATCCGGCTATCACCGATGTGGCAATAGAAGGCCTTCGTTCCCCGGACCCACACCACGGCGACTGTGGCGCCCATTCCCATATACTGCTCGGCCTGTTGAGCGGCGTGGCTTACCCCCGAGTTTGCGAGTTGAACGGCAGTCTGGAGAACGTTGTGCTCATAGGGCAGACGCACGTTGTAGCCGAACGGCCAGGTGATCTCGGCTGAACCGGTAATAAGCACGAGGAATTCTTCGATGGTGCTGGCCGCCAGTAGTGACGCGACCTCTCCCGCAGCGTGCCCTCCCATCCCGTCGGCGAGGATGTAAAGGTCTTGACGGCGATTGATCAGGTAGTAGTCCTCATTTACCTGCCTCCTTCGGCCGGGATCAGACAATGCAGCGCTTGTCAGCATGGAAGTCACACGAAATTCTAGTGCGCCTCCAGGGAAATAGGAAGGCCAAAAGCGGGCGAAGGAGCGGAGGATGAAGGATGAAGGATGAAGGATGAAGGATGAAGAAGAAAGGATGAAGGATGAAGGATGAAGAAGAAAGGATGAAGGATGAAGAAGAAAGGATGAAGGATGAGGTCCCTTTTTCATCCTTCATCCTTCATCCCTCATCCTTTCTTCTTCATCCTTCATCCTTCATCCTTTATTTCATCCTTTATTTCATCCTTCAACTCCTTCCGCCAACTCGTGTATCATCTGCTATTAAGCGCCTTCCAAGGACAGGACGAAAATGAAATTCCTGACGCATAAGTTCTTACTGGCCGGTCTTTTCTGCCTGCTCGGTTCCCCTGTCCCGCTGTTCGGTTTTCCCGGGGAGACGGAGCAGGACGCCGACCTGAGCCGCCGTGAGCTGTGGGCCAAACGGCGCGAAGACAAAAAGACCCGGATCCAGCCGGCTCGCTTAAGTGAATTCGAGAATGGGATGCTTTGGCTCGAGACCAGGGGATTGAGGGAACTCCTGAATTTCAACTACCACGGTTTCTATCCGCGTTTCGCCTCGCTGAGCACCGGCTCCGGATTTGCTCCCGGGTTTCGTTACTGGCAGCCCCGCCTGGGTGGTTTTCCTCTGGATTTGCAGGCGTCGGGGGCCTGGTCGTTTCGCGGATACCGCGCCTCCAATCTCCAGTTTGGCCTGATCCAGAAACGGGGGCAGGTGTTCAGCCTGGAACCGGTCGGAATCGGGGCGGCCGGCCAGTTTGATGAAATGCAGCCGAAGGAGAAGGGCTTTTTCGCCTACCTGGATCTCGGCTATCGCTACTTTCCGCAGGAGGACTTCTTTGGCATTGGTCCGGCCTCCAGGCCCCAGAATCGTACAGACTACACTTTGGAAGACATGAGCTGGGACGGCGTGGTCGGATGGCAGCTCAACCGCTGGGTAGGCGCCGGGGTGAGGGTCGGCTATCTCCAGGTGAACGTCGACCCGGGCACCGACGATCGTTTCCCGAATACTCACGACCGCTTCTCGGACGTCACCGCCCCCGGACTCCTGCGGCAGCCGGACTTCCTCGACGTGAGCGCCGCGGTCATGATCGATTACCGGGACAGGCCGGGAAATCCCCACCGGGGCGGAATGGTCGGCGTTTACCTTTCAAGGTTCGATGAGCGCTCCGGGAGCACGTACGAGTTCAATCGCTTGGCCGTCGATATCCGGCAGTTCATTCCGCTTGGTTCAGAACAGCGCCGAATCGCCCTGCAGGTCTTCGGATCGGCTGACGGTGAGGATGCGGGCGCACAGGTCCCGTTCTACCTCATGCAGACGCTGGGCGGCAGTGAGGCCCTAAGGGGTTTTCGCGAGTTCCGATTTCGCGATAAGAGACTTCTATTCCTGTCCGGCGAATACCGGTGGGATGCCTCGCCGGCCATTGAACTGGCGCTGTTCTACGATACGGGAAAAGTATTTGGCGAGCGCGCAGATTTCGACTTTGATCACCTGGAGAAGAGCTGGGGCGTAGGAGTCCGGTTAAAGACCCCCCGGGCTCTCGTTATGAGGATCGATGTGGGCCGGAGCCGGGAAGGCACGCGATTTTTCTTCAAATTCGGTCCGGCATTCTAGACAGCCGCAAGAGGATCGTAATGACAAAACTCAAGCTTCTTATAGTTGGGCCTGTCCTGTTGCTTCTCGCTTCCGCCGTGCAGGCGCAGAAGTTCCGAAGCGACGACCCGATCTGGGAGGATCCCGACCGCAAGCCGATACCATCCCCCGCGACCATCGATGACGTCAGCATGGTCGTCGACTTCCTCTCGAATACATTTGCTCACCGCCCGGATGACCGCGTCCCCGGGGCCGAGAACATTAACACGCTCGGGGAGGTACCGGATTCGTCCTGGTTCACGAATCGAATGACCATGCGGGCGCTGTCAAGTGCCGATCTGGTCAAGGGACCGAACAGTCGTCAGGGGCCCGATATGTCAAAGCCCTGGGTCATAGTCCGTGGCAAGACTCAAGGGATTACGCCGGGATTTACGATTGTCGACGGGAGAGGAGACACCTACTTCATCAAGTTTGATCCGCCCGGCTACGCTCAGTTGGCGACGTCTGCTGAAGTGATCAGCACGAAGTTCTTCCATGCGTTTGGGTACAACGTCCCTGAGTACTACCTGGCCCGGATTCGCCGGGAAAACGTGACCATCGGGACAGATGCGAAGCTCACAGATGAGAACGGGCGGAAACGGAAGTGGACTGAAAAGGACGTTGATCGGATTTTTAAGAGAGTGGCGGTCCAGGAAGACGGAACTGTCCAGGTGGTCGCGAGCCTCAAGGTTGATGGGACGGTTATCGGTCCTTTCAAGTACTACGGGACTCGTTCGGACGATCCGAATGATATTTTCCCTCACGAACACCGTCGCGAACTGCGCGGCCTCCGGTTGTTTGCCGCCTGGCTGAACCACGATGATTCCCGCAGCTTGAACACCCTGGACTCGTATATTCAGGAGGGGGAGTCGGGATACGTCAAACATCACCTGAGTGATTTCGGCTCCTGCCTCGGCAGCGGCAGTGTCCGTATCCAGGGGCGCAGGGCCGGGAACGAATACATGTTGGAGTGGGGGCCGATTCTGAAAGCGGCCTTGTCGTTTGGCGCCTGGGACAGATCCTGGCGCTACGTCGATTATCCCAGGTACCCCTCGATCGGTCGCTTCGAAGCAGATTACTTCAAGCCCGAACGGTGGCGCCCTGAGTATCCGAACCCCGCCTTTGAGCGGATGCAGAACGAGGACGCCTTCTGGGCCTGCCGGACGATCGCCCGCTTCACGAACGAGGCAGTCCGTGCGATCGTCAAGACCGGCGAGTTGAGAGACCCGGAGGCCGAGGAATACCTGATCAACTGCCTGATCAAACGGCGGGACAAGATCGTGCGCCATTACCTGGCGCGCATGAATCCGCTCTCCGATTTTCAGATCGCCACGAAGGAAGCGCAGAACGTTCTTCGGTTCTGCAATCTGGGAGAAGAAGCAGGGGTCGGAAAGGCGGAATCCTACCAGTACCAGTGGTCCTCGTACGACAACGGGAGCGGAGCGACGAAGAGCCTCGGGGCGGTGGAAGTCGTGGCCACACCGGAGCTGCCTATGCCCGGGGAGTCGGCCACCGGTTATCTAGCCGTTGTCATTCGCACGCTGTCACCCGATCAGAAAGACTGGAAGAAAGGCGTGACCGTTTACCTGGCCCCGTCGCCACTGCGGGTGGTGGGAGTTGAGCGGGAGTAGGGGCGAAGGGGCAAGGGACACAAGGGACGCCAGCGACCGCTCCGGTCTTGCTGTCCCTGATGTCCCTGATGTCCCTTCTGTCCGTTGTGTCCCTTGTCCCCCCGCCCTCTGCTATCATTACCCCACCATATGAGAAAGCTCAGCTTAGCGGTTGTCTGTCTCGTCCTTCTGCCGTTGACGTACGCGGCAGATTCCATCCCGCTTCCCGAACATCCGCGCCCGGACTTCCAGCGCGCCGACTGGATCAACCTCAACGGGACCTGGTCCTTTGCCTTCGACAAAACGAACACCGGGGAGAGGTCGAACTGGCAGGCGCGGGGCGACTGGAACCAGCAGGTCGTGGTCCCCTTTCCCTGGGGCTCTCCGCTTTCGCGCGTCGGTAACGATGCGGACATCGGGTGGTACTCGCGGAAAGTAACGGTGCCGGACAGCTGGAAGGGCCGGCGTGTCTTCCTGGTCGTCGGAGCTTCGGATTGGCTCACGACCGGCTGGCTCGATGGAAAACCGGTCGGGACCAACCGTGGAGGGTACACCCCATTTGAGTTCGAATTGACTCCACACGTTCGATTCGGCCAGGAACAGCAACTGGTTTTGCGGGTCGACGACTCGCCGCATCGATTCAAGCTGGAAGGGAAACAGGGGTACGGGCCGGCGCGGGGGATCTGGCAGACACCCTACCTCGAAGCCCGAGCTGAGACCTACATCGATTCCGTCCTGTTCACACCGGACATTGATGCCGGTAAGGCGGAAGTAAAGCTCACGCTCGACAAAGCCGCCGCCACGGACCTCACCTTCCGGCTGCGTTTCAAGACGGGGAATCTGCCGGACGTGGTGCAAACCGTGCCCCAAGGGCAGCAGGGTCTTACCGCCGCCATACCTGTTCCGCAAGCCCGTCTCTGGTCGCTTTCCGACCCTTTTCTTTACGAAGTATCTGCCCGGCTTGAACCGCCTGCCGGAGCAGCCGACGAGATCGCCTCCTACTTCGGAATGCGCAAAGTGAGCGTCGTGCGTCTCCCCGGCTCCGGATTCCCCTACATCGCCCTCAACAACCGGCCGGTCTACCTCCAGTTGACGCTCGACCAGTCCTATCACCCGGAAGGCTTCTACACCTTCCCGACTGACGAATTCATGCGGGATGAGGTATTGCGCGCCCGTCGCATCGGGTTGAACGGGCTCAGGCTTCACGTGAAAGTCGATGTGCCCCGCAAGATCTATTGGGCCGATCGCCTGGGAGTCCTCATTATGGCTGACGTTCCGAACAGCTGGGGCGAACCGGACGCCGAGATGCGCTCTGAGGCTGAGACCGCGTTGCGGGGAATGATCAGGCGGGACTACAACCATCCGGCTATCTTCTCCTGGGTGATTTTCAACGAGACCTGGGGACTGCAGACCGGTAAGGAGAAGAAGTACCTGCCTGAAACCCAGCAGTGGGTCGAATCGATGTTCAAGCTGACGAAGTCTCTGGACTCCTCGCGCCTCGTGGAAGACAACTCTCCCTGCAATTACGATCACGTCACGACGGACATCAACAGCTGGCATCAATACCTGCCCGGCTACCGGTGGCGCGAGCATCTTGATGAAGTGACCAGCAAAACGTTTCCCGGGTCTGAATGGAATTACATCGGGGGCCGGAAACAGGGTGATCAGCCGCTCTTGAACAGCGAGTGCGGCAATGTCTGGGGATATCAGGGGAGTACCGGGGATGTCGACTGGAGCTGGGATTACCACCTGATGATGAACGAGTTCCGCCGTCACCCGAAGATTTGCGGGTGGCTTTACACCGAGCATCACGACGTTATCAATGAGTGGAACGGCTATTACCGTTTTGACCGGTCGGACAAGGAGACCGGTTTGTCCGAGTTGGTTCCCGGTATGAGTCTGCAGGACCTGCATTCCCCGTACTACGTCTTGGCCGACCTTCCGCTTTGCAACGACGTGAAGCCCGGCGAATCGGTCAACGTTCCGCTGGTCGCGTCGTTCATGACGGACACAGAGCCGGGTACCAGGCTCAGTCTGCGGACCGAGCTTTACGGGTGGGATGATCTGGGCCGGCGCCGGCACTTCTCACAGTCGGCGCGCCCGGTTGATTTCAAGCCCTGGTCCGCCGAAACCCTGCCGCCTCTCCAATTGAAATTGCCTGATCACCCGGGCCTCCTGATTCTCGCTCTCTTGCTCGAGGATTCGGCCGGTTCCATCCTTCACCGCAATTTCACGACTTTCCGGGTTAGCGGGCAGGTAGATCGGAAGGACTCCAGAACGGTCAGTTTTCCGCCTTCCTCCTTCAGTTCAGCTAAGTGGTCCGAGAAGCAGTGGAACGTCCTGGACGGTTTGAAGGTTAATGGGGCAGGCGCAGGCTATTTCGAGTACACCGTCCAATGGCCGGGCGATCTTGAAATGAAAAACGTGGACAACGTCGTCTTCCGGGCCGAACTGTCGGCCAAGCAGCTGTTCGGTAAGGACCGGCCGCAGGGAGGCAAGCAGGAAGGCGATTTCATGCGAGGCAGAGGCACCCATGATCCGAGCTTGAATCCCAATGCTTATCCCATGACGGACGAAAAGCCGTTCCCCAGCGCAGTGAAGATCCTGATTGGCGGGAAGTCGGTGGGTGTCTTCGAACTGCCCGACGATCCGGCTGACCACCGGGGGATTTTGTCCTGGCACTCTCAGAAGCGGGATAAGTCCTTGAAAGAAGCCGGCTCATACGGCTACCTGATCTCGGCCTCGGTTCCGCGCGAAGTGCTGGCTGAGGCGGCCAAACAAGGCCGGATCACCGTTCGGCTCGAAGTAGACGAAGCGCTGCCGGGCGGCCTGGCCGTCTACGGAGCAAGCTTTGGCCGTTACCCCCTGGACCCGTCTTTGATTTTCACGATGAAGTAGGGCAGTGAAGGTGACAAGGTGACAGGGTGACAAGGTGACGGTGACTTGGCCGCCGCTGACTTGGCCGCCGCTCCCAAGTCACCGTCACCTTGTCACCTTGTCACCTTGACACTGGGTGATGCCTCCCTCCCCGTTCCGTGACATAATTTGCCGCCATGAGCGGCAAGAAAGACAAACACGAATGTCAATGTCAGACGGGGGTGACGAGGAGGGGCTTTCTCAGTTCAGTCGGCACCGGCGCTGTGGTCGCCTCTGCGGCCGGGCAGGTGCAGGCCGCGCCTGGATCCTCGCCGGTCCTCATAACCGGGGAAACCGTGCCCGTCAAACTCTTGATCAACGGCCGGGAGCATCGTCTCCTGGTCGAGCCCCGCTGGTCTCTCCTTTTTGTCCTCCGGGAAAAGCTCGGCCTCACAGGAACCAAGATGGGGTGTGGGCAAGGCGAGTGCGGGGCGTGCACTGTGCTGGTTAACGACGAGCCTCGATACGCCTGCCTTACGCTTGCTGTCGAGGCTGAGGGCTTCAAGGTCACCACCGTCGAAGGGCTGATGAACGGCGAAGAGCTCGGGCCGGTCCAGCAAGCCTTCGTCGAGCACGACGCCTTCCAGTGCGGCTACTGCACTCCGGGACAGGTCATGGCGGCTGAAGGGCTCCTTCGTTCGAATCCAACGCCCAACGCCGCGCAGATCCAGGCAGGGATGAGCGGGAATCTCTGCCGTTGCGGCGCCTATGCTCACATTTTTCCGGCAGTGGCGAAAGCGGCCGAGTTGCGGCGGAAGGGAGGACAGTCATGAAAGTCAAGTCAGGACTCTACTCCGTGGCTGGATTTACTCTTCCACCAGGCGAGGCGCAGTCGGCGGAACCCGATCCCAAGCCTTGGGAAAAGACTGAAATAGTCGGAAAGGCTTTACCCCGAGTCGACGCGTACGAGCGGGTCAGCGGTTCGGCCGTATACCCTTCCGATGTCAGCCTGCCGAACATGCTCTACGCCGCCATCCTTCGTTGCCCGCATCCGCACGCCAGGGTCAAAGCAGTGGATACGAGCCAGGCGGAAAAGATGCCGGGGATTCACCGAGTGCTGACGGGTTCGACCCCGGGATGCGCCATCGACTGGTACTACAACTGGGGAGCGTCGGCGAAGCTGTTCGACCCCAATTGTCTTTTCGAGGGAGACGAAGTGGCGGCTGTGGCCGCCGAATCTCCGTACCAGGCGGTCGACGCCCTCCGGGCCATCAAGGTCGACTACGAGATTTTGCCCTTCGTCGCGGACGAGCTCAAGGCTCTGGAACCGCAGGCCCCCAAGCTCCACGAGAAAGGTAACCAGGTTGGAGAAGTCGAGAAGTATCAACGTGGGGACGTAGCCAAAGGATTTGCCGAAGCCGACATCGTGCTGGAGGAAAGTTATTCGGTATCGTGCCTGCTCCACACCCCAACGGAACCGCACGGTTGCGTCGTTAACTGGGATGGAGATCGGCTGACGGTCTGGGAAACCACCCAGGGTGTGTTTGCGATTCAGGACCAGATCGCTCGTACCCTGGGCATCCCGCAATCGAAAGTCCGCGTGATCGGCCACTACATGGGCGGCGGTTTCGGAAGCAAGCTGGACGCCGGGAAGTACCATATCGT